>Ga0075435_100001110_pt1 | contig 17145 bp, 13 predicted proteins | sample RhiMethybrSRZTD4_FD_75302 | JGI IMG/M metagenome (GOLD analysis project Ga0075435, IMG submission 75302) | Populus rhizosphere microbial communities from Tennessee, USA - Rhizosphere MetaG P. TD hybrid SRZTD4 | ecosystem: Host-associated > Plants > Roots > Rhizosphere > Soil | place: USA...
AGCGCCGGCGACTTCGAACGACAGCGCGTGGCTGGTGTGGGGTCGATCCGTTTTTGCGCTGACCGTCGTCGTCGTTCTCGTCGCGCTCGGCGTTGCGAACATCGCGCTGCGGGCGCGCTGGCACGAGGTCGAAGACGGCGTACTGTGGGGCACGACGAACGACGGCGTGACGGCGATTGCAATCGCCGACGGTTCGGCCGCGTCCGCAGCAGGCATTCAGCGCGGCGACGTTCTGCTCGCGGTGAACGGTTCGCCGGTTGAAGCGCCATCCGATGTCGTCGCGTACGAACACGCCGGCGCGCCCGGCGCTCGACTCACGTACACGCTCCTGCGTCTCGGATCGCGACAGGTCCTGGGCGTCGCGCTCGCGCCGGTGCCGCAGACCGGCTGGACGTATTTCATCCTCGCGTCGGTCGGGTTGTTCACGCTGTTCGTCGGCGCCTCGGTCCGTCTGCGGCGGCCGCGCGATCAGGCCACACTTCATTTCTTCTGGCTGTGCGTCGTGTTCTTCGGCGCGTTCACGTTCTCGTTCAACGGACCGCTGAACCGTCTCGACTGGGTGTTCTACTGGGGCGACGCCGCGGCGACGGCGCTGCTGCCGCCGCTCCTTCTTCACTTCGCGATCGTGTTTCCCGAGCGAACGCAGCCGGCTCGCTGGGCCGCGCTGTTGCCGCTCGCATACCTGCCCGCCGTCCTGCTCGGCGTGACGCGCATCGTGGTCGTCGCGCGGGGCGCGGCTCACGGCGCGGCGTTGTCGCGCTCGACCGACCTCCTCGATCGCGCCGAGCAGGTGTATCTGTTCGCGTGCATTGCCGCCGCGATTGCGGTCCTCGCGAACGCGTTTCGCCACATCACCGTGACGACGGCCCGCCGCCAGCTCCGATGGATTGCATGGGGCACGGCGCTCGGCGCGGGTCCGTTCGCGTTCGGCTACGCGGTGCCGTGGGCGCTCGGATTCAATCCGCCGCTCGCGCTGCAGCTGACCGCGGTGCCCTTCGGCCTCGTGCCGCTCACGTTCGCGTCGGCGCTCGTGCGTTATCGGCTGCGCGACGTCGAGGTCATCGTGAAGCGGGGGCTCGCGTACTCGGCGTTCCTGGCCGCGAGCGTCGCGCTCTACTTCGCGATGCTGAAGCTCACTGGATTCATGGTCGGCAGCGATGCGGATCGGCACAACTGGATCATCGCGTTGCTCGCGACGATCGTGGTCGTGCTGCTCGCGCAGCCGGTGAAGGACGCGGTCCAGAACGCGCTCGATCGGGTGTTTTATCGCGACCGCTACGACTATCGCCGCGCGCTCGTGGCGTTTGCGCGCGATCTGAACAGCGATCTCGACGTCGTGCGCCTCAGCCAGCGGCTCGTCGCACGCGTCGTCGAAACGCTCGTCGTCGATCGCATGGCGCTGATGCTCGCGCCGCGCGACTCCGACGGTGCCGCCGACTTGGTGTCGATCGGGGACTACGGCTTCACGCAGCGTGTGCCGCGGCTCTCGCGAGCGTCCTCGCTGATGCCGCGCCTCGACGCCGGCTACACTGTCGCGCTCGACGATCCGATTGCCGCCGCGCGGTTCGTCGCCGAGGAAGTCGAGTTCTGGCGCGATGCCGGCATCTACTACTTCGTCCCCTGCGTGTTCGAGGGACGCGCGATCGCGGTGATGGCGCTCGGACGCAAGGAGACCGACGAACCGTTCAACAGCGAGGATCTGGCGCTGCTCACCGCCGTCGCCGCGCAGGTCGCGACGGCAATCGAGAACGGCCGGCTCTATCGCGAGCTCCACCTGAAGGCCGAGGAGCTCGGGCGCATGCGCGAGTTCAACGAGAACATCCTCGAGTCGCTCGACGACGGTCTCGTCGTGTTCGACGTCGACGAGCGGATCGTCAGATGGAATCGTGCGCTCGAAGAGTTCTACGGCGTCACGCGCGATGCGGCGATCGGGCACACGCTCGGTGAAGTGTTCGACATGCCGTTCGTCGAGGCGCTGCGCGCGGCGCGGCGCGAGCATCCGGACGGCGCCACGTTGTACCGCGCGCCGATCTCCTCGCGCATGGCCGATGACACGCGGCTCCTCGTGAACGCGACCGAAGTGCCGCTGCAGAATCTGTCGGCGAGCATGCTGCCGGTCGTCGGCCACATCCTGCTCATCGAAGACATCACCGATCGCGTCCGCCTCGAGGAACAGCTGCAGATCTCCGAGAAGATGGCCTCGATCGGGCTGCTCGCCGCCGGCGTCGCGCACGAAGTGAACACGCCGCTCACCGGTATCTCGAGCTTCACGCAGATGCTGCTCGACGGCGCCGATCCGAAGGATCCGAAGACGGCGCTGCTCGAGAAGATCGAGCGGCAGACGTTCCGGGCCGCGAAGATCGTCAACGGCCTGCTGAACCTGTCGCGCCCCGGCACCTCGTCGAACGACCGGATCGACGTCGACCTGAACGCGGTCATCGGCGACGTCTTCGCGCTGCTCGAGCATCAGTTCGAGGTCGGCAAGATCAAGGTCCGCCGCGAGCTCGCCGAGGGGCAGCTCGTCGTGCTCGGCATCGAACACCAGCTGCAGCAGGTGTTCCTCAATCTGTTCCTCAACGCGCGGGACGCCATGCCGCGCGGTGGATGGCTCACGGTGACGACGCGCGATGAAGGCGATCGCGCGGTCGTCGAAATCTCGGACACCGGCTCCGGCATCCCGCCCGAGCAGCTCGCCCGCATCTACGACCCGTTCTTCACGACCAAGGCGATCGGCCGGGGGACCGGGCTGGGTCTCTCGATTACCTACGGCATCGTGCGCGAGCACGATGGCACGATTCGCTGCGACAGCGTCGTCAGTCAGGGCACGCGGTTTACGCTGGCGCTGCCGCTCAACGCGCGCCGGCAACGCACGAGTGGCGTCCGGCAGTAGCCGGATGTGAGAGATATGGGCACAACACGAAACGGCACCATCCTCGTCGTCGACGACGAGGAAATCATGCGTGAGATTCTCGAAACGCTGCTCACGCGCGAAGGCTACGACGTCAGACTCGCGTCATCCGGACCGGAAGGACTCGAGCTGGCGCGGGCGCTGCCTTTCGATGCGGCGATTGTCGACATCATGATGCCGGGCCTCGACGGCATCGCGACGCTCGACGAGCTGAAGCGCATCGACGAGGACCTCGCGGTCATCATCATCACCGCGTTCGCATCGGTCGAGAGCGCCATCTCGGCGATGAAGACCGGCGCGTTCGACTACATCACCAAGCCGTTCAAGAACGACGAAGTGCTCGTGGTCGTCCGCAACGCGATGGAGCGTCGGCGGCTCGTTCACGAGAACCGCAACCTGCGGCAGAACATCCAGGAGCGGTATCACAAGTTCGCGAACATCATCGGCAAGAGCCCGCGGATGCGGCAGGTGTTCGATCTCATCATCCAGGCCGCGCCGAGCCGCTCGACCATCCTCATCCAGGGCGAGAGCGGCACCGGCAAGGAGCTCGTCGCGCGCGCCATTCACGCGAACTCGTCGCGGTCGGAGCGGTCGTTCGTCACCGTCAACTCCGGCAATCTGCCGCCAGATCTGCTCGAGTCGACGCTGTTCGGCCACGTGAAGGGCGCGTTCACCGGCGCGGTGTATCCGAAGAAAGGGCTGTTCGACCTCGCCGACAAGGGCAGCATCTTCTTCGACGAGATCGGAAACGTCCCGCTCGAGACGCAGGCCAAGCTGCTGCGCGTCATCCAGGAGCGCGACTTCATGCGGCTCGGCGGCATGGAGACGATCAAGGTAGACGTCCGCATCATTGCCGCGACCAACGTCGATCTCCGTCAGATGATGGAGGAAGGCAAGTTCCGCGAGGATCTCTTCTACCGCCTGCACGTCATCTCGATTCAGCTGCCGCCGCTGCGCGACCGGAAAGACGATATCCCGCTGCTCGTCCATCACTTCCTGGAGAAGTACGGGGACGAGAACCGGAAGCGCGATCTCGAGCTGACGCCGGAGGCGCTCGATCTGCTGACCGAGTACGACTGGCCCGGCAACGTGCGCGAGCTCGAGAACGTCATCGAGCGAGCGGTCGTGCTGACGCCGGGTTCGCGCATCGGCGTCGACCTCATTCCCGATCACGTGCGCAAGGCGCCGAACTTCCAGATGCCGCAATTCATCGTGCCTCCGGAAGGGATCTTGTTCAAGGAAGTGATCACCGACTTCGAGAAGAAGCTGATCGAGTCGACGCTCGAAGCGGCCGGCGGCGTGCAGAAGCGCGCGGCGGAACTGCTGCACATCAAGCCGACGACGCTGAACGAGATGATCAAGCGGTACGAGATCCGGCCACGCCGCAAGCGGAACGCGAACGGCAACGGCCCGGCCGCGCCCGCGCCGGCGGACAGCGCGAGCGCAGAGTCCGCGGCAGCCGAGCCCGCGTCCGCCGGCGTCGCCCCGGTGGGCGCCGTGGGCAATGCCGGCCCTGCCGGCAATGCGGGCAACGTGGCGCCGGTAGGAAATCGAATCGTCGAGTAAGCGGTAGAATCTGCGCTGCCCGGGAGGTGTCATGCGCAGATTCTCCGCCGCGCTCCTCGCTCTCACCGCGCTCGCGTTCGCGGGCGCGCAGACCCCGCCGCCCGACTCGCTCGACATCTATTTCATCGACGTCGAAGGCGGCCAGTCCACGCTGTTCGTGACGCCGTCGGGTCAGTCGCTGCTCGTCGATGCGGGGTGGCCTGGATTCGACGGCCGTGACGCCGATCGCATCGCCGCCGCGGCCGCGGGCGCGGGCGTCAAGCGGCTCGATTACCTGCTCGTCACCCACTATCACGCGGATCATGTCGGCGGCGTGCCTGCGATCGCCAAGCGCCTGCCGGTAGGCACGTTCGTCGATCACGGTCCGAGCGTCGAGAGCGGAGAGCGGCCTGACGCGCTCTACAAGTCCTACGTCGACGCGAAAGGCTCCGGCCGCCACCTGCAGGTGAAGCCTGGCGACGCGCTGCCGTTGAACGGCGTCGACGTGCGCGTCGTGTCGTCAGGGGGAGACGTGATCTCGCGGCCGCTCCCGGGGGCCGGCGCCGACAATCCGCTCTGCCGCGATTTCAAGCCGCTCGACGAGGACAAAACGGAGAACGCGCGATCGGTCGGCATCGTGCTCGCGTACGGCAGCTTCCGCATGATCGATATCGGCGACCTGACGTGGAACAAGGAGCACGATCTCGTGTGTCCGAAGAATCTCATCGGGACCGTGGATCTGTACCTGACCACGCATCATGGCCTCGACATCTCGGGCGCGCCGGTGATCGTGCACGCGATCCGTCCGCGCGTGGCCGTCATGAACAACGGCGCGAAGAAAGGCGGTACGCCGCGCGCGTGGCAGACCGTGCGCGACTCGCCGGGGCTCCAAGATCTCTGGCAGCTGCACTACGCCGTCGACGCGGGCGCGGCGCACAACGCGCCCGAGCCGTTCATCGCGAACCTGGACGAGAAGACCTCGTACGGGATCAAGGTGTCGGCGCGCCGCGATGGAAGCTTCGCGGTGACGAACGCGCGCACGAACCAGACGAAGCGCTACGAGGCCGCTACTTCGCGTTTCTGATTTTCGCGAAGATTCGCTCGTATTTGCCGAGCACGACGTCCCAGCGGTAGTTGCGCCGGACGTACTCGCGTCCGTTCCGGCCCATCGCGGCGCGCAGCCGATCGTCGCCGATGAGGAGCTTCAGGCAGTCGACGAACTCGTCGCGGTCGCCGTAGTACAGGCCGCCGTTGCTGCGGACGCAGTGCTCGACGAGCACCGCGCTTCGCGCGTTGGCGAGGATCGGCGTTCCGACCGACAGCGCTTCGAGCGCGAGCAGCGACAGGCTTTCGTGCGGCGAGGGACACGCCACGACCGTCGCCGCCTCGAGCGCCTGCAGACGCTCGCGGTCCGAGAGGAGCCCCGCAAACCGGATGAACGGCTCCTCCGGCAGCGACATCAGCTTCACGCCCATCAGCGCAAGCGTGGCATCGCCCCCTTCGTTCACGTACTCGCTGAAGTACTGAATCAGCTCCTCGCAGCCCTTGCCGGGATCGATCCGTCCGCCGTACAACGCGATCGGTCCGTACAGCCTGTGCCGCCGCCGGAACACCGAGCCGCGTGAGAGCAGATGCGACGGGAAGCCGCGCGTCGCGCTGTCCTCGTCTGGCGTCACGGAAGTGTCGCCGTCGTTGGCCGTGGCGCTCTCTTCGGTCTCTTCGGGGGGCATCGACGGCATGCGCGGATATGGATTCGACTGCGGGAGATCGACGCCGACGCCGATCACTTCCTCGAGGAGCGGACGATCGGGGAACTGCTCGTGGACGAAGCGCCGCTCGCTTTCCGTCAGGTAGCAGAGCGCCGCCGGCGAGCTGAAGACCTGCTTGAAGATGTCGAGACGGATGGCCGGTTCATCGTGCGCGGTCGACACCAGGATGCTGCGCGAGGGCGCGACTTCGAGGCCGAGAACTGTCGTCGCATACAGATAGGTGAAGAAGATCAGCACGTCGTACTGCTGCTGATGGCGTCGCAGGTATTCGATGAGCGCCGGACACCACGGCCCCTGCTGCTTCAACCAGTCCATCTCGTCGGAGCGGCTGTGCGCGTTGTTGTAGATCCATTCCGAGTACTTGTTGAACGCCTCGATGTCGCGCGTGCGTGCGCTCGCGAACCGCCGCACCGTGACGCCGCGGATACGATCCGCGCCTTCCGGGTACTCGTTGCTCCAGGTGATGTAATCGCGCGCGCACGTCGTCAGGACGTCGACGTCGTGCGAGGCCGCGAGGCGCTCGGCGACGAGCCGGCACAGATGCTCGGAGCCGCCGAGCACTTCGGCGCCGTAGCGCTGGATGACGAACGCGAGCTTCACGCGCCGCGCGGGCGTTCGGACGCTCCGCTCCGCATCGTCTCGATGAGCGACGTCAGCTCGCTGGTGATCCGCGCGTCGCCGAAGTCCGCGAGGCGGCGGCGCTGGCCGGCGATGACCTGCGCGCGCACGTCATCGTCGAACGCGAGCTCGCCGAGCAGCTCTGCCGCGTACTCGAGATCCTTCGGCGCGAACTGCACGCCGGCGCCGCCGAGGGTGTCCGGCACCGCTGCCGCCGCGTACGCGAGCACCGGCACGTCGGCGGCCATCGCTTCCACCAGCGGCACGCAGAACCCCTCGTGTTCGCTCAACGAGATATAGACCGCCGCGTGACGGTAGTACACCGCGAGCTCTTCGTCCGGGACCGGACCCGTGAACACGAAGCGATCGTTGAGCAGCCGGTACTCCGTCATCAACGCGCGAATCGTCGAATAATACCGTGGCACCGCGTCGTAGCGGCCGACGAAGATGAACCGGTAGTACGCATCGATGTACCGCTTGTACACCTCGGCCAGCTTGATGTGATCCTCGATCTTCTTGTTCGGCGCGATCCGCCCGACGAACAGGAAGTTCACCAGCCCGTCGTCGAGAATCCGCTCGAGCGACGGGCGATCCACTTTCTGCGTGACGCGCGATGTGTCGACGGCAATCGGGAAAACGCCGGTTGCCTCGAACCCGAGCGATTGGAGCTCCGCGCGGTTGTATGCTGAATCGCCGAGGGCGAGATCGACGCGGCCGACGAGCGTGGCAAGCTCGGCCCGGGCCAGCGATGCCAGCCGGAACAGCGCCGGATCGAACGGAGCGAAGTACCGCGCCGGGGTGACGTTGTGGTACTGCAGCACGCGGGCGGAGTCGAGCGACGCGAACGCGGCGGTCATCGGCGATGGCAGCGCGAAATGGAAGATCGTCAGGTCGCCTCGACGCGCGGCCGGATCGCTGAACGGCCGGACATCGCCTGTGAGATCGTCGTCGATGGTGAGCGCGTACAGCTCCGACTCGTAGCCGAGGCGCCGCGCGAGATCGCGCACGCGCCGTGCGCTGTCTCCGATTGCGTCGCCTTTATGCGCCGCAGGCACCCACTGGTTGATGATCATGGCAATTAGGAATTTGGAATTTGGAATTTGGAATTGAATTCTGGAATTCCAAATTCCAAATTCCAAATTCTAAATTCAACGCTGCGCCGGTAGCGCCTGATAAATCGCAGGCCGATAGAGGCGCAGCTCTTCGAGCTGCTGCGCGGCGTCGAACTGATTCCAGAAGTCGAACGTCACGTGCGGCACCCCGGCGCGCGGCCGGCGCAGGATTTCATCCACGAACCCGAGCAGCGTGCCGGCGAAGTCCTTCGCGCGCAGGCGCGCGACCGCCGCGAGCTGCGCGTCGACGATCGCGTCCTGCAGCGACGCGTTCGAAACGATGGCGTCCATCAGCGCCGCGACATGCATCGGATCCTTGTCGTCGAACAGCACGCCCGCGCCGTCCATCGTCGAAGGGACCGCGGTCGCGGCGTACGCGAGGACCGGCACCTGCTTGTAGAACGCCTCGACGATCGGCACGCAGAATCCTTCGTGCTCGCTCGCGCAGAGGAACAGATCGGCGACGTCGTAGAACGCCACCAGCTCCTCGTCCGGCACGTGCCCGGTGAAGTGGACGTGCGACGCGCCGAGCGTCGCGGAAAGCTCGTCGATCGATGCGAGGTAGCGCTCGAACCCGCTCTGCGCGCCGACGATCAGCAGCCGTGAGCGCGGGTTGAAGAACGTGTGATACGCGTGAAAGAAGCGAACCAGATCTTCGATCTTCTTGTTCGCGATGACACGTCCGACGAACAGCACGTTCGTCCAGTCGTCGTCGAACTGCCGCGCGACCATCGAGTTGGGCGGCAGATCGAGGTGCGAGAAGTCCGGCACGACCGGCAGCACGCCCGTTCGCGGAAATCCGAGCGCCTCGAGATCCTGCCGGTTGAACTCGGAGTCGCCGAGCGCCATGTCGCATCGCGCCGCGTAGGCTCGCAGCTCGCGCCGTCCGCGAAAGCATTGGCGCGCGAGCGTGCGGTGCACGCCGACGAAATATTCCGGCGGCGTGATGTTGTGGTAGATGAGCGCCATGCGGTCGGGCAGCGCGAACGCCGTCCGCGACGCCTTCGAGCCGAGCGAGAAATGGTGCAGCAGCAGGTTATCGGGGTGGCTGAAGTCGATGAGCTGCCGGTAATCGAGCGTCAGCGGTTCGAGCCTGTAGTCCGCGGTCTCGACGAAGATCTCCGATTCGTAGCCGGCGGCCCGCAGCACGCGCTGGATACCGAGCACTTCATGTCCGATCGCGTCGCCGTACCCGAGCGTGGCCAGCACCTGGTCGATGCGAATCACGCCCTTCTCCGACCCTCGGAGGCGGCCGGTTTGGGCGACGCGGAATCCGGACGCTTCGACGCGCCGGTCACGCCGCCGATCGGCAGTGCAGCCAGCACTTCCGCGGCCGGCGGCAGATTCTGCCGGCGCCGCTCGAACCAGCCAGGAAGCGGCTCGATGGTGCGTGTGGAGTGTTCCTTGCGGAGCCGATCGAACATCTCGAGATACTTGCGTTCGATCACCGGCCAGTCGTAGTGCTCGCGGAAGAACTGCCGTCCGTTCCGGCCGAGCGCGCCGGCGAGCCAGCGGTTCTGCTCGATCGCGCGCAGCGTCTCGTGGAACTCGGCGTAGCTCTCGTAGTAGAGACCCGCGTTGCTGCGAATGCACTGGCCCTTCAGGACGTCGCACTTCGCGTTCGCGAGCACGGGACGTCCCAGCGCCCACGCCTCGAGCGCCACCATCGAGAGGCTCTCGAAATACGACGGCATCAGCAGCACGTCCGCCGCGGCCATCGCGTCGAACTTGTCCGCGTCATCGACGAACCCGAGATGCCGGATGCGAGGATGCTCGGGAATCGGCAGCAGCGAATTGCCGATCAACACGAGCGTCAGTTTGCCCGCCGGATCGCGCAGATAACCCTGGAAGAAGTCGAACAGTTCCTTGCATCCCTTGTTTTCGTCGATGCGGCCCACGTACACCGCGAACGGTCCGCGGATGTTGTGCTTCTGGCGGAATCTTCCCGGCTGCGTGTTCTGAGGCACCTCGGACCCGACGCCGACGACAACGCCCGGCACGTCGTGGTTGGACGCCGCCGCGTGGATCATCGTGCGTTCTTCCGGCGAGTTGTACATCAGCGCGCGAACCGCGCGGAACAGCGGCGGGAAGATCGACAGGCCGATCGCTTCGTCGCGCTCGGCGGTCGGAACCAGCACCGCGCGGGACGTCGCCCCGCGCACGCCGTAGTACGCATGGTAGTACCGATAGCTGAAGAACAGACAGAAGTCGAACGCGGCCGCGTGCTTCGCGACGTGCTTCACGAGCGCGCGGCTCGTTGGACCTTCGGCGTCGAGCCACGCGAGCTCGTCAGCGACCGAGTGGCGCTCTTCGAACACGCGATGCGAGCGGCGGCCGAACACGCGCGGATCGCGCTCGTGCCTCACGCGAAAGCGTCTGACTGTGATCCCGTTGACCGTATCGACGCCGGCCGGCAGCTCGTTGCGCCACGTCACGTAATCGGTCGCGCACGTCGTCAGCACTTCGACCTGCGCGTGCCGTGACAGACGCTCGGCGATGTAGCGTGCGTGCAGTTCCGCGCCGCCGTTGATTGTCGGACCGTATCGCTGAACGACGAGGGCGAGCTTCACTGTGAGTCGCGGTCGGGCGGTTCTGACGGATGCGACGCGGCGCCGGTCATGTTCTGGAGATCTTCCGTCGCCGGAGCCGTGGGCGACCCGGCCTCGTGCGCGGCATCGGCCGCGCGCGGTTCGGACGGCTCCGCGGCGTCATCGTGCGGCGGACGATCGGTCGCGGCCTCGGAGTCGGGAGCTGCCTGCTGACCGCCCATCACGGCAGCTGCCGGCGCGCCGCTGCGTCGTCCGCGTCGCCGCCGGCGGCGACGGCTGCGCTGACCGGGACCTTCCGCCTGTGGACCCCCTTGCGGTGACGGCTGCTGCGGCTGCGGCGTCTGCGCGTGCGACGGCTGCGCCGGCTGCGGCTGCGGACGTTGCGCCTGCTGCGCCAACGGTTGCGTGCCGCCGCCGCGCTGACTGCCCGCCTCCGACGACGGCTTGTAGACGACGACGCTCTCGAGCGCCCGCGCGCGCCGCTCGTTGAATTCGAGACGGCTCGACAGCGATTCGACCCGCATCTTGAGGTTCTTCACCTCGATGCTGTTGCGGGTGACTTCGATGACGAGGTTGTGAATGAGCTCGTAGTTGAGTTGATCCGTCGCCCGTCGCGCCGCTTCGCGCCTCGCCTCGCGCTCGGCGTACATCGTGTTCAGGCGCGACTGGATGTGGAGCGCCTGAATCAACGGCGTCGGGTTGAAGAAAAGTTTCAGAATCGGATTGAGCAGCCTGCGGATGAACCGCAGCGGACCGCGGTGCGTCTCGTAGATCGTGTCCCCCTCGAACGCGTAGTTCGGCAGCTCCGGAGGCTCGTACGCGAGCTGCGCCTTCCGAAACTGCTCGAGCAGATCGGATCGGACGCCCTTCGGATCGAGGAACTTCTCGAGCTTCACCGCCGCCAGATCGCGAATCTGCTGCTCGGTGTAATCGACGCCGCGCTTCTCCCGAATGCGCGCGCGGATCTGCTCCATGATCTGCTCGACGTTCACCGAGTCGGAGCGCACGTTGAAGTCCGCCATATAGCTATCGGCTCTCAGCTTTCAGCTCGATCACGAGCCGCCGTAAATAATCGCCGCGACGGCCAGAGCCCACAGCGCGACGCAGACGAGCAGCGGTCGATCGGTCAGCAGCAGATCCGACGGGCTGCCGCCTCCCTCGCGGCGGTGGACCAGATACAAATAGCGAAAGATCCCGTAAAGCGGAAACGGAACCGTAAGGCCGAGCCACGGCGTTCCGAACTTCTCCTCCGTCTCCGGGCTGATCGTATAGAAGATGTAGGCGACGAGCGTCGATGCGGTGACGACGCTGATCATCTGATCGAGGAGGTACGGACTGTACTCGCCGAGAATCGGCCGATGCGTGGCGGCATCGCCCGCGAGCAGCACGATCTCGTGGCGCCGCTTCGCCAGCGCGATGAACAGCGCCAGCAGAATGGTGCACACGAGCAGCCATTTGCTGAACTCCACCCGAACCGCCACGGCGCCTGCCACCGCACGCAGCACGAACCCAATCGACACCGTCAGGACGTCGATGATGACGATCTGCTTCAGCGGTCCCGAGTAGAGCATCTGCAGCGCGACATACGCGGCGGCGACCAGCGCGAACGTTCGCCCGAGCGCGAACGACGCCCCCAGTGCAACCGCAGCGATGACCGCCGCGGCGACCGCCGCCGTAGAGACCGGGAGCGCACCTGACGCGATCGGCCGCCGCGCCTTCAACGGATGGCGCCGGTCGCTCTCGCGATCGGCGATGTCGTTGATCAGATATACGGCACCGGACAACGCGCAGAAGATGACGAACGCACCGAGCGCGCGCGCCACCGCCCACGGCACGAACAGCTGCATGCCGAACAGGAGTCCGGCGAAGACCAGCAGATTCTTGGTCCATTGGGCCGGACGCAGCGCGATGAGCAGATTCAGGGCGACGGACCGTCCCGACGCTTCGGCGCGCCGAGCATCGGGCAGTGCCACGGAGGACGAGGTGGTGCGCGCCATCCAGCGCGAGTGACGGACTAGACCTTGGCCGATGCCGAGAAACTCCGGACCGCGTCGTTCTCCGAATCGAAAGTTTCGAACACGGTCAACAGCTTCGTGATCGACAGAAGATCCGTAATCCGTTTGGTGAGGTTCAGCAGCTTGAGGCTGCCGCCCTGCCGGCTGACGGTCGTGTAGGTGCGCACGACTTCGCCAAGGCCGGCGCTGTCGATGTACGGAACGTCGGCGAGATTCAGGACGATCTTCTTATGGCCCTGGTTGACGAGGCTGTTCACTTTGTCCTTGAGCAGCTCGTCGCCCTCGCCCAGGGTGATCTTGCCCTTCAGATCGAGCACTTTCACGTCGCCTACTGATCGTTCCTGGATCTGCATGCCAGACGCTCCAGATATGTGCGTAGCGTGTGAGCTTACTTTATGCCTTCGCCGGTCTGCAACGACAACCGGCGCGGGCGAGACAAGCCGATCCGTTGGTCAGCGGGCGCAAACGCCTCCCGCTTGACGCACATCGGCCGTCCGCCGCGCGCGAAAATTCCCGGCCGCAGTCGCCTGCGTTCGAGCGCTGACGGGCGAGAACGGCTGTTGTCGATGGAACGACGAGACCAGAAACCCGGGCTGGCGCTTAGACGCCGCCAGCCCCGGCGAACTTCCGGGACTGAAAGCACTCCTTGCAGAACACCGGGCGCCCTTGTGTCGGTTTGAAGGGAACCGTCGTTTCCTTCCCGCAGGCCGAGCACGTGGTCGTGGTTTCAACCCGTTCCCGTGCGACGCCTGAGCCGACCGGGCGCGCGGCCCGCTTGCTCTTACAGGCTTTGCACCGCTTCGGTTCGTTTTTGAAGTTCTTGTCGGCGAAGAACTGCTGCTCGCCCGCCGTCCAGATGAACTCCGTCGCACAATCCACGCACCTGAGAATCCTGTCTTGGAATTCCATCGGTCGAATCCTCGTCGGGGTCGATCTACTCCAGCTCCCGCCGGAGCTTCTTGCGATTGCGCTTGCGCGCAAGCGCCTGTTTGGCCCTGCGCTTGTCTCCAGGCTTCAGATAGAAGGAATGCTTCTTGATGTCTTTAATGATGTCTTCCTGCTGAACCTTGCGCTTGAACCGGCGGAGAGCGCTTTCGATCGACTCGCCCTCCTGGATCTTGACTTCAGCCACGCCCTAACACCCCCCTTGCGGCGACGACAAATATGCTAGGCTATCACGAGTAAGCGCGGATTCTAGGCGCAATTCCGTGCAAAGGTCAACGAAATAGTCCCGCCGCCTCGCGTCGTGTGGGCGGCCCGTTCTCGCCACTTAACTCGTTCATTTCATGCGAGTTCTCGTCATCGGCAGCGGCGCGCGCGAGCACGCGCTGGTTGCACGGTTGTCGTCCGAGCGCGACGTCGACGATCTACTATGCACGCCCGGAAATCCGGGCATCGCGCGCCTCGCACGCACGGCCCGCGTCGACGTCGGCGACTTAGACGCGCTCCTCGCCCTCGTGGATCGCGAGCAGATCGATCTCACCGTCGTCGGACCCGAGCTGCCGCTCAGCCAGGGGATCGCCGATCGATTCGCAGCGGCAGGCAAACCGCTGTTCGGACCGACCGCGTCGGCCGCGCGCCTCGAATCTTCGAAGGCATTCGCCAAAGCGTTCATGGCGCGCCACCGCGTGCCGACCGCGCGGTTCAGATCGTGCGACTCCGCGCACGCCGCGCTCGCGACGCTCGATTCGGGAGAATTCGGATTCCCGGTGGTGCTGAAAGCCGATGGGCTGGCCGCCGGCAAAGGCGTGGTGATCGCCAACGATCGCGCGACCGCCGAGTCCGCGATTCGTTCGATGATGAGCGAACGGCGTTTCGGCGCCGCGGGCGATCGCGTTGTCGTCGAGGAATGTCTCACGGGTCCCGAAGTGTCGTTCTTCGTCGTATGCGACGGCCGGCGCGCCGTGACGCTCGGGACCGCTCAGGATCACAAGCGGATTTTTGACGACGACCAGGGACCGAATACGGGAGGGATGGGGGCGTTCGCGCCAAGCCCGCTCGTCGACGCGCCGATGGCTGCGCGAATCATGCGCGACATCGTCGAACCGGTCGTCCGCGGGATGGGAGAGGAAGGCGATCCGTTCCGCGGATTTCTGTACGTCGGCCTGATGCTGACGCCGGCCGGACCGCACGTCATCGAATTCAACGTGCGCCTCGGCGATCCGGAGGCGCAGGTCATCCTCCCTCTCGTCGAAGAACCGCTGCTGCCGATTCTCGTCGCAGGCGCGAGCGGGCAGCTGGCACAATCAACGATTCGACTCGGCGCCGAGAAGTTCGTTGGCGTCGTCGTGGCGTCGCGCGGCTATCCGGAATCTGCTGAATCAGGCCGCGCCGTTGACGGTGTCGATCTCGCCGAAGCGATCGAGGGCGTGTCCGTATATCACGCGGGCACAGCGCTCGACGGCGGCCGTGTCGTCACCTCCGGCGGCCGCGTGCTCACGGTCGTGGGCCGCGGCCACGACTTCAGAGAAGCGATCGCGCGGGCGTACGCCGGCGTGCTGGAGATATCGTTCGAGGGAATGCAGTATCGGACCGACATCGGACGCAAGGCGCTGGCGGTCGCGGACTGAGGCGATGAAGTACGCGGTCATCACGTTCGGCTGTCGTGTGAACCAGGCGGATTCGCTCGGGTTCGAGGAAGCGCTGCGCGCACGCGGCGGCGTGTGCTCGTCTCCCGACGCGGCCGACGTGGTCGTCGTCAACACATGTTCGGTGACGGCGACCGCCGATCAGGGCGCGCGGCAGACGATCCGCCGCGTGGCGCGCGACAACCCGCGCGCGAAGATTGTCGTCACCGGCTGTTACGCGACGAGGCGGCCGGAGGAGATCGCAGCGCTTCCGAATGTCGCGCGCGTCGTTCACAACGACGACAAACCGCGTCTGATCCCGTTGATTCCGCATGCGTCCGTGCGTGAGCAGACGAGCGCCGAACGGTTCGGCGACGGCGACGGCAGCTGCGGCGCGCCGATCGAGCCGGGTGTCGCTGGACGAACTGCGTTCACGCTGCGCGTGCAGACCGGATGTGCCGAGCCGTGCTCGTACTGCATCATTCCGTCGACGCGCGGCCGACCGCGCAGCGTGCCGCTCGCCGAGGTCGTTCGCGAAGTCGAACGGATCGCGGCTGCCGGGTTCAAGGAAATCGCGCTGACCGGCGTGCACCTCGGTTCGTACGGCCGCGATCTCATGCCGCCATCGTCGCTGATCGATCTCTTGCGCGCGCTGCAGACATTCGACGTTCTCTTCCGCATCAGCTCGCTCGAGCCCATGGACTGCTCGCGCGACATCGTGGATCTGGTCGCCGGAACCGATCGGTTCGCGCCGCATTTCCACCTGCCGCTGCAGCACGCGAGCAATCGCGTGCTCTCGAGGATGCGGCGTCCGTACACGATCGAGCGGTACGCCGATCTCGTCGACGATATTCGGGCGAAGATTCCACACGCATCGATTGGCTCGGACGTCATCGTCGGATTTCCGGGTGAGAGCGACGCCGACTTCGAGCAGCTCGAGGATTATCTCGAGCGCTCGCCGCTGACGCACATCCACGTGTTTCCGTACTCCGACCGTCCCGGCACGCCGGCGTCGACCATGCGCGAGCGCGCGAACGGCGGGGTCGTGCGCGAGCGGGCGCGGCGCGCGCGAGAGATTGGAACGCGTCTCACCGGGCGATTCCGCGATTCGCAGGTCGGCACCACGCATCGCGCGCTGACGATTGAGGACGGTTCGCTCGTCGTAACAGGAAATTACCTGAAGCTTCGGATCGTGGCGGGCCGTGCGCGCAACGAATGGGTTCGCGTACGCGTCACGTCACATCATGACGGCGAGCTGCTGGGCGGCTGACTTCTTCTGACCTTCGACGATCAACTGACCGCACGCCGCGCGGATATCGCGGCCGCGGCTCTTCCTCACCGAGACCGTCAGGCCGCGATCGGCCAGACCCTTCGCGAACGCGTCGACGGCTTCGTCTGACGGCCGCTCGAACGGAATGCCCGCGGCTGCGTTCAACGGGATGAGATTCACCTTCGACTTCACACCCGCGAGCAGCTGCGCGAGGCGCCGTGCGTCCTCGGGCCGATCGTTCACGCCGGCGAGGAGGACGTACTCGAACGTGATACGGCTGCGCCGCTTCAGCGGAAATTTCTTGCACGCCTCGATGATGTCGGCCACGCCGTACTTCCGGTTGATCGGCACGAGCTCGCCGCGCTGGACGTCGGTCGGCGCGTGAAGCGAGATCGCCAGATTCGGCATCACCGGCTCGTGCGCGAGCTTCTCGAGCGCCGGCAGCAGACCGACCGTCGACAGCGTGATGCGCTTGGGCGACAGATCGAATCCGTGCTCGTCCGTGAGAATGCGCAGCGCTTTCATCGTCGCGTCATAGTTGTGAAGCGGCTCGCCCATTCCCATCAGCACGATGTTGAACGTCGTGCCGCGCATCTGCAGCGCGTCGACCAGCAGGCGGACCTGACCGACGATTTCAGCCGCGCTCAGGTTCCGCACGAGGCCCATCTTGCCGGTCAGGCAGAACGCGCACGCCATCGCGCATCCGACCTGCGTCGAGATGCAGAAGGTCATCGCCGGCGTATCGGGGATGAACACCGACTCGATCGTCCTGCCGTCGCCAAGCCTGATTAA
>Ga0075435_100001111_pt1 | contig 17127 bp, 15 predicted proteins | sample RhiMethybrSRZTD4_FD_75302 | JGI IMG/M metagenome (GOLD analysis project Ga0075435, IMG submission 75302) | Populus rhizosphere microbial communities from Tennessee, USA - Rhizosphere MetaG P. TD hybrid SRZTD4 | ecosystem: Host-associated > Plants > Roots > Rhizosphere > Soil | place: USA...
CGCGGCAGGCGAGCCGCCGCACGACGCCGCAAGCGCCGAACTTAGAACTAAGAACTGAAAACTTAGAACCCGGAGATTCACAGCCACGAACTTAACACCAAAGTGGCCTGATCGGGCGAGAGAACTGAGAACTGAGAACTGAGAACTGAGAACTGAGAACTGAGAACGAGGAAGTTCACAGCCCGCGAACTCATCGCCAAAGCGGCCGACCTGGCGTTCTCAGTTCTAAGTTCTCAGTTCTAAGTTCTAAGTTCTCAGTTCTGAGTTCAGTCGATTTCGATAATGCCGGAGCTGCCGCCGGCCATCGCAAAGGCCGGCTCGGGCTGCGCGGCGGTGGGCGGCGTCTGTGGCTCTTCGGTGCGCTGCGGCAGGCGCGGCAGCGCGTAGCGGTGGATTTCGCGCGCGAGATCGTCTTCGGTCGGCGCCGACGGCCGACAGTGGAGGCGCACCCACACACGGAGCAGCGGATCGGTGAAGCTGTAACGCTTCTGATGTGACGCGACGAGATCGACGTCTTCGAGCCACGACAGGTAGTCCTTGGTCGAACCGGGCGTGCGCTGCAGGCGCTGCGAGATTTCCGTCAGCGTCAACCCTTCTTCTTCACCGAGAATCTCGAGAATCGCCTTGAGCGCGCCGTACCCGCGCGCGCGATGCAGCCGCAGCTCGTAGCAGTAGTTGCACTGACGTGTGAGACGTCCCTCGGGCGCGAGCAGCGCGACGAGCGCGCTGATCGGGTCGCCGCCGTGGCCGGCGTGCTCGCGCATCGTCGCGAGTTCGTCGGCGATGGCGCGCACGTACGACGGCCGTCCCTCGCCGAGACCGAGGACCGTGCGCGCGACGTACTCCGCGTCCTGCGGATCGCTATCGGCGGCAGCAGTCGGTCCCAGGATATCGAACGTGTCCTCGACCGTCAGCGCCGGCATCTGGATGACTTCGAAGCGATCGGAACAGTCGCGCAGCAATCGCAGCGCGCGCGCGACGTAGCGGCTCGTGAGGACGAACCGATTCGCGCTGGCGGCGATGCCGTCGACGAAATCGTGGAGCACACGACGCAGACCCGGAAAGCTTTCGAACGTGCGCAGCTCGAGGAACTCGTCGAGCAGGAACGTCGCCGGCTCGCCGGCGCCGGTTCGCACGGTCGACATGAACGCGAGCGTCGCGTCGAACGCGCCGCGCGCGCCGGTCGCCGTCGCCGGTCCCGTGTCGCCGAGCGGAAACGGCGCCACCGCGGTGATGGCGCGCAGAAAGCGCTCGGGCGTCGTCGCCGTCCGTTCTACGTCGACGTACTGTGCGGCCGTGCGGCCGATCCGTTCCCGCGTCTGCTGCAGCATCGTGGAGCGGCCGCTGCCGCACCCGCCGAGCAGAACCGGAATCCGAGCTGGTGACGCGTCGAAAGCGGCCGTCACGCGACGAGCCAGAGTCATACGAGGGGTCAGCATGCGTCGTCCTCACGCACTGGAATGCGAAGTCCTGCGCGCTCAGCCGTCGCGATGGCCTCGGCATAGCCGGCGTCCGCATGTCGGACGACGCCAATGCCGGGATCGCAGGTGAGCACGCGTTCGAGCTTCTCGTCGGCGTCGCTCGATCCGTCGGCGACTATCACCATACCGGCGTGAAGCGAGTACCCGATGCCCACGCCGCCGCCGTGATGCACAGAGACCCAGGTCGCGCCGCTCGACGCGTTGAGAAGGGCATTGAGAATCGGCCAGTCGGCGATCGCGTCGCTGCCGTCCTTCATGCCTTCCGTTTCCCGATTGGGGGATGCGACCGAACCGCTGTCCAGATGATCGCGTCCGATCACGATCGGCGCCTTTACGCGTCCGGCGCGAACGAGCTCATTGATCTTGAGACCGAAGCGCGCGCGATCGCCGTACCCGAGCCAGAGAATGCGCGCGGGCAGTCCCTGGAACGCGACGCGCTCGCGCGCGAGCCGTATCCAGCGGACGAGCGATTCATCGTGCGCGAACATGTCGAGTGCAGCCTCGTCCGTCACGCGGATGTCCTCCGGGTCGCCGGAGAGCGCAGCCCACCGGAACGGACCTTTGCCCTCGCAAAACAGCGGCCGGATGTACTCAGGGACGAACCCGGGAATATCGAACGCGTTTGCGACGCCGGCCTGCTGTGCCTGGGCGCGGATGTTATTGCCGTAGTCGAACGTGACGGCGCCGCGATCTTTCAGCGCGAGCATGGCGCGCACGTGGTCGGCCATCGCGGCCATCGCGCGTTCCACGTATTCGCTCGGGCGACGCTCGCGCAGACGAGCGGCCTCGTCAAGGCTCATGCCGTTCGGGACGTAGCCGTTCAGCGCGTCGTGCGCGGAAGTCTGATCCGTGAGCACATCGGGCGTGATGCCGCGCGCGACGAGCGCGGGCAGCACATCTGCGGCGTTGGCACGCAGTCCGATCGACCGCGCCGTTCCCGTCCGCGTCCATCCGGTGACGCGGTCGATGGCTTCGTCGAGGCTGTCGGTCGATTCGTCGAGATATTTCGTGGCAAGCCGCCGGGCGATCCGCTGAGGATCGACTTCGACCACGAGCGCGGCCGCGCCGTTCATCACCGCGGCGAGCGGCTGGGCGCCGCCCATGCCGCCGAGACCGGCAGTGACGAACAGGCGCCCCGTAAGCGATCCGCCGAAGCTTCTCCGCGCGACGGCGGCGAGCGTCTCGTAGGTGCCCTGTACAATTCCTTGACTGCCTATGTAAATCCAACTACCCGCCGTCATCTGGCCGTACATCGTGAGGCCGCGATGCTCGAGCTCACGAAAATTGTCCCAGGTGGCCCACGCCGGGACGAGCATCGCGTTGGAAATCAACACACGCGGGGCTCCCGGGTGCGTTTGGAACACGCCGACAGGCTTCCCCGACTGGACGAGAAGCGTCTCGTCATGCTCCAGCGACGTGAGTGATCGCACGATGGCGTCGAACGCTTGCCAATTCCGCGCCGCTTTTCCCGAGCCGCCGTACACGACGAGATCGTCGGGCCGTTCGGCGACGTCGGGATCGAGGTTGTTCATTAACATGCGCAGCGCGGCTTCCTGCGGCCACCCTTTGCACGTCAACGACGTGCCTCGCGGAGCTCGAATGATCCTGGTCGCAGTGGCCATGGGAGATTCGTGGGAGAAAGCTAGACCTTAAGAAGCGCGGCGCACGTTGTCAATTTGAAAATGAAAAATTTTTCACTTGACTCGACCGTCGCACGCGCGTTCGATCTCGCGCGCCGCGATCAGTTCGGCGATCGCGACGATGTCGGGCGCCGAGGGACGATCGCGATCGAGCATCGGCACGCGCGATCGCACGAGCGCGTGCACGTTCTTCAGGAGCGCGGAGGTCTCGAGCGGCGCGAGCAGATCGATCGCCTGGCAGGCGCAGAGAATTTCGATGGCGACGACCTCGCGCGCGCGCGAGACGGCGCGCTCGGCCTTGAGCGCGGCGGTCATGCTCATGCTGACGTGGTCTTCTTTGTTCGCTGAGGTGGGGATCGTGTCGACGCCGGCGGGATGCGCGAGCGATTTCAGCTCGGACGCGACCGCCGCCGCGGTCACCTGCGCCATCATGAAGCCCGACTGCAGGCCGCCCGCGCGCGTGAGGAAGGCGGGCAGCCCGCTGAGCGTCGGATCGACGAGGCGATCGGTCCGCCGCTCGCTGATCGTGGCGAGCGGAACGATCGCCGCGGCGAGCAGATCGGCGGCGATCGCGATCGGTGCGCCGTGGAAATTGCCGCACGACACGATCTCGCCGCGATCGGCGAACACCATCGGGTTGTCGGTCGCGCTGTTGTTCTCGACGTCGACCGTTTCGCGGACGAAGCGCAGCGCCTCGCGCGTGGCGCCGTGGACCTGCGCGGCGCAGCGCAGCGAGTAGGCGTCCTGTACTGTCCCGCAGAACTCGTGGGACTTGTTGATGCCGCTGCCGCCCATCAGGAGCTCGATGTTCGACGCCGACGTGCGCTGTCCGGCGAACGGCCGCGCGTCGTGAATGCGCGCGTCGAAGGGATGGATCGAGCCGCGCAGCGCGTCGATCGACAGTGCCGCCGCGATGTCGGCCGCGCGCGCGAGGTGTTCCGCGTCCGCGAGCGCCAGCGAGAGAACGCCGGAGGACGGCTGCGTCCCGTTGATCAGCGCGAGCCCTTCCTTCGGGCCGAGCCTGATCGGCGTCAACCCCGCACGGGCGAGCGCATCCGCACCCGAACACGACGTCAACCGCGGAGCGCGGTCTCGGCGGTTCGCGTCATCTTCGAGGAATGCCTCCCCCTCGCCGATCAACACGAGCGCGAGATGCGCGAGCGGCGCGAGATCGCCGCTGGCGCCGACCGAACCACGCGACGGCACGACCGGATGGACGCCGCGGTTGAGCAGCGCGATGAGCGCCTCGAGCGTCTCGACGCTGATCCCCGAGAATCCTTTCGCCAGCACGTTCGCGCGCAGCGCCATGATCGCGCGCACGGTGCGAACGGGCAGCGGATCGCCGACGCCCGCGGCGTGGCTCCGCAGCAGGTTCAGCTGCAGCGTCTCGAGCGCGTCGGGCGCGATTTTGACTTCGGCGAACGATCCGAATCCCGTGTTGATGCCGTACGCCGGCTCGTCGCCGCGCGCGCGGCGCTCCACGACCTCACGCGACGCGCGGACGCGCGCCCGCGCCGCGTCGCCGAGCGCCACCGCCTCCGCGCGATCGGCAATCGCGAGCAGCTGTTCGATTGTGAGCGACGCGCCGTCGAGTACGACCATATATGTGTAGAATCTTAGACTGCCGCGCGGACCAACGACCAAAGACTAACAACCAACGACCACGACCATGAATCTCGCAGTTCTCGGCGCGCAGTGGGGCGATGAAGGCAAAGGCAAGATCGTCGATCTCCTGACGCCGCATTTCTCGATCGTCGCGCGCTATCAAGGCGGACACAACGCGGGACACACCGTGTACGTGAAGGGCGCGAAGTTCATCCTGCGCCTCATCCCGTCCGGCATCCTGCATCCCGGCATCACCTGCGTCATCGGCAACGGCGTCGTCATCGATCCGCAGGCGTTGTTCGCGGAGATCGACGAGCTGGCGAAGAACGGCATCGACGTCGGCGATCGAATCGTCATCAGCGACAAGGCGCATCTCATCCTGCCGTACCACCGCGATCTCGATCTGCTGTCGGAGGCGCGGCGGGGCGAGCGGAAGATCGGCACGACGTCGCGCGGCATCGGCCCGGCCTACGAGGACAAGATCGCGCGGCGTGGCATTCGCGTGTGCGACCTCGCCGATCCGAAAGGGCTCGAGCAGAACGTCCGCGACAACGTCACGGCGCGCAATCGCCTCGTCCAGGACACGACGATGGACTGGAAGCCGGTGCTCGAGCAGCTGTTGAAGTACGCCGAGCGGATGCGGCCGATGGTTCGCGATGTGTCGCTGCTGCTGAACGACGCGATGCGCATCGGCAAGTCGATCATGTTCGAGGGCGCGCAGGGAACGCTCCTCGACATCGATCACGGCACGTATCCGTTCGTCACCTCGTCGAACGCGTCGATCGGCGGCGTGTGCACGGGTCTCGGCGTGCCGCCGAAAGCGATCGGCCGGGTGCTCGGCGTCGTGAAGGCGTACACAACGCGTGTTGGCGAGGGACCGTTTCCCACCGAGCTCTTCGGCGAGATGGGCAACCGCCTGCGCGAGAGCGGCAGCGAGTACGGCGCGGTTACCGGCAGGCCGCGCCGATGCGGATGGTTCGATGCGGTCGCCGTGCGGTACGCCGTCCGCATCAACGGGCTCGACGGCCTTGCGCTGACGAAGCTCGACGTCCTCGACGGTCTCGACCGGATCGAGATCTGCACGGCGTACCGCTGCGGCGGCGCGACGCTCACCGAGTTCCCGTCGGATGTCGAGCGCCTGGCGCAGTGCGAGCCGATCTACGAATCGATGCCCGGCTGGAGCGCGCCGACGGCGGGCATCCGCGACTTCAAACGGCTGCCCGAGGCCGCGCGCAAATACATCGAGCGCCTCGAGGAGGTGTCCGGCGTCCGCGCGGCCATCGTGTCCACCGGATCCGATCGCACCGACACCATCGTCCGCGACGACGTGCTGCAGCTCGCGGATTTGAGGGGATTAACGATCTAGGGATTCGATCGCGATCATCAGAGCAACCACGAAAACACGAAGATCCACGAAAGACACGAAGAAGATCGGGTTAGTACAAGAGAAAGTACAAACTGGTCTTCTTCGTGTGTTTCGTGTTTTTTCGTGATTTCGTGGTTGCTCTAATCTACGGACGTGGACGCCGGGCCCACGCTGTTCCTCGTCACGCCTTGTGGCGATCCGCAAAGGCGTCCACGGCCGCAGGATCGGCGTCCGAGAATTCCACTCCGGCGCGGTAGCGCGTGCCGGTGTCGGCCTTCTCTTTTGACGTCCACGCGACGCTCGCGTTGCACTGCAGTCCGCCGCTCGCGTCCTCGAGGCTGATTTTGATCCGCTGATTCGGCTTGACGATCGCCGACGTCATCACCTGCGCGCCGATGGTCGACAGGTCGATGAGCGTTGCCGGCTTGTTGTCCACTTTCACCGTCATCTCACCGGTCATCCTGAATCGCGGCGCGCGGCGCGTGCCGCGCTGATCCATCGGCTGCGCCGCGGCGGCCGGCGCCGCGTGGGGCCGCGGCACGACGCGCATGTAGTCGCTGTCGTGCGACAATACGCGAATCTCGGCGTGAACGAGGTTGGGATCCGCTTTGATGCGGTTGATCAGTGCCGCGCCGCGCGGCGTCACCGCGAACAGCCGCTCGAGCGCGACGACGTTCGGGCGCCGCTTTACGATCACCTCGAGCGCGCGCAGCGCCTCGGCGTCCGTGAACTCGATGACCTCGCCGTTGACCACGTTGGTGCGCTGCTTCAGGGCGGGCAACAGCTTCGACGCGCCGATGAGAACCGTGCACGACACGGACACTGTTGGCCAGTATACAATCGCCGCCGCCATGGACCAGCCACCGTACCGCGACGTGACCGTCGGTGACCTTCTTACGAAGCTCGCATGTGCACTTCCGCGCAACGAAGCGCTCGTGTACGCGCAGGGTCCGCGCTTCACGTTCGACGCGCTCGAGCGCGAAGCGCGCGTCATCGGACGCGGACTCATGGCGCTCGGCGTCGAGCGCGGCGAGCGTGTCGTGTTGTGGGCGACGAACGTACCCGAGTGGATCGTCCTGCAGTTCGCCCTCGCGAAGATCGGTGCCGTTCTCGTCACCGCGAACACGTCGCTTCGCGCGCGAGACATCGATTACCTGCTGCGTCAGAGCGAGGCGGCGACGGTCGTCACCATTCGTGGCTTTCGCGACCTCGATTATGTCGGCGCGCTCGCGGAGATCGGCGCGATTCCGGATCGCTCAGGCGCCAGGCGCGAGCCGCCGCCCGCGTTGCGGCGCGTCGTTTATATAGGCGACGACAGGCCGTCCGGATGCACGCCGTACGCGTCGCTGCGCGAGATGGCGGCGCGCGTGCCCGAGGAAGAGCTCGACGCGCGCGGCCGGTCGATCGAAATCGACGACGTGATCAACATGCAGTACACGTCGGGAACGACCGGCTTCCCGAAAGGCGTGATGCTGACCAGCCGCAACATCGTGAACAACGGCTACGCGCAGGGGTTCGCGCTCGGCTACTCGCCCGTGGATCGTCTGTGTCTCTGCGTGCCGCTGTTCCACTGCTTTGGATGCGTCATCGGCGTACTCGGCACCTACACGCACGGCGGCTGCCTCGCGGTCGTCGAGTCGTTCGATCCGAAGCGCGTGCTCGAGATGATTCACAACGAGCGGTGCACGTCGTTGTACGGCGTGCCGACGATGTTCATCGCGGAGCTCGAGTGTCCGGATTTCGCGAAGTACGATCTCACGTCGCTCAGGACCGGCGTCATGGCCGGGGCCCTGTGTCCCGAGGCGTTGATGCGGCGGGTGATGACCGAGATGCACATGCCGGAGGTGGCCATCGCGTACGGCATGACCGAGTCGTCGCCGTGCATCACGATGACGCCGCGCGATTCGTCCGTCGCGCAGCGGTCGCAGACCGTCGGCATCGTGCTTCCGGATCTCGAGGTGAAAATCGTCGATCCGGCGACCGGCGTCGAGCGCGCAACCGGCCAGCGCGGCGAGTTGTGCTGCCGCGGCTACAACGTGATGAAGGGGTATTACAACAATCCCGAAGCCACGCGGGCCGCGATCGACGCCGACAACTGGCTGCACACCGGCGATGAAGCCAGCATGGATGCCGACGGCTACGTGCGCATCACGGGACGCATCAAGGATCTGATCATCCGTGGCGGCGAGAACATCGCGCCCAAAGAGATCGAGGACTGCCTGCGCGAGCATCCCGCCGTCGCCGACGCATACGTGTATGCCGTTCCGGATTCCTTCTTCGGAGAAGCGGTCGCGGCTGCCGTCCGGCTGAAGGCCGACGCGGCCGGAAAGAAACCGGACCCGGCGTACGGCGACGAGCTGACCGCCTGGTGCGCCGCCGCCCTCGCGAAATTCAAGGTGCCGAGGTACGTGCGCTTCGTGGAGGAGTTTCCGATGACGGCGTCAGGAAAGATTCAGAAGTTCAAGCTCCGCGAGGAGCACGAGAAGGTTCTGAACCGTCAGAACGGCGGGTTAAAAGTCCAAACGTGAAGTAACCGCGGAATCCGCTGCGCCCGCAGAGCTTTCCTTTCCGTTAGAAAATTCGTGCGTCCTGCAAGGGCCACCAGCGGACCTTCACCTTGCCGACGATGTACTTCTTCGGGACGGGACCCCAGTGGCGGCTGTCGGAGCTGTTGTTCCGGTGGTCGCCCATCACGAAGTAGTAGCCCTGCTGGATGACCTGCGGGCCCCAGTCGTCGTGGCTGCGGAATTCGGCGGGGACGTATTCGTCGTGCAGCGGGATGTCGTTGACGTACACGCGCCCGTCGACGATCCGCACGGTGTCGCCTTCTTTGGCGATCACGCGCTTGACGAACATCTTCTCCGGGTTGAGCGGGTAGTACAGCATGACGATGTCGCCCGGCCGCGGCTCGCCAAGCTCGTAGACCAGTTTGTTGACGATGAGCCGATCGTGATCCTCGAGCGTCGGCGCCATGCTCAATCCGTCGACGCGCGCGACCTGAAATCCAAACGTGACGATAAGCGTGGCGTAAACCGCGGCGGACACGAGTGTCTGGACGCCCGACACGATCTCGCGCCACAACCGGCTGAACGCGCCGTCGGACGTCGCCGCCGGGCTGGCCGGAACCTCAGTCGTGACCGGCCCGTCGATTGCGAATGGTGTGGCTGGCGCGCCGGCGGGTTCAAGCGGCGCGGCAATTGGCGCCGACTCCGTGATCGGCTCGATCGACGCGAGCGCAGCAGGCGCCGAGCTCTCGAGAACGGGGGCCGGCTCCGTCGCAGCCTCGAATCGCATGTCGCCGATCGGCTCGGAGCCGGAGTCGGTCGGAACTTCAGCTGCGGGAGCCTCGGCGGCGGCCTCGGGCCGCGGCGCGAGGCGAGCTTCGGGCAAGTCGGTGTCGACGAGCGGTTCGTCCTGAACCGCCAGCTGCGGATAGTCCTGATCGTTCATGCAGATGCCGCGTCTCGCTGCCGTCCAGAATACCACGGCGGGGTGGTATACTCAGCCCCTCACCTCGCTGAGCGGTAGGCCCCAGCCCCTTCCGCGCCCGAATTTCAGGGACATTTTTTCTCGCCGACGGAGGAACATGTAGATGATTCGTTACGTGCGCGTTGCGACTGTACTAATGATGATCACCTCCGGCGCCGCCATTTCCGAGGCGCAGACACCCAATCCGCCCAGGCAGACGACGGCGAACGAGCCGAAGATGTTCGCCGACTTCAACATCGCGGCTACCCTCGGCCACAAATCGGACGCGGCCGTCGGCGGCGAATGGGGAATCGAGGTCATTCGCAACATCGACGTGTTCGCCGAATTCGGCCATATGGGGAACGTCGCGACCAGCGATTTCGACGCCCGCGCGCATCTCATCGCAGACAACATCGGCGCAACCGCCGGCACGACCGCTCAGAAGGTGAATTTCTTCGATGCTGGCGTCCGCTACCGCTTTTCGCCGTACGGAATGTGGCGGCCGTATGCGCTCTTCGGCATCGGCGTCGCTCATGTGTCCAACGAGGCCTCGTTTTCGCAGAATGGCACCGACATCACGGGCAGCCTCCCGGACTTCGGCGTCGAGCTCGGCGCAGACCTCAGCGGAAGCCTGAACAAGGCGATCATCATCGTCGGCGGCGGCGTGAATTACGTGTTCAGGGGGCGGTATTTCGCGGATCTCAGCTACCGGTACGGCGGCATCCTGCCCAAAACTGGCACCATCGAGAACGATGTTGCAATCCATACCCAGCGGGTTCAGGTAGGGATCGGCCTCCGGTTCTGATTCACAGTTGGCGCCCCGACTGGTGCGCCTCTTGCTGCAGGTTACTTACGAGCATTTCGGAAACTGCAGAGAGGAGGCACCCTGATGGTTCGTCGACTCATCGCAACGGCGGCTCTGGTGGCGTCCGCGGGGATCTACGCATTTGCCGCGGAGCGCGCGACGTTCATCATGACGAACGGCGAGCGCAAGAGCGGCACGCTGGTCTTCCACGGCGGCCAGGCGCACAACCTGATCGATGGTCAGCTGAACCTCGGCGAGGGCGGCAAGGAACAGTCGTTCCCGGTCGAGCAGGTCGCGGTCATCGATGTGGCCGGCGGCAACCCGTCCCAGTCCGAGCTCGCGGGCGTTCCCGCGTCCGGCCAGGCGATCTCCATGCGTGACGGCAGCGGCGTGGTGCAGGGCAAATTCGTGAACATCGTCCGCGGCGACACGCTTCTGTGGGAGAACGAGGCGGGCCAGCAGACGCAATACGCGCTCAAGGACATCGCACGGATTTATCTGAACCCGCAGGCCGCGCGTACGGCCTTCAACTACACCGGTTCGCCGGCGGCGGTCGGCACGGCAGGATCGGGCACGTCGCTCGAACCCGGCGCAGTGCGCGTCGAGGCGAATCAGCCGTGGACCGACAGCGGCATCACGGTGAGGGTCGGCGATCTTGTCGCGTTCCGTGCGAACGGACAGATTGCATTTGGAAAGAGCGAAGGGCAAACCGCAGGCGCTGACGGGAAGAGCGGCAACAACTCGCCCAATTACCCCGTGCCGGCGATGCCGGTCGGCGGTCTCGTCGGCAAAGTCGGCAACAGCGCGCCGTTCCCAATCGGATCGAACACGTCGCCAATCCGAATGCCCGCGAGCGGCCGCCTGATGCTCGGGATCAACGACAACGAGATCGGCGACAACAGCGGGTTCTTCTCCGTGGTCGTGACGAAGACCGGCGCGGGCCGGTAGAACGACGGCCGGGATGGCGGGAGGTAATTCAGAATAAGGAATTCGGAATTCAGAATGCGTGACGCATTCGGGTACGCATTCCAAATTCCGAATTCCAAATTCTGAATTACCACCGCTACTGTCTCTCCTCTCCCACCAACTCCGCCTGCACGATGAAGCGCTTCGGCGCGTGTCCGATGAATTCGAACGGATAGCAGGTGACGAGCGTCAACGTCGGACGCGGCGTCGGATCCAGCACGTACACATCATCGGGCATGACGATCGACGTGCGGTTGATCTTGTAGTGAAAGACGCGATCGGGTGTCGTCAGGTCGATCGTCTCGCCGCCTTTGACGCGGCGGATCGCACGGAACACGGTGTCGCGATGACCGGCGATGCCGATGTTTCCCGGTTCGCCTGGAAACGGCGTGTCTTCGATGTGGCCCGCGCCGCGCCGGAGCGTCGCATCGTCGCTGCCTTCGAGAACGGCGGTCGAGAGCTGAACCGCCGGAATATCCATACGCGCGAGCAGCGTTCCTGGCGCCGGCGCGTTGCGTGCGTGCGGCGCGTTCTTGCTGCCTTCGTCACCCGGCAGCGTCTGCGTGATGACCAGCGGCTTCGGCAACGGCCGGTGCTGCGTGTACGCCGCCTCCACGAGCACGACCGCGCACCACGCGGCCAGCGCGATACCGGCAGCGAGCAGCGCACGCTCGAGCCACAACAGAATCGACGTTTTCGTCATCGCCCGGATGCGTTCCGCCCGGCGAAGTATCCCGGCCGCGTGCGAACTTGAACGCGTCGATCGCCGGCATCGACGACGACGCGAACACGGTGGTAGTACCCGTCGCGATCGGGTGGCGCGTAGCCAATCGTGTATCCGCTGCGAATTTCACGCGCGATGCGCTCGCATACCTGCACGAGCGGACCGCCGGATCGCGGAAGGAAGCGCTCGCCGCCGGTCGTCCGGGCGAGCTCCTTCAGCACACCAGGGTTCTTGTCGGGATCGACATCGTCGAAGAGCCCGATCGTGTAGATCGTCACGTTCGACGCGCGCGCGCGTGCGAGCACACGATCGCGTGTTTCCTGGCTCGCGTTGTCTCCACCGTCGCTGATTGCAATCAGAATCTTCCTCTCGCGCGAGGACTCGTCGACATGATCGAGCGCGGCGAGCAGCGCGTCGTACAGCGCCGTGCGGCCCTGCGCTCTGAGCGACGTCAGCGCGCGTTCGAGCGCCTCACGATCGCTTGCACGCAGGAAGCGACGATCGGCCACCACGTCCTGCACATCGTCGTTGAAGCGGATGGCAAACAGCTCGTCGTTGGGGTTGCTCGAGCTGGCGAATCGCAGCGCGGCTGCGACGACTTCGCCGAGCTTCGGTCCCATGCTGCTGCTTGCATCGATCACGAGGCCGACGACGACGGGCGCATCCTCGCCGCTGAAGAAATCGACGTTCACGCGGCGGCCGTTGTCGAAGACCGCAAATCGCTCTTTGTCGAGGTCCGCGATGAACTGCCCGCGTTTGTCGGTCACGACAACCGGCAGCACGACGAGCTCAGTTGATGAAGATCGGAATGAGGGTTCCTGGGCCGATATGTGCGGGACGACCCGAGGAATGTGAACGAATGCGGGCAGGCAAACGGCCAGCGCCGCTGTGACGGCGAGACGCCGTGCGTTGCCTGCCCAGTCCATCAGTCCTGCCTGCTTCACAGGCTACCCGACGGTAATCGGACGCCGTCAGTGGCAGTCCGCCACGCGGCGGGCGTAACGGACGCCGAGCGCGGTCATGAGGAACAGACCGCTCAGCGCTTCGAACAGCGAGAGGTTGCTCGCGGTCCGCGGCAGGCTGCGGCGCCCGTTGCGGTTCGCGGTGTTGGCCTGACCCGACGTGCCGACCGTCTTGGACGTGTCGCTCTTGGCCGCGTTGTTCATCGCCGTATTGTTCCGCGTGCGCGCGTTGCGGCCGCTGCCATTCTTCAGACGCGCGTCATCGCTCGCCGTGGTCGACGCGGCAGGCGCGCCGGCCGAGGTCGCGGTCGTGGTCGCCGGCTTGTTCTGCTGCGCGGACCGATCGGTTGTGGTCGCGGCAGCCGACGCGGTCTGGCCATTTTCGTCGACGCGGCTCACGCTCGCGCTCTTCATCGAGGTCATCCGTTCTTCATCGGTCGTGCTCTTCGTATCTTCGTCCATCGCCAGCACAGACTGGTGCGTTTCCTTTGCTATGCGCATCGCCTGAGACTTCGGATAGACGAACTCGTTGCCGATGGTCTCGCCAGGATAGAACCAGGCGCGAATCGCCTGCGGTGTGCCCGCCGGACGTTCGGCGAACAACACGACCGGCTTGTCGCTCGGCTCGAGTCTCTGATCGGGGATTGCGAGGATGGTCCCGTAGATCTTCTTCTCGTCCTTGTCGAACACCTGTACGACGTGGCGGTTGCCCTGAAGGTCGGCCAGCTTGAAGACGTACGTTCCTTGAGCGAGCGTCACACCCGGAATCTGCACCGGTCCGCTGAAGGTCAGGATGGTTTTCTTGTTGAACTCGTCGGCACGTGCGCCGGGCGCGACGCACACAACGAGCGCGACTGCACAACATAACGCTTTCACGACACGCATGAGTCTGCCTCCTCCCTGAATCGGTCCCTTTCGTTCTCCGCGCGCGTTACACCTGAAGTCGTGCACGTTATGTGCCGGTCCACCACAACCGTTCCGCGCGCTGTAGGACAGCACGACAGAACAGCGCGGCACCGCACTCGGAACAGACGCCGCGCATCGCGCGTCGGACGACACGCCGCGCGATCGCGAGCGTCGATCACGCGCACGACTCTTGCTTCGTCATCGCGGATCGCATGCAACACACTTTCACGGAGGCACGCACATGGCCATTGTCGAATCGCTCGAGGAACTTCTGCAGGAAGAGTTGAAAGACATCTACGACGCCGAGAAGCAACTCACCAAGGCGCTCCCCAAGCTCGCGAAGAAAGCGACCAGTCCCGATCTGAAATCGGCGTTCGAAGAGCACCTGCAGCAGACCGAGGAGCACATCGAGCGCCTCGAGCAGGTGTTCGAGCAGCTCGAACTGCCCGCGCGCGGGAAGAAATGCGAGGGCATGAAGCATCTGATCTCGGAAGGGGAAGAGATGATCCGCGACGCCGAAGACGACGACACGCGCGACGCGGTGATGATTGCGTCGGCGCAGAAAGTCGAGCACTACGAGATCGCGACGTACGGGACGCTGCGCACATGGGCAAACCTCCTCGGCAAACCCGAAGTCGCGTCGCTCCTCGAGGAGACGCTCGAGGAAGAGAAGGAGACCGATCAGCGGCTGACGAGCATTGCCGAGAGCGTGAACGTCGAGGCGGCAAACCAGGGCGACGAGGAAGAGGAACAGGAGAAAGTAACGGCCGGCCCCGGGGCGCAGCGTCGCGCGGCACCGGGCGGCGGACGCCGGCCGGTTGCCGCCGATCGCTCGCAAAAACCGATGGCGCGCAGGAGGACGAACCGCTAAACCGCGTTGCTGACGAAACGGCAGTTTGCGCTGCTGCCGCGGTTTCACGCAAAAAGTTCAGGCAGGAGTCCGAACCGTTCGGCCTGCGCTAGGCTAAGGCCTTCAGTTTGCAAGGTCGACGGTTGTGGATTCCGCGTCGATACTTATTGCGGACGACGACGACATCAGCGCGCGCTTTCTGACGCGATTGCTGACACGCGAGGGTCACCATGTCTCGGTCGTCGCGAGCGGCGAGGAAGCGCTGAAGGTCTGCGCCACGACACCACCCGATCTCGTGCTGGTGGATCTCGTGGCGCGCGGCGGCCGCGGATTCGACGTATGCCGCAAGTTAAAGGACCAGGCGACGACACGACTGATCCCCGTGGTCATCGTGACGGCACAATCGGATCACCACGATCGGTTGCAGGGCATCGATGCCGGCGCTGACGATTTCGTCGGCAAGCCGTTCGACAGCGCCGAGCTCTACGCACGCATCAGGTCGCTCGTGCGGCTCAAGCGCTACACCGACGAACTCGAGTCGGCCGAAGCGGTGTTTCTCGGCCTCGGCGCGACGATCGAAGCGCGCGATCCGAACACGCGCGGACATTGTCAGCGGCTCGCGACATACGCCACCGCGCTCGGCAGGTCGCTCGGCCTCGACGAGGCTGACATCGGCGCGCTGCAGCGCGGCGGGTTCCTGCACGATATCGGCAAGATCGCGGTCCCCGACAGCGTGCTGCTGAAGGACGGGCGTCTCGATGCGGTCGAATCGCGAGTCATGCGCGAGCATCCGGTCGTCGGCGACGCGCTGTGCGCCGGCCTTCGTTCGCTCCAGAACGTGCGACCCATCGTCCGCCATCATCACGAGCGCCTCGATGGCACCGGATATCCCGACGGGTTGAAGGCCGCCGAAGTGCCCCTGCTCGCGCAGATCGTCGGCATCGTCGACGTGTTCGACGCGCTGACGACGATGCGTCCGTATCGCGCGCCGATGCCGCGCGAGCACGCGTTCGAAATCCTGGCCGACGAGGCGGCGAAAGGATGGCGCGACCGCGCGCTCGTCGACGCGTTCGTGGAAACGGCGACAGTTCAAACGTAGGCAGTCTTACTTAGCAGGAGACCAAGGTATGGCGAAGTACGGGAAAAAGGCCGGCCAGAAGGTGAAACGCGCCATGCACGAACGCAAGCGTGGCACGCTCCGGTCGGGCCGGTCGGGGAGGAAGGTCACGAGCCGCAAGCAGGCGATTGCGATCGGTTTGAGCGAGGCGCGTCGGTCCGGCGCGAAGGTGCCCAGAAAGCGCGGCGGCTCGCGCAAACGCACGTCGCGAAAGAAGTAATCCCTTCGACTTCACTCAGGGCAGCCCCTCCGCAACCCACAGCGCGTTTTCTTCGTCTATTAATTATTAATGTGGCCTTGACCTCAGCGGTCAGGGCCCGTACCATCGCTTGTTCGTCCCCCACGTCGCTCAGCAGAGGAGTTTATGACACGAAAGATTCTGGCGGCGGTCACGCTGTGCGTGCTTGCAGCAGGTGCAATCGCGCGCGTACAAGCCCAGGGCTCGTCGGGTGCGCAGACCACGCCGACGTTCAGCAAAGATGTTGCGCCAATCCTCTACAAGAACTGCACAAACTGCCATCGTCCCGGTGAAATCGGTCCGATGTCGCTTCTCAGCTACCAGGATGCGCGGCCGTGGGCGAAATCGATCGCGACACGTGTCGCGGCCGGAACGATGCCGCCGTGGCATGCGGATCCAATGTACGGCGAGTTCTCGAACGATCGCCGCCTGAGTGAGAAGGACAGGGCAACGATTCTCGCGTGGGCGAGTGAGGGCGCGCCCGAAGGCAACCCGCAGGATCTCCCGGCGGCGCCGGAGTACACGGACGGCTGGCAGCTCGGGAAGCCTGACGCCGTATTCGCGATGAGCGAAGACTACGCGGTGCCGCCGTCGGGAACGATCGAATACAAGTACTTCGAGGTTCCGACCAACTTCACCGAGGACAAGTTCGTGCAGGGGTTCGAGGTGCGGCCCGGCGATCGGTCCGTCGTGCATCACGTGATCGTGTTCGCACGGCCGCCGGCGAAGCCGGCGCCGGCCGGCGAAGCGAAGCAGGGCGAGGGCAAGCCGAAGCAGAAGCCGCCGATCGAATTCGCGACGGGCATGGACATTCCAAAAGACGAGGAAGTCGCCGCCGCGAAGCACGCGCCGGCAAACGATCGGCCGGAGCCGAAGGGCAATCCGGGTGCATTCGTCGCCGCGTTCGCGCCGGGACAGGCCGTCCGCGTCTACCAGGAAGGGACCGCGATTCGAATTCCCGCCGGCTCGACGCTCATCTTCCAGATGCACTACACCGCG
>Ga0075435_100001112_pt1 | contig 17125 bp, 13 predicted proteins | sample RhiMethybrSRZTD4_FD_75302 | JGI IMG/M metagenome (GOLD analysis project Ga0075435, IMG submission 75302) | Populus rhizosphere microbial communities from Tennessee, USA - Rhizosphere MetaG P. TD hybrid SRZTD4 | ecosystem: Host-associated > Plants > Roots > Rhizosphere > Soil | place: USA...
TGTTTATTACAATTGTAAGACTCGTAAAGAACATCCAAAAGCAATCAAACACATGCTAGGAAGCTAATCAACCAGAAAACTAACTTAAAAAATGGTGATTGAAATTATGCCCCACTCTCAGTTAATTGGTTAAATCTTAGTTGACATGCATCAAAGAAATTGTTGGGAATAGAGTAGGTGAGTGAACTGAGCCGATTAAGCATAAAGAATCTATATATGAAGCTGTGACGACCTACAACAGTATATTATATGTCTGAGTACCATTTTACTGATGGAAATCTAATCATCCTATATGCAATACACGGAAGCACTTCGATCGAAGATGGCTTACCAGATTATATAAATGAGAGAATAAAGGTATGTGTAGATATTTATAGAATTATTATGCGATCAAAACCTGACAAGTATAAAACTACGATCATCATTGTTGCAAATAGAAAATCTACTCAAAATATTAAAAATAAATTGTTGACAGCAGGCGTTGATGAAAAAATAATTGCGGTAGACTGTGTTTCAGAAAATATGGCTCAGACTTTTGATCATCTTCTAAATAGTATCAAAACCAAAATTAATCCACCATATATTTATTTTGTCGGTTCTGTTTGGCTCAGAGATATTTACGATTCCATGGTGTTTTCTAAACTAAAAGGATATAGAGTTCAATTCCAAGGCGCTTTGGATCATAGACCTTTCGATGAAGTCGAGAGGGAAAAGGAGTTGAACATTCCGAAAAAGGGCACACGATACTACAAAAGAAAGGCAAAAGATAAAGCAATTGATCTTCTGCTTAACCATATATTTCCTGAAGGGGAATAACTTTTTCCTTTCTTTTCTTAGTGGATCGCTAAGATTTAATATCCATTTCATGCTCGGCTACTGTACAGAATATGCGGTCATCGTCTAGTTTGGTTAGGACACTGGCCTTCCATGCAATATATATACACATATATTAATGCGAGGTCAGCCCGTAACCCGGGACTCGATCTTGTAATGAGATTGAGCGGGAGTTCAAATCCCGGTGACCGCACTTTATCAAATAATTTCCTGCCATTACATATATCATTATTTATAATTGGATGATGAGACGATCTTATGTTGCTAGTTTTTCAATAAGTAATATGAAGATTTTTATAGGAATAACTAACAAGAAAAGAGTATCCTTTTGTCATCAGATATAATTACCCCAACAAAACTAGCAATTAAAACTAAAAGCAATTTGATTGAACAGGTCTTTGAGACAATTTTACAAAGCGGTGAAGGTGGAATATTTCAGACAGAACTATGCAAAGTATTTTCTCTGGATAGTAGAGATGGCTCCAGATTAGTAAGTAATTTGGAAAAGCGTGCACTCATATCACGTGAAAAAATGCTGTATAATGGTCGATGGACATACAAAGTAATTGTAAAAAAATCACCGGCAGTTACAGAATTTGCTAAAAAACCTATAGAAATAGCAAGTGTAGAAGGTGCTCCATGTTTCAGTTGCACTTACCAGCATTTATGCTCATCAGAGGATGAGACAAGTCAATATAGTCCAGAAAAATGTACATGGCTTGAAGAATGGGTTTTGGTAGGCCTTAACCGCATAATGATACCATCACAACAAACCACTGAAAATATAGAATAGTAGAAATATAAATCATTAAATCTACACTGCATTAATCATACTTGCTACAAACATGGTTGACTCTAAGTCAAATTATTAATCTAACTCCTAATAAAGTTTATTTTTAGCTATACTGAGCCTAACCTATCTCTGTCCCGCGAAGTAATTAAGCTGTAGATATTGGTAGGTAGACCGTTATTAGTAATCTATATAATATAGTAGAAGGTCTTGCTATTTGCCGTCTCAGATTCTGCTTTAATTTGAATTTGCGGATCATTTACAAACATAGAATAATGACTAACTAGATACAGATGCTCTCAGCTGGCACTTTTTGGCTTAAAGGAATGATAACTTTTAAAGCTAATAACTCTGATGTTTGCTTAAACATAACAAACGAGCTAACGGTAAAGTAGATGCAGTTGTAATGTCAGATGGAATAGCAGACAGGATAGCAAGGCTAATCCTCAATATCAAGAGGAGCAACCAGAATACTAAAATATTAGTAATTGCAGACGAAGATAGCGATAAAAACAAGGATATTAGACTATGGTACAGATGAGTTTGCTTTAAAGCCAATGAGCAGTGAAAACGTAGCAGACAAGGTCTTTAACCTACTTTTAAAAACACAACAACAATCTTCTTTTACTTAGTTCATAGTCATACTAAAGAATCCGAAAAGATTGATTTGCTTTTTTATACTTTATCGTACAGTTATTATACACACAATATACATGTCTTCTAGACACAAAAAATATTGGTCATAGATGATGAGTTTGATAATGCCTTAATCATAAAAATGGCCTTGAACGCAAGGAGGATATACTAATGTTGATGTATTACTGATTCTATTACAGCTTTGAATAATTTTCAAGCTGATCAGTATGATTTGATAGTTATTGATGTTAGAGTGCTATATATGAATGGCTTAATTATACAAGAAGATAAAAGAACATGATAACAAGGTAAAGATTGCTTTTTATCTGCTACCGAGAATACTTATGAAGAATTTAAGAAGATATATCACAGTCTCGAAGAGAATTGCTTTATTAAAAAACCGATATGACCCAAGCGAATTAACAAATAAAATCAAATATACCCTAGACAGTAACTAGTAGTATGGGAACACATACTCATATTGACTATGCTGCCCAATCAGGTCTCTCCATATTTCCTGACAAATCATGCTAGACATGCCAAACTATGGTATTTTAACCATACTCTTTGAAGATACATCCGTGCTATTCAACCTATTTTTAGGCCTAAAATCTCTGCTTTAACATGTAATTCTTTAGGTGCCATTATGAGTAATCTACCATATATGGTGATATGATAAAGACCTTCTTCATAAAGACATTCATCCTTGGGATAGATTCAAGTTTTACTAAAGAGGCATTTGACAAAGTAGTATTCCACCATGCATCAATATCTGATGCAATTAGTAGCACATAGCAAGCTCATCCTTGAGTAAATGAAATCAATTACCCGATAGATTATTGTGATTAGATCGTGAGTTGGACAGAGATAATTTGATGTATCAAAATATTCTACAGCCACAACATTCTATTTCAGAGCGATCGCTTGAAAAACAGTGCTTCTATGAAGAGAATTTGATATAAATATTGATATTTACACATGTAAAGAGTTACCCATTTTATGGATTGTTATTATTATTTATTGATTTCTTTGGAATTAATATATCCCCCAATTATATCAAGTAACTTTCTGGCTACAGCTCTCTTATTTTGCAGCGGTAAATGAATAACTTTCTTCTGTTTATCTATTATGAACACTTCATTGTTATCAGAACCTGCTTTAGAGCCTTCTCTGCCAATATCGTTGGCAACAATTAGATCAGCATTACATTCTTTTAATTTCTGGTATGCTCTCTCTACTATGTATGAATTTGATACACGATGTTCTGCCTTGAATGCAACTAGGAATATATCACTCTTGCTGGTATGCTTGACCTGATCGATAATTTTTTTTGTAGGTGAAAATGATAACAACAACTTACCTCTCCGGGTATCAATTTTCTTTGTAAATTTTTTCTGTTCTGGTGTGAAATCTGCCACTGCTGCGGCTAAAATAACGATATCGTATTTCTTTGAAGATAGTTCAGACATGACGGTGCTATACATGTCCTCACTTGTGGTTACTTTAATGATATTAAGATCTGAAGTACCAAAAGTGCCATATGCCATATGGCCACATAACATTGTAACATTTGCACCCATTCTCCTTGCCTCTTCAGCAATTGCATTTCCCATTTTACCTGAACTTAAATTTGTAATTACACGAATTGGATCTATGTATTCAATTGTGCTGCCTGCAGTAACCAAGACTTTCTTATCGTCTAACATAGAGACTCTGTCCTTTCGGGATTCATAAAATTTATTTAAAATTGACTTTAGAACTTGTTCAGAGTGAGCAACTTTGGCTTTTCCTTCAGAGATCAAAGGTTCTAAAAATTCGACACCTTGATTCTTTAATCTGCAAATATTCTCTTTGACAAATGAATTGTCATACATTGACTCATGCATAGCTAGTGCAATCATTATTGGGATTTTAGATCCAAGAGCAACACTTAAAACAGATGTAACTGGTGTATCATCAATTCCATTGGCCATTTTTCCTATTGTATTGGCAGTGCACGGATAAACAAGAATTAGGTCCGACTTATTATAATCAGCAAGAGATATGTGCTCAAGATCTCCAGTTAACTTTGTAACCACGTAGTTACCCGTAGCCCATTTCATCATATCCGGGGTAAGCAACGTGGGAGCTACCTTTTTTGACATTACTGAATAAACATCAGCGCCATGCCGCATAAGCAGACGAGCTAAATCAATTGCTTTATATGCAGCTATACTGCCAGTTATACACAGTACTATTTTCTTTCCTACTAGTTCATTACCTTCTAAACCAGTAATGTCCTTTGATGGATGAATTATTATTCTTCTTCTAGTTCTTTTCTTTCTTATATCCATTTTTAAAATCTATTTTTTCCTTTAATGCTTTATCTAAGTCCTTAAGTTCGTTAGGATTCATATGAAAAGTATTTTGTTCCTCTGGAAATTTACTTGTTTTGACGTCATTGGTATATTGCAAAATGGCTTCTAGGATTAACTTGGAAAGTTCTGCATAACGCTTTACAAATTTCGGTTTGATGTCTTCATAAATTCCAAGCATATCATGTATGACAAGCACCTGACCATCACAATAACGACCAGAACCTATTCCAATAATAGGGACAGTGGCATCTTTAGAAATCACTTCTGCAACTTCACTTGCAGCCATCTCCAATACTATGCTAAATACTCCCGCTTGTTCCAATGCTTTTGCATCTGCAATCAGTTTTAATGCTGAATACTTTGTCTTTCCTTGTAGCTTATAGCCTTCCCATAATGTACAAGTCTGGGGTTTCAGCCCTATATGTCCCATAACAGGAATTCCTGCATTGACTATAGCTCTAATTGTATGAACTACTTCAACTCCGCCTTCAAGTTTTACAGCATCACATCCTACTTTGACAAATTGAATAGCATTTTTTATTGCACTATCGATGTTAGGTTGATATGATCCAAATGGCATATCTGCTATGATCATTGCTCTCTTCGTTCCTCGTGATACGGCCTTGCAGAATAGTAACATTTCTTCCATGCTTACTGAAATTGTGTTTGTATATCCAAGCATTACCATCCCTGCACTGTCTCCTACAAGCAAGATATCGACATTTGCTTTATCACAAATTGATGCAGTAGAATAGTCATATGCAGTAAGAACGGAAACTTTTTCTTTTCTTTGTTTCATTGATATGATGTCATTTACGCTCACTTTTTTTCTTGCGTTATTGCAACCATTAGTTTTTTCGTATTGCATTATACTCTGCCACCACCTTGAATATTTTTGAGTGACTCTACGAGGTTCACTTTGTTATCAAATTGCTCCACAATGTTCTTCATTGCTGAGGCATTTTTCCCTTTCAGCTGCTTTGCAGCAACAATCATCTCAGGAATGGCCCTGATAATGTTATCTACGATTGTGAGATGTGCTACTTTTGCCGTTCTTGATAGTGGATTTAGATCGATTGTGATCACTGTTTTACCCATATTTACGAGAGCTTCGGCCCGATCACCATCTTCCAATGGTACAAGCACAGTATCAGCTTTATAGATCCCATTAGGATCTACTCGTCTTCGTTCGCTTTGTAGTTCGGGAATTCTTACAGAAGCGTTGGAACCGATTCCAAGGACAATCTTTGCTTTATTCTTTTTCAATTCTTTTTCAATTGCTATTTCACGTTCTGTAGTACGATAAAATAGGTTAACTTCTATTGCTGCACCCGTAACGTGGCTTAATTCTACAATTTCTTTTGCACAAAGTGCAGCCACATTACCGTTAATTGAAATTACAGGATATTTTGCAAGTAAAAGTGTAGAAGAAGCAGCCTTTGCTGCATCGCGTGCAACTTCAGTTGTATGTTCACCCAGAAGATAATCAAAAGCTTCTCCTCGCCCATAAGCAATCAAGCCCTCTGGAGCAACCAATCCATTTCTAAAGCCAGTAACAAGTAGTTCTCTTATATAAAGAGATTTCGCGCGAGGATGGTTTGATGGAATATTCATATACGCTTTAACTATGCATTCCTTGCTCCAACATTATCAATATTGCATACAATTAAACTGCCTTTGAAACCCTTAAGGCATTCTTTCGCTTCCTCTACATGGTCACTCTGGACTATTGTAAACAATGTCTCTCCGAATAATGCCACTCCACAACTAAAACCTCGAGATCTTAGGCTTTGAATGGGAAGTTTGCATCTGCCTTCAGTTAATCCGAGATGATGAGCAAAGCAGTAAGACATCTCTAAAAAGTCGTCAATGTCTCTTGATACTCTTAACCTTTTTAACATACTCTCACCAACTCCATCTGCCAAATGAATGCGATTGCTAAGAAACGATTTTGTAGAAATTGGAGAAATACAGAAAATGATCGCTTTGTGGTTTTTGAGTTCAATTTTTTCTACAGTACCAATACCTGGAGCACCAGCATTAGTTCGCATTTCAAATCCGCCTGTAAATTCTGCGATTACAGTTCCCAGACCTGTCTTACAAGCAATCTCTGCATTATGTGCAATCTGCGCTGCTTCCTTCGTGTTCAGACCTATATTAAAGGCTTCATTAAGCGCATAAGATAAACTTAGAGCAGCAGCCCCACTAGAACCAAGTCCAAAGCCTACTGGAATGCTGATTTCATGTTCGATATTGATATAAAAGCGATGATCAACGAGTTTGAGATATTCTTCTAGAACCCATTTTGACACTTCTGCATCTTCAACTCGAATGTCATTAATGGAAATCTGATAATTCACTGACTCATGGTCATAAATTTCAACAGTAGTTGTAATCCCGCGGTCAATTGAAAAACCTGCACCCTTGGAACCGACATAAAGATTATCCTTATTATTATTATTATTAGTTGCAGCCGGTTTCATCACAACAAAGCCAGTAATGTGACCTGGGCTGAATGCTCTAGATATAGCAATAGGCTCTGCAACTACAGATGTCATAAGAGAATTTATAGATAATAAAAATATAAGAATAGTGTTTAATTAGTATAAATCAGTATAAATGTAATTATGGCTAGATATGCTAGAAGATTACAAAAAATAGGCAGCAGCATGCTGGTTTCATTGCCTAGTGAATGGATCAAAAACCACAAATTGAAAAAAGGAAATATGGTATTAATTGAGATTAATAGGGATAATTCAATCTCTTTGCTTCCATCAGACATAGGTAACGAAGATGTGAAAGAAGTAACGATCCCTTATCCTCCTGTATCAATGGATAGTCTAGTTAATCAGATCTATGGTGCATATCTCCTTGGCTACAATATAATACATATTAAAGGCAAATCGCAAATATCTTTTGATAATCGAGAACTCATTAAATACGCAATGCAAAAACTTGTCGGCTTAGAAATAATTGATGAAGATGGGTATAATATTACTTCACAATTCTTGCTTGATGCGAATTCATTAGATGCAGAAAAGATCCTCAGACGAATGAGCTCAATCATAGCAGGAATGTATAGAGACGCCCTTGAGTGGCTGCGAAGCAAAGAAAATGATATTGGCAAATTAATAATGAGCAGAGATGATGAGGTGGACCGGCAATACTTTTTGCTTGTAAGGTTGATACGAAGTGCCATGGTGGACCAGAAACTGGCAAGTAAGCTCAATTTGAGCAACATTGACATTCTAGATTATAGAATTGCTGCTAACCATCTTGAAAGTGCTGGTGATTATATTACGGACTTTGCATCAGCAGTACCGGATATTTTTCATACAAAACTCATTGACCTAATTACTGAGCTTAGTATATTAACTGAGAAGATGCATGAAAGGTCTGTGGCTGCTTTTACAACTAAGAATAGAGCAGAATCTATTGAAGTTGTAAAAATGTATAATAAATTTAACGAACTCATAAAATCAATAAAGGAGCTGTCTGCAACGACAGAATCAAAAAACTCAGAATTAACTATAGCGGTTCTTAATTTAATTTATTCAATGGATAAAATTGCAAGATGTTGGGTCGATGTAGCTGATTTGGTTAAACCAGTATATTTGACATCGTCATTGAGAAATCCGTAAGATTACAAGTTCAGGAAACCACTCCTATAATATTTAGTGAATACTATACTATTTGAATGCCACTTAATTATTGGTTGGACTTAAAAATAGCGACGACAAGATGATTTGCCAATTGACATTTTTGTATATGCATATAACAACTCAAACAGACGTAGTACTATCAAATAAAAGCCATGGTTGTCAAAAGATTTATCACGTTACCATCATCGAGATGGTCCACGAAAACTCAAAAGACGTACAAAGAAGAATAGATGATAATCGGAAAACGATGGGGGGACAGCCTGCATCCTTATGTAAGGAATCTAACAGCAGAAAGATGTTTAGTTATTCGATATATTTAGCGCATCTTTCAAATTCTATTTCTCCATTAGAGCCATGATTTAAAGATAATAAATTTATGATTTCAATTATATAACATATATAAAAGTTACTATCATAGCTTATATACGTTTCAATGAATACATATTCTAGAGGACATCTGTTATTGATTTCTTCAAAAGGTAATGCGAATAACAATGAGTCTGTCCCTTTCTATTTCAATAATCCATCTGAGGAAATATCATTCTCTGGTCATTCACAGAACTATTGTGTTTGTTTTGTTGATATGGTAGATTCTACAAAAATCACAGCCCAAATTGCTGACGCAGGAAAAATTAGAATATATTATTCAATATTTATTAACACAATGGCAGCCATAGCGAGAGACTTTGACGCAAAGATAATTAAGAATACTGGCGATTGTTTGATATATTATTTTCCAAAAACATCAGATTCTGCCAACAGATCTGCTTTCAAAGCAGTACTTGAATGTGGCATTACTTCACTAGCAGCTAACGATGTTATCAATGCAAAGTTAAGGGAAGAAGGAGGATTTCCTCCTCTTTACTACAGAATTAGTGCTGACTATGGTAAAGTAGAGATAGCAAAGTCAATAACATCGCAGACTGATGATTTGTTTGGTTCTACAGTAAATCTATGTGCAAAAATAAACTCTAAGGCTGCTCCAAATGGGATGGTAATAGGTGGTGATCTATATCAAATTGTAAAAAAAAAATCTTATTTTGATGATCATTATCTTTTCAAGGAATTAGGCGGATACTTAATTATTGACTTTAAGCACAAATATCCCATCTATTCCGTAGAAAGCAAAAATAAGAATATTATTAATCCTTTGAACCCTGATAAACAAGTCTCAGAATTAGAACTTACCCAAATGCAGCCTCATTTAACTGCTGAGCGGATAATAAAATCACCTGTTACTGACGAAGAACATCAACAAAAATATTTGCCTAATATTATGGTAGTGGATGACGAACCAGATGCACTCTTGACTTACAAGACATTCTTGGCTACTAAAGGCTACAACGTTGATGCATTTACAGATCCTCAGCAGGCATTGAAATGCTTTGCAACAAAAAAGCCTTCCTACTATAATTTGGTAGTAATGGATATAAGAATGCCTGGTCTAAACGGACTTCAACTATACTATAGATTGAAAGCAATGAATATGTCTGTTAAGATACTTTTTGTATCTGCTCTTGATGCAGCTGGAGAGCTGATAAGTATACTACCTGATGTAAGCAGCAGGGATTTTATAAGGAAGCCAGTCGATGAAACACGTTTTGTCAGTGCGGTAAGAACCAAACTTGGTTCTTTTCTATGAGATTACTTTTGATCTCCCCTATTACTTGCTCCTAATATTCTATATCATACTCAGTTAAGATTGAATCAGTTGAGCCAATCTGAACCTTAATAGTGACAGTAGGTTTTTTCCATAAAAAGATTGGGCAGAATTGGATAGTGGTGCATTTGGGAAAAGATGACAAATTGGAAAAGATATGCAGTTTTAGTAGAATTCCACCTTACTGACTAGACATACAGATCATTGATTTAGGTTAAAATTATTTGTAAAAAATATAACATCTAATCGATTTAGCTGATTTTTATAATTGAAGAATACGGCTTTAGTGTAAGTTCTATCTTACCCTCTCTTCCGTTATTTCCTGTAGCACCTATCACTTTTATCCTATCACCCACATTCAATTTGTTTATAGAAGAGCTTTGGTCACGCCATCCTACTACGCGAATCTCCCCAGTATCATCTCCAAGTAGCGTATCAGTCACAGGAACAACTCCACTTTTTGTGTTTACTTCTGTCATATTAGGTGCATGTAATACGATTGCCTCTATAACATAAGGATTTTCTGAAACCTGGATATCTTTAATTTTTGATTCTAATTTTGACAAGGTTAGAAAGGAGGGATCGTTATCCATTATTCTAATATATGAGTCCTCTCTGGACAGAGTAATAGAATTACCAAAGATTCTGCTTGGAATGCATTCTATCATTGTATCAGAAGTTATTTCATTAGTCATAAGCATATTATCAATAACGACAGATAAGAATTTACTAGATCTATCCACAGCTAGACAGTTTATGTTGCCCTTGCCTGTTTCTTTTCCAATTGAAATTACTCTTAACGGTATAACTTCGACTTCTTTTTGCGATCCAGGAAATTGCAATACAGTTCCTTCATCGCCATGAATTTCAAGATCTCCATTGCCATATTGCAGATTACCAGGTTTGATCCTAACTCCTATAAGCCGAACACTGGCACCAGTGTCGAATACCTTTGGGATCTTCTTGTCATCAACGTTCCATATAACAACACGTAAAGAACGAGTACTGGTCTCATTTGAGATTTGCATTTGTAGCGACTTAATAAGTTCTCCTCTAACATTGTTAAATTCAGAAATTCTTGGATTGGAATCGATACTACCTATAATTATAGCATTGTCCTGTAACTCCTTGACATCATCAATTTTGATTGTCATTGAGTCGATATTTGGAATAGAACCGTCATCATTGCCAACTGGTTCAATGTTTCCGTTTGAACCTAAACTGATAATTGGCTTACCGTCAAGTCCAGACTTGACATAACATCGAGAAATCTTTATTAAATCTCCAGGCTCAAAGCCCAATTCATCTAGAATACTAATCTGATTATTATTCCAGAGTTTAACTTTAATGCTACTTTCTTTATCGTAGACTGTTAAAGTTCGGTTTATAATCTCTTCATTGGTATCCTTTTTGATAAACTTACGAACCGGATAAATATTCATAATCCTAGCGGTGATAGTTACCTCTTTTGCACCAATATACAGATCTTTGATCTCCGAGCCCAATTTAGGAATATTTTCAAATGAAATACCAAGGTCAGCAGCAACTAAAAATAATGCTCCTTGATCTGTTAGATAACCGGCACCGACCTTGCGTTTTTTTTCGTCGATCAATTCTCTGATCTGCTCAGCCTTGATTTCTGGCTTCTGTTTTAGGAGTAACTCCACCATCTTCTTAAAATCAAGAGACAAATTAGTCACAAACCCCCTGTATTATTAGTTCCTCTGAAACTATGATAAACTACTTGCCTATATGCTTTGATAAGTATATGTTCAGTGACAGTTTTAGATAAATCAAGAGAGATAGTTATATATTTAAGCATTGTAGTTTGCAGTAAGCTATTCTAACAATTGTAATCTATTCAAGATGAAATTTGCTAGAATATTTTACCACTTTAATTTATCTATAGGAACAATGAAGTAATGATTGTAATTTATTGATGCTTACACACTTATCCAAAAATAATATTACTTTGCTTTTTATTATTGCAGCTGTTGGAATTTCACTATCCATTCTTTCTTACCAATATTCTACTTTTATTGCTAACGAAATAGCAAAAGCCGCTTCTAAAGATGTAAGGTTAAACGCTAAAATCGAAGCATATGATCTTTCGAGAATATTAGTGCATAGTATAGACTCGATCACCAACAATTTACGGGCACTGGCTAATGCGCCTACAATTCAAAATAATGAGACTGAAAAAGCGCAGATTCTTTTTAATACTGCACAAGCATCCACACATGAACTTACAGATGACTACTATTGGATTAACAAAGAAGGTAAAGTAATAATGTGGAGTAACATGAACCAAACTACACCTCAACAGTATAATGGAATAAACCTAACCTCCAAGGATTATTTCATCATTCCGAAAAATACACATACACCATATTATAGTAGCGTAATACAATCAACAGACAACGTCCCTAGACTGTATATAGCATTTCCAATAATTGATAACCAAGCTAAAACTGATAACAATACTGCTGCTAGTAAGACAGAAACATTCAAAGGTGTTATAGTTGCTGGAATTAGTGTCAGTAATATAGGTAAATTTTTGCAGAATGAACTGTTTCCTGAAATTGTAACCAATGTAGGTCTGATGGACAAGAATGGAATAATATTATATGCTAGGAATCAACCGCTAATTGGTAAGAACTATTTGGGAAACGAATTCCAGTCATTGATCTCCCCTGAGATAAAAGATTCGTATAATAGCATTCTCGGGCGTTCATTAGAAGGCAAATCCGGGGCAGAGGACATTACATTCCACTCTAACACGACTACCATTTCATACCAACCGGTATTAATTGATGGAAAACAGCTATGGACTTTGTTCATTGGCACTCCACACATACTTGCCAGCGATGTCGGCTTTCTGATAGATCAGCAGAAGAATTTTAGCACCCTCATGGTTATAATAATTGGATGCATAGCACTTGGTATTGCATTTCTTATTCTCTCATGGAATAAGAGATTGGAGGCGGCTGTAAATACAAGGACAACAGAACTAAAGGAAGCAAATGATTCTTTGACTAAATCGAATAAATTACTTGCTGCGGCCAATGAACAACTGAAAGTTCATGACAAGATGCAAAAGGAGTTTATTAATATAGCAGCTCATGAATTACGCACTCCCATTATGCCAATATTAGGAGAAGCAGAATATATTGAACATCAATTTGATCATAAGAAGAAGGTTGAAGTAGAAGATGAGCAGATTGCATTAATTATTCGCAATGCAAAAAGATTAGAGCACCTTGCGTCAGATATCTTAGACGTTTCAAAAATTGAAAGTCAGTCATTGAGGTTAAATAAAGAACAATTTAATCTAAATCATGTATTATCGGATAGTATACAAGACATCCGAAATCGTCTTGCGACAGATAATGGATATAATAATAATGCTGTCGAGGTACTTTACAAGCCTGAAGATATTATTGTGGAAGCAGATAAAGGAAGAATAACCCAAGTTATTTCCAACCTTCTAAACAATGCTGTTAAATTTACAAAAGAAGGAGTTATTTCTGTCATTGCACAAAGGAGAGATAATCAAGTTGTTGTTAGCATAAAGGATAGTGGTCAAGGCATAGATTCTGAGATATCACCGAGACTATTTTCAAAATTTGCTACAAAATCAGAAACAGGTACTGGGTTGGGACTGTTTATTTCAAAAAGTATTGTAGAGGCGCATAATGGTAAAATATGGTCTGTAAATAACGCTGATGGTAAAGGTGCTACGTTTACTTTTAGCATACCTATAAGAGTATAATCTATTATGTTATGAGTAATCCTTATTGTTGATATGAAGACCCACTGGTATTGATATATCAGGTGAGTGTTTGCAGATCATCATAATGGTGGTATTTCTTATAATCCTCATCAACCACTAGATGATGATGGATCTCTTACAAAATCAAAAAAGATTTACAATTACTAAACAAGACCATTATGTAAAAGGATTCTTATCATAGATGATAATTCTTGATACTATCATAATATTCAAAGTAGCTTTGGAGAATAACAATAATAAGAATTTGAAGTATATACCTATAATGACCCTTTAGCTGCATTATTGGAGTTCAAGCCAAACTTTTACGATCTGTTACTAATGATATTAACCTACCATATATGAATGATTTGAACCAGAATACAATCACATCAAAATCTAGAACTACCTCCCAACATCTGACAAGTACTTGATTATATGAATACAATCTGACCACGAGTTAGTATCATCTGTCTAAGCTATGTGCAGAATGGTCAAACAATGATAACAAAATGATATATTCATACAAGAAAGCAATTAAACCAAAAACTGATAACTTTTAAGGTTCTTCCAACAAATATTATTCGATGGCATATTATGAAAACGAGAACACTTTCAACAAATTGGTGATGTCAAAAGGAGAGGAGGCTTTTCATAACGGATACGAAGATGCAATCGAAAATATCAAGTTCCAATTTGGTAGAACATACGCAATGCTTATTGGTGGTAAATCCGTTTATGCATTAGAAACTTTCGTTCACACTTCACCAATAGATACCCGACTAATACTCGGATATTTTCCGAGTGGCTCTACTAAACATGTGCAGCAAGCAGTCAATGCCGCAAAAAAAGCATTTGAAAGATGGAATAAAACCCCTTACAAACAACGTATAAAAATTTGCAGAACAACCGGAGATATTATGAGCAGGCGCAAATTTGAGTTAGCAGCATGGCTTTCTTACGAAAATGGTAAGAATAGATACGAAGCGGTAGGTGATGTTGATGAGGCTATTGATTTCATCAGATACTATTCTAAAGAAATGGAAAATAATAATGGCTTTGTAGTTCAAACTAAAGGAGCATATCCAAATGAAAAAAATAAGAGTGTGATGAAGCCTTATGGAGTCTGGGGAGTAATTGCTCCATTTAATTTCCCTGCAGCAATTTTGGTTGGAATGAGCATTGGAGCGTTGATTACTGGGAATACAATCCTATTAAAGCCTGCTAGCGATACCCCAATAATTGCATGTAAATTTGCTGAAATCATGAAAGAAGCAGGATTGCCTGATGGCGTGTTGAATTTTATAACAGGTTCTGGAAGTAAAGTTGGTCAGGCAATAGTCAGTAGCAAAGATATTGAAGGAATTGTATTTACTGGTTCTAGAGAAATAGGTTACAGAATGACAAAAGAATTTAGTAAAGTAAAACCACGACCTGTAATTGCAGAACTTGGAGGCAAAAACCCTGCAATAGTTACAGAAAATGCTGATCTTGACAAAGCGATTGAAGGAATATCTAAAGCAGCATTTGGCTATGCAGGACAGAAGTGTAGCGCGTGCTCTAGAATATACATACAAAAAGGCATTAAGAAAAAATTTATTGAAAGACTTGTAGAGAAGACCAAAAATATACCTGTTGGAAACCCACTTGAACGTACTACGTTTATGGGTCCTCTAATTAACTCAACTGCTTACATAAATTATCAAAAATATGTAAAACTTGCACATAGAGATGGTGGTGAGGTATTACTAGGTGGCTCTGTTAAGAAGGATGACAATCTCAAGTATGGCTACTATATAGAACCAACAATCATAGATAATTTGCCCAAAGATCATATATTATTTAGAGAAGAATTATTTGTACCAATTATTTGTGTAACAGATTATGAAGGGTTTAATGAAGCCATTAGACTGTGTAATGATTCACAGTATGGACTTACGGCAGGAATTTATAGCAATAAAGAAGAAGAGATTAACTGGTTTCTTGACAATATTGAATGCGGGGTAGTATATGTTAACAGATCTGTTGGTGCCACTACTGGAGCTATGGTAGGATGTCAGTCGTTTGGTGGATGGAAAGATTCTGGTACAACAGGCAAAGGAACGGGAGGACCATATTACCTAATGCAATTTATGCGGGAACAAAGTCAAACTGTTGTTGACTAAAAACAATTTATAATTCAATTTGAAATTTATTAAAAATCTTCGCAGTAAATTAACACTGCTCCAAGTCATTACTTAAGTTATCGAAGTTCTCTACTTTTTATTCGTTGTATAACCATGGTCTTCAAATATTCACGTGAATTGACCATCTCAGGGCGGAAGTACAATAGCAGCAGCATGATATAGCCATTGAAGGGTTTTCAATGATAATAGGAACAATAAATTATAAAATTCTCAAGAAACATGATTCCAGTGAAAATATACAAACTCTTCTTAAAACATGTAATGGTGTTAAATGACGAGAACTTTCGATAAAATGACATGGTTTAAAGACATTAATATGCATATCATAGAATCAAAAAACAAGAGTCATAGGCTAATATATTGTCCACTATGTCAAAAATTAATATTCAAATCAGAGTGCCAAAAACTACGGCAAGATAAATGTGGAAATCTGTACAAAGTCAAACAATATCATTACGATAAACTATCCAAGTTAGAACGTGCAGAGCGTAAAGAAGAGAGGGAAGTAAAACGATTGCAAGAATTACCAAGTATTGAATTGAGCAAAATAATAAGCCATATTCTTTAGGATTAGTTAGTCAACTATCCGATATTATGACCGAGTCTATTCCAAAAATAGTTAAGCATATAGCTTGAGAAATCCTTTCTACAGGTGTGCCTTATAGGAAACTAAAATATCCTCCAACGGTTAGAAGGATTCCAGATGAATTATGGAATGGAATGAGATCGATCTACTGCTTCCGCCAGAAAAACCAAATGATACTATAAGACGTCCTATTATTTCGTTTAGAAAAGTTCTGGATGGAATTCTGCGTGTATTAAGAACAGGATGACAGTGGAAAATGCTTCCAAGAGAATATGGATCTGGTTCTACTACCTGCCATAGGAGTTTTCAACAACGGATGGACAGTATCTGACGTATTTTTGGAATAGGATTAGACTATTGGAAGTTAATTTATGATGACCTCAGAGGCATTGGATGGAAATGGCAATCGCTTGATAGTGTATCTGTAAAGCGTCCTTAGGGGGACATGATAGGTCGGTCCAAATTCCATAGATAGAGGTGAGATAGGAATTAAGTGTCATGTACTGACAGACAGACCAACATGGCATTCCATTGTATGTCTGTTGTTGTTGTCATTACGTCTGCAAATACGCGTGACATGAAAGCTGCAAAAGATACGCTGGATCGTGTAATAGTTTAGAGACCGTCATGTAAACAGAATCTGTG
>Ga0075435_100001114_pt1 | contig 17124 bp, 13 predicted proteins | sample RhiMethybrSRZTD4_FD_75302 | JGI IMG/M metagenome (GOLD analysis project Ga0075435, IMG submission 75302) | Populus rhizosphere microbial communities from Tennessee, USA - Rhizosphere MetaG P. TD hybrid SRZTD4 | ecosystem: Host-associated > Plants > Roots > Rhizosphere > Soil | place: USA...
CCGGCGCGAGCTGTACCGACATCGCAAACGCGACGAGCCAGAGCTACGCGCTGACCGCGGACGACCTGGGAAGCACGATCCGCCTTACCGTCACCGGCTCGAACGCAGCCGGCTCGAGCGGGGCGAGTTCCGCCGCCACGGGGGTCGTCGCCACGGCCGTTCCGCCGTCGAACACGGCGTTGCCGATCATCACCGGCGTCGCGCGAGAAGGCCAGACGCTTAGGGCTGATCCCGGAACCTGGTCGGGCACACAACCGATCACTTATGCGTACCAGTGGCGCAGCTGCGATGCCTATCGCAACACGGTGCTCCTTGGATCTCCCGTCGCCTACTGGCGGTTCGGTGAGGCAAGTGGAACGACTGCCGCCGACGCCTCCGGAAACCTAAACAACGGCACGTACGGGGGCAGCTTTGCGCTTGGGCAATCGGGCGCGATTACAGGCGACCCGAACACGGCTGTCCGCTTCATGGGCTCTCCCTCGACCGGCGACGTCACCGTCCCGGACAGCGCCTCACTCCACTATGGCGACTCGGTGACCTACGAGGCTTGGGTGAAGCTTCTAAGCCTGCCGCCGTCAACCAGCTCCGGGGCGAACATCATGACCAAGAACGTGGGAACGATGCTCATGCGGATCTACCCTTCGGGCGTCCTCGCACTACGCCAGTCCGGCGGGGGCGAGATCGCCCACTCCACCGTCGCACTAAATGCTGACGGGAAGTACCACCACCTGGTCGGAACAAAGACCGGCAGCAGCGTCCACATTTACATCGACGGGGCCGACGTGACGGGCACGGTCGCGAACCAGACCTTGACGAACAGCACGCAGCAGCTGGTGATCGGCCACAACCCGGCCAGCAGCAACGACGGCCTCGACGGTTATATCGACGAGGTTGCCGTCTACAGCCACGCTCTCACGGCCGCCGAGGTCAGCGCCCGCTATGCCGCAGGCAACCAGACGAGTTGCACCGACATCGCGGGAGCGAACGCGCAGACGTACACCCTCACCCCCGCCGACGTCGGCCGGGTCATCAAGGTCCGCGTCACCGCGTCGAACAGTGCCGGCTCGAGCTCCGCCAGCTCCGCGGCTACTCCAATCGTGGCCGGCGGGAGCACGGGCTATCGCGATCAACCGATCGGCAACGCCGGAATCGCGCCTACCGGCTCCAAGCCGGAGAGCAAGCTCTGGTGGAACGACGGCTCGTGGTGGGCGAGCATGTGGAGCGCGACCGAAAGCAGCTTCGACATCTTCCGCCTGGACCTCGGCATCCAGACGTGGATAGACACGGGCATCCATCTGGACAATCGCTCGGGCAGCCGCGCTGATGTGCTTTGGGCGGGGGGTCACCTCTACGTCGCCTCACACCTATTCTCGACCTGCGGCTGTTCGACGCCTTCCTTCGGCGAGCCCAGCCGCCTCTATCGCTACAGCTACGACTCCGCGTCGGGGACGTACAGTCTCGACGCGGGTTTCCCCGTCGAGATCAACAACACGAGTACGGAGACGCTCGTCATCGATCGCGACTCCACGGGCACGCTCTGGGCGAGTTGGACGCAGAGCAACCAGGTCTACGTCAACCACACGGTCGGTAGTGACAGCACGTGGGGAACGCCGTTCGTGCTGCCGGTGAACGGAGCGAGCAACTTGAACGGCGACGACATCTCGTCGGTAATCGCATTCGGCGGAGACAAGATCGGCGTCATGTGGAGCAACCAGACCGATTCGGCGATCTACTTTGCCGTCCACCTAGACGGGAACGCCGACACGACGTGGGCTCAGTCGAGGAACGCCGTTCCGGGTCCGAACTACGCAGACGACCACATCAACCTCAAATCGTTGCAGGCGGACGCGACTGGTCGCGTGTTCGCCGTGGTCAAGACGTCGCTCGGCGACCTGCCGAACCCGAACCCGAACGCACCTCTGATCCTGCTCCTCGCGCGCGACCCGGCGACGGGAGATTGGTCGAATTACGTGTTCGGAAGAGTGGGTGATGACCATACGCGGGCGATCCTCGTGCTCGACGACCAGCACCTCGTCCTCCACGTATTCGCGACTGCACCCGTGAACGGAGGGACGATCTACGAGAAGACGTCCCCCGTCAACGCGATCTCCTTCGCCCCAGGGCTCGGCACGCCCGTGTTGCATGACGCGTCCAGTCAGGACATGAACAACCCAACCTCGACCAAACAGAACGTGAACAGCACCACCGGTCTCGTAGTGATGGGCTCGAACGACACGACGCAGCCGGGGACGAGTTACCCGTCGCCGACCGGCGGCTACTACTGGCACAACTACGAGCCGATCGCGCCCTAGCGGCAAGCGCAGCGTGCTCTAGTTGAGTACGGCGGATCGAACCGAGGCGGGCACGCTCCGGTACGGGGTCTGCGGACTGCTCACGATCGGCCTCGTCGCTCCACCACCACAAGCCTTCGCCGAGCTTGACAGCTTGTTCGGGTCTTCCCGGGACCCAGCAAGCGCCGCGGACTTGCGGATTAGGTTTGTCGACTCGATCACTCCACGTGGAGAGCTGCGGCTCCTGGATCTCAACAAGGCGGCCTTCGACGCCGAGAGCTTCTACGTCCTCGATTCGTTCGGGAAGCGCGCACGCCTGGATCTCGACCGGATTGGCGACGGCATCGAGATCGTCTGCGAGCGCGACGCTCGGGCGATACCACTGCTTCTCCCCGTCGTCGGTCTACATCTATTGCGCAAAGGACATGTCCTCCTGCACTCGGCATCGTTCCTGCACGGCGGTCAAGGCGTTCTCGCCACAGGTTGGAAGAAAGGCGGAAAGACCGAGCTCCTGCTCGCCTATATGTCGAACGGCGCTCAGTACCTGTCCGACGAGTGGTCGATAGTCTCAGCAGACGGGACGATCCGCGGTGTGCCTGGCATCGCACGCATCTGGGACTGGCACCTAGCGTACGCGCCCGAGCTCCGCCGAAGAGTAGCCCTTCGCGCACGTGGCCGAATGAAGGCGCTGAGCCTTTATCGACGGTTGTACGCGGCGTTCGAGCGGGGGCAGGGCGGAGGCGGGGTTCTCCGTGAGCGCCTCGATCGGCTAGCGCTCAAAGGCGGCGTGCCATCGATTGGGCAGGTGGCCGCATGGCCCGAAAGCCTCTTTCCGGACCGCGTCTCAATGGCCTCGGCTTCGCTCGACATCGTCTTCCAGGTCACCGTTTCGGAGGACGGCACCTCCGTCGTGCCCACGACCGGGGAAGCAGTTGCCCAGAGAATGGTCGCGTCGCAGGAGTACGAGCGCCGGCAACTCCGGACGGCTTACGAGCAGTTCCGCTTCGCGTTCCCGCAAAGAAGAAGCTCGCTACTGGAGACCGCCCCCGACGAAGAGCGGCGCATTCTCACTCGGGCCTTCGCGGGTCGCCCGGCGTTCGAGCTCAGGCATCGGTATCCGGTTCCTCTCCCGGAGCTCTATCGGGTAACGCACGATCTTGTTGAATCAGCGGGCATGACTCCGCGTTCCCTGCTTTCGAGCTAGAGGTAACCGATCTTCAAGAAGATCGACCGAACAGGAAGCGGGCGAACGGAACGGCTGCGAGCTCGGGAAAGGTCTCCGCGACTCGGAGCAATCGTCGGTTCGCTCCGTACGTGACGAGGCATGCGAGGAGAGCCGCTCCGATCGCAAACGGGACCGACGGATCGGCGACACGGACGGCCGCAAGCGCGACGGCGCTCGCGCCGATAGTGACGTAGAGCTTCGTATAGCGGCGATGAAAGAACTGCACACTCGTGGTGTGGGCGAGTGCCGCTTGCTTGAGCACGTTGTGTAATGCGTAGGTCGTGGTCGTCCCGACGGCAGCTCCGACCGCGCCGTAGCGCGGAATCAGCGCCAAGTTGAGGGCGAGGTTGAGCACGACCGCGAGACCGTTGAGGCTCACGATGTATCGGATCCGGCCGTACACCATCAGCGTCGTGCCGTTGAATCCGGTCGACGCTTGTAGGTAGGCCCCCAGGGCGAGGATCGTCAGGATGAGGCCGGATGTTTCGTATTGGCGGCCAAAGAGCAAGACCACGAGCGGCTCGGCGAGAAGGAAGGTAACCGCGAAGATAGGGAACGAGACGAGTGCGACCCAGGCGGCCGTCTGCCAGTAGAGCTCGTTCATCTCCACGTGGGCGCGCCGGGCGAAGAGTCGTGCGGCAAGCGGCACGAAGAGGAGCGAGAAGGTCAGGAGCCCTATCTGGTTCAGCTCCGCGATCGGCTTCACCACGGCGAAGCTGGCGACCGCGGCCGCGTCTCGAAAGTAGCCAAGCAGCAGGATGTCCGAGGCACCGATCAAGACGACGATCAGGTCGCTGGTGAGGAGGGGGATTGTGAGGCCTAAGACCGCTCGTGCTGGGACGCGGATTTCGCGGAGTCGTATGCGCTCGAGCAGTCCTTCCGACTGCAACATTCGGTAGAGCACCACGCCGTAGATCGCGGAGCCGATTGCGGCGGCAACTACGAAGCCGGCGGCCACAAAGAGAACGCCCGCCCCAGCGACGACGGCGAGGACAACCGCGGCGAGCCTTAGCCCGGGCCCGAGCACGTACCCTCGGAAGAAGATCGCTCGTGGCCGGGCAAATACGGCGAAGAGACCGATGAGCACCGAGTCCAGCGCCTGAAGCGGCGACAGGAGCACGAGGATCAGTAGGAGCGGCCCGATGTCCCGCCCCCCAAGAACGTCCGGCAGCACCGCGTGCAGGATGAATACTGCGGCGATCACACCGGTCCCAAGAACGACGATCGTCCCCGCGACCATCAAGATCGTGCCGAGCACCCTGGCGCGGTCGTCTCGCTCGTGGTAGATCGGGACGAAGCGTGCGATCGCGCGATCCAGACCGAAGGTTGCGACTGTCTGCCCGACCGCCACGATCGACAGGCCGTAGGCGAGCATGCCGAAGTCCGTCGTCGAGAGATAGCGGACCATGAGGACCTGCGTTACCAGCCCGACCGCGAGCGAGAGCACCCGGCCGGCGAGGAGCAGGTTCGATCCGCGGATCTGCCTAATGATCGAATCGGTGATCGGTTCGGCCGGCGCTTCGACCCCGCGGCCGGCCGCGGTGAGATCAGCTTGCGTCAAGCGGCCGGACGCGTGCGTTCCAGATCGGTGAGAAAGGGACGGGCCGCGACAGCAGCTCCCAGAAACGCTTCCATGATGGGCCTCATTCCTCCGGAGATTCGATGAGCCAAGGCCAGTTGTGACCGAAGGCATGCCTGGCCGCCTGACGGGGTCTCCCAAATCATGGTAGAAGGTCTGTCCGGTCGTATCGGTCTGTCGATCAGGTTATCCCTCCGCAAAAGGTCGGGTTTTCCTGATGGCTGGTACTTACTTGAGGAGCGCCTGACGACTGCGAGGTCTCCATTGCATGCAGGTCCAATCGATTAAGGCTGGCCGCCGTCACGCCACCAGACCCAGATCGTTCTTCCGTCTGGGAGGGTGAATGACTTTAGCCGGACGAATCCGAGCGACCGTGCCGCCGTCTCGACCTTGCTCGCGTGGTCGTCGCGCTGGGCCGCTCCTCTCCGCTGATCAGCGCATTCTCGCGTCGAGGCGCAGTGAGCTGGTGTCGATACGCCGTGACGGTGTCGCCATCCGGGAACGGACGAAGGTAGTCGACAGGCACGTAGCGGCGGAACCACAGCTGAGCTGCCAGAAGGAGCCGCGTGTTGGAAAAGATGTGGTCGTCGAGGCCCAGCGTGAGATGGAGCGGCTCTCTTCGTGCATCCGAGCGGCGCAGCAACCAGCCGACAACATCGCGGGCGAGCGGCAGCCAGCGGCGATGCATGCTGGGAAGCGGGTGCGTGATCGGGCCGATGTCATATCCGTTTCGCGCGAGAACCTGTTGCATCGCGCCCCGGCCGTCAGTGACGACGACCGAACCAAGACCGGGGACCGAGGTCGTCCGTAGCCGACGGACGCGCCCGGGACGTGCGACCGCGAGCGCCAGCCCGGCGCCAAAACAGAGAGCGAGGGCGCCCGCGATTGGCAACGACAAGTAAGAGAGGTCGAGGCGAAGCTCCTTGCTCCAACGCCCCGAAGACGCGAACGGATAGCGGTGACCATAGGCCACCGCCTCCGATCCGTAGCCGGTATTCAAGAGGTAGTCGTAGACGCTACTGAAGTTTCGGACATACCAGGGGCCGGCAACCAATGCAGCGGCCGCTCCGGCTAAAGCCAGGTTGCGAATCCGCAAACGGACATCGCCTTCCCTCGCCAAGATCAATGCCAGAGCGGCAAGGGCGAGCCCGGGTATGTACGCGACAGCCATCGTCCGCGCGAGCGCCATGAGGGCCACGAAAACCCCGAATGCGACCGCCCAACGAGTGCGTGCGAGGCCGTTCGAGCGGAGGAGAGCCCACACGGCGGCTGTCATGCACGCGGCCGCCGGGACGGCGAAGTGGAAAAAGACGGATGTAGTCGGTGACGGCGGGAACCGAGGCGACGGTCAGCGCTGCGATAGTGGCCCACGCATCGGACACGACTTGGCGCCCTACCCCATATGTGGCCACGACTAGCCCCGCGAAGAAGAACGGCAAAACGAGCGAGCTCCCGAAGATCCCGCGGCCGACGAGCGGATATGCGAGAGCCGTCACCGCCGGCGTGAGCGGGCCATACGTGCCCCGGCCCCCGATCGTTTTCATGAAGGTGACGATCCCGTGATCGTGGAGCCCGTCGAAGTTGCTGAGCCGAACTGGATGTATCTGGACTCGTCACGTAGCCCTCGCGGAATCTCGCAAGCCAAACGTAGTGGAGTACCAACGTGATGCCGACGATCGCAGCCATGAGCACTCCGGGCCCCGCAGGGATATGCGCGCGATCGCAGGGGAAGGGGCAGCGCTCCGTAAGGTCCTCGCGCGATCCGGTCGATATGAGGTCGAGATGCCGATACGGCACATCTTCCCGGTTCTGACGATTCTCGCGACTCTCGTAGCGGTTCAGTATGCCCCGGCCGCTTTTCTAATCGCCGCCCACACGAAAGCGCAAGCCGAGGTCAATGTGCTGCGCGCTGTCCCGCGCTCCTGGAAGGCAAGCCGGATGCCGGGCCTGATCGATCCGAGGACGCACCTGCTCGTGAACAACACCGAAGCGGTCTGCCATGGCCGTGGCAAGGCTCACGGCGGTGGGAGGTACACACGCTTCCTCTGCGTCGTCCGACCGCCGGAGCATCGGCCGCGCGCGGGACTAAACGTCAGCTACCGGGCGTTCCCGCACGGCCGGTTCAGGATTCAGTGGCTCGCCTACAGGCGCTGACCGAACTCTCGACTACGCTGAACTTGAGTTTCGCCGTGCGCGGTCCCACGTGTGGTGGTTCAGGCTTGGTTCGAGTGCGGAGGCGATCTCAGTGGATGATGATCTAGTCCGCGCGGAACAGGGGGAGAGGTGGCGACCGGCTTCACCCAGCCGACCACTTCAGTGCGGAGACGCTGCGCCTGGCCGTTCCGGACGCTCGCGAACTTGGCAGGCAACCGGTTTTGCGGACGCCAGTTTGCACGCGAACGCATTCGCAGTCGTCGCCACGGCGATCCTGACGCGTCACCTCGGGACTTTCCGAGTTCGGCGGCTACTCATTCGCAGTCTCGGTGTGTTCTTCGTCGCGATGCTCTTCGAGTTCGGGCTCTTTCGGTGGATTTGAAGGTGAAGTCCAGCATCCGAGGTCGGCACGCGGTAATGCTACGGGCGCTGAATAAAGCCTTGACGCCTGTTAGGTCTTGCCTGAATGCGGCTTCTGCTGGTCTCCGGCTGATGTGGATTGAGGTAGCGGTGGTGCGTCATCGAGCCGAGCAGACTGAAAAAACAGGCTGCCAATCGCGTCCTTCAAGAAGGAACGGAATCCAAGTCCACCTCGCGTGCGAGGCCTGTACCCGCCTGCCGCGGTGAGGACAGCGACACGCTCGAGACGCCGACCAATTCCGGCGCGGGGGCTGTACACGGCCGCGCGCGCCTCCAGCCGGCCGGCCATTCCTCGGTAGTACCCGGCAGCTCTTTGGAAGGAGTCGCCTGCAACAGAAGGTGAGCTCGCGAGCTCTTCGAAGAAAGCAGCCCTTTCCATCGCGCACGCGGCCAAAAACCGGTAGTCCTCCGGCGCTGGCAATATCGTGCGACCCAATGGCGACCGGCTCGGCGTGCCGAACACGTTGGCCGTGTGCTGCCGGTAGTACACCAATGGCTCCGACAAGAAGTGAGTTGAACCAATTGCGGTTGCGATGAAATACGTCCACTCGTCGTGCGTCATCGGTGCGTCAGGCTGGCCGAGGCCCCTCGGGCGATGCGAGAAATCAACCTCGAGGACCTCGCGCGAGACGACCATCGCGTTACCGGGCGCAAGCATCCACGCGTCAACGCGTAGTGGCGAGGCCGTGAACGAACGCCTGAATGCAGGAGTCCTCTTTCGCGTCGGGACTAATTCCTCGGTAGCGACGATGTTGCGGTGAATGAGCAGCCCAGCGCCGGAAGCTTGCAGAGCCTCATTGCTTCGGGCGAGCTTCCCCGGGAGCCATACGTCGTCCTGATCACAGAACGCGATGTAGTCACCCCCGCACTTCGTGGCTGCGTGCAAGAAGTTCTCGGCGTATCCGAGGCGTTTCCGGTTCGCGCTGACCGTTACGGGGAACGGCGCATTCGCACGGAAGTCCTCTAAGATCGCGAGCGTTCCATCGGTCGAGCCGTCATCGGAAACGACGACCTCGTGCGGTAGGGATGTCTGCGCGAGGAGGCTTTCGAGCTGGTCGCGAAGGAAGCGTTCGCCATTCCACGTGGCCAGCGCGACCGAAATCTTCACGAGTCGGCAGTCGGCTTCTGGGCGACCACGGCAAGCTCTTCGGCGTCGTCTCTCCGCATCACCGCACGCCCGGCTGCCAACCGCGCTTCGAACCGGAGCATCCGAGGCGGAACGAAATCTGCATCGAACGGGTCGATGCCGGCCTCCACCGCTGAGCTCGCGTAGTAGGTCCAGCGTGTCAGAGGATTTGGTGACGCTGCTCGTACAGAAAACCCGCAGCCCTCGAGAGAAGAGCGAAGCGTCATTGCGTCGAAAATTGCCAGGTGTCGCGGCGGGTCGAGATGAAGCCAATGTCGACCGAAGCGATGATGTCCGGCGGAGCGCAGGTTCGGCGTCGTGATCGAAATCGCCCCTCCAGGCTTCAGAATTCGAAATGCTCCACGAAGAGCAGCGAGGGGATCGTGAAGATGCTCAAGGACATGGTTCAGGGTCACCGCATCGAACCACTCGGACTCGAAGAAATGACCCGAGAAAGCACCCTGGTGGACATCGAGTCCAGCGCTGCGTGCTAGCTGGGCCGCATCCGGATCGGGCTCAATTCCTTCGACGGCCCATCCACCCCGTCGCATCTCGAGCAGAAACCGGCCGTCCCCGCAGCCGATGTCCAGGAGCCGCCCATTACTACTCGGCTTCGCTAGATGGCGAATCCTGCGTAGTGCTCGCGCTCGTCGAAAGGGGAAAAACGGGAGAACAAATGCTCCTAATCGTGCAGCCGGGAAAAAATCGTAGCCATAGCTAGCGTTGAGATAGCCATACGTCAGTGCTCGGCGGAGATGAGACGGAGAAGGCTCAGGCGAAACCGACGTCGCGTGTGTGTAGTAGGACGCATACGCCAAACCAATGGTCTCGCGCGACGGCCGCGGATCCAGCCGGACGAGGCCACATTCGGCGCACTGGTGGAGATTCCACGTTCCCGGAACAGCGAAAAAGTTTCGGTCTTCGAGTCCCTCGTACAACATTCGGCTGGACGTCGACCCACAGAGCAGGCATGAGCCCACGAATTCGAGAGAACCGGCATCCCAAGTCCTCTGAGCGCTCACCCTGCGAATCTCTGTTTCGGGTCGCTCTGGAAGCATCACCGAGTTGAAGCAACTCGTAAGCGCGGGCGCAGTCGTAATGCAATCCGGCGGAGGCTCGGTGGTGCGACGATCCATGACCAGACCAGCACCGCGGGGACAAGGGCGACGCTAACGAGCGCGCGTCCGGTGACGCTCGGGGGCGCTAGTTGCGCCAGTACGAACGCCGCCGCTACGAGCATCCCCCCGGGCACCAGATATGCCTGGCTTTGCGGCTTGTTCTTGGCGAGGACAAGCAGAAGGGTTGTATCGACGAAGACTCGAGCGCTCCACGCCGCGGCCGCGCCGGCTACGCCGAATATCTTGACCCCGAGCCAGAGAATGCCGACGAACGGCAGCAATTCGAGAAGGTGAAGCTTTGCGGGCAGGTCCGGTCGTCCTTGTGCCTGTAGGTATGTGTACGGAATGAAGCCGAGACTGTTCACCCACAGCCCAAGCAAGAGGATTTCAGCGGGAAGCGTGGCCACGTTTGCGAAAGCCCGTCCAACCCAGGCCCGCATGAATGGTTCAACCCCGACGATTGCCAGCACGATTATCGGGGTGATGATCGCGCTGAGCGCGCGGGAGGATTCACCGGCAAGGGCGCGTGCGTCCGCGCCGCCGAGGCGGGAAAAACGCGGAAACACTGCCCTTGCGAGAGCCATCGGGAAGATCCACAGTCTCGTGGTCAGGTTGAAGGGCACCGTGTAGTGGGTGACAGCGCGGGCGCCGGAAACTGCCCCGATGATCACTTTGTCGAGTGTGCTGAGCAAGGGAGAAATCAGGCTGGTCACCGTGATCCACGCGCCGAAGCCCAATAGTCCGCGCGCCTGAGAACGGTCGAACCGGGGTCGCATCGTCATAGGGACATGGATGACGCACGCGATGCCCGCAAGCGTCACGTTCAATGAGAGGGCAATCGTCGTGGCTGCGGCAAGAACATCTAGGCGTGGAGCGATCAAGACTCCGGCCGCTAGCGGCAACCCCTGAATCGAGACACTTCCGAGCGTTCCCACGACGTTGACGATAAAGAAGCGCTCGAGCCCCTCGAGAGCGCCGATGAGCACCGTTGCGACAATGAACAAGGGAAGGGCGGCCGCGAGCCAAGGAAGAGCGGCCACGAGTTCGGTATGAACCTTTCCACCGAGACCGATCAGCCGCACCGCGACTTCGCTCGCTCCGAAGACCAGAGTGCCGATGGCAACGCCGAAGCACGCATTCACGACGAAACCTGTCCAGACGAGGTTCTCTCGATCGGCAGCAGCGGATCCTCGGAGCTTCGCCACCCCGTTCGCAGTTGCCCGCCCAAGGCCTAGATCGACGACCCCGAAGTAACTTACGAGCACCCAGGCGACGAGCCAGACGCCGTATCGAACTTCTCCGAAGATGTGCAGATAGCTCGGAACTGTCACGACTGCGACGATCAGTGGCACGGCCGACCCAGCCAGGTTCATTGCCGTGAATCGACCCACGCCTCCCTGCGCCCATGTCCCTGGAATCGCCGACTCGCCCTCGGGAAAGGTCGCCGGCGCGCGACGAGTCACGCGGCCGCGGGCAGACCTACGCACGCGCCCGTGTCTCGTCCAACAAGCGTGCAGCACACCCGATCACGGCGGCGGTCATCGCAAGCCCGGAGACACTGAAGAGCGTCGTAAGCGAAATCGAAGTGACGAGGATGACGATGAGCGACATCGTCGTGCCGAAGAAGAACCATTCGAGACTGCGCTGCTCTCGAGGCTCGATGAGCGTCTGCCAACGGCGAATGACCGCAACGGAAATTCCGAGGGGCGCGAGATAGAGCAGCACTGTCCCGATCGCGCCCATCGTCATCAGCGAGTTCATCACGCCGGTGTCACCGTTTCGGATCGATCCGACCGGAAGCCTTGCTACCGGGTGCGAGGCTGGGTGGAGGAACCCCAGTCCGCCGATCCACTTCGGACCGAGGACTTCGAGCATTCTTTGGTCGAGCGTATAGCGATATCCCACATTCCCGGTTTTGTGTTGGAATTCTGCGAGCGTCAAGCCGGTGCGGCTCGAGGCCACGTCTAAAGCAGGCACCTCGTGACTGAGGGCACCGAAGTTGACGGCGATGACGATCAGGATCAGCACCATGTAGAGAACGCCGATCACGCGGCGCGCCGCATCGCGCGAACCGCCGCCGAACCGCCAAAGGATCATCGTGGCGACCAACGACACTGCGATTCCGGCGTAGAGAGCACGGGTGAACAAATAGAGCGTGGCTAGCCCCCCGACGACGAAGAGGAGGATTCCCAGCCTCCTGGCGAAGCGCTTCCTCGGCGGTGTCAGCGCGAGGCCAAGCCCGAACGCGACCATCAAACCGAGCGAGTCTCCCATAAGGGCGTAGACCCGCCTGACGCCCTCGGACTCGACTTGATTTACGCTCGATGCATGCACGAGTAATCCCGCCGACCCGTTTAGGGAAGCGCCCAAAGCGCTGGTCGCGAGCTGCCCAATACTGAACAGCAGTGCTCCGGCGAGTAGCGTGCCGATGCATCCGAAGAGCTCCCGACGATCGCGAAGCGCTGACGCGACCAGGGGGACCAGAATCGCAAAGTAGAGGAAGTCGCGCCCGAACAGGAACCCTTTGAGCATCGGCACCCCGTCGAACAACGTCGTGCGAACCAGGACGAACAACCACCACGCGGCTAACGCCGCCGCCCAGACAAAAAGCCTGCGGGTCCAGGGCCCGGCCGACGCACCCCGCGCATGGACCAAAAGCGCAAGGCCGCCCACCAGCAACACCACCGCGAAGTCCGAGAGCTGGTAGCCCGCCAAGGAGTGTGGTTCTAGATCGATTCCGGGGATGCCATTCATTGCAGCCAACACGAGTAGGCCCACTGAGACGCCCAGATTCCACTTCGCGACCGCCGCGAGTACAGCGAAGCCGACCACAGAAACGAGAAGCGCCCAGGGCATGCTGCCGCGGCTGACCAGCCATCCGCTCATGAGCCCGGCGTTCAGAGTCAGGAGCGCGAGCAAGCCCGTCGGGATGCCAGAAGTCCTCTTCGTCAGCGTTGCAAGAGCCGCAAGCGCGACGATCACAATGAAGAGTCTGGGTGACCCATGCCCGAGGAGGATGAGTGATCCGATCTCCAACGAGGCAGCCGCAAGGGCTAAGGCCACGGATAGCGCGTAAACCAAGTGCATGCGCTGCTGTAGAGGAAGAGCAAGCTCAGTCATAGAGTCGGCGGGAATTAGGCAACCGAACGCCTGTCACACGTTAGGGGGATACGAGCATATGCAGGCGCTCCGAGCGACTGAAGGGTGATCCCTAAACAATGTAGTCGAGACTTGTCACCTCTTCAATGACCGCCGGTCTCTACGGCGATCGACCGGCCAGAAGGGCCCCTAACAATGGGCTGCCGGACGGTGTGCTCAGAGCTGCTTAGTCGGCGTGGCGCTGGAAAGATCCGGCTCGCCGGTCGCCGGTACGGAGCTCGCGGATGTAGGCGTCAGCGAGACCTGCAAGCATGATCAGGTACGCGAACGCGGCGGGCAGCCAGAACCGATCCTCCATCCTGAGGAAGACGTACGGAAGGATGACCGCGACAGCGGTGGCGACGAGCAGAGCCCGCTCGAGGGAAAAACGCTTCCGCCAGACGAGCGCAAGAAGGCATGGGATCAGGTAGAGCGCGCGCCGGAGTACGAGCTCGAGGTAGTGGGCTGGATGGTGTGCGATTGCGCGAAGTGACTTTTTCAGGAGGTAGTCGTCGAAAGCCGGCGTTTGGTAGCGAAGATCGGGGCGCCGTGCGTGGACGAACTCGAGAGTTGCCCCGTCGTTGTTGACCGCACCGAAGGTATTGGGAGTCTCACCTAGTCCCTCCCAGAGAGCTTGGCCGATTCCGATGCGCATGGGGATAAAACGATTGAAGTCCACGAAGTTGCGCACAGTCCAGGGGGCGATAAAAAGGGCGGCGACGAGCGTCGGCACAAGCGCGACCCAAACAGCCCGCCGCCACGACGTTTGCTTCAGAACCGCCAGCGCGAATGCGATCGGTAGAAGCACGATAAAAGGTCGGAAGTAGACGCCTATGCCTATCAGCGCCCCGAGAAGAATCAGCTTTCGCACCGGAAACCCATCTCTGCGCGCCCAGAGAACGAGCGCCAGAGACGTGATGACGAAGAAGCCTGTCCAGGTATCCAGGCTCGGCGTCTTAGCCAGCAAGAGCGCACCTGGCCAGACGGCGTAAAGAGCAGCCGCGGCAAGCGCAGCCGAGCGCCTGCCGAGGAGTTCGAGCGAAATCCAGTAGACGAGCAGCACCATCAGCGTGTCCAGGGCTACTTGGAGCCACCGGATGTACACGTACTGCTCGGAGCCGACCGTCCACCAAAGCCCTGCTAAGGGGACAGCAAGTCCGGGGACCTCGAGAATCTCGGATTTGAAAGCTCCTGTCTTATCGACAGCGCCGAATTCGAGGTTCGCGGGGTCGACAAGATGCCAGTGCTCGCGCCTCATCGCCCGACCCGTGAGGCTGAGAGCGCGTTCGTTGACGACGAACCACTTCCCGTGGTCGACGATATTTCGTGCCATCTCTCCCTGATAAACCGTGAGCCCCGTCAGGTAGTCCGGCTTCGGATCGGCAACGTAGACAGCTGTTCGTGCTGCGATCGCGAGCGCTAATACAACCAGGATCGTGCCACGAGTATTAATCGCCACAGGCGCGATCTATCTGAGTTTCGCCGATCGCCCCGACCGCGATGGCGCGAAGATCTGGCGGGAGAGGCCGTCTATGCTCGGCAACGTGGTTGATCCAACCATCTGCGCTCTCGTACGGTCGGAAAGTCCTGATTGATGCGAATCTTCATGCTGGTCCAGCAGACGGGCGCCCGTGGATCGGTCCCGACGCTCGCGCCGCAACTTGTGGGAGCACTTCGTTCCCTCGGGTGCACGGTCGTGACACATCCGTGGGGAAAACATCGCGAGCACGAGTCGACCCCACAAATGGTCGGCCGGCTCGTGCGAGACCTGCTCTCTGTACGGCGCCAGCTCCGGAACCACGCCTTCGACGTCGCCGTGGTGAAAACTGCTCACGATTGGCGCACCTTGCTCCGGGATATCGCTGTCGTGTTGGTGATCAGGCGGCGATGTCGCCCCGTCGTCCTCCACTTCCACGGGAGTCGCTCCTCCTGGCTCATCGAGCCAGGTCGTCACTCCTTCAAGCTCGCCACAGCAATCTTGCTGGCCCACGTCGACGGGATCATGGTGCTTTCGAGAGAGGAGCAACGCCAGTGGGAGGCCTTTCGTCGCCGGCCTCCCATCTTTACGGTCAAGAACCCCTATGTAAGCGTGTTTTCGGCGGCCCCGCCGGAGTCCCTGAGCGCTGTCGGTCCGAGCACGCGCGTGCTCTTCGTTGGGCGGCTGATTGAGGAGAAAGGAATCTTCGACCTGGTCGAAGCCTTTCCCTCGGTCCTCGAGCAAACGCCGTGTCAGCTCGTCGTTGTCGGTGAAGGCGACGGAGACCGAGAGCTGCGAAGACGGATCAGCGGTCTCGGACTGGACGGCCACGTACGGCTCGCCGGATACCTCTCCGGCACCGACCTCGACGAGGAGTATCGTGCAGCCTCGCTCTTCGTGCTGCCGAGCTGGAGCGAAGGATTCCCAACCGTCCTCACCGAGGCGATGGACGCGGGACTCCCAATCGTCACGACCCGCATTCGCGGGGCGGCCGACCACTTCATGCCTGATGAAAATGTCCTCTTCGTGGAACCGCACGACGTGAAGGGGCTTGCGAGTTCAATGATCCGCCTGCTTCGCGACCAGAACCTGCGCGCACGAATGGTATCGGCTAACCGCAAGAAAATTCGGATGTTTGAACCTGAGCTTGTCGCCGGTGAGTATCTAGGGGTCTTGCAGGAAGTCATCCGGAAGCATGACGTGAAGGCTGAGAGCGGGCAGAAAATGCCTGGGGCGGAAGCCTAGGTCTGGAAGAGCTTGACGTACGAAGCCGCGCAGTCACGAATGTCGAACCTCTGTTCGCACCGGGCACGCGCCGCTCGACCGGCGGCGCGTCGCCTCTCGCTGTCGCGTGTCAGAGTGACCAAGGCATCGGCGAGAGCCACTCGATCGCCGCGTGGCACGAGCAGACCGGTGACGCCGTCATCGACGAGCTCCGGTAACGCTCCGTTTGCCGTCGCGACGACGGGCCTGGCGCACGCCATCGCTTCGACCGCGGCCATCCCGAACGACTCGACGCTCCCATCGGACGGCATCACGGCGAGGTCGCACTCACGCCAGAAAGAGGGCATGTCGAGAGTCCAACCCGTGAATTCGACGGCGCCGTTCACGCCAAGCTCGTCGGCAAGCTCCTGAAGCATCTCCCGCGCAGGGCCGTCGCCCGCAATCCGCAACACGGCGCCCTCGTGGACCGCGCCCGTGGCGAAGGCCCGTAGAAGAATGTCGACGCCCTTGCCCTGCACGAGCCTTCCTGCATACGCGATCTTAACCGCTTCCCGATCGCTGGGGCCGGGGTGATCTGTGTAGAGGCGAAGATCGACGCCGTTGTAGATGCGGACAAGTCGGCCAGGACGGGGGCGACGCGCCATCTGCGTGAGTACGAATTCGGACACGGCAACGTCGACGTTGCTTGCCCAGAACCCGCTCACACGGTCGACTAGGTGCACGAGGCGGTCACGAAAGGTGACACGACCTAGGTCAAGCGTCGCATCGTGAGCAACGCTGACGATCCGGCCACGGTACCCGCCCAAGCGTAACGCGGCGGCAAGATAACCCCCGTGAGGCAATACCGAACAATCGGGCGCCAGGTCCTTCACGCACGTTGCCAGGGCCATCGGGTGATGAGTGACCTCGCGGCCGCGGGCAAGCCCAAGCGACGTGTGTGGGATTCCGGCGAGAGCGAGCCGCTCCTCGAGCGGCTCGCCGTGCGTCACGAACACGACGCCCACTTCGACGCCAAGCTCACTCACCGCGCGACAGAGATCGACGGTGAAGGTCTCGGCACCACCGAGAGAACCGCTCCAAAGAACGGCCGCGATCCTGGTCATGCCAGATTTCGGATGACTCGGAGAGCGTCCGGGCAGAAGCGAGTGTCGCCGCCGGAAGCGCGTTCCGTCACGAAATTCAACACCTCGTCGAGCTGTTGTGCCTTGCGCCTCGCTCGCGGCCACCGCATTGCAGCGAGCAAATGCATCCCGAGGCGCAGCGCGCGAAGCGTCACGAGCGTTGTCCGGGCAGCATGCCTCGCCTGGGATTCTCCGTCGTGGATCAACACGTACTGAATCCAGCCGAGCAGGCTCCATGCCATCGGTGCTGC
>Ga0075435_100001115_pt1 | contig 17121 bp, 9 predicted proteins | sample RhiMethybrSRZTD4_FD_75302 | JGI IMG/M metagenome (GOLD analysis project Ga0075435, IMG submission 75302) | Populus rhizosphere microbial communities from Tennessee, USA - Rhizosphere MetaG P. TD hybrid SRZTD4 | ecosystem: Host-associated > Plants > Roots > Rhizosphere > Soil | place: USA...
GTCCCTTCTCGAGCGTGTATTTCGACGGCGACAGCGCGAGCCTCGCCGTCAGGACGTGATCTGGATTGAATCCGGGATGCACATCCTGAACGCGCGCGAAGCTGTTGATCAGCAGACCGGCGGCGATCAGCAGGACGAGAGACAGCGCGATTTCTGAAACGACCAGCGTTCGCCGCACGCGGCCTCGCGCGCCGAGGTCGGCGCTGGTTCGCGTGCCGTCCTTCAACGTCTCGTGCACGTCGTGCCGCGAGGCGTGCAGCGCCGGCACGAGCCCGAAGAGCAGACCGGTGAGCATCGAGACGACGAAGGTCAGCGACACGACGCGGCCATCGACCCCGATTTCGTTCAAGCGCGGAATCGCCGGCGGCGCGAGCGCGACCAGCCCGCTGACGCCCCAGACCGCGAGCAGCAGGCCGAGCGCGCCGCCGCAGAGGCCGAGCACGACACTCTCGGTCAGCAGCTGACGCACGATTCGCATCCGGCCGGCGCCGAGCGCCGCGCGGATCGCCATCTCCTTCTGCCGCGCCGCCGCGCGCGCGAGCAGCAGGTTGGCGACGTTCGCGCACGCGATCACCAGCACGACGCCGACCGCCGCGAGCAGGACGAACAACGCCGGCCCGACGTTGCCGACCAGTTCCTCGTGCAGCGCCCTGACCGTGGCGCTGAATCCGGTGCGGTAGACGCCGCGGTGCTCGGCGCCCATCTGTTCGCCGAGCATCTTCATCTCGGCTGACGCCTGCGCCACGGTCGCGCCTCGCTTCAGGCGTCCGATGATCGTGAAGCCATGAGAGCCGCGCTGATCCTCGCTGATGTCCTCCGCCGTGAACGCGAGCGGCTGCCACAGCTCCGTCACATCGTCTGGAAACGCGAAGCCTGCGCGCGTGACGCCGACGATTTCCAGGTTCGTTCCGTCGACGGCAATCGTCCGGCCGACGATATTCGGATCGGCGCCGAGACGCCGCTGCCACAGGCTGTGGCTGACGATCGCCACGTGATTGCGCCCGGGCTGTTCGTCCGCGGCGATGAACGTCCGGCCGAGCGCTGGCGATTCGCCGAGCATCGTGAAGAGCGACGCGGTGATGACGGCAGCCGGTACTCGCTCCGGCTGATCGAATCCGGTGAGGTTCACGCCGAGGGTGTCGTAGGCGGCGATGAGGTCGAAGACGCGGTTGCGGTCCCGGTAATCGACGAACTCCGCCGCCGATCCAGGAATCTCCTCGAGGCCTGGCTTGTGCAGGTTCCCCCAGACAGCGAGGAGGCGTCCGTCGCGATCGTAGGGCAGCGGCTGGAGGACGACAGCGTTGACGACGCTGAAGATCGCGGCGTTGGCGCCAATTCCGAGCGCCAGTGTGAGGATGACGACCGCGGCAAAGCCCGGATATTTGCGCAGCGCGCGCCACGCATATCGCACATCGCCGCCGAGATCGGCGAAGGGACGTCTGGAAAAGTTCGCGCCCTCCAACTCCGCCTCGACGGCCGCGCGCGCGGCCTCGTCGGTCGCGCCTCTGGCGCGCAGATCGTCGTACAGGTCCTGCACGTGCTGGGAGATTTCTTCGGGAAGATGCTTCCAGGACATGGGCCGCTCACTCACTCGTTTTTGAGGACGGCAATCGGATCGATCGAAACGGCACTCCACGCGGGCACGAGACTCGCGGCGACACCGCTGGCAACGAGCAGGGCGATCACGGTGACGAACGTCGCCGGGTCGGTCGCGCTGGTGCCGACGAGGACGCTGTCCATGGCGCGGCCGATCGCCCATCCGGCGACGATGCCGACCACGAGGCCGGCCGCGATCAGGCGGGAGCTGCGGCCGACGAAGAGCCTGATGACGTCGCCGCCGGTCGCACCGAGCGCCATGCGCACGCCGATCTCGTGGCGGCGCTGGTTGACGGCGAAGGCGGTGACGCCGTAGACACCGGTCACCGCGATGATCAAACCGATGGCGGCGAAACCGACGAACAGCGCCACGATCAGCTCGTAGGTGCGGCGGAACGACGCGATCTGCGAGGTGAAGGTGAGCACCTGCGACACCGCGAGGTTCCGATCGACGTCCCGCAGCACGTCACGGACGGCGGGCGCCGTCGCACCCGAATCGTCGTGCGCGCGCGCGATGAACACCACGCTCGCGAGCGAACGGCCGCCGAGCGGCCGGTACAGCCGCGGCGGCGGCGGCTGAGTCACCGCTGACGACAGCACGTTCTCGATCACGCCGATGATCTCGATCGGCTCTCCCGTCTGCTCGCCGCCGGCATCGACCATCGCGATGTGCGCGCCGAGCGGCGACTCGCCAGGCCAGTACCGGTGCACCGCTTCGCGATTCACCACCGCAACCGCACGCGTCGCATCGTCCACACGCCACATGCGGCCCTCGAGCAGCGTGACGCCCAGCGCGTGCGGATAGTCGCCGAGCGTCTCGACCTCGAAGGCCGACGGAAGATCCGCGATCGTCGCCGGTGCTCGACCGATGATGGTGAACCGGCGGCGCGCCTCGCCATCGATGAGGGGCAAGCGATAGGTCGCCGCCGCGGCGCTCAGGCCGGGAATCGCGCTCAAACGTTCGAGAATCGATTCCACGGTTCGCCGCCGCACCTCGTCGGATCGATAGGCCGGCGGATCGAAGCGCACGCGGGTCGTCAGGATGTTCTCGAAGGTGAAACCGACGGGAACGTGCTCGAGCGCGTTGACCGTCCGCACCACGAGACCCGCAACGAAGAGCACCGCCAGCGCGAAGCCGACCTGCGCCACGACGAGAATCGCGCGGCGCCGATTGCCGCGCAGCGAATCGCTGGCGTCACGGCCGCCGTCCTTCAAGTCTTCGGTCAGGTCCGGCCGCGAGGACTGGAGCGCCGGCATCACCGCGAAGAGCAGCGGCGCGAGGAGCGACAACGCGCATGCAAAGGCCAGCAAGTTGCCGTTCAGCGTCAGTCTTTGGAAATACGACTCCGGCGACGCGAGTCGGAATGCGACCAGCCCCGCGTAGCCGAGGACGAGGCCGAAGGCGCCGCTGACGCAGCCGACGATGAAGCCTTCCGCCAGCAGCTGCCGGACGAGACGGCCACGCGTCGCGCCGAGCGCCAGCCGCAGGGCGATCTCTTTTCGGCGCGCGCTCGCCCGCGCGAGCATCACCGTCGCCACGTTCGCGCACGCGACCACGAGCACGAGCATCGTCACGACGCCGAGGAGCGCCAGGTAGATCCACGTGGACGCGCCGACGGTCGATTCACGCAGCGTTATCGCGTGAAGGCGCCAGTCGGCGTGGTTCAACGGATCGGCGCGCTGCAACCGCTCGCCAATCGTTGTCAGCTCGGCGTTGATGGCGTCGAGCGTCACGCCGGGCGGGCGCAGCGCGTAGAGAGTCAGCGGACGCTCGTTGCGCGTTTCAGCGGCGCGCGACGTGTCCAGCGGCAGCCAGAGATCGATGTCCGCGAGATCGCCGATCTCGATCGCCGGCGTGAGGACACCGACGACGGTGTGGCTTTCGCCGTTGATGGTGACGGCGCGGCCGATAATCGTCGGGTCGGCGGCGAAATGGGCGGTCCAGAAACGGTGACTGAGCACGGTGACGTTCATCCGCCCTGGCGTCCCCTCGTCTCGAAGGAACGTGCGTCCGGCGAACGGCCCGAGGTCCCAGGTCGAAAAGATATTCGGCGTCACGACGCTCACGACCACCGCCAGCGGATCGCCGGCGCCGGTCAGCGAAGCTTCGTCCGAGCGATCGGCCGCGACGTCCACGAACGACGTCGCCTGACGCGTGAGATCCAGATAGTCGGCAATCGAGAGGCGTTCGCGATTGCTGCCGCTCCTGCGATCGACGCCGAAGATGGTCACCAGATCCTTTGCGTTCCCCAGCGGCAGCGGCCGCAGGATGAGCAGATCGGCAAAACCGAAGACGATCGCGTTGGCCGCGATCGCGAGGGCGAGCGTGAAGACGACGACCAGCGAGGCGACGCGATCCTTGACGAGCAGTCGCGCGCCGAAGCGAAGGTCCCGCCAGACACCGCCGAGGAGTCCGCGCCTGTTCGCGCCGGCGCCAAGCGCCAGCGGCTCGCCGGTTCGCGATCGCTCGATGCCCGTCAGCTCGCGCACGAGATCGGCGTCGTCCAGCTCCGCGAGCGCTTCGCGCCGCGCCACGTCTTCAGTGGCGCCGCCGGCGCGCAGTTCGTTGTAGCGATCGTCGAGATGCTGCGAGAGCTCATCGACGATCTCGCGCTCTCGTTCCGGCGCGATCCGCAGTCCGTCGAGGCGGCGCTCAATCGGGTATCGCCAATCAGGCATTCTCGACACCTGCGATGCGATTGATCGCGTCGGCGAATTCCCGCCAGGTGTTGCGCTGCGCCTTCAGGACCTGTTCGCCGGCCGGCGTGAGCCGGTAGTAGCGGCGGCGGCGCTGCCCTGCTTTCTCGATCCAGCGGCCCTGAATCCAGCCGCGCTTCTCCAGCCGATAGAGCAGCGGATACAGGGATGCGACGCGAAACTTGAGGACCCCTTCCGATCGCGCCTCGATGAGTTTGCTGAGGTCGTAGCCATGCCGGGGCTGGTCCTCGACGAGCGAGAGGATCAGCAGTTCGGCGCTTCCCTTTTTCAGCTCGCGATCGAGCATCTGCGACCTGATGTGTTGCATAGCGACATATTGCGTAAAAGCATAGACGAAGTCAACCTGGGCCTGGTTCGGGATTTCGGATTCGCGATTCGATCGTCCCGCCAGGCGCGCGGTTAACATCCGGCGCGGCGCCCCCGTCTGCTCGAGGGACGCCAGAAATGGAGCTTGTGTTCGAGGCCCGCCGGTTTCACGCCGTGTTGAACGCTCCGCGAGTCGCGACGCTGAACGCCGGGCGCGGCAACGATGCCGCGACCATCCGCGCCGTCGCCGCGGGCGACGAGGACGCGTTCGCCCGCCTCTATGCCGGCTACGTGCGCATGGTCCACGCGATTCTGCTCGGCCGCATTCCACGGCGCGACGTCGACGATCTCGTGCAGGACGTCTTCATCACGGCGTACACGCGCATCGGCGAACTGCGCGACGCGGCGGCGTTCGGCGGCTGGATTGCGACCATCGCGCGCAACCGCGCGACCGACTACCTCCGGCAGTCGCGCGACCAAGTGGAGCTGCCCGACGAGATGCCCGGCGGCGATCCGATCGAGGCCGAGACGCTCGTGATTCTCGACGCCGTGCGCAAGCTGCCGGAGGCCTATCGCGAGACGCTGCTGATGCGGCTGGTCGAAGGCATGAGCGGAAACGAAATCGCGGAACGGACCGGGCTGACCCCGGCATCGGTGCGCGTGAACCTCCACCGCGGGATGAAATTGCTGCGTGAGAAGCTGGGATGGACTGGCCATGAGTGACGACTACCTGTGGGACGGCTCCGGCCCGCCGGACCCCGACGTGCAGCGGCTGGAAGCGCTGCTCGGCCGGCTGCGGACGCCGCTCGCCGATCGGCCGGCGCCGCGCCTGCCGCGCCCGCCGGTGCGGTGGCGGACGCTGCGCTATCTCGGACCGGCTCTCGCGGCGGCGGCGGCGATGCTCCTCATGATCGGCGTGACTCTGCGGACTCGCTCGGTTGCGTCATGGGAAGTGGCGAACCTCGCCGGCCAGCCGCGTGTCGAGTCGTCAACGCTCGCCGGCAGCGGCCGGATTACCGTCGGACAGACGCTCGTCACCGACGGCCGATCGCAGGCGCGGATGACCGTCGCGACGATCGGCCAGGTCACGATCGACACGAACACCCGCGTGCGGCTCGTCGCGACCCGCGACGGCCATCATCGACTCGCGCTCGAGCACGGAACGCTGCGGGCGGTGATCAACGCGCCGCCGGGTCAATTCATCGTCAACACGCCATCGGCGACCGCGACCGATCTCGGCTGCGCCTACACGCTCCACGTCGACGAAGACGGCGCGGGGTATCTCAGCGTCACCTCCGGCTGGGTGGCTCTGGATCTCAATGGCCGCGAGTCGCTCGTTCCAGTCGGCGCCTCGTGCCGGACCGACGCGCAGCGCGGCCCGGGCACGCCGTCGTACGACGATGCCGATCCGGAGATGCGGCGGGCGCTCGACGACTTCGACGATGCGCGCGATGCGGCGGCCCGATCGGCTGCGCTTCGCGTCGTGCTCGCGCACACAGGGCCGGGCGATGCGATGACGCTGTGGCACTTGATTTCTCGCGTCGAGCCGCCGGACCGTCCCGCGATCGTCGACGCGCTCGCGGATCTCCTCCCGATGCCGCCCGGCGTCACGCGCGACGCTGCGCTGCGCCTCGACCGATCAGCGCTCGATCAATGGTGGAACGCGCTCGGACTCGGCGAAGCGAACTGGTGGCGCAACTTCAAACCCGCGATGTAACTTAGGGACGCCATGCGTCTCCTCCTCATCGGCGGGAATGGCTTCATCGGACCCTTCGTGAAGACCGAGCTCGAGCGGCGCGGACACGAGGTGTTCACGCTTCATCGTCCGCGGACGCACGCCGTGCCGGGCCCTCGGGAAATCTTCGCCGACCGACGACGCCTCGCCGACTACGCCGGCGAGCTGCGGGCCCTCGCGCCCGACGTGGTGATCGATCTGATTCTCAGCTCCGGCACGCAGGCGCGCGATCTGATGCGCGTCTTCGCCGGCGCGGCCGGCCGCATCGTCGCGTTGAGTAGCGGCGACGTCTATCGTGCCTGCGGCGTGACGCACGGTCTCGAGGCGGGGCCGCTCGAACCGCTGCCGCTCACCGAAGCCTCGGCACTGCGGACGAAGCTTCAGACGTATCCACCGGCACAAGTGCAGATGCTCCAGCAGATATTCGGCTGGCTCGACGAGGCCTACGACAAGATTCCAGTCGAGCAGGAGATCCTCGCGAGCCCTGAGCTGCCGGGAACGGTCCTGCGACTGCCGATGGTCTACGGTCCCGGCGATGCGCTGCATCGCTTCCATCCGATCGTGAAACGGATCACCGACGGCCGGCGGACGATTGTGGTTTCCGAGGACATGGGCGCGTGGCGCGCGACGAAAGGCTACGTCGAGAACGTCGCAGCGGCGATCGCGCTCGCCGCCGTCTCGGATCGCGCGGCGGGCAGAATCTACAACGTCGGCGAAGCGGACGCGCTGACGGAGCTCGAATGGGCGCGGCGGATCGCGGCCGCGCTCGAATGGCACGGCGAGCTCGTCGTGCTGCCGGATGCGATCGTTCCGCCGTACCTGCGCGCGCCCGGCAACACGAAACAGCACTGGGTGACCGACACCACGCGGCTTCGCGAAGAGCTCGGATTCGAGGAGCGTGTATCGCGCGATGAGGCCATCAGGCGTACTGTCGAATGGGAGCGCGCGAATCCGCCGTCCGGGTTCACGCCGCACCAGTTCGACTATGCTGCCGAGGACGCGGCGCTGGCCAAATCTATTTCAGCGTGAAGTTGATCTCGACGTCGACCTGCACGGCGACGGCCTTGCCGTCCTTCGTGCCCGGCTTGAACTGCCACTGCTTCATCGCCTTCACCGCTTCCTGATCGAGACCATACGTGGAATCGAGCGAGCGCGCGACCTTCACGTCGCCGACGGCGCCGTCAGCGCGCACCACGACCTCGAGACCGACGGTCCCCTCGATGTGCGCATCCATCGCCTCCTGCGTGTAGACCGCCTTCACCTGTTTGATGACGACGGGGAGCGTCACACCATTGCCGGGTTTGTAGACGCTCTGCTCCTGCGCGCCCAGCAGCACGCCGGTAATCACGACGCACGCGCCAAGGAAAATCCGCATTGCACACCTCCCGCGCTATGGCAGATTAAGACACCGTGAGATGCGATTTGGCCGTTATCGTGACGATCGTTCCGAAGTGAGGCCGACCGGAAAGCCGCAGGCCCGCCGTTCGACAAGCTCACCACGAGCGGTGAGGGGGTCAACCCGCACGCTCACCCTGAGCCTGTCGAAGGGTGGGCGTGCCGCGGTCGGATTGGTCGTGACGATCGGATTGTCCGTCGGATGCAAACAAGCGCCACGCATCCCACCTCCGCGCCTGGGGTTTTCGGCGGCGTCGTTCGACCGACAACGCGATCTCGAGCAACGCTTCCGCAGCAGCGTGTCCGTCGAGGAATTGGGCAAGTTTCACGCGATGGTGACGCGCGAGCCACACATGGCCGGCACCGACGGCAGCCGCGTGGTCGCGACGCGCATCGCACAAGCGCTGCGCGACGCCGGCCTCGACGTCGAGACCATCGAGTATCAGGCGTACTTGTCGTACGGCAAGGCCATCACAGTCGACATCGTCGCGCCCGTCGCAACGAAACTCCGTGTCACCGAGCCGGCATCGCCGCTCGATCGCGACACCAGCCATCCGCAGCTCGGTCCTGGCTTCGTCGCGTATTCGGCGTCAGGCGACGTGACCGCGCCGGTCGTGTACGTCAACTACGGATTGCCCGAGGACTACGCGCAGCTTGCGGCGCACAACGTCGACGTCCGCGGCAAGCTGGCGCTCGCGCGCTACGGACACAGCCACCGCGCGGTCAAGCTGCACACGGCGGAACGGGCGGGAGCGGCCGGCATCCTTATTTATAGCGATCCAGCGGACGATGGATTCGTGCGCGGCGAGACGTGGCCGAAGGGCTACTGGCGTACGCAGGATCAGCTGCAGCGCGGCAACGGGAAGTACAGCTGGTTCTGGCACGGCGATCCGCTGACCCCTGGCGTTCCCGCCCTCGAGAACGCGGCGCGCCAGGATGCCGCTCGCGCGCCGACGCTGCCGCGCATTCCAGCCGCCGTTCTCGCGTGGGGCGAAGCAAAAAAGATTCTCGAACGCCTCGACGGCGCGCCGGCGCCGTCGGGTTTTCGCGGCGGCCTGCCAATCACCTATCGCCTTGGCGGCGCCGCCGCTCGCGCGCGGCTTCGCGTGGAGATGGACAACGGGCTGCGGACGATTCGCGACGTCATCGCACGCGTCCCCGGCGCGCGGCGCGCCGATCGCGAGGTGATTCTCGGCACGCATCACGATGCGTGGACGTTTGGCGGCGTCGATCCCGGCACCGGCACCGCGGCGCTGCTGGAACTGGCACGAACGCTCGGGGCATTGCGGCGCGGCGGATGGCAACCGCAGCGCACGATCACGCTCGCCTTCTGGGATGCAGAGGAGTTCGGGCTGATCGGATCGACCGAGTACGCCGAGGATCGACGGCAGGCGCTGCGCGACGGTGCGATCTGCTACGTGAACACCGATCTCTACATGAATGGCCGGCTCGATGCCGGCGGCACGCCCTCACTTCGCGATTTCGTCGTCGAAGTCGCGAAGGACATCCCGGAGGGATCGGGAACGATGTACGACGGCTGGATCGGAAGCAGGGGGCCGGACGGGCAGGATCGGCGGGACGGGGCAGATCTCAAAGCGCTCGGCAGCGGCGCCGACTTCGTGCCGTTCCAGGACTACGTCGGCCTGCCGACGCTGTCGATCGAGCTCACCGCAACCGGCGGATACACGTACGGTCCCTATCACTCCAACTACGACACGCGCTTCTTCGTCGAGCAGGTGGCCGATCCGGGATTTCGCGGCGGCGCGCAACTCGTGCGCATGCTTGGGACGACGGCACTGCGCCTCGGCGAGTCGCAAGTCCTGCCGTTCCGCTTTTCGCACTACGCGCGCAAGCTGAAAGACTTCATCGACGCAGCGTCGACGTGGGGCGGCGGCGAAGACCGCCGAGGCATGATGGCCGTCGACCTGACTGCCCTGAGAGAGGCGGCCGCGCGAGTGGCTGAACAGGCGAAGAGCGTCGAGGATCGCCTCGACGATCGCCTGGCGACGAGCAACCTGCCGGCATCACAGATCGACCGCGCGAACGATCTGCTCGCGCGGCTCGAACAGCGATTGCTCGACGAAGATCAGCAGTGGTACCGCCACGTCATCTACGGCTGGAACATCTATTCGCTGTACGACGGCCAGCCGTTCCCCGGCCTCGCCGAAGCGATACGCGTGCGCGACGCCGAACGCGCCCGCAAGGAAGCCGCCCGAATCACCGCGGCGATCGACCGCCTGAACGCCGGCTTACACGAAGTCGCCGAGCTCCTGAGGTAACGGAGGGGTACGGAGCGAACTGAGTTCACAAACGGAGGAACAGAGACAACGGAGACGAACGGAGAAGAACCCAGCCATTGTTATGAGACGTGCCGGTGTGATTGAACGCGGTTCGACGGCGTCGCGAAGCGACGCACATCGCCGGGGTCCCCACCGCGCACGCCTGCGCGGTGGGGTGGAGCGGAGCGGCCCGGTAGTAAATCCGAGGAGACATTCCACTAGTCATCGTGCTTCGGCGGCCGCACCGTGACGCTGCTCGACGATGTGTTTCCGGCGGCGTCGACCGCCGTCACCGTGATGGTGTAGATACGACCGTCGTGCGGGCGTAAACGGACGTGATGGTTGTCGACGATGATGAAGTCGACTTTGTTGTCGTCGCCTTCGCCGTCATCATCGCCCTTGCCCTTCTTCATCTTGTCATCGCTGTCGCGCTCCTTCCCCGGTTTGGTGAACGTCACGCTCAGCGAGGTCGTCGTCGCTCCACACACATCCGTCGCGTTGTAGTTGACGGTGTAGTCGACCAGCTTCTTGATCTTCGGCAGGAGTTGCGTGAGGGTCAGCGACAGACCCGCGATGGTCGGCGGCGTTCGATCGACCACCGTGATGTTGCCGCTCGCTTGACTGAACGCCCCTTTCGGATCGGTCGCCGTCAGGCGTACGAGCGTCGTGCCGAGCGCGTAGGGCGACGGCGGCGCCTGCGTGAGCGTCAGCGTGTCGCCATCGGCATCCGTCGATCCGTCGTCGATCGATGCGTCGGCGACGCACATCGTGCTGTTCGCCGCGACGGTCACGTTCTTCGCCTTCGCAACCGGCGGATGATTCAGCAGCGCGCAGGTGCCGTTGCAGATGCCCGCGACCCTCAGCGTGTAGACGTTGCCGGAAGGCACCGGATTCGGCAACGGTGGATTTGCCACCGGGACATCGTGCACGTCGACGGCGAACGTATCGCCTCCTCCTCCGACCTGGATCGAAAACGTCCGCAAGGCCGCGCTGGACCCGGGATCCCCTTTGTAGTTCTCGAGGATGTTGTTCGGGTTGAACGTCGGCGCGTACGCCGCCGCGAACAAGTTGATCGCGTTCGTGCCTTGCAACGTCACCGTCGCGCATCCCGGTGTGCTGTACGAGCAGCTGCCGAACTGGTACGACTCGAACGGTCGTGCGGCCGCATCCACCGGGTTCGCCGCGTTACCGCTGTTAATCACTTTCGTCGCGCCGCACGTGCTCACAGCGCCGTCGCGGAACAGCCGTCCAACTTGCAGGCCTGCCGACGTCGTCACACCCGCCGACGAAGGCGGCGTCGTGCCGTCCAGCGCTCGAGTGATGGTGAACGTTCGCGCGCCGATCGGGATGCCGACGTTCTGCGCGATCGCGGCGCCGCCGCCCCGATATGTAGCGCTGAGCGCGATGTTGGCGACGGCCGGACATCCGAGATCGGTTGCGGTCGTGAACAGAATCGGCGCCGTATTCGCGGCCGACGCGAGCGGCACGAGGTCCGGATACGACCGCGCGTTCGGCAGAGCGACGGTGACGCCGGTTGTCGGCGAGGCGACGAGCGCAATGCCGGCCGCCGGCGCCACGCCGTAGTTCTTCAGCGTGACCGTCAGCCGTGCGCCTTCGCCCGCGTCGACCACGCCGTCGGCGTTGCCGGGATTTTCAGCCACCTGCACGCTTTCCACCTGGAGGAACGCGGTACCGATCGCGCCCGTCGCAGCGACCGCCGCGCGGGCCATCACGATGCCGGCGCCCGAGTCGCGATCGACGCCGGGCGCTTCGATGTCGATCGCCGTGCTCGTGAGGATGGAACGGATCTGCGCCGGCGTGAGCGCCGAGTTCGCCGCCTTGATCAGCCCCGCGATAGCCGCCGCGTGCGGCGCCGCCGCTGACGTGCCGAAGAACGTACTCGGGAATCCGCCGACGCCGGTCACGCTCACGCCGTCGGCCGCAGTGATGTCCGGCTTCTGACGAATGACGCCGCCGGTGGACGAGACGTTGCCGGGCGTGTGCGCGGCGCCACTGGCCTGGTAGAACACCTGGCGCGGCCCATCCGAACTGAACGCCTCGACGACGTTGGCCGAAGTGAATGCCTGTGGAAACGCACCGGCCGCGGGCGTGGCCGCGACGCCGAATCCGTTGGCGGCGGCGCTGTGTCCGTGCGTCTGACCGACGGTTGCGATCGACAGCCGCCCCCGGTTGCTGTTCAGGTGCAGAAAACGTCCTTCGCCGGCGACCTTCACGACGACGAGCCGATTGCCTGCCGCGCCTGCACTGACTTGCTCGTACGGATCCTGGATCCCGTTCTGCGGATTCATCGATGCTGCCAGCACTGCAGTGCCGGCCGCGTTCAACCGGAAGAGGTCGTAGTCGTTCGACGACGCTCCGAGCGGATCGGACCAGTACAGATTGTTCACGATGCCCGCGGCCGTGAGCACATCGAACGCCTGTGCGCCGAAACTATGGGTCCGTGCGGTGGGACCGGCAGCGCCGCCGTCGACGAAGTCGCCTTCCCACACGCCCGCCGTGCCGTCGTTCAAGTTCCCCGAGTTTCCGGCGGACGAGAAATACATCGCGCCATCGGCCGCCACGTCGTTCACGGCCTGAATGACGACGCCGCCGTTCGTGTTCGTCGTCGCCAGCTGCCCCTCCTGAAACGGCGTCTCGACGAAATAGAACACGTCGTCGACGATGATGTCGCAGCCGGCGGCGCGGAGTGCGCGGATGTTGTCGGCGAACGTCGTGATACCGACGAATGCGCTCGCGAAGAACAGCCCGGCTCCGGGCGCGAGATCGTGGACGATCTCGAGCATCGCCGTGCCTTCGTCGCACGTGTTGGTCGCGGGGCACGGAGCAGGCGGCCCGATGACGGTGACTGGACCGAGATCGCCGCGCGCCTGGCTCGCTGCCAGATTGCGGACGCCGTCGGACAGCACGCCGATCTTCACGCCGGTGCCATCGATGTGAAACGCGCCGCGTGCGGCGAACGCCAGGTGCGTCACGTCGCCTTCCGAGCTGCGGCTGCCCTGCCCGGTCGAGCCGACGAGGTTCGGCACCGCCTCCTGCCCGGACGTGATCGCACCTTGCCGGCCCTGGATGAACACGACGTCGGGATCCGCCGCCAGCGTGTCAACCTGATCGATGTTGATGTGCGCGCGCAGCGTCGTGCCGTCGGCCGACGACGATTCCACTTCGATGCCGGCCGCCGCCAGCCGCGCCGCCACGCCGCCCGGCCGCGTCTGCACGTCGACGACGACGTGGCCATCGGCGGCGTACGGCAGGTCGGTTTCGAGCGCCCACATCCCGGTGGCGATCGGCTGTCCGCTCTCCATCCTCTGCTCGAACAGGAGCTGCGAATCGATCTTCTGTTGCGTCTGCGAGCGCGTCGCTTTCTCGGCGAGCAGCGCGTCGATCTGCGCGAGCGCCTCCGACGAAATTCCCTGGAGTTGATTGGCCGGTTGTTGCGCCGACACGCCGACGTGCGAGACGGACGGCCACATGCCGAGGGCGACGATCAACAGCAGTGCACGCACACGGGCACTCTTCATCGGATCACCTCACAAGATTGGTCGCGGATTGCGGATGGAAGGGATGAGGATGAGGATGAGTGCGCGGCCGCCGGAGCACCGTCGAGGACGCGATGGCGGGGAGGGTCAACACCACACGAGCCGGCGCATCCTACCTCAGAATGCGCCGGCTCGAAGGCGGGGGTGAAAAAAACTGTGTCAGCGCAGCGCCGTCTCTGCCTCGGTCTTGAGCGCCGCCCATTCTTTCATCAAGTCGTTGTAGCGTTCGTATGCGCTCGCGCCGATCTTCTGGTCGGCCTGGTTGATCTCGCGGTTCACGTTCGCCACCTGATCGATGAACACTTGATCTTCGTAAGGACCGCTCTTCGTGACCAGACGCTCCCGGAGCGACTGCAGCTTCGCCTGATCGCCGCGCTTGCCGTCGATCGCCTGGCGCACGCGCCCCGCGAGCTGGCGCGCGTCGGCGAGGAGATCGCGGACCTTGAGCGCAAACCGCGTCTGCTCGACGAGATCGGCGGACGTGACGCCGTCCTTCGCGACCCGCGGATCGATCTTCACCGTGAACGATTCCGTTTTCGTCACACCACCGGCGGTGAGCCGCGCGCGATACGTGCCTGGCGCGGCGAGCGGTCCGCCGCCGCCGAAGCCGCCGCCTTCCCCGTCGCCGCCTGCCGGTCCGCCCGGATAGCGCAGATCCCAGACGAAGCGGTTCATGCCTGGCTTGGTCGGCAGCGTCGTTGCGAGGCCGCCGCCACGACGACCGCCGCGACCGGCACTCGCGGCGGCGCGCGATTCGCTCGTGTAGCTGCGCACGACTCTTCCGGCAGCGTCGAGGATGTCGAGCTTGACCTCACCGGCGGGTGACGCGAGGTAGTAATCGATGCGCGCGCCCGCCGGCGGATATTCAGGCATGTCGGGACGGCCCGACATCGGCACGTAGCGCGTGCGATACGTCGCGGCCGGTGTGAAGAGGAACAGGTTGACGTTCGGCTCGAACGGTTTGATCACCGCACGCGGCGGTGCGGGGCTTGCGAGCTTGCCGCCGGGCGGAATCGGCCCCGACGGCGCGACCGGCCGATCCTGATTCGGCGTGATGAAGGCATCGGTCGCGTACGACGCCAGAACCGTCCCGCCCCGAGTTCTGTCAGCCTGCGGATTGTCGGTCGGCCGCGGACGCGCCGATCGGGTCACACTCGCCGCGATCTGCCGCAGCGGCGCCACATCGTCCATGATCCAGAACGACCGCCCCATCGTCGACGCCAGCAAGTCGCCGTGATGCACCTTCAGATCGGTCACCGGCGTCGCCGGCAGATTCTGCTGCAGCGACTGCCAGTGCTTGCCTTGATCGAACGAGACGTAGGCGCCTTCGAGCGTACCCGCGTAGAGCAAGCCTTCCTGCTCCGGATCCTCGCGCACGACGTGCATCGGCTGATTCGCCGGGATGCCGTTGGTGCCGTCGGTGAGCAGCGTCCAGTGCTCGCCGAAATCGTTGGTCATGTAGAGGTACGGCTTGAAATCGTCCAGATACATCCGATAGACCGACACGTACGCCGAGCCGCGGCGATGCGGTGAATCTTCGATCGTATGAACGCGTCCGCCGGGCGGCAGATCTCTCGGCGTCACGTTCTTCCACGTCTTGCCGTTGTCCCTGGTCACGTACACCGGACCGTCGTTCGATCCGGTCCAGAAGACGTTGGGATCGAGCCGCGACGATCGCATCGAGTACAGCGCCGCATACACTTCCTCGCCGGTCATGTCGCGCGTGATCGGCTCGCCCGAGGTCACCTGACCTTCGGGTGTGTTCGCGGTCACGTCCGGACTGAAGCGCGTCCAATGAATGCCGCCGTCAATCGTTTTGTGGACGTACTGCGAGCCGTGGTAGACGATCTTCGGATTGTGGGCGTCGATCTCGATCGGCGCCTGCCTCACGAAGCGATAGCGCATATCCTTCGGGTTCTTGCCGTAGCGCTGCTGCGGATAAATCCAGTAGTGCTGCTCCTGCCCGGTCTCGATGTTGTAGCGGCCGAACTCTCCCTTGCAGTCGCCGTAGATGATCTTGCCGTCGGGCGTCACGCGAATCTGTCCACTCTCGCAGCCCGACGCCTGGAACCAGGTCTGCGTCGGCTCGTCGATCGGCCATGAGAACGGCGGCACGTTCGCGACGTAATAGGTGCTGTTGTCCTGCTGCGGCGCGTAGAGGCGGTACGGGAACTGATCGTCGGCATCGAGCATATAGAGCTCCGCCGTCGGCTGGTTCATCTGCGTCGACCAGCTGCGTCCACGATCCTGCGTGATGTTCGCGCCGCCGTCGTTGGTCTCGATGAGGATGTTCGGATTGTCGGGATTGATCCAGACGACGTGGTTGTCGCCGTGTGGCGTGTTGACCTCGGTGAACGTCTTGCCGCCGTCGCTCGAGCGATGGAAGCCGAGTTCGGTGACGTAGACCTCGTTCTCGTCCTTCGGGTTGACGAACACCTTGTTGAAATAGAACGGCCGCGCGCGCAGCCGCGGCGCGCTGTTGACGAGCGTCCACGACGATCCGCCGTCGCCGGTCCGGTAAAGGCCGCCCTTGGCGCCCTTCGCTTCGACCTGCGCGTAAACGACCTTGGGATTCGACTGCGCGACGTCGACCCACACCTTGCCGATCAGATCGTCGGGCAGTCCGCTGCCGACGCGCGTCCAATGATCGCCGCCGTCGGTCGTCTTGTACACGCCGCCTTCGCTCGCCGGACCTCCGCTGACGATCGTCCACGGCTTGCGCTGCGCGCGCCACGCGCCCGCGTAAAGCTCGTTGGGGTTCGCCCAATTGATCGCCACCGACACGGCGCCCGTCTGCTCGTTGATGAAGAGCACCTTCTGCCACGTCTTGCCGCCGTCCTTCGTGCGATACACGCCGCGCTCGGGGCCCCAGCCAAACGGGTTCCCGATCGCGGCGACATAGACGATGTCGGGATCCTTCGGATGGATTTTCAACTGGCCGATCTGTCCGACGTCTTTCAATCCGGCGAACTGCCACGTGCGTCCGGCGTCGGTCGACTTGTACACGCCGCGGCCGAGGATGACGTTCGATCGGATCGCCTCGCTGCCAGTGCCGGCGTAGACGACGTTCGGATTGGAATCGGAGACGTCGATCGCGCCGATCGAACCGGTGGCGATCTGGCCGTCCGTCACCGGCACCCACGTGATGCCGTAGTTCTCCGTCTTCCATACGCCGCCGCCGGTCGCGCCCATGTAGAAGACGTTCGGCTGCGTGCGCACGCCGGCCGCGGCCGTCGATCGTCCGCCGCGATGCGGACCGATCGACCGCCAGCGCAGATCCTGATACGCGATCGGGTTGATGACGACATTGCCGCCCGGCTGCGCGTGGAGCCGCGGCTCGTGCACGCCAAGCGCCGGGGAGAGCGCGATGAAGGCCGCGAGCGTGGAGGCAAGCAGGATGAGCTTTCGCATGGAAAGTCCTATGAAGAAAGATCGAGTCGAGATTGTACGACTACTTCCCGACGGCAGTTGAACCGACGTCCTGGACAACCGCTCATGGTGAGCTCGTCGAACGCTCATGGTGAGCTCGTCGAAC
>Ga0075435_100001116_pt1 | contig 17115 bp, 12 predicted proteins | sample RhiMethybrSRZTD4_FD_75302 | JGI IMG/M metagenome (GOLD analysis project Ga0075435, IMG submission 75302) | Populus rhizosphere microbial communities from Tennessee, USA - Rhizosphere MetaG P. TD hybrid SRZTD4 | ecosystem: Host-associated > Plants > Roots > Rhizosphere > Soil | place: USA...
GCGACCGACAACGCGATCGGCTGCGCGACGATGATGGAAGCGGCGCGGATCCTGAAAGCGATCGGCGTGACGCCCCGGCGCACGATCCGCGTTGCGCTGTGGAGCGGCGAAGAAGAGGGGATTCTCGGATCGCAGGCGTACGTGAAGGAGCACTTTGGCAGTTTCGAGAGCCAGAAGCCGGAATACGCGAAGCTGGTTGCCTACCTGAACATCGACTCCGGCACCGGCCGGGCGCGAGGCGCGAGCGTGTTCGGGCCGCCGACTGCCGCGACTATCGTCCGGCAGGCGCTGGCGCCGTTCGCGGACCTCGGCATCGCCGGTGCCGTGGCGACCATCAGCCGGACAGTGGGCGGCACCGACAGCACCGCGTTCAACAACGCCGGCCTGGCCGGGATCGGGTTCAGCCAGGACCCGATCGAATACAACACGCATACGCATCACACCAACCTCGACACCTACGAGCGGATCGTCGAAGACGATGTGAAGGCGTCGGCGATCGAGATCGCGGCGACGCTGTATCAGCTTGCGATGCGCGACGAGATGCTGCCGCGTCTCGCCGCCGCGGACATGCCGCCGCCGCCAAAGCCGAGTACCGCGCAGAATTAGAAATTAGGAATTAGGACTTTGGAATTTGGAATCTGGAATTCGTGAACCGTCCGACGTGCGAATAGCCGTGACACGCATTCCACATTCCGAATTCCAAATTCCAAATTCGAGCTTTCGGCGCGAGCTTGGGCTCCTTGATTCGGCGGCCGTCGTCGCCGGCGGGATCATCGGCGTCGGCATCTTTGCGAACCCGTCGAACGTCGCGCGCGTCGTCGACGAGCCGCTGCTGATCCTGATCGTGTGGGCGATCGGCGGCGGCATCGCGCTGATTGGCGCGTTCGTGTGGGCGGAGCTCGCGTCGCGCTTTCCCGAAGTCGGCGGCCAGTACGTTTACCTCCACCGCGCCTATCATCCGGTGGTCGGGTTTCTCTACGGCGTCGCGCTGCTCTTCATCATCAACGGCGGATCACTGGCCGCGGTGTCGATCCTGTTCGCCAGCTACGTCGATCGCTCGTTCGTCGCGCTCGGCCCGGCCGGGATTCGGGTGGTCGCCGCGGCGGCGCTCATCTCGCTGACCGCCGTCAACGTCGTCGGGGTTCGCGCCGGATCGCGCACCAACAACCTGCTGATGGCGGCGAAGGTCGCCGGCATGCTGGCGCTGGTCGCGCTCGCCTTCAGCCGCGGCCTTCATCCGGCCAGCCGCTTCGACGCGTCGCCGGCCGTGGTGTTTCGCGGTGCGTCGCTGCACATCGTGCTCACCGCGCTCGTGCCGATCCTGTTCGCCTACGGCGGGTGGCAAAGCTGCGCCAACATTGCCGCCGAGATCAAGAACCCCGCCCGCAATCTCGCGCGCGCCAACGTGCTCGGCGTCATCGCCGTGGTGGTCCTCTACCTGTCGCTGAACCTCGCCTACCTGTGGGTGCTGACGCCGGCACAGGTCGCGGCGTCGCCGGCGCTGGCGGCGGACATGGCGCGGGCCGCGGCGGGGGAGGCCGGCGCCCGCTTCGTTGCGCTGCTCATCGTCGTCTCGAGCCTCGGGTTTCTCGCGGTGGTCATCCTGACGGGCCCGCGGCTGATTTACGCGATGGCCGCCGACGGATTGTTCTTCCGCCGCGCTGCCGAACTCCACCCGCGCTACCGGACGCCGGTGTTCGCGCTGTGGTTCCAGGCGGCCGTCTCGCTCGCGCTGCTGACGACGAACACCTACGATCAGCTGTTGTCGTACGTGGTCTTCGCCGACTGGCTGTTCTTCGGGCTGACCGCAGGCGCGCTGGTCATCGTGCGCCGCCGGCCGTCCCCGTCCGGCGACATCGCGCGGGCGCCCGGCCATCCCTGGACGACGGGTGTGTTCATCGCCGTCGCGGCCGGGATCGTCGTCAACAGCTTCTTCGCGTATCCGACGCAATCGGTGATCGGATCGATCATCCTTGCAGGCGCCGCGATCGTCTTCGTTATCACGCGATGACCTTCCACGACCTCGAGTACATCGGTTGGGCGAAGTCGCTGCCGCGCGCCGCCATCAACCTCGCGCGCAGCGGTGTCGAGCCGTGCCCGGCGTCGCTGCTGCAGCTGACGTCGAAGGATCTCGTCGTCTCGCTGCCGGTGAAATACGGCTACCAGCCGCTGCGTGAAGCGATTGGCGCACGCTACGGGGTCACGCCGGCGCAGGTCTTTCCCGTCTCCGGCGGCACGAGCTTCGCGAACTGGGTGGCCATGCTGGCGCTGCTCAACGGCTGCGGCAGCGGCACGGAAGTGGTCGTCGAGCGGCCCACGTACGAGCCGCTGCTGCGCATCCCGCAGGGGCTCGGTCATCGCGTCCGGCGACTCGATCGTCGGTTCGAGGACAACTACGCGATCGATCTCGATCGGTTCGCCGCGCTCGTCTCGACGCGCACGCGCCTGGCCATCGTCACCAACCTGCACAACCCGTCGGGCGCCCGCATTCCGATGACGACGCTGCAGGCGATGGCGGCGTTGCTCGCGCGCGTCAAAGGCTATCTGCTCGTCGACGAGGTCTATCTCGAGTGCCTGTTCAGCACGCGCACTGAATCCTCGGTCCACGCCGGCTCGAACGTCGTCGTCACCAACAGCCTGACCAAGGCGTACGGGCTGGACGGGATGCGTGCTGGATGGATCCTCGGTCCGGCCGCGGTCGTGGCCCGTGCCGGCCGGATCAACGATCTGATGACGAACAACAGCGTCGCGGCCGGCGAGCGGATGGCGCTGGCCGCGTTTCGGCGCCTTCGCGCGGTCGACCGGCGCGCGCATCGCCTGCTCGATCCGAATCTCGCGCGGGTTGGCGCGTTCTTTGGCCGCGAGCGGCGCCTGATGACCTATCTGCCGGACGGCGGCAACGTCGCCTTTCCGCGCGTGCCGTCGAGGATCGACACCGATCGGCTGGCGGCGCACCTGCTCAAGCGCTATTCGACGCTAGTGGTACCAGGACGATTTTTCGAGGCGCCGCGCCACATTCGCGTCAGCTTCGGCTGTGCGCCGGCGCGGCTGTCGCGCGGGCTCGCCAATATCTCGCGCGCGCTCGACGATCTCGAACCAAGCTGATGCGGGAGTCGTCTACGGCTATACAGGAGCGATGATGCCCGAGCGCACGTACAGAGAATCGTTCAAGGTCGCCGCCGATCAGCTGCTCGACGCCGTGGAGAAGCTGCTTCACGAAGGCAACGTCCGGCGCGTCATCATCAAGCAGCACGGGCGCACGGTCGTCGAGTTTCCGTTGACGGTCGGGGTCGTCGGCGCCGTGCTGGCGCCGATTCTGGCCGCCGTCGGCGCGCTCGCGGCAGTGCTCACCGACTGCTCGATCGAGGTCGAGCGCGCGGTGTCGAACGACACGTCCAACGTGGCGTAGCGAATTTCCATCTCTCTGTAGTGTGCGCCTTCAGGCGGACCCCGTTGGTCTGGCTGAAGGCGGACACTACGACAGCAACGCGTATGGCGCGAATGGTGCTCGTGCTGCGTGCATGAAGCTGCACACCGGCACTCAGCCGTTCTGGATCGAATCGCCGTTTCCGACCTATCCGAAACTCGAGCGTGACGAAGCCGTCGACGTCGTCGTCGTCGGTGGCGGGATTACCGGGCTGACGGCTGCGTATCTGCTGACGCTCGAAGGCTGCAGCGTCGCGGTCCTCGAGCGCGAGCGCTGCGCGCAGATCGATACCGGCCACACGAGCGCGCACCTGACCATGGTGACCGACCAGCGGCTCGCCGCCCTGGTGAAAACCTTCGGCCGCGATCACGCGCAAGCCGTGTGGGACGCCGGGCTGGCCGCGATCGGTCAGATTGCCTCGAACGTCGTCGATCTCGGTATCGACTGCGACTTCGCCTGGGTGCCGGGCTACTTGCACGCGCCGCTGGGCGCCGGGGCGGACGGCGTCGATGCATTTCGCGAGGAGGCGGCGCTGGCGGCCGAGCTCGGCTTCGACGCAGAGTTCGTCGACGCCGTGCCATTTGTCGGCGGCCCCGGCGTGCGCTTCAGCGATCAGGCGCGGTTCCATCCGTACAAGTACCTGGCCGGCCTCGCCCGCGCGATCGCCGATCGCGGCGGGATGATCTTCGAGCGCTGTCCGGCCGACGAATTCAGCGACAAGCCGGTATCGGTGAAAGCGAATGGCCACACGATCACCTGCCAGTCGATCGTGCTCGCCACGCATACACCGCTGCTCGGCAACGCCGGCACCCTCAGCGCGACGTTGTTCCAGACCAAGCTCTCGCTCTACAGCACCTATGTCGTCGGCGGCCGCGTCGCGAAGGGGCGCATTCCCGACGCACTGTTCTGGGACACCCAGGATCCATATCACTACCTGCGGCTCGAGCCGCAGCGCGACCACGACTTCGTGATCTTCGGCGGTGAGGATCACAAGACCGGGCAGGCGACCGACACCGACGCGTGCTTCGATCGTCTCGACCGCACGCTGCGCTCGATGATCGACGGCGTCGAGGTGACGCACCGCTGGTCGGGGCAGGTGATCGAAACACCCGACGGCCTGCCGTACATCGGCGAAACGGCGACGCGGCAGTTCTCCGGCACTGGATTCTCCGGCAACGGCATGACGTTCGGGACGCTGACCGGGATGATGGCCGCCGATCGCTTCGCCGGACGCGCGAACCCATGGACGGACCTGTTCGATCCGGGCCGCAAGAAGATCGTCGGCGGACTGTGGGACTACATCAAGGAGAACAAGGACTACCCGTACTATCTCGTCCGCGATCGCTTTGCCGGCGCGCAGGGCAAGTCGGCGCGCGAGGTGCCGCGCGGCACCGGCAAAGTGATCGACAGCGCGAACGGCAAGCTTGCGGTCTATCGCGACGCGCGCGGCGCCGTCACGAAGCTCTCTGCCGTCTGCACCCACATGGGATGCCTGGTCGACTGGAACGAAGCGGAGCACACGTGGGATTGCCCGTGCCATGGGTCACGCTTCAAGCCCGACGGTAAAGTGATTTCCGGACCCGCTGAATCGCCGTTGGAACCCGCCGGTCGCGCCGAATCCCCCAAAGGATAGAGGCGCAGGCTTACCGCCGCCCCGCCCGGCAGTTTCCCGAATTGGGAAACTGCCGGGGCACTCCTGACGCTTTCTTTCGCAAACTGCCCTGAAATGGCTGGCACTCAGCTGGCAATTCTGCAGAGCCAAGTGACGTCTGGAGGAATCGGTGTGAAGCGACGATCTCGGCAGTTCTGTCAGTTCCTCGTCGGAGCGGCGTGTGTCGCGGCTGTGGTGGCCGGTGGCGCGACCACAGCGCAGGCAGCAGAGCGGTTGTGCGACCCGGCGTTCGAGGATTGCCGAGCCCCGCTCCTCAACTACATCAAGAACGAAACGGTCGGCATCGACGTGGCGTTCTGGTTCATGCAGGACACGCGCTATCAGACCGCGATTCTCGCTCGCTGGAACGCGGGCGTGCCGGTGCGGATTCTCGTCGATCCGCGCGCCAACCCGACCTATGTCGGCAACGCCGACGTGATTGCCGCGTTCGCCAACGCCGGGATCCCGATGCGCTACCGCACGGCGAGCGGCATCCTCCACTGGAAGACAATGCTCTTCGCCGGTCAGGGCGTCGTCGAGTTCGACGGCGCCAACTACTCGCCGACCGCGTTCGTCTACCAGGCGCCCTACAGCGACTACGAGGACGAGTCGATCTACTTTTCCGACGATCCGTCGATCGTCAACAGCTTCAAGACCAAGTACGACGACCTCTGGCTGGACACGGTCAACTACGCCAACTACGCCAACATCACCGGCCCGTTGACGCGCATCTACCCGGTCGTCACCAAGGATCCCGCGCTCAATTTCCCGCAGCAGGAAGACTACGCGCTGCGGATTCTGAAGCGTTATTCGGCCGAGACCAAAAAGATCGACGTCATCATGTACCGCGTCACCGACGAGCGGCACACCAACGCGATGATCGCGGCGATGCAGCGCGGCGTACCGGTCCGCATCATCGGCGAGATGAAGGAGTACCGCGTGCCCGGGCGGCAGTGGGTCTCCTACAACATGGATCGCATGTGGGCGGCGGGGATTCCATTCCGCGTCGCCGCGCACGCCGGCCTGAACCATCAGAAGCTGGTGATTCTGTACAACCAGGCGATGGCGGTCTTCGGCTCCTCGAACTGGACGACGCCGTCGGCCAATCAGCAGCAGGAGCACAACTACTTCACCACCAAGCCGTGGATGTTCCAGTGGTTCGTCGATCAGTTCGAGCGTAAATGGAACAACCTCGCGCCGAACGGCGCGATCGAGACCGACTGGTTCACGCCGCTGCCGCCCGACAAGCCGGTCTACCTGTCGCCGTCGGACACGGCGGTGGGGCAGCCGATCTCGATGGCCCTCAAGTGGGACGGCGGCTACTGGGCGCACCTTTACGACATTTACTTCGGCACCGATCCGAACCCGCCGCTGTTCGCGGCGAACCAGCAGCTCGGTCCGACCGATGCGGCCGACCCGACGTCGACGCAGAAGTTCGTGCTGCCGCTCCTCCAGCACGGCACGACCTATTACTGGCGCGTCGTGTCGAAGACGATGGCCGGGATGACGGCCAAGGGACCGATCGTCAGCTTCACGACGTCAGGCACGGCGCCGCCGCCGCCGGTGCCCCCGGCCGGTGCGAGCACGATCGTCATGTGGACGGCGACCGACGTCGCGCCCGGCAGCGTGGCCGGCAACTGGCAATGGATGGCGGACAACTCGGCCGCCGGCCGGCAGGCGTTGTGGAATCCCGATCGCGGCCAGCCGAAGATTTCGCCGCCGCTCGCCGCGCCAGACAACTACTTCGAGACGACATTCAGCGCGATGGCCGGCACCGGTTATCACTTGTGGCTGCGGCTACGCGCGCAGGGCAACTCGACGACCAACAACTCGGTGAGCGTGCAGTTCGACGACGCGATCGATCAGTTTGGCACGCCAATGTACCGAATCGGGTCGGCGCAGGGCGCGGAGATCGCGCTCAGCGATCCATCCGGCACGCTGGGCAACTGGGGATGGGAGGACAACGGTTTTGCCGGCGCGCCGGCGACGCTGGTGTACTTCTCGTCCACCGGCCAGCATCGGCTGCGGATCCAGCAGCGCAGCGACGGCGCGATCGTCGATCAGATCATCCTCAGCCCTGATGCGTTCCTGACCAGCGCCCCCGGCGGGACGAAGAACGACGCAACGATCTACGGCAGCACGATCGACGGTGCGGCGCCGCCAGTGCCGTCGACGCCGCCGCAGCAGGCGCCGCCGCCGGTGCCGTCGCCGTGGCAGAACGCCGATATCGGCGTGGTCGGCATGGTCGGTTACGGCGAGTTCGACTACAACGCGGCCAACTTCAGCATCGCCGGCGGCGGTGCCGACGTCTGGGGCACTGCCGACGCGCTGCACTACGTTTACGAGCCGTTGAACGGCAACGGCACGATCGTCACCCGCGTCACCGCGATCCAGAACACCAACGTGTGGGTCAAGGCCGGCGTGATGATTCGGGAGTCGCTCGCGCCGGGCTCGACGCAGGCGTTCATGCTGCTCTCGGCGGCGAAAGGCACCGCGTTCCAGCGCCGATTGACGACGAGCGGGACATCGGTGAGCACGACCGGCAGCACGACGTTGACGGCGCCGTACTGGGTCCGGCTCGATCGCAACGGCAACACGTTCTCGGCCTACCAGTCGGCCGACGGCGCGACCTGGAAGCTCGTCGGCACCGACACGATCGCCATGGCCGCGAACGTGTTGATCGGGCTCGGCGTGTCGAGCCACACCACCGATGCCGTCTCGGTGACGACCTTCGATCGCGTCGCCGTCAACGGGGTCGCGGTGGCGCCGCCGCCGTGCAGTGCCAGCGTCGCGCCGTCGAATCAGTCGGTCACCGCCGACGCCGGAACGACGACGTTCACGGTGACCGCGTTGACGACGTGCAGCTGGTCGGCAAACGCCGTGGACAACTGGCTGACGGTGGCGAGCGGCGCAAGCGGCGCCGGCAACGGCACGGTGTCGGTGTCGGTCGCCGCGAACACCGGCCCGGCACGGACCGGCTCGCTGAATATCGGCGGCCAGACCGTCACCGTGTCGCAAGCGGCGATGCCCTGCACGTACACGTTGACGCCAACGAATGCGTCAGTGGGTGCCGGCGCGAGCGGCGTCGCAGTCACAGTGACCGCTTCCGCAAGCTTCTGCAGCTGGAACGCGGTCAGCAACGCGCCGTGGATAGCCGTCTCGGAAGGATCCACCGGGACCGGCAACGGCACCGTGACGCTCAGCGTTGACGCGAACGCTGCCGCCGCGCGCAGCGGCACCGTCACGATCGCGAATCAGACGTTCACCGTGTCGCAGGCCGCGGCGGCCTGCAATCTCTCGGTCGCGCCATCGAGCCAGGCCATCGCATCGAGTGGCGGCGCGCTCGCATTTTCGGTCTCGGGCGAATCGTGGTGCTCGTGGACGGCAGCGGCGAACGATCCGTGGCTCAGCGTCACGAACGGCGCGCCTGGCGCCGGAAACGGAGTGGTGACGGTTGCCGCCGCGGCGAACAGCGGGGCGGCGCGGACCGGCACCGTCACCATCGCCGGCCTCATCGTGAGCGTCGTTCAGGATGCGGCGCCATGCAGTTACGCGATCTCGCCGGCGAGTCAGTCGATCGTCGCCGACGGCGGCATCGCGACGACGACGCTGACGACGGCGAGCTACTGCACGTGGAGCGCGGCCGCGAACGATCCATGGCTCTCGATCACCGGCGCGGCCTCGGGCAGCGGCGGCACAATCGTCAGCGTCACGGCCAGCCCCAACGCAGGCGCCGCACGCACCGGGACGGCCACGATCGCGGGTCAGACCTTCACAGTCACCCAGACCGCCGCACCGCCAACCGGATGGTCGCATCAGGACATTGGCGCCGTGTCGAGCGCCGGCTCGATGGTGTTCGATCCGTCGGCGTCCACCTACAGCGTGACCGGGAGCGGCGCCGACATCTGGGGCACGGCGGACGCGTTCCAGTTCGCCTATCAGTCGCTGACCGGCGACGGCAGTATTTCGGCGCGCGTGACCTCGGTGCAGAACGCCAACGTGTGGACGAAGGCGGGCGTGATGATTCGGGAGACGCTCGACGCCGGATCGACCAACGCGCTGATCCTGGTCTCGGCCGGCAAGGGCCTCTCCTCACAGCGTCGCGCCGCGACCGGCGGCACGAGCACGAGCCTTGCCGGAGCGCTGGCGTCCGCGCCGTACTGGATCCGCGTCGATCGCGTTGGCAACACGTTCACGACCTACCAGTCCGCCGACGGCGTCATCTGGGCGCAAGTGGATTCGGCGACCGTCGCGATGGGCCCGTCGGCGTTCATCGGAATGGCGGTGACAAGCCATACAACGACCGCGAGCGCGACCGCGACGTTCGATAACGTCAATGTGGTGCCCGGAACGCCGGTCCCGCCGCCGACGCTGCCTCCGGGTTGGAATCACCAGGACATCGGCGCAGTCGGCGCTGCGGGAAGCGCAGCGCTGAACACCGCGACGAATACTTACACGGTGAAAGGCGCCGGTGCGGACATCTGGGGTGCCGCCGATGCGTTCCACTACGCCTACCGGGCGATGAGCGGCGACGGCGTCGTGATCGCACGCGTCGCGACGGTACAGAACACGAACGCATGGACGAAGGCCGGCGTCATGATTCGCGAGACGCTGGATCCATCGTCTGCGCAGGCGTCGATGCTGGTCTCGTTCAGCAAGGGCGTCGTCTTCCAGCGCCGGACGTTGACCGCCGGAACGAGCACGAGCACGTCGGGTCCGCTTGTGACGGCGCCGTACTGGGTGAAGCTCGAGCGCATTGGCAGTACGTTCAACGCCTACGCGTCCCCAGACGGCGTTGCGTGGACGCTCGTCGGCAGCGACACGATCGCGATGGGCGCGAATGTGTTGGTCGGCCTGGCGACGAGCAGTCATACGACGACGATCGCCGCGCAGGCGACGTTCGACAACGTGACGACGCCGTAGGTCAGGCAGGTCGGGTAGGCCAGGTAGGTCGGGTGGGTCGGAGGCCACATACTCCCGCCTTCCCGGCCTGCTCGACCCAAGCATCCTGCCCGACCCGCTCCACCTGCCGACCTACCCGGCCCTCGGTGTATCCTGCGTGGCCATGTGCGACCTCGGTCACGCTCATCGTCACGGTGATTCCTACGGGTTTCTGGTCGACACGCCCGAGATCCGCGCGCTCATCGATGAGACCAACCGACTTCGGCAGACCATTGCCGCCGACGCGGCGCGCGTCGAGGCGCTGCGGCCGGCATTTGCGACGCTGCTTGCGGCAGACAACTGGCTGCCGGACAGCTGCGCCCAGCCGGACGAGACGAGCAAGATGGGCGGCGGCATCGGCCAGTACGCGCTCTACCGTGCCGAGGACGGATCGCTGTGCCTGTTCTCGCTGGTGGTCCCGGTTGGTGCGTCGACGCCGGTGCACGATCATCTCGCATGGGGGTTGGTCGGGATCTACCGCGGCCGGCAGGACGAGACGGTCTACCGCCGCCTCGACGATGGCAGCGATCCGGCGCGCGCGCGGCTCGAGGTCGCGAAACGTCAGCAACTCGGCCGCGGCGAGTTCTACGCGCTGCTGCCGCCGGCCGACGACATTCACTACGTCAGCACGATTTCGGACACCGCATCGGTGTCCATCCATCTACTCGCCAACGACACGGCGTGCGTGTGGCGTCATCGGTTCGAGCCGGCAACCGGCATCGTCACGCCGTTCCGTTCGGGCTATGCGAACGCGCCGTGTCCGCCGGACGGGGCTGGGGGCTAGGGGCTAGCCGTAATAATTTGTAGAGTCCGGCTTTAGCCGGACCGTGGCGATCGATCGGAGTCTTCTTGGCGCATAGTACGGTTTTTCTCTTCGACGTCGACAACACGCTGCTCGACAACGACGCGGTCACCGACGATCTACGGCAACATCTCATCGACAATTTCGGCCAGGAACCCGCCCGCCGGTACTGGGAATTGTTCGAGCAGTTGCGCAGCGAGCTCGGCTACGCCGACTACCTCGGCGCGTTGCAGCGCTACCGCCTCGAAAATCCGCGCGACATCGGACTGCTGCGCGCGTCGCTCTACCTGCTCCACTATCCATTCGCGAACCGGGTCTACCCGGGCGCGCTCGACGCCATTCACCACGCCGAGCATCGCGGTCGCGTCGCGATCCTGTCCGACGGCGACGTGGTGTTCCAGCCGCGCAAGGTGGAACGATCCGGGCTGTGGGGCGCCGTCGAAGGCAACGTCCTCATCTACATCCACAAAGAAGAGATGCTCGACGACGTGGAGCGGCGCTTTCCGGCGGAGCACTACGTGATGATCGACGACAAGATTCGAATCCTCACGGCAATGAAAGCCGTCTGGGGCGCACGCCTGACGACGGTCTTCGTCCGCCAGGGCCACTACGCGCTCGACGCTGAACTCGTGGCGCAATATCCGCCGGCCGACGTGACCATCGAGCGGATTGGTGATCTGGGAAGTGTGAGCCTCGCGTAAGCGCGCGGAGACCGCAGAGACCGCAAAAGACCGAGCCGAACCTTCTTCGTCCGTCTTCGTGTCTTCGCGGTTCCGTCTCTGCGGTCTCTGCCTACTCTGCGGCCTCTGCGGCGCCGAGCGTTGCGAGGCGCGCTACAATTGCCGGATGGCGATGAAGACGGCGGTCGGGCCATCACTCACCGACACGAAACTCTTCCGGCAGGCCAGCTACATCGACGGCGCCTGGATCGAGGCGCGCGGCGCCGCGATCGACGTCGACAATCCCGCGACCGGCGAAATCATCGGATCGGTCCCGAAACTCGGACGCGCCGAGACGCGGACGGCGATCGACGCCGCGGCGCGCGCCTTCCCGGCGTGGCGGAAGAAAACCGCGAAGGAACGTGCGGTGATCCTGCGCCGCTGGTTCGAGCTGATGCTCGCGAACCAGGAGGATCTCGCGCAGCTGATGACCGCCGAGCAGGGCAAGCCGCTCGGCGAATCGCGCGGCGAGGTGACCTACGCGGCGTCGTTCCTCGAGTGGTTCGGCGAAGAGGCGAAGCGCGTCTACGGCGACACCATCCCGGGACACCAGGCGGACAAGCGGATCGTCGTCACCAAAGAACCAATCGGCGTCGTCGCCTGCATCACGCCGTGGAATTTTCCGTTGGCGATGATCACGAGAAAGGCCGGTCCGGCGATTGCGGCCGGCTGCACCGTCGTGTTGAAGCCGGCGTCGCAGACACCGTTTTCCGCGCTGGCGCTTGCGGAGCTCGCCGAGCGCGCCGGTGTGCCGAAAGGCGTCTTCAACGTCATCACCGGCGCCGCGGCCGAGATCGGCGGCGAGCTGACCGGCAACCCGATCGTCCGCAAGCTGTCGTTCACCGGGTCGACCGAGACCGGCAAGGTCCTGATGGCGCAATGCGCGTCGACGGTGAAGAAGCTGTCGCTCGAGCTCGGCGGCAATGCGCCGTTCATCGTCTTCGAGGACGCGGACCTCGATGCGGCGGTCGAAGGCGCGATCATGTCGAAGTACCGGAACACCGGGCAGACGTGCGTGTGCGCGAACCGATTGCTGGTGCAGGACACCGTCTACGACACCTTTGCAGGCAAACTCGCCGACGCGGTCGCGAAACTGAAGCCGGCACCCGGCACTGAGGCGGGTGCCACCCAGGGACCGCTCATCGACGACAAGGCCGTCGAGAAGGTCGAGAGCCACATCGCCGACGCGACCTCGAAAGGCGCGCAGGTGCTCGTCGGCGGTTCGCGTCATTCGCTCGGCGGACGCTTTTTTCAGCCGACGATTCTCACCGGCGTCACGCCGGCGATGGCCGTCGCGCGCGAGGAGACGTTCGGCCCGGTGGCGCCGCTGTTCCGCTTCAACAACGAAGCCGACGCGATCGCGCTCGCCAACGACACCGAGTTCGGACTCGCCGCCTATTTCTACGGCCGCGACATCGGCCGCATCTGGCGTGTCGCCGAGGCGCTCGAATACGGGATCGTCGGCATCAATACCGGCATCATCTCGACGGAGGTCGCGCCGTTTGGCGGCGTCAAGGAATCCGGTCTCGGTCGCGAAGGATCGAAGTACGGGATCGAGGAGTTTCTCGAGATCAAGTATCTCTGCATGGGAGGCATTTCGTAGACGTGCGGCTGCTCCGCGCTCTCTGCGCTACTCTCTGCGTGCTCGGCCTTCTCTGCGGCCTCCGCGGGGCCGCGGCCCAAACTCCATCGCGGCCCAAAAAAGGCGGCAACGCGGATGCCGCGGCCATCAAAAATCCTGTCGCGGCGACGCCCGCGTCACTCGCGGCCGGCAAGCGGAGCTACACGCGGCTCTGCGTGCGGTGCCATGGGCCTGAAGGGCAAGGCGACGGAACCGGCGCGACCGGCCCGGTGCCGCCGGGGGACCTCAGCGACGACAAGTGGGATTACGGCGGCAGCGACGGCGAAATCTTCGCCGTGATCCACGACGGCGTCTCAGCCGACATGGAAGGCTACGCGGAGCGGATGAGCGACGCTGAGATCTGGAACGTCGTCAACTACCTGCGGACGTTCGCGCATCGCTGACTCGTTCCTCACGGGCACACCTAGCGCAGGCCTTTAGGCCTGCCCACAGCCGCGGCAGCCCTGAAGGACTGCGCTACGTAAGGCCGCAGCCATTACCGTTCGCGAACTCGCCTACGAAGATCGGCGCCCAGTTCGATTTCTAGGGCATTTTCGAAATCGACGGAGCGCGAAGGCTTCAGCCGAGCGTACGACGCCTAACGTCGCTGAGCTAAAGCCTTCGCGCTACAGGCGAATCGCCACCGCGCACGCGACCCGGTAAACTGAACCGGTGGTGCCCGCCGCCATCGTTCTGGCGCTCGCGTTCAGCGTCGCCGACTTCGCGCAGCGTCCCGTGCCGCTGCGGACGGGGATTGGCTCGGCCCACGACGCCGTGACGACCGCCGCGCCCGAGGCGCAGAAGTTCTACGACCAGGGGCTCGCGTACCTGCACTCTTACGTGTGGCTGGAGGCGGCGCGCTCGTTCAACCAGGCGCTGCGGATCGATGCGCAGCTGGCGATCGCGCACGCTGCGCTGTCGCTGGCTTACACCGAGCTGAACGCGCCGGCGCTGGCGCGGACGGCGCTCGAGCGCGCGCAGTCGCTCGCGGCCAGCCCGCACGACGCGCGGCACATCGATCTGCGCGCCGCGCAGATGGCGGCCGAAGCCGCGCCGCGCGACACCGCGCGGCTCGCGGCCTACCGCGCCGCGCTCGACCGCGCACTGAAGGAATTTCCCGACGATGAGGAGCTCTGGCTGCTGCGTGGTCAGGCGGAGACGCCGGACCCGGCCGAGCGCGGGCAGGGCAGCACCGCGGGATCCGTGCAATTTTACGAGAAGGCGAAGCGGCTGGCGCCTTCGCACTTCGCGCCGCACCACTTCCTGGCGCATGCCTACGAGAACAGCGGCGCCACCCCGCAGGCGCTCGCCGAGGGCGCAATCTATGCGAAGATGGCGCCCGATGTGCCGCACGCGCGGCACATGCACGGGCACAACCTGCGGCGGACCGGACGGATCGACGAGGCGATCGCAGAGTTCAGCGCGGCCGACGCGCTGGATGCGGCGTACCTCGCGGCCGAGAAGATTCCGGCCGAGTACGACTGGCACTACCAGCACAACCTGGACCTGCTCGCCACCTCGTATCAGTACGCCGGCCGGATGACGAAGGCCGAGGAGCTGCTGAAACGATCGTTCGGCATCGAGTCGTCGCTGCTCGTGCAGGCGTTCAACAAGCGCGAGTGGCCGATGTTCCTGATCGCGCGCGGCCGCGCGCAGGAGGCCCTCGCCGCCGCCGGGACGCTGGCGGCGAATCGATCGCCGGTGGTGAGCGCCGCCGGGCACGTCGCCGCCGGGCACGCGCGGCTCGCGCTCGGCCAGTTTCAGGCCGCGGCCGACGAGGCGAACGCGGCGCTGCAGGCGATCCGTGGGGCAGAGGGCGGCGGCCTGGTCGCCGTGCCGCTGCAGGCGCTGCAGGGTGAGTTTTTCCTGCGCACGAACCAGCGCGAGAAGGGGCATGCGATGCTCCAGGAGGTCGTGAAGAAAGCGCGCGCGCTGCCCGGCCCCGACGCGTGGACCGAAACGCTGTTCACCATCGAGGCGCTGGCGCGCGCGGCGCGCGACGTGGGGGACTGGGAACTGGCGGCGTGGGCCGCCGGCCAGATGCGCGAGCACGATCCGTATTACGCCGGCACGCATCTCGCGCTCGCGTTCGTCGCCGCGCACAACGGCGACACGAAAACGGCGGCGGCGGAACGAGCACAAGCCGAGACGTTGTGGAAGAACGCGGATCGCGATGTACTCGACTCATTGAAGCGTTAGGGGACGCCACGAAGACACGCAGACACGAAGAGATCGAATTTTCAAAATACCGTTCTTCGTGCTTTCGTGTCTTCGTGGCGTCACGCCATGCATCGGTTAGGCATCGTCCGGCTTCAGCCGGACAGTGAGGAGACCATGACACGCAGATCATGCAACGTCATCGCGACCGCGCTCGCCGCGATCGCGATTGCAACCGCCGCGCTCGCCGCGCAGGCGTCGAAAGTCGATGTGACCGGCAAGTGGATGTTCAACGTTGAAACCGCGGCGGGCTCGGGCACGCCGACGATCACCCTGAAGCAGGACGGCGACAAGCTGACCGGTCACTACTCAGGCCAGCTTGGCGAAGCCGATCTGACGGGCACGGTGAAGGGCCAGGAGATCGCGTTCAAGTTCAGCGTCGACGCGCAGGGCAACAATCTCGATTGCACCTACACCGGCACGATCGAGGGTAAGGACTCGCTGAAGGGCAAGGTCAACATCGCCGGTCTGGCCGACGGCACCTTCACGGCGAAAAAACAGTGATGCCGGCGGCGGGTTCGGCGTTCGGCGTTCGGCGACCCTGGTTCTTGGTTCTCGGTTCTGGGTTCTTGGTTCTTACGCTCGCATTTGTAGTGTCCGGGTTTAGCCGGACCGTTGCTGCGCAGGCGGTGGACGCCGACGCCGTCTACAAGGCGAACTGTGCGACGTGTCACGATCAGCCGACCGGGCGCACGCCCTCGAAAGATGCGCTGAAGGAGCGCACGGCCGATCAAATTCTGCTGGCGCTGACGAGCGGCAGCATGTCGATGCAGGGTGTGTCGCTCAGCGTCGCCGAGCGGCGCGCGCTCGCCGAGCATCTCTCCGGCAAGACGCTCGGCGCCGCGGCATCGGTGGCGGCCGGACTGTGCACGACCAAACCGGCGCCGATCGCGAACCTCACGTCGGGATCGCACTGGAACGGCTGGGGCGCCGACAGCACGAACTCGCGCTATCAGCCGAAACCGGGCCTGACTGCTGCCGACGTGCCGAACCTGAAACTGAAATGGGCGTTCGGCTTTCCCGGCGGCACGCAGGCCTACGGCAACCCGACAATCGTCGCCGGCCGCGTGTTCGTGGGCAGCGACAACGGCACCGTCTACGCACTCGACGCCGACAGCGGCTGCATTCTCTGGTCGTTCAAGGCCGAAGCCGGCGTGCGCTCAGCCCCGACGGTCGGCGCCATCGGCCGCCGCTACGCCGTGTACTTCGGCGACTTGAAGGCGAACGTGTTCGCGGTGGACGCGTCGAACGGCGAAGTGATCTGGAGACAGCGGACCGACGAGCACAAATTCGCGCGCGTGACCGGCGCGCCGACGTTGGCGAACGGACGTTTGTACGTACCGGTGTCGTCTGTCGAAGAAGTGCCGGGCGCGCAACCGGGCTACGAGTGCTGCACCTTCCGCGGCAGCGTTGTCGCCCTCGATGCGGCGACGGGGAGCCAGATCTGGAAGAGCTACACGATCACCGAAACGCCGCAGCAGGTCGGGAAGAACTCGGCAGGCACGGCACAGTGGGCGCCGGCCGGCGCCGCGGTGTGGAACGCGCCGACGATCGACCCGCAGCGCGGTGCGGTCTACGTCGGGACGGGGAACTCCTACACCGGCCCGGCGGTGCGCACCAGCGATTCGATCGTGGCGTTCGATTTGAAGACCGGCAAGATGCTGTGGTGGAACCAGGTCACGCCGGCCGATGCGTTCCTGGTCGGCTGCCGTCCGGGCGTCGAGAACTGCCCGAAGG
>Ga0075435_100001117_pt1 | contig 17112 bp, 7 predicted proteins | sample RhiMethybrSRZTD4_FD_75302 | JGI IMG/M metagenome (GOLD analysis project Ga0075435, IMG submission 75302) | Populus rhizosphere microbial communities from Tennessee, USA - Rhizosphere MetaG P. TD hybrid SRZTD4 | ecosystem: Host-associated > Plants > Roots > Rhizosphere > Soil | place: USA...
GTCGGCACCGGCGCATTTCGCGTCGACCGCATTGACGATCGACGCATCGTGCTGCGCGCCCACGACAGCTACTGGAACGCGCGGCCGTTCCTCGACGCGATCCTGATCGGGATGGGAGCGGCGCCGGCGGAGCAGCTTTCCAGCATCGAGCGCGGCGAAACGGATCTCGTGGACGCCCGGCCGCTCGACGCGCGGCGGCTGGCGCAGCGCGGCCTCCGCTGGGTCTCGTCCCGTCCCCGGGAGCTCATCGCGCTCGTGTTCGAGCCGCATCGTGCCACTGCCGACCAGGCCGTGGTCCGGTCGGCGCTCGCGGCGGCGATCGATCGTCAGACGCTCGCTGGAGCGCTGCTGCAGGATCGCGCGGCGCCCGCGTTCGCGCTGGTGCCGCCGTGGATCAGCGGGTACGCGCCCCTGAGTGGGACGATGCCGGCCGGCGTCCGCGCCGGCGTGACGGCGCTGCCGGCGGCGCAGCGGTCGATCACCATTCGCGTCGATGCCGGCGACGCGGTCGCTCAGGCGATCGCGGATCGCATCGTCGTCGACGCGCGTGAAGTCGGCCTGGCGGTCGCCGTGCAGGCGACGTCGGGCCTGGCGCCGCGGCCGGACGTGCGCATCGTGCGCATCCCGATCGAGCCGTCGGCGCCGGACCGCGCGCTTGCGGGCGCCATCGCGGCGCTTGGCGCCCGGGTTACGGGGCTCGCGGCCGCCGACGTCTCGCTGCCGCCCGGGAGCGGCTCCGATGCCGTGTATCGCGTCGAACACGCGCTGCTCGAGCATCAGATTATCGTGCCGCTCGTCCATCTGCCCGACCTCTACGCCATCGGCGACCGCGTGCACGCCTGGAACGGGCCAGCGCTCCAGCCGACCGGCGCGCTCAACCTCGCGAACGTCTGGATCGAATGACGTTAAGGTTACGTCTGTTCGCGTTCGTCGCCGGCGCGATCGCCGCGACCGTCATCCTCGTCACCTGGACCGTTTCAGCGAGCGCGCGGCGATCGTTTGCTGCGCTCGACGCGCAGCGGACCGCGGCGCTCGTCGCGCAATTCCGCAAGGCGTTCGCCGGCGAAGGCGACCAGGTCGGCGTCAGCATGGATCGGGTGGCCGCGAGCGAGCCGGTCGCGCGCCTCGCCGCAGACGTCGGCCGGCTGGGCGCGACCTACGCCCGGTACGTCGACGAAGCCGGTCCGCTCAGAGCCGCGCACGGGCTCGACTTCCTCGACATCGTCGCCGGCGACGGGACGATCGTGTCGTCCGGGCACTGGCCGGCCCGATTCGGGTATCGCCACCCGTGGGCGACCGACGCGTCGGCTGGTGCCGCCGGTGGCCGCGCGTCGCTCGAAGCCGTCGAGACGCAGGACGGAACCGCGCTCGGGCTCGTTGCGGTGCGCGCCGTGCGACTCGGTGGCTCGATCGGCGGACGCCGGCTGCTGCTGGTCGGCGGCCGGCGCGTCGACGGAGCGTTCCTGCAGTCGTTGACGCTGCCGCCGGAGATGCGGGTCCTGCTGTACCAGGACGCAGGGTCCGAAGGACGCGGGCACCTGGTCGATGCGAGCGGTCACCCGCCGCCGTCGGCGCCGCTCGATCCCCTGATCGCGCGCGTCCGCCAGTCGGGCGAGCCCGCGGCGGACACGGTCAACTGGCCTGAGGGCGCCGAGTCGTTCAACGCGATTCCGCTGCTCGGACGCGATCGAAAAGTGCTTGGGATTCTGCTCGTCGGCAGCTCGGGTCGGGAGCTCGCCGCGCTGGTCGGGAGCATCCGATGGGCGGGCATCGGCTTCGGCGCGCTCGGCATCGTGTTCGGCTTTCTCGTCAGCTACATCGTGTCGGCACGCGTGACGCGGCCGGTCGAGCAGCTGGCCGCGGCCGCGCGCGCGGTCGGCGGCGGAGACTGGAATGTCGCCGTCGATCAGGGCGCCGCGGCGGCCGAGATCCGCGACCTGACGCGGGCGTTCGAAGCGATGACGCGGCAGCTTGCCGAGCAGCGCGATCGGCTGGTCCAGGCCGAGCGCGTGGCCGCGTGGCGCGAGCTCGCGCGGCGCCTCGCGCACGAGCTGAAGAATCCGCTGTTTCCACTTCGCATCAGCGTCGACAATCTCCGCCGCGCGCGCGCGCTGGCGCCGGCGCAGTTCGACGAGGTCTTCGAGGAGAGCCTGACGGCGCTCGGCGCGGGGCTGCAGAACCTGAACACGGTCGTCGCCCGCTTCAGCGACTTCGCGAAGATGCCGACGCCGCAGTTCGCGCCGGTGACGCTCAACGGCGTCGTCGAGCAGGCCATCGCGATCTTTCGCCCGCAGCTGGCGGCCCCCGGCCGCGCTCCGATCGGCCTCATCGTCGACCTGGATCCGGCCGTCGGATCGATACGCGCCGACGCGGAGCAGATCGGCCGCGCCGTTCAGAACCTGCTGCTCAACGCGATCGACGCCATGCCGGACGGCGGCGACCTCCGCGTGCGGACGTCGCGCGCGGAAGCGGTCGTGTGCATCGACGTGTCCGACACCGGCGAGGGACTGACGGCGGAAGAACGCGACCGCCTGTTCACGCCGTACTACACGACGAAGCACCACGGCACGGGGCTCGGCCTCGCGATCGTGCAGTCGGTCGTCGCGGATCATTCCGGCATGATTCGCGTCGACAGCGAACGCGGACGCGGAACCACTTTTCATATAGAGTTGCCGGCTGGAATGAATGCGGAACGCGGAATGCGGAATGCGGATTGACGAAGGCGCATCGCGACCAAGCCGGCCAGCCTTCGCCGAGGCTGCGGCGGCCCGCCGAAGCGCTTCGCGCGAAGCCGGGAGTGTGGGGCGGAGCCCCGGCGGAAGATGACTCGCATCTTGATCGTGGACGACGACCAGACGACGCTCGCGTCGATCTCGCGGGCGTTCAAGATGGCCGGCTACGACCCTGTGGTCTGCGACAACGCCATGCGCGCGATTACGCTGCTGCGCGCCGAGCGATTCGATCTGGTGTTCTCCGATGTCGTGATGCCCGGCCGCGACGGGCTCGCGATGCTCGCCGACCTGCGCGAAATGGGGATCGCCACGCCCGTCGTCATGATTTCCGGCCAGGCGACCGTCGACATGGCTGTCCGCGCGACGAGGCTCGGCGCGGTCGATTTCCTCGAGAAGCCGGCGTCGACGGACAAGCTGCTCATCACGGTCGAGAACGCGCTGAAACTGGCTCGACTCGAGGAGGAAAACAGGCAGCTGCGCCGCCGGGTCGGCCGCCACGATCTCGTCTGGAAGAGCGACGCGATGCGCCGCGTGATGAACCAGGTCGATCGCGTCGCCGCGAGCGAGGCGCGCGTCTGCATCCTCGGCGAGACCGGAACCGGAAAGGAGCTGGTCGCGCGCGCCATCCACGAAAAGAGCGCGCGGCGCGAACGGCCGTTCGTCACGGTCAATTGTGCGGCGGTGCCGTCAGAGCTGATCGAATCCGAGCTCTTCGGGCACGAGAAAGGCGCGTTCACCGGCGCCGCGTCGCGCCATCTCGGCAAGTTCGAGCAGGCGCACGGCGGGACGCTGTTCCTCGACGAAATCGGAGACATGCCGCAGGCGATGCAGGCCAAGCTGCTGCGTCTGCTTCAGGAGGGCGAGCTCGAGCGCGTCGGCGGCGAAAAGCCGGTCGTCGTCGACACACGCGTCGTCGTCGCCACCCATCGCGATCTCGAAGCCCTGGTGAAGAAGGGCGCCTTCCGCGAGGATCTGTATCACCGCGTTTTCGTGTTTCCGATCGTGATGCCCGCGCTGCGCGAGCGCCTCGAGGACGTGCCGCTCCTCGCGGAGCACTTCGCGAAGATCGTCTCGGATCAGAACGGATGGAAGCCGCGCGCGTTCGCGCCGGAAGCCCTCGAGGCGCTCGCGCGCTACGCCTGGCCCGGCAACGTCCGCGAGCTGCGCAACATCGTCGAGCGCGTGCTGCTGCTGACCGACGACGTCGTCGACGCGGAAACCGTCCGGCAGGTGCTGCCCGGCCGGCGCGCGGCCGCCGGCGCGACGACGACGTCCGGTACGCTTGCGGATCGCGTCGATGCCTTCGAGCGCGACGCCGTGCTGGCCGAGCTCAACGCGCACGGTTACCGCGTCTCGGATACGGCGAGAGCGCTCGGTCTCGAGCGCAGTCACCTCTACAAGAAATGCCAGCAGCTCGGCATCGACCTCAAAGCCGAGCGGTCCCAGTCCTGAGAGTCGCGACGGCTTCGACCAGCGCGTGCGGCAGCACGGGCTTCGCCAGATGCATCTGGAATCCCGCCGCCAGGGCTCGCTCGCGTTCGTCCAGGCTCGCGCACGCGGTGACCGCCGCGGCCGGGAGCGCGGCGAGATCGCTCGACCGGGATCGGAGCTGTCGAATCAGTTCGTAGCCGTCGTGCCCCGGCATCGCGATATCGGACAGCAGCACGTCGATCGACGCGTCGTCGTCGAGCGCCTGGAGCGCTTCGTCGGCCGATGCGGCGGCCGTGACCGTCGCTCCCGACGTCTCGAGCGCCGATGTCATCACCTCGCGCGCGTCCGGATCGTCGTCGACGATCAGCACGCGGACGCCTTCGAGCGACGTCGGCGCCGACGGCCCGGATGGGTCCGTCCGGCGCCCGCGGTCCGCGTCCGGCTTCGACGCCGCGACGTGCTCTGCCGCGATCGGCAGCGTGACGGTGAAGGTCGCGCCATGGCCTTCGCCCTCGCTTTCGGCGCGAATCGATCCGCCGTGCGCGTCCGCGAGGCGCCGGGCGATGAACAATCCCAGCCCGAGGCCGCCGGCGCTCCGGGTCGCGGTCGAATCCGCCTGGCGGAACCGCTCGAACACCTGCGGCAGGAAAGCGCGCGAGATGCCGCGGCCGGTGTCGGCGACGCGAACATCCACGGATCCGCCGCTTGTGGCCGCGGTGACGGTAATGGTTCCGCCCTGAGGCGTGAACTTCACCGCGTTGCCGAGCAGGTTGACGAAGACCTGCTCGAGCCGCCGGGGATCCGCGCTGACGACGACGTCCGTTTCCGGCGATTCGAACCGGATCGCGACGCCGCGTCCTTCGGCCGTCGGGAGAACGGCCTCGACCGCGCCGCCGACGATGTCGGCGAGATCGACGTCGCGCGCATCCAGCGTGATGCGGCCCGCGACGATGCGCGAGACGTCGAGCAGTTCATCGATCAGCTGCGTCTGGCGGGTCGCGTTGTTGTAGATGGCCTCGACGGCGCGGGCCGACCGCGCCGCGTCGAGCGTGCGGCTGCGCAGCATCGACGCCCAGCCGAGCACCGCGCTCAGCGGCGTCCGCAGTTCGTGCGAGACGATCGACAGGAAATCGTCCTTCGACCGGTTGGCCGCTTCGGATTCGACGCGCGCCCGCTGCGCCGATTCGTACGCGCGGGCGCGATCGATCGCCTGCGCGGCGTGCTGCGCGACCGACGTCAGCAGCGTCCGGTACTCGTCGTCGAAGTTCACCGGCGCCGTGAAATGCAGCGAGAGGACGCCGATCGCCGTGCGATCGACGAGCAGCGGCAGCGCGGCCGCGGACAGGTAGCCGCCGTCGGCGGCCGCCGCCGCGGAGCGCGGATACAGCCGCTGCCACTCGTCGAACGACCCGACGCAGACCGGCTGACACGTCTGGACCGCAGCGGTCGCGCACAGGCCCGACTCGGCGGGGAAGTGGTGCCACGCCTCGACGATCTGCCGCGGATACTCCTCCGCGTACAGCGTCTCGAAATGCGCGCCGTCGACGAGAGCGACCGACGCCGCCGACGCGCCGACGACGTTCTTGCCTTCGCGGACGATCACCTTTGCGACGGCGTCGAGCGTGGCGGCTTCCGACAGTCCGGCGCTGAGCGCGTAGAGGCGCCGCGTCCGCGTCACGAGCGATCGATACCGGCCCTCGGTCGCCCGCTGCGCTTCTTCCGCCTTGCGCCGCTCGCGCAGCTCCATCTCGGCCTGCGCGCGGTACGCTTCGGCGTCCGCGCGCTCGCGCTCGGCGCGCGCGAGACGCCGCTCGCGATCGACCGCGTACGCGATGCGTTCGACGACGCCGTCGAGGAGCGCGCGATGTCCGGCCAGCGCCATGCGCGGATGCGGCTCGCTCAGCGCCACGACGCCGATCGCGCGGCCCGAAGCGACGAGCGGGATCACCATCGCCGAATCGGAGGCGACGAGCAGCGCGTCGACGCCGAGCGGCCCGAACTGCCGCACGCGATCCGCCTGCGACGCGAACGCGACCGGCTTCTGCCGCTGCAGTGCGTCCGTCAAGAGCGTGTTCGAGGGGATCGGCGTCACCCGCGACGCCGAGACCGCCGCGCCCGAGAAGCCGTAGGACTGCATGATCTCGAGGCTGTCCCCGTCGTGCTCATCATCGCTCACGAGCGCGATTGCGCCGGCCGACGCGTCGGTCGTCTGGATCAGGTGCGGAAGGGCCGCGCGACAGATGTCGAGGGATGTCTGCGCCTTCAGGAGCAACGTGGCAAGCGCCTCGACCTCGCCGAGGCGAGAGGCACGCTGTTCGGCCTCGAGCCGGCGCTGCCGCTCTCGGGTCACCGACTGCCGGAAGCCGCTGATTGCGAGACACACGACGAGTCCAAGCGACACGAACAGCAGCAGCACGACGACGTTGGGATCCGACAGCATGTAGTGGAACGGCCGCACGAAGAGGATCGCGGCGATCGCCGCGCTGACCGCGATCGCCAGCAGCCCCGGTCCCAGCCCGCCGACCGCTGCGGCGATGACGACGGCGATGGACGGCGCGGCCAGCGGAAAGCGTCCGGCGATCAGGGGCTGCAGCGCCTGCTGCGCGAGGCCGCCGAGCGCGCAGATCAGGACGGAGACGATGTACGGAAAAAGCAGGCGCCCGCGACGCCGGTAGCCGAGCTGAGCCATACAGAGACCTCCGGTGTTGGCACCGCGGACGCGGGTCCAACACAAGCGTGTAAGGTTCACGCGGACCGACGCTTAGTGATGCGCCGATCGCTGCGCACGTGTGCGATACCCGGCTGATGCGCAAGGAGGGTGCCGAACGGAAGAGGCGTGACGAGCTGAACCGTTCAGGTGATCTTTTTCCTCAGAGTCCCGCGAGGCGCTTCTGCGCGTCGGCGACGCGATCGCGATCGATGTCGCCGTCCTTCCAGTAGTCGAGGAACCGCCCGAACGAATCGCGGGCCTTGTCGCGAGCGCCTTGCCTTTCGGCGATCTGTCCGAGCAGATACCAGCTCCGCACATACTCGACCGGATACTCCGTCCGCTGGGCGCCCGATGCCACGATCTTTTCGAACCGCGCCTGCGCCTCGGCAAGATTGCCGGCCGCGAGATGCGCGGCCGCGGACGCGTACCAGAGCGGGACGTTCGCGCCCAGCTGGACGAACGGACTCGACGTCGGCGGCGCCATCGATTCCGACTGCTTCAGAAAGCGAATCGCTGCGTCCAGATCGTGCCGTTCGTACGCCAGCATGCCGTTGACCAGCGCCTGATGGCGCTGCATGAGGCGGCTCGCCGGAAGGCCTGCGCTCCGTGCGGCCAGCTCGCCGACGTACGGGTCCGCTTCTCCCGTCTTGCCCATTCGCGCGCTCGCGACCGCGGCCAGAAGCAGGCTCTGAAGCGGCCACGGGCCCGCCCCCTGCGCGTCGTCGAACGCCCGACGCGCCTGAACGAGCGCGTCCGCGGGCTGACTCCTCGCCAACAGCACCGACGTCATGGAGTTGCGCACGTCGGCGCTATTGCCGGAACCTTTCGGGCCGAGCGCTGCGAGCGCTGATTCGAACGCCTTGAGAGCATCGGCCGAGCGTCCGTGATAGAGCCTGACGATCGCGGCGTGCGTATCGACGGTGGCCCGCTCGATTGGATCGGCCGACTTTCCGAAGCGCTCGTCGATCGAGGCAAGCGCATCCCAGTTGTCGGCGAGCAGTTCGAGCCGCCACCGGCCAATCGCCGTTCTGATTTGCTTCGGATCCAGCGCCTGAGACTTGTCGTAGGCGGCGATCGCTTGATCGCGCTTGCCCCAGAGGTAAAAGACGTCGCCGAGTGCGAGGTAGGAGCGCGCATTGTCGGGGTTGCGGGCCAGGTAGTCCTCGAGCAGACGCACACTCCGGTCAAACTGTCCCTGGCTGGCCAACTCCATCGCCAGATTCGTATAGCTCGACGTGATCGGCGAACCGCGCCGCACGAGCTCTTCGTACAGAGGAATCGATTTGTCGAATTGCTCGAGGCGTCCGTAATTGACCGCCAGGTTGTGCACTGCCGTCAGGTTGTCGGGATAGAGCTCGACGGCCCGCTGATACGCCTCGATGCTCTTCATCATCGTCGTCCCGCTGCGGCCGTAGTACGTCCCTTCGACGTACAGCCGCTCGCGCAGCGTCAGGCGGTCCCGATGCTCGAACGCGCGCTGGTAGTATTCCGAAGCCCGGGCCTGGTGCTCCAGATTGCCCTCGATGATCGCCAGCTTCGCCAGCGCCATCGCGAAGCCCGGATCGATCTGAACGGCCTTTTCGAGGGGCAGCAGCGCGTCTTGTTCCCGGAAACGCTCGTGCAGGTTGATGCCTTCGGCGTAGTACCGGTACGCCTCGACCGACGATGTGGTCACTTCCTTCAGATCGCGATCGATGCTGGTGCCGGTCGTCGACGTCATCGCCGTCGGCGAGTTGAGCAACGGCTTGGTCGGGTCCGCTCCCGGCAGTGCGAACTTGGCTTTGATCTTCCTCGTGAGATCGTCGACGGTCGGAAAGAGATTGGACTCGCCGAGCGCCTCGACGCGTTCGGACGTCACGATCCTGCCGCTGCCGACTTCCTGCAGCCGTGTGTTGATGCGAATCGTGTCGCCGGCCTTGACGTAGCTGCCGACGAGCACCGTCTTCACGCCCGCGCGCCTGGCGACCTCTTGCACCGTGTCGAACGAGATCTGCCTGTCGTCCTGCCGGTGCATGTCGGTGAGGATCTGCACGAGCCGGTCCGTCGAAAGTACTTCGACGTCGGGCGACTGCGACAGATCGGTGACGAGCATGTCGGTCAGGCCGGTCCGCAGCCAGTCGAGCTGCGGGTTCCCGGTGTTGTTCTCGAAGTAGAGCACCGCGACCGACGGTTTCCCACCTGGAGCCGACGCGGCGGGACCCGCGGTGCCCGGTGAACCCCACCGCGATTTCAGCGCGCCGATCGCCGCGAGCGCGACGACCAGCAGCGCCACGCCGGCGTACACCCACTGCTGCGCCTTCATCACGCCTTCGCGCGTCGTCGCGATCCGGCGTTCGCCTCCTGAGACCGCGCTCCGGGCCGCGTGCGTGCCCGACGCCGACTCGAGACGCCGTCGCGCGCCGCGGAGATCGACGACGACGTCGCGCATCCCCTGGTAGCGCTCGGACGGCTCTTTCGCGAGACTCTTCTCGAGGACGCGGGTGATTTCGTGCGAGGCGTCGGCCGCGCCGAGCGGCGGCAGCGGCGGCGGCGGGTCGTGCAGGATCGCGTGCATCGTGTCGACGCCGGTCTTGCCGCGGAACGGCGGACGCCCGGTCAGCATTTCGTACACGACGACGCCGAAGCTGAAGACGTCGCTGCGGTGATCCACTTTCGCGCCGGTCGCCTGTTCGGGTGACATGTACGCGGCCGTCCCGACGACGACGCCCGGGTCGGTCTGATGCTTGAGCGCCGTTACGCCGTCGGAGTCTCCGCTGAGCGCGTCGACGAGCTTCGCGAGGCCGAAGTCGATGATCTTCGCGTGGCCGTCCTCGGTCAGCATCACGTTCGACGGCTTCAGATCGCGGTGGACGATCCCTTTGTCGTGTGCTTTCGCAAGTCCTTCGGCGATTTCAATCGCGAGATCGAGCGCGCGGCCCGGCGCGAGCGCGCCGCGCGCGGTCAGATCGCTCAGCTTGTCGCCGCGCAGCAGCTCCATCGCGATGAAGCTGATGCCGTCGGCTTCGTCGATTTCGTAGATGACCGCGATGTGCGGATGCTCGAGCGCCGACGCGGCCTGCGCTTCCTGGACGAACCGCGATCGCCGCGCGGGATCGGCGACGAGATCGGGTGGCAGCACTTTGAGCGCGACGTCGCGATTGAGACGCGTGTCTCGCCCGCGATACACGACGCCCATCCCGCCGCGGCTGATCTCTTCGAGGACCTCGTAACGTCCGAGCGTCCGTCCCGTCAATGACAGCGGAGAGGTGGGATGTGACGGTGACGACACGGCGCGATTCTACACCGCTCGCGCGGCCATTCTGTGTAGCCGCGCGCAACGTGCGCGACATCCGCTGGTGCCGCAGGACCACGCGGCCGAAGTACTAAACGCGTGGAAGGCGCCATTCTCGTCGGCCTTGTCCTGCTCGCGATTCCGTTCATCCTGCCGATCGTCTCGCTGGTGTCCCTGGCGAACGTCAAGCGGAGGCTGAACCAGATCGAGGATTTGCTCGGCACGCAGCAGAGCACGATCGAGGCGCTGGCGAAGCGGATGCGCGAGCTGAAGACCGCCGCCGCGGCTGCGCCCGCGGCCGCGCCGCGAGCGGAAGCGCCGGCGGCAGCCACTGTCGTTGCGCCGCGCGCAGAGGCGCCCGCGATGGCGCCGCCGCCGAGGCCTGAACGAGAGCAGCGACTCGAAGGGCCGCCGAAGCCCGCCGTACCCCCGGTCGTCGAGCCGCCGAAGCCGGCGCCTCCGCCTCCGACGTCCCCCGCGGTTTTCATCGATGAGAAGCCAGCGATGGAAGAGCCGCTGACGCCGCAGGCCTCTCACGCGGTCGAAGCGCCGCCCATCATCGCGGCGAGTCCGGCTGCAGCCGCCGCGGTGTCTGCGGCGCCTCCGCGTCGAGAACCGCCGCCCGCGCGGCCCATCACACCGCCGGAGCCGCCGCCGCCACCGCCCGAGCCGTTCGACTGGGAACAGTTGATCGGCGTGAAGATGTTCTCCGCCGTCGCCGGCATCGCCGCTGTGCTCGCCACGGTGCTCTTCCTGAAGAACGCCATCGACAAAGGCTGGCTCCAGCCGCCGCTGCGCGTCGCGATTGGCGTCATCACCGGCATTGCACTGCTGGTCGTCTGCGAGCTGAAGGCGGCGAAGAAGTATCGCGTCACGGCCAACGCGCTCGACGCCGCGGCCATTGCGATTCTGTTCGCGAGTTTCTTCTCGGCCCACGCGCTGTGGGATCTCATCTCGGCGCCGACGACGTTCGGTCTGCTCGCGATGGTGACGGTCGTCGCCGTGCTGCTGTCGATCCGGCATGACTCGATATTCATCGCGCTGCTCGGACTCGTCGGCGGCTTCGCCACGCCGATGCTGCTGTCGACGGGCGAGAACCGTCCCATCTCGCTCTTCACGTACCTGCTCCTGCTGAACATCGGCCTTGCGTGGGTGGCGGCGCGCAAGCGCTGGTCGATCCTCACGATCATCACGCTCGTTTTCACCGCGTTCTATCAGTGGGGCTGGGTGATCAAGTTCCTGGATGCCAGTCAGCTGTCGCTGGCGATGGGCATCTTCCTCGTCTTCGCCGTCGTGGGCTTCGCCGGGATTGCGGTGACGCGCCGGGGGCGAGAAGAAGACGCGATGGGCGCGTCCCTCGATCGGCTGGGCGTGGCGGCGGCCGCGATGCCGCTGCTGTTCGCGGTGTACCTGTCGGCGGTGCCGGCCTACGGCCTGCGCGTCGGCATGCTGTTCGGCTTCCTGCTGCTCATCGACGCCGCGCTGACGGCGGTCGCCATCGGGCGCAGGGATGAACTGCCGCACGCGATCGGCGGCGTCGCGACACTCGTCGTGTTCGCGATCTGGCTGAGCGTGTCGTACGCGTCGCGGTCCTGGACGACCGTGGTGTGGTTCGCGTCGGCGTTCGTGGTGCTGTATGCGGCGGCGCCTGCCATCGTGAAGCGGCTGGGCCGCGCCTTCGAAGGCATCGGCAGGTACGCCGTGCTCGCGGCACCCACGCTGCTCTTCGTGTTCGTCGTCCTCGCACGGATCGAGCCGCAGACCGCCGCTCCGCTTCGATTGTTCGGACCCATGACGGCGCTGCTGGCGATTCTCGCGTGGCGCGCAATCGCCGCGGAGGAGTTCGCCGTCTACTACGTGGCGGCCTTCTTCGGCGTCGCGGCGGAAGCGACCTGGTCGGCAACGCATCTCTCGGCGGACAACCTGCGCGAAGGCATGGTGCTGTACCTGGCGTTCGCCGCGTATTACCTCGGCGTGCCGCTCGTCGCGCGGCGTTTGAACCGCGAACTCGAACCGCGGTGGGGCGGCGGCGCGGTGCTGATCGCCGGGCTGGGCCTGCTGCTGTTCCTCGCGTCCGGACCGCGCACGCCCGCGGCGCTGTGGGGCCTCGCGGTCCTGCTCGCGGTGCTCAACGCCGGCGTCTTCGTCGAAAGCGCGGCCGGCGATCTGCCGCTCCTCGCGTTTGTCGGCGGACTGCTGTCGTGGCTCGTGCTCGGCGTCTGGTGGTTGCAGTCCGCCGCGACGATCGGCGTCATCCCGTCATTGTTCGTGCTCGTGCTGCTGACGCTGATCATGCTCGCCGGGCACGCATGGGCGCACCTGCAGTCCGGGGCCGCGGGCACGGAAGCGGCGGAACGCGCCGTCGGCTTCCGTCAAGGCGCGTTCCTCGGATTGATCGGACATCTGTTCCTCTTCGCGCTCGCGCTGCAGCCGGAATGGACGCTGCCGCCGTGGCCGCTCTTCGGAGCGCTCGTGGTGATGACGCTCGCGGTCAGCGTGACGTCGCTCGCGATCGGCAGGGACGGCCTGCATGCGGCGGGTGCGGTGGCCGCGGCCGTGGTCGTCTTCGCGTGGACCAGCCCGACAGACCTGACGACGTACGAGTGGACCGCGCTCGTCGCAGGGGAAGCGCCCGTCGCCTACGCCCTGGCGTGGATGTTCGCATTCAAACGGCGCGGTGGCGGGAGCCAGGCGCCGGCGGTCGCCGCAGGGATCGTGTTGTTCTTCGCCGAGCTGGTCGCCGCCAATGCCGCTCAGCTGCAGACCTCGCCGCCGCTCGCGGCGACAATCGTCACGCACGTCGCCAACGTCTCGCTGATTCTCTGGCTCGCGTGGGAGCACGAGTGGCGCGCGGCGGGTGTGCTGGCCGTCGGGGCTGCGTGGCTCGAGACGTGGGCCTGGCAGTCCGCCTCGGCGCACACCACGGCGGCGGACTGGTCCGGCGGCCTGGCGATGGCGTTCGCCCTGTACGCGGTGTTCAGCGTGTACCCGTTCGTCCTCGGCGGCCGGGCCCGCGACGCGCGCAATCCGTTCCTGACCGCGGTCGCGGGATCGGCGTTCTTCTTCTTCACCGCGCGAACCGCGCTGCTGCAGGGCGGGTACGGCGGCTATCTCGGCGCCATTCCGGTGGGCGAAGGCCTGGTGATGACGCTGCTGCTGCGGCAGTTGCTGCGGCTGCAGCCCGAGGACAAGCGCGATCTCGGACGCCTGGCGATCGTCGCCGGCGCCGCGCTCGCCTTCGCGACCGTCGCGATCCCGCTGCAGCTGCGTCATCAGTGGATCACCATCGGCTGGGCGCTCGAAGGCGTCGCGCTCGCATGGGCGTACCGCCGCATTCCGCATCGCGGACTGTTCCTGTGGTCGTTCGCGCTGCTCGCGGCGGTGTTCGCGCGGCTCGTCCTCAATCCGGCGGTGTTCGTCTACGAGCCGCGCGGCATGCGTATCGTCAACTGGTATCTCTACACGTATCTCGTGTGCGGCGCGTCGATGATTCTCGCCGCCTGGTTCTACAGGGACACCGACGACAATCTCGGACCGCTGCCTAGAGCGCTTGCGCTGTCGGCGACCGCGGGAATCATCGTGCTGTTCTGGCTCCTCAACATCGAAATCGCGGACTACTACGCCACCGGCCGGGAGATTACGTTCCGGTTCGGCGTGACGCTCGCGCAGGATCTGACGTACACGATCGGCTGGCTGGTTTTCGGCATGATTCTGCTGACGGCCGGCATCTTCGCGCGGATCCGGCCGGCCCGCGTCGCGGCGGTGGCGCTCATCGCTGTCACCGCGCTGAAGGGCTTCCTGTACGATATGCGATCGCTCGGCGGCCTGTACCGCGTCGGGTCGCTCGTCGGCCTCGCCATCTCGCTGTCGCTCGTCGCGCTCGCGCTTCAGAAGTTCGTCCTGCACAGGGGAGAAGAGGAGTGAGGCGCCGCCCGCTCGCCCGCGCCGCGGCGGTCGCCGCGATGTGGTCCCTTGCCGCCGCCGCTCCGCGCGCGCAGCAGCCGCCGGCGTTCCGCGTCGAACGGCCGATTGTCGTCGACGGCAGCGGGCAAAGACGCCTCGCGATCGACGTGGCGCTGCTTGCGGGCAGCGGCTCGCCGTTCCGCATCGTGTCGCGCACGACCGATCCCGAAACCCGACAAACGATCGTGTACCTCGCGAACGGACTGAACGATCTGCGCATCTACGATGCGAACGGACGCGAGGTCGGCTATCTGCTCAAGCAGAATCCGCCGGCGCCGCCGCGTTACCGCCGGGCGGTCGTCCTCCCGATCGCGCCCGTCGACACGGATCGCACGCGCACGAGCGGCTTCGAAGCGGACCTCGGCGAGCCAACGCTCGTTGACGGCCTCCGGCTCGACGGTCTGCCGGCGCCGTTCCTGAAGCGCGTGCGCCTCGAAGGCAGCGGCGATCGCGAGCACTGGACGCTGCTCGTCAGCGAAGGGACGCTGTTCGATCTGCCGGAGGAGCAGCTGCGGTTGACGGAGCTGCGGTTCGCCGCCGGTTCCTACCGTTACATCCGGATCCTGTACGACGACACGAACAGCGCGCGGCTGGCGCACCCGGTTGCGGCGGTCGCGCGCGTCATCGCGGGGGGCGCGCCCCCGCCCCCGCTCAGAGCGGCGCTCGCCGTCGAGCGGCGGCCATCCGAGCCGGGGCGGAGCCGTTTCCGCATCCGCCTGCCAGGCGGCCACCTGCCGATCGTCGGCCTGGATCTCGACGTCGGCGGCGATTACGTCTTCCGGCCCGCGCGCGTGTTCGAAGCGCGGCTCGCCGGATCGGAACTCGCGCCCGTGCAGCTCGGCGCCGGCATGCTGCGACGCGTCGTGCGCGGCGATGTCGCGGCCGCGGAGCTCCGGCTGGCGATCGAGCCGCCGACCGAGGCCGAGCTCGATCTCGACGTCGACGACGGAGACAATCCGCCGCTGGACGTGAAAGGCGTCAACGCCGTGTTCGGCGAGCTGCCGTGGATCTACTTCGAATCGTCCGGTGGAACGCTGACGGCGCGCTACGGCAACGACTCGCTCGCGATGCCGCGCTACGACATCGAGGCCGTGCGCAGTCAGATCCGAATCGAAACGGTGGCGCAGGCGAAGTGGGGCGATCCCCGCACGCGGACGTCGGAAGAGAACACCGCGTCGGGCGCGGCTCCGCCGCTGCCGACCCTCGGCGCGCCGCTCGACGCGAACCTGTTCAAGTACCTGCGGGACGTGCCGTCGGGCGGCGCCGGACTGATCGCGATTCCGCTCGACCTCGCGGTCCTGGCGCACAGCGCGGCGCCGTCGAGCGGCTTTCCGGATCTGCGGGCGATCGACGCGTCCGGCAGCCAGATTCCATACGTGCTCGAGCGCGCCGCCGAGCCGCTGACGCTCGATCTCATTCCCGAAACGCTGACGACACCGCCGGCGGCGCTGCCGGCCCAGCGGCCGAACGCCGGCGCCCGTTCCGTGTACCGCATCAAGTATCCGTACGCCGAGCTGCCGGCGACGACGCTCGCGATCGCGACGCCGGCGCGTGTCTTCGACCGAGGCATCACACTCGCCGTCGAACGTCCGCCGACGCAGCAGCGGCGCGATGCGTGGCTCGAGGTGGTGACCAGCACGCGATGGGTGCACGCGGATCCGGATCGCGCGACCAGGCCGCTGACGGTACCGCTGCCGCCGCTGCGCGCTACCGACCTGCTGCTCATCGTCGACGAGGGCGACAACAGTCCGCTGCCGATCGGCACCGCGCACGTTGTGCTGCCGGCGACGCGCATTCGCCTGTATCGCGAAGAGGGGATGACGATCCGGCTTGCGTACGGGCGCACGGACTTGAGCCGGCCGCGCTACGACCTCGCCCTGCTGACACCCCAGGTCGTCGGGCAGACGGCGCAGGAGGTGGCGCCCGGGCCAGAGCGCGCGGGCAGCGGCGATAAGTCCACGGCCGCCATCGTTTCTCCGCGCGTTTTCTGGATCGTCATCGGCGTGGCGGTCGCCGTGCTGCTGCTGTTGATCGTCAGGCTGCTGCCAAAGCCCCGCGAAAGCTAGTAAGTCCACGCAGGGCCCATCGTTTGCTTTTATCTAGCATTAACGAGCCAACAATCGTCGTTCCGTGAAGTGAACTGTAGCGAGGCGCGTCAAACAGAGGGTCGACTTGTCTGAAAACTATACGTCAGGCATCGTGTGGCGCGTCCGGATCACGGCGTTGCCCAAGCCTTCCGAATTCGACGAGTACGACGTGCGGCGGTTCCAAGTGAACGAGATCTACGAAGTGCCGGCGCGTCTGGCGTCGCTGTTGATTCTTGGCGGCTACGCGGAAAGCGTCGGATCGGCCGTCCGCGCTGAAGCGGCGGATTGGTCCGCAAGAAAGCCGAAGCGCTAGGTTCGTTCCCATCCCTTGGACCGTCCGACCGCGTCAGACCAGCGCGACCGGAGGTTGTCTGCGCTCGCACGGTCGAGCTTCGGCTCGAACCGGCGATCGATCCGCCACTGGCCGGTAATTTCATCAGCGGTGTTCCAATAGCCCACCGCGAGCCCCGCGAGATAGGCCGCGCCGAGCGCCGTCGTTTCCGTGATCGCGGGACGCACGACGGGCACGCCGAGCAAATCTGCCTGAATCTGCATCAGCGTGTCGTTCGCGGCGGCGCCGCCGTCGGCGCGCAGTTCCGTCAGCGCGACACCCGAGTCGGCGCGCATCCCGTCGAGCAGATCGGCAACCTGCAGCGCGATGCTCTCGAGCGCGGCGCGCGCGATGTGCCCCGCGGTCGTGCCGCGCGTGATGCCGACGATCGTTCCTCGCGCGAACGGATCCCAGTGCGGCGCGCCGAGGCCCGCGAACGCCGGCACCAGATAGACGCCGCCGTTGTCGGCGACGGTCGCCGCCAGCGCCTCGATTTCCGGAGCGGACCGCACGAGGCCGAGGCCGTCGCGGATCCACTGCACGACGGCGCCGCCGATGAAGACGCTGCCTTCGAGCGCGTACTGGGT
>Ga0075435_100001119_pt1 | contig 17079 bp, 20 predicted proteins | sample RhiMethybrSRZTD4_FD_75302 | JGI IMG/M metagenome (GOLD analysis project Ga0075435, IMG submission 75302) | Populus rhizosphere microbial communities from Tennessee, USA - Rhizosphere MetaG P. TD hybrid SRZTD4 | ecosystem: Host-associated > Plants > Roots > Rhizosphere > Soil | place: USA...
GCCCCGACTCGCTCCTGGCCGAGGCGGCCGCCAGCCGCACCCCGGCGGCGGGATCGGTGAAGCCGGGCGGCGACGCGCTCACGAAGCACCTGCGCCCGGTCGCGGCGCTGGCCGTGCCCCTGGTCGTCCTGGACGAGCTGCACGCGCTGCTCGTGCTCTTCCGGCTCCAGGGCGAGGCCGGCTTCGGCCCGGCCGAGGTGGCCCAGGCGGTCCTCGTCGCCGACTTCGGCGCGAGCGCCGCCGCCAACGCCCAGCTGTTCCAGCGGGTCGAGTCGCTGCTGGCCCAGGCGCGCATGCGCGAGAGCGAGCGGGCCGAGCTCTCCCGCCGCATCCTCTCGGCCGAGCAGGATGAGCGCCGCAAGCTCTCGCTGTTCCTGCACGACGGCCCGCTGCAGGCCATGTCCGGCATCGCGATGATGCTCGACGCCGTCGCCGAGGACGCCACCGAAGGGGAGGTCGACTCCGCGCTGCGGGTGCTCGACACGGCCCGCGAGCGGCAGCGCTCGGTGATCCGGTCGCTGCGCGAGCTCTCGTTCGCGCTCGAGCCGTGGGTGCTGCGCGACCAGGGCTTCGTGGTCGCCGTCCGGGCGCTCGCCGACGAGATGGAGCGCGGCCACGCCGTGTCGGTCGACCTCGACGTCGAGGCGGCCGGCGAGCTGCCTCCCGACGACCAGGTGTTCCTGTACCAGATCGTCCGCGAGGCCGTGCAGAACGCGGTCAAGCATGCGACTCCGCGGTCGGTCTCGGTCACCGTCTCCGGGACGCCGGGCAGCGGGTTCGAGGTGGTCGTGCGCGACGACGGCACCGGCTTCGCCGTCTCGCCGCCGGACGACGGCCTCCCCCACCACGGCATGACGGCGATGCGCGAGCGCGCCCAGATCCTGGGCGGGCGCCTGAAGATCGACTCCGTGCCGGGCGCCGGCACCGAGCTACGCGTGTCGCTGCCGTCCCACGACCATGCCGATGTGGCGTAGGCAGAAGCAGTCCGCCAGCCCGGTCGACGCGCTCGTCGAGGCCTGCGAGAGCGGGCTCGACCTGCCCGCCGTGATGGCGGCGGTCTGCAAGGCCGTCTCGGAGTCGCTCTCGGGCGTCGCCACGGCTGCCTACGTGCTGACCGACGACGGCGCCAACCTGCGCCTGGCCGCCGGCGAAGGGCCGGACGAACTCGACCCGCCCGAGCCCGACCGGCCGGTGCACATCGGCGACCGCTGGCTGGTGCCGCTGATCAGCGCCCGGCGCACGGTCGGGTGCATCGTCACCCACGCCCCCGCCTACGCCGACCTCTCCAACATCCGCCTGATCGCCGTGCTCGCGGCCCAGGCCATCGAGTCGGCCCGGCTGTGGGAGCGTGCGGGCCACAGCTCCGGCACCCAGGACGTGCTCACCGAGCTCTCCAACCACCGCGGCTTCGAGCGGGCGCTCACCCGCGAGCTCGCCCGCGCCATGCGCAGCGGGGTACCGGTCGCGGTGGCGATGGTCGACCTCGACGGCTTCCAGGAGGCGAACGAGCGCCGCGGCCACGCCGCCGGCGACGAGCTCCTGCGGACGGCAGCGCGGTGCCTGGCGTCGGGCGTGCGCACCTACGACAACGTCTCCCGGATCGGTCCCGACGAGTTCGGGCTCGTGCTCCCCGGAATGGAGCCGGAGGCCGCGCGGGCGCTGCTCGAGCGGCTCGCGGCGGCGTTCGCATCGTCGGCCCAGGGCGCGACCGTCTCTGCCGGCGTGGCCGGCTTCCCCGCCGACGGCGACACCCAGGCCGAGCTCGTGCGGCTCGCGACCGGCGCCCTCTACTGGGCCCGGCGGGGCGGCGGCGGCCGGGCGGTGGCGTACGACTCCGACGTGGTCGAGGCGCTCTCGGCCGAGGAGCGCGCCCGCCAGCTCGAGCGCGACACCTACGAGCGGACGATGCGCGCGCTCGAGGCCGCCCGCGGCCAGTCGGCCTCGTCGCGGGCCGTCAGCGAGTACGCCGGCCACATCGCGGCCGAGGTCGGCCTCTCGCCCGACCGCACCGACCGCGTCCGCCTGGCGGCGTTCCTGTACGACTCGACCACGCCGGGCGGCGACCGCGACGAGCGTGCCCGGGTCGCGTCCAAGGTGGTCGCAAACGCGCTCGACGCCGAGGCGGCGGAGTGGCTGCTGGCCGCCCACGACATGGACCGCGAGGCCCCGATCGAGTCGCGCGTGATCGCCGTCGCCGCCGCCTTCGTGGAGTCCGGCGGCCACCTCTCGAGCGCCGGCGCCGGCCGGGCGCTGGCCGACATGTGGCAGCGCCGGGACGAGTTCGACCCGAGCTGCATGCGCGCGCTCGAGACGCTGCTGGCCGACCAGGCAGCAGTGTGACGGCGCCGGGCCGGCAGCTGCTCGACCTCCACAACCACACCCACCGCTCCTACGACGCGCAGATCCGGCCGGCCGACTACGAGCGGGCGCACGCCGCGGGCCTCGTCGACGTGGTCGCGATCACCGACCACAACACGATCACGGGCGCGCTCGAGCTGCGCGAGCGGGCGAGCTTCCGGGTCATCGTCGGCCAGGAGATCGACACTGCGGACGGCGAGCTGATCGGCCTCTTCCTGGAGGAGCCGGTGCCTGCCGGGCTGCCCGCGATCGAGACCGCCGAGCGGATCCGCGCCCAGGGCGGCCTCGTCTACCTGCAGCACCCGTTCTACCGCCTCGTGCGCAGCCGGATGCGCGACACGGTTCGGGAGGAGCTGCGGGGCCGCGTCCTGCTCGACGTCGTCGAGTCGGCGAACGGCGGCCCGTTCACCGCGGCCGCGAACGCCCGGGCGCTGGCCTGGGCGCGGGCGTGCGGCCTGCCCCACACCGCGGCGTCGGACGCACACGAGCCCTCGATGATCGGCACGTGCCTCGTGTCGGCGCCGGCCGGCCCTGTCGACGCCGCGTCGTTGCCCGCTCTTCTGCGCACGGCGACGCCGGTCGACCGGCGGCCGTCCGCCGCAACCGCCCTGGCGGTCAAGGCCGCGGGCCGGCTCGGCACGGCGGTGCGCGTCGCCGCCGGGCGCGAGCCCCGGCGGCGGCGGTCCGGCTAGCGCCGCCTCAGACGCACGCGTTCTGCTGGTTCGACCACTCGAGCTGCACGGTGTAGTTGCCGAGCCGGCGGGTCTGCCAGGCGCAGATGTCGCCGATCTCGCCGTTCTGGTCGTCGTACCAGCCGTCGCCTGGCACGGGATCGGTGATCGCCTCGCACAGCTCGTGCGAGCTCGTGGAGGTGAGGGCGTCGAGCAGCGCCAGCCCGCCCGCGCAGCCGGTGCAGCCGGGGTACGGCATGACGGCGTAGAAGACGTCTGCGCCGGTGGCGTTGTGGTACCCGCAGAACGCCTGGCACGAGCTGCTGCCGCCCTGCGTCACCGACACGTTCGGCGGCAGGTAGACGAAGTAGAGCGTGTTCGCGGTCGGGCTCGGAAGCGTCTCTGCGCCGACCAGCTGGGCCAGCGTCTGCTGGATCTGTGCATCGCTGATCGACGTCCCGAGCGCCGGCTCGGTGATCGTCGTCGTGCCGATGTGGCTGCCGTGGCCGATCGTCTGGCCGCTGACGCTGTACTCGCCGAGCTGGTCGATCAGCTGGCTCGTGAGCACGAAGTCGAAGAAGCCGTTCAGCTCTGCTGCGAGCGCCGTCCCGTCGCTCGCCTGCCACCACGCGCCCCAGAACACCGTGAAGACCTCGACCGCCGTGAGCAGGGGGCCGCCGCGGTAGGTCAGCTGCGGATGTGCCGCGGCGGCTGCGCCGTGCGCGGGCCGGCCCAGGTCGCGGACGGTGTGGACGGGAACGATCCGGATCGGATCCGGCGCGTAGCTGCCCCGCGGGTTGCCCGGCATGCCCCGTAGGTGCCCGGAACCGGCCCTGCGTCAACCGAGTTTGGCTAGATCGTCACCCGCCGGCGCCACAGCACGGCGAACGCGCTCGCGGCCAGCACGAGCACGACCAGCGACACCCAGATCTCGACGCGCTGGCCGAGCACGTAGGTGGTGTGGTCGATGCGGATCCGCTCGATGACGAGTCGGCCGGCCGCGTACAGCGCCGCGCAGAGCGCGAAGACCGTCCCCGGCCGGATGCGGCCGCCGGCCCGGCGCCCGAACGAGAGCAGGATGGCAAGCACGGTCACGTCCCAGATCGCCTCGTAGAGGAAGGTCGGCTGGAACGCCCGCCCCGGCAGGTACGGGGGCACCGGGTTGTCGATCCGGATCGCCCAGGGCAGGCTGCTGGGGTGGCCGTAAAGCTCCTGGTTCGCATAGTTGGCGAACCGGCCGATCGCCTGCCCGAGGACGATGGCGGGAGCGGCGCAGTCGGCGACGACCCAGAACGGCAACCGCATCAGGCGGCACGCGATCGCCGCCCCGATCATCCCGCCGATGATGCCGCCGTAGATGCCGAGCCCGCCCCGCCAGACGATCAACGCGTTCTGGGGGATCGCGCCGTACGGCTTCCAGTCGGTGAGGACGTGCTCGACCCGGGCGCCGACGACTCCCAGGAGCACGGCGGCGATGGCGATCGGCACCACCCGCTCGGGATCGAGGCCCCGGCGCGCGAACCCGCGCCGCGCCATCCACACGCCGGCGGCGATGGCGACGACCAGGATCAGGCCATACCAGCGCGGCTGGAAGCTGCCGAGCTTGAAGACGTACGGATCGCCGGGGCTGGGGAGCGACAGGAGCACGGGGCGCGCAGCCTACCGGCCCGACCGGGCCGCCTCGTTCCATAGCACGCTAGACAAGTTGCATTTCCTTCGCTATCACTGGAGCATGGCCGCAACGCGTCGTCGCGGCCGTCCCCCCATTCCTTCGGCCGCACGGCCGCCCGATGACCGGCATCCCCGAGCACCCCCCGCACCCCGAGCTGATCCGCGTGGCGCTGATGAGCGACCGCGCCGGCCTGCGCGAGCTCTTCGAGCGCTCCGGGATGGTGCGGGTGGTCGACACGGTGCCGGACGTCCTCGTCTGGATGCTCCCGCACGACGCCGACGGGCTGCCCTCGGACGTGCTGGCCGCGCTGGCCGACCCGGGCGCGCCGGGCGTCGTCGTCCTCTCCGACCGGCACCCCATCCGCTGGTTCCAGGAGGCGCTGCGGCTCGGCGTCGACGACGTCCTCTGCCTGCCGCAGACCCCGCAGTCGCTCGGCATGGCCGCCGCCAAGGCGCGGGCGGCCCGCGCGCGCAGGGTGCCGGCCGTCGCAGCCGAGGGCCCGGCCGGCGGCGGACACGTGTTCACCGTCTTCTCGACGAAGGGCGGATCCGGGCGCACCGTGATCGCCTCGAACCTGGCGGTGTGCTTCGCCCAGTCGGGCCTGCGCACGCTGCTGCTCGACCTCGACCTGCACTCGGGCGACTGCGCCCTCGTCCTCGGCCTGGCGCCGCGGGCGACGATGCTCGATCTCGTCGGCGGCTCGGCGCCGATCGACGCCGAGGCGCTCGGCCGCGCCGTCACCCGCCACGTCAGCGGCGCCGACGTGCTGGCCGCGCCGGCGCGGCCCGAGGAGGAGGAGCTCGTCGCCGTCGAGCGGCTGGGGCAGCTCGTCGAGACCGCCCGCGCGGGCTACGACGCCGTCGTCGTCGACGCCGCGTCGGCGTTCTCCCCCACCACCCTGCTCGCGCTCGACCACACCGACACGCTGCTCCTGATCGGCGCACCGGACGTGCCGGCGGTGCGCAGCGTGCGTATCGCGCTCGAGACCCTCGAGCTGCTCGAGCTCGACCTGCCCGACGTCCGCATCGTCATGAACCGGGCCGGGGCCGACGTCGGGCTCGACACCGCCGACATCGAGGCGACCCTGCGCCGCGAGATCGCCTACGCGCTCCCGTCCGACCGGGCCGTGCCGCTGTCGGTCAACCGCGGCCGGGCCGTGGTGGCGGACGACCCGCGCTCGAAGGCGGCCCGCTCGCTCCTGACCGTCAGCCGCTCGCTGGTCGCGACGGTCGGCCGCTAACCGGGGTCAGACCCCGGTTGCCGGCGGCCACTCCACCAGCGGCGTCCCCACCTCCCAGTGGTGGCCGAACGGATCGACGATCCGCCCCAGCCGCCAGCCGTGGGCGACGGCCACGGGCGCCACGACGGCCGCGCCGGCGGTCACCGCGCGCTCGACCGCCGCGTCCGGGTCGGGCACGGTCAGGAGCATCCGCACGCTGCCGCCGCCAAGCGACTCCGGGCTGAAGTTCGCGTGCTCGGGCGACTCGTCGGCCACCCAGAACGTCGTGTCGCCGACGCGCAGCTGCGAGACGACGGCCTCGTGGTCGTCGGTGCCGCCGACGCGGTAGATCTCCTCCGCCCCGAACGCCGCCCGGTAGAACTCGACCGCCGCCCGCCCGCGGCGCACCGAGAGCTGGGCCGAGACCGACGGAGGCGCAGGCTGCGTCATGCCCCCAAGATACCGGCGCGCACCAAAAGGGGTCTGACCCCGCCTGGTGCGGACCCCGCCGGACGGGGTCTGACCCCCGATGGTACGGTGGGTCGGTGGCTGAGCTGCTGCAGCAGGCCGAGCTCGACGCCGGCACGGACGCGGCCCGGCGGGAGCGGTTCCCGGCCGGGGCCGCGATCGCCTTCTCCGACCTCGAGGACGCCGGCGGCGAGGCCGCGCTCGACCGGCTGCGCGACGCCGAGCCGGTGTCGTGGCTGCCGGCGCTCGGCGGCTGGCTCGTCACCGGGCACGCCCAGGCGCGCGAGGCGCTCAGCCCGCGGGCGGCGACGACCGTCGAGGCCGAGCAGAACCTGGTGCGGGCCTCGCTCGGCCGGATGATGCTGACCTCGGATGCCGATGAGCACTCCCGCATGCGGGCGCCGTTCGAGCGCCCGTTCCGGATGCGCGAGGCGACCGAGCTCTTCGGCGCCGCCATCGCCGAGACCGCCGCCGGCCTCACCGACGCGATCGCGCCCGCCGGCGAGTGCGAGCTCGGCGCCGACTTCGCCGCGCCTTTCGCGATCGCCATGGCCGGTCGGATCCTCGGCCTCTCGCTCGGCGACGCCGGCCGCATCGACGCCTTCTACGACGCCTTCGCGGGCGCCATGAGCTACGACGGCAATCCGGAGCCGCAGCGGCTGGCGGACGCGGCCCGGGCCGAGCTGGACGCCATCCTGCACGCCGAGCTCGGCCGCTGCCGCTCGACCCCGGACGCCTCGGTCACGTCGCAGGTCGCGAACGACCCCGGCGCCGGGCTGACCGATCCCGAGATCGCCGCGCAGCTGCGGGTGATCATGTTCGGGGCGATCGAGACGATCCAGGGCGCCGTGATGAACACGACGCTGCTGCTCCTGCGAAACCCCGCCGCGCTCGCGGCGGCGCTCTCCGACCGGGCCGTCCTTGCGAGCGCGGTCGACGAGGCGCTGCGGATGATCCCGCCGGTCGCCTTCATGGAGCGATGGACGCGGGCGCCGCTCGAGATCGGCGGCGTTGCGATCGGCCCCGGCGAGTTCGTCGGCGTCTCCGTGATCGCCGCCAACCGCGACCCGGCGGTCTTCGCCGATCCGCTCCGATTCGACGCCGCCCGCGGCAACGCCCGGCACGCGCTCAGCTTCTCGTTCGGCGAGCACCACTGCGTCGGCGCGCACCTGGCGCGGCTCGAGACCGTGACGGCGGTCGGACAGCTGCTCGCGGCCCTGCCCGGCGTCGAGCTGATCGAGGTCGACGAGCCGAGCGGCTTCGCGTTCCGGCGGCCGCAGCGGCTGCGGCTGGCGTGGGCGGCCTAGCGGCGCCCCGCCTACTCCATCCGGACGGTGGTCGCCGACTTGAGGGTGCCCGAGGCGACGACGAAGCCGAGCAGGTTGATGCTGTACGGGTAGGTGACCGTGACGGTGACGTTCTGCCCCGTCGTCCACGGCTGGCCCGGTGAGACGCTGACCGCGATCTGGTTCTTGTCGAGCCACCAGGTGGCGTTCTTCGCCGTCGTGATGACGTCGGACACGCCGGACGTGTCGCTGCGCGACACGAGCGCCTTGCGGCCGCCGTCGCGGGCGGCGTTCGTCACCTGGATGTAGTCCGCGTAGGTCTGCCCGAACTGGTAGATGCCGAGGATCAGCAGCAGGAGCAGCGGCAGGATGAGCGTGAACTCGACCATCGCCTGACCGCGGCTGCGGCGGGTGCGGCGCTCGGCGGCTTCGGTCTTGGCGGGGGGTTCGGTTCCAGGCTGGGACATGCGGGCTACCTCGGCGGGCCGTGGGCTCAGACCACTCGTCTGGCCTGAGGGATGCGTGCAGCGGAACGCTTGGCGAACGTCCAATATGCGTCATCGGCAGCCCGCGGCTCCGACTTGAGCGAATTGGCCGCCGCCTCGCCGAGGTCCTCGCGCAGCGCCCCCAGATCGGTGGCGGGCCGCGCGTGCCCCGCCAGGCGCGCGAGGACCCGCTCGAGCACGGCCTGGGCGGCGGTGGGTGCGCTGATGAAGTAGCAGCCGGCCGAATAGACGTCCGGGCTCGGCGAGTGGACGCGGACGATGCGCACGTCGGCCGTCACCTCGCCCTCGAGGAACCGGGCGGTGAGCGCCATCCGGTCGCCCTCACGCAGGCGGTTGTCGGTCAGGTTCATCGCGCAGCCCGCGTCGCTCAGGTCGGTGAGGGTCACCGGGATGACCTCGTCGGGCACGACCCGGTCGCAGATCACGGCGCGCAGCGACGCTGCAGAGCTGACGCCGAGCCGCTCCGTGCGGCGGCGGTAGCCGTGCGCCGAGACGCCGACGACGCGCAGGACGAGCGACGCGCGGGACTGGGAGCGGAACTCGGCCTCGTCGATCACCGCGTCGACCTGGATCGGCTGGCCGTCGTGCGACAGCCGGCACGAGATCGCCATGCCGCCGGCGACCGACAGGCGCGGGCCGCTGCCGGTGACCGTGGTGCCCTCGCTCGCGATCGTCCAGATCTCGATCGTCTCGCCCCGGTCCGTGTCGACGTCGAACGCGGAGGCTTCCACGAGCAGGGCTGCGGCCTCGGCCGCGGTGGGCAGATTGTGCGACGGCGTCTCGGACATCACGGGGAGGTCGTTCGGGGTAGAGACCTCAAGCCCCGTGATCGGCCGCATATGCGGGGGGATTAGTCGGCTGTACGCGGAGTTACCGGCCGACCGGCACGACCAGCACCGGCACCGTGGAGAGGTGCAGGAGCTTGTGCGGCACCGAGCCCAGCACGGCGCCCGTCAGCGGACGCTCGCCGTGCGTGCCGACGACGATCATGCGCGCGTTCCGCTCGCTCGCCACCTGCAGGAGCGCCTCGGCCGGGCGCGCATCGACGACGACCGCCTGGGCATCCTCGACGCCCTGCGTGCGGATGGCCGAGAGCGCCTCCTCGGCCCAGTCGCCGCCCATCTGGCGCACCAGCTTCTGGCGGTCGGGGTCCTCCGCGGTCGGACGGACGCCCGCGCCGAACGCGACCACGATCCCGTCGCCGTAGGCCTTCGCGCTCTCGACGGCAGCGGTCAGCGCCGCGTTCGCGCACGCCGAGCCGTCGTAGCCGAGCACGATCGTCGATGCCATCGGTCCACCGCCCCTTCCGTCGCCGACGGTCAAGCTCCGGCGCGACCCTACCTCAGGCGGGAACTGCCGCGCCGGTCACCTGCGCGTACACCTCGTAGCGGTGCGAGCCCGTCGGCTTGGGCCGGTTGCGCCCGGGGTCGGCGGCCCGGCGCTCGCCGACCTTCGCGAACATCGCCTCGGCCGTCGCCTCGTCGGCGAAGAGCATGACGCTCAGCCGCTGCCCGGTCTCGCGGTCGACGAGCCAGAGGCCCTGGACGCCCGGCGTCGCCGCCGCGGCCGGCACGACCTCGTCCTGCACGTGGGCGATGCCGTCCTCGAGATCCGAGGGCGAGTCCTCGAACGTGATCACCTGCGCATGCATGGGAGACCTCCCTGGAGATTATTGTACGTATGCGAACAGTCTGCTTGGGTACAATATCGCCGTGGCGGCGAAGACGCAACCCCTCCCCGAGCACTGGACGGCCTGGCAGATGTTCTTCGAGGCGCACGCGGCCGTGTGCGCCCGGCTCGAGACGGCGCTCCAGACCGGGCACGGCCTCTCGCTGCGCTGGTACGACGTCCTGCTCCAGCTGCACGCCGCGCCGGGGGTCAGGTTGACGATGCGCGACCTCGGCCGGGCGGTCGTGATCTCGAAGAGCGGGCTCACCGGTCTCGTCGACCGGATGGCGCGCGCGGGCCTCGTGGAGCGCGCCGGCGACCCGGACGACCGCCGCGTCGTCCACGTGACGCTGACACCGGCCGGAGCGGCCGTCTACCGCCGGGCGCGGGCCGATCACCGCGCCGCCGTCGCCGAGCATTTCCTGGCTCACGTCTCGGGCGGCGAGGCGAGCGTGATCGAAGCGGCGCTGCGCCGGGTACGGGACGAGAACGCGGGCTGAAAGAGGGAACCCCTAAAACCGGAGCGAACTTGAACCGGATGCCACCCCGTGGCGAGAAACCACCGTTCGAGCCGCCGGTCGCGCGGATCGCCGCCGAGCACCTCGAGCCGGCGCTCGGCGTGTTCGAGGCCGCGCAGGCGCTCTTCACGCACGACGACGTCGCCGAGATGCTCGCCGTGCTCGCGCGCAGCCTGTGCGAGCTCGTCGACGCCAAGGCCTGCATGGTCTCCTCGATCGACATGGACGCTGCGGCCGTGCGCGACCTGGCCGGCTACGCGCGGCCGCCGCACGCCTGGGACGCCGCGGCCGAGGAGTACCTGCTCGAGGACTACCCGAGGACGGCCGACGCGGTCGAACAGGACGTGCCGGTGGTCGTCCGCGTCGACGAGGCCGGCGCCGACCCGGCCGAGGCCCGGCGGGTGCGCCAGCTCGGCTTCCGCTCGCTGCTCATGTTCGCGCTCACGGTCGAGGACGAGCCCTACGCGTTGATCGAGATCTACGACACGCGGCAGCGGTCGTTCGGCGGCGTCGAGGTGCGGCTGTGCCGCGCGCTCGCCGCCGAGGCCGGCAAGGTCGTCGAGCAGAAGCGGATGGGCGAGCGGCTCGAGCAGGCCTACTTCGCGACGCTCGGCGCGCTGGCCGCGGCGCTCGAGGCCAAGGACGCCTACACGAACGACCACGCGATCGAGATCGCCGACCTGGCCGGCGCCGTGTGCGACCAGCTGCGGATCGCGCCGGCCGACGCCCGCCTGATCCGGCTCGGCGCGCTCCTGCACGACATCGGCAAGATCGGCATTCCCGAGTCGATCCTGCGCAAGCCCGGCCCGCTCACCCGCGACGAGGCCACCGTCATGCAGCGCCACCCCCAGATCGGCGCGCGCATCCTCGAGCCCGTCCCCCACTTCGCCGAGCTCGTCCCGCTCGTCCGGGCCAGCCACGAGCGCTACGACGGCGCCGGCTACCCGGACGGCCTGGCCGCCGAGAGCATCCCGCTCGGCTCCCGCGTGATCGGCGTCTGCGACGCCTTCCACGCGATGACCGAGGACCGCGTCTACCGCAAGGCGCTGCGCCACCACGAGGCCGTCGCCGAGATCGAGCGCTGCTCGGGCACCCAGTTCGACCCCGACTGCGTGCGGGCGCTGCTCGAGGTCGTGCGCGCCGAGGGCTGGGCCGACGCGGAGCGCGAGCACGTCGTGCAGCCGCCTGACGCGGAGGGGTAGGCCGTCCGGAGGACGTGGGTGCACGTGCTTGACAGCCGGGCCGAGCGGCGATACTATCTTTATCTAGTTAACTAAGCTTTTGAGATATCGATGATCGCCTTCCATCTCGACAACCGCTCCGGGGTGCCCGCCTACATGCAGCTCGTGCACCAGGTGCGCCAGGCCATCCGTCTGGGAACGCTGCGCCCCGGCGACCAGCTGCCGACGGTGAAGGAGGTCGTCGCGACGCTCACCATCAACCCCAACACCGTGCTGCACGCCTATCGCCAGCTCGACATGGAAGGCCTCGCCGAGGGGCGACGCGGTGTCGGCACGTTCGTCGCAGCGATGCCGGACACGCCTCCGCCGGACGGGCTCGATCGGCTCCGCTCCTCGCTCGCGCGCTGGGTCGCGTCGGCGCGCGACCGCGGGCTGGACGACGAGGCGATGACGGGACTGTTTACCGAGGCGGTGCGCGCATCCGCCGGTTCGAGAGAGGTGGCCTGACATGGAGAACGCGGCAGTCCGCTGCGAAGGACTTGGCAAGCAGTACGGCTCGACCTGGGCGTTGAGCGACTGCACGCTCGAGATCCCGGCGGGTTCGATCACGGCCCTGGTCGGCCCCAACGGCGCTGGCAAGACGACGCTCCTGCACCTGGTGATCGGGCTGATGCGACCCACGAAGGGCTCGGTCGCCGTGCTCGGCCAGTCGCCCTCTGCGAAGGCGGCGGAGCTCCTTCCCCGGCTGGGGTTCGTGGCGCAGGATCACCCGCTCTACCGCAACCTCACGGTCACGGAGACGCTCGAGCTCGGCCGCCGGCTGAACCCCGGCTGGGATGCTGCGTATGCACGCGAGCGTGTCGCCCGGCTCGGCCTCGACGGACGGCGGAAGGTCGGAAAGCTGTCGGGCGGCCAGCAGGCCCAGGTGGCGCTCACGCTCGCACTCGCCAAACGGCCGCAGCTTCTCGTGCTGGACGAGCCCGTCGCGTCGCTCGATCCGCTGGCGCGCCGCGAGTTCCTGAACGCCGTGCTCGAGGCGGTGGCCGAGGGCGATGTGACGGTGATCCTGTCCTCGCACATCGTGTCGGAGCTCGAGCGGGTGTGCGACCACATGGTCGCCCTGATTCAGAGCCACACCCGGCTGGCCGGCCCGATCGACGAGATCCTCGCCAGTCACCGTGTACTGATCGGCCCGCGCACCGGTGCCACGGGCGTCGCTCGCGTGCACGACGTCATTCGCGAGAGCCACACCGAGCGCCAGACAACCCTTCTCGTGCGCGCGAACGGTCACGTCTACGACACCTGCTGGCAGCAGCACGAGGTCGATCTCGAAGAGGTCGTGCTCGCGTACATGGGATACGCGCCCGGCGGGGCGATGCCCCTACCCGAGCCCGAGGCGGTGGCCTGATGACCTGGTTGGCGTGGCGCCTGCAGCGCACCGAGACGCTCGTTGCAGCCGGAATCCTCGCGCTCACGGCCGCGCTGCTCGTGCCGACCGGGATCTCGATGTCGGAGGCCTTCCACCACGACGGCCTCGGCTCGTGCCTGGCACCGAACCCCGGGCTTTCCTGCGTGCAGAAGATCGGCGCGTTCCAGTCGCACTACCAGGCGCTGAACTTCGTCACGAACTGGTTCACGCTCGTCCCGGGCGTGCTCGGCGTGCTGCTCGCAGCGCCGTTCATCCTCGACCTCGAGCACCGCACATATCGCCTTGTGTGGACGCAGAGCATCACCCGGCGGCGCTGGGTGGCCGTGAAGCTCGCCCTCGCCGGGTTCGCCGCCGTGGGCGCCAGCGCGGTGCTGATCGCGCTGATCACGTGGTGGCGCACGCCGCTCACCGACATCGGCGGGCGCCTCGATACCGGCACGTACGACACCACCGGGACCGTCGCGATCGGCTACGCGCTCTTCGCGCTCGGCCTGGCGGCCGCTATCGGAGCAGTCTGGCGGCGCTCGGCGGTATCGCTCACCCTCGCATTCGTCGGCTACTTCGCAGTCCGGATCGTCGACGACTACTGGCTGCGAAACCAGCTCGCGAGCCCGCTCCATGCGACCTGGAGAGGCGGCCGCCTCCCCGACTACCTCGAGAAGGCCAACATCCTCAGCCAGTCGATCACGGTGAACGGCCGCGTCGTCGATCGCGGCAGCGGCACCGGCGGCGTGCTCGGCGCCCACGCCCAGCTGGCTGCGCCGGGCTCCGACCGGAACGCGGTGTTCCATGCCGTCTACCAGCCGGCGAGCTACTTCTGGACGCTCCAGATCCGGGAGACCCTGCTCTTCACCGCGGTCGGGGCCGCCTGCCTGGTGTTCGCTGCGGTGTGGACGCAGCGGCGGGTCGCCTGACGGGCTACGGCCCGAGCCGCTCCGCCACCATCCGCAAGGCCCGCGCCAGCCGCTCGGCGTTGCCCGGCATGTGCGGCCACGGGCTCGCCCCCGACGGGTGCGGCAGCGCCAGCAGCGGGCGGCCGTCGGCCAGCCGCAACTCCGCACCGACGGCATCGTCGAGCCGGACGCCCGGGGCCAGCTCCTCGAGCGCGAGCGTGCCGACCGAGAGGACGACCGGGGCGGGCACGAGCTCCAGCTCGCGCCGCAGCCAGGGCACGCACTCCCGCACCATGGCCGGCGACGGGCGGATGTCGCTGCCGCCGCCGGGCCGCTTGCCGGGGAAGCAGCGCACGACCGCGGCGACGTAGAGGCGGCCGTAGAACGACTCCTCGTCGCCGAGTCCGGCCGGCGCGAGCCACTCGCGCAGCCGCCGCCCCGCCGGCCCGCTGAACGGCGTCAGGTTGTCGGCCTCGCGGATACCGGGGGCCTGGCCGACGAGGATCGCGTCGGCGTCGCGGGCGCCGCTCACGACCGGCATCGACTCCACCCGGATCCCGGCCGCGACGCACCGCCGGCACGGCCGCAGCGCACGCTGCAGCGCGTCCAGATCGGGGATCCGCCGGCGCTCGTCCACCCTTGTAGTATCCGCGGCCGTGAATCGCGCCGGACGCAACCCGTTCCCGTTCGCGGCCGAGTACCAGTACTCGCAGTCCGTGGTCACCGAGGGCGAGCTCGTGTTCACGGCCGGGCAGGGCGGCTTCGGCCCGGACGGCGCCGTCGTCGACCCGGACGACGCCGAGGCCCAGATCCGGCAGGCGTTCGCGAACGTCGCCACGGTGCTCGAGGCCGAGGGCGCGTCGCTCGAGACGATCGTCAAGATGACCGTGTACCTCGCGCGCGCGTCCGACTACGACGCGTTCAAGCGCGTCCGCGGCGAGCTCTTCACCCCACCCTACCCGGCGTCGACCGCGATCGTGGCGGGCGGGTTCCTGTTCGAGGGCATGCTGGTCGAGATGGACGCGGTCGCCCGCGTCGGGGAGGTGCGCGCGTGAGCGCAGCCAAGGTCTACCTGTCGACGGACATCGAAGGCACCGCGGGCATCGTCGACTGGGGCCAGGTGCTCGGCCCGGGCTCGGAGTACGAGGTCGGCCGGCGGCTGCTGCTCGCCGAGATCAACGCCGCGATCGACGGGGCCGGCGAGGCCGGGGCGACGGACTTCCTCGTGAACGACGCCCACGCCACGATGGCGAACCTGCCGCCCGCCGCAATCCATCGCGAGGCGTCGTACCTGTCGGGCCGCTACAAGCCGCTCTACATGATGGAGGGCCTCGACAAGAGCTTCGACGCCGCCTTCTTCATCGCCTACCACGGCTCGATCGGGCACGAGCGCGCGATCCTCGCCCACACGTACAACCCGGGCGCGATCTGGGAGGTCAAGCTGAACGGGGCGATCGTCGGCGAGAGCGCCCTCAACGCCCTGGTGGCGCTCCACCACGGCGTGCCGGTCGCCCTCATCACCGGCGACCAGGCCACCGCCGACGAGGCGCGCGCCTTCGCGCCGGCGATCGAGGCGGTCGTCGTCAAGCGGTCGGTGAGCCGATTCGCCGCCGAGAGCCTGCATCCGCGCCGGGCCTGCGAGCTGATCCAGGCCGGCGCCCGCGCGGCGATCGGACGGCTGGACGAGATCGGGCCGCCGCAGATCGACCTGCCGGCGACGCTCGACATCACGTTCCTGACGGCCGACATGGCCGAGGCGGCGACGGCGATCCGTGGCGTCGTCCGCTCGTCTCCGCGGTCGATCGCGGTGAAGGAGGACGACCCGCTCCAGCTCTACCGCACCTTCGTCACCATCGTCGCGCTGACGCGGGGCGTCGAGGGGTGAACGCGGCGCCGGGAACGATCTCCCGGCGGACGCTCCGCTTCGGCGCGCCGGCGCTGCGCCACCTCGAGTGGCCGTACTTCGACGCCCGCGGCGCCCGGGACGGGCCGCACCTGGCGATCATCGCGGGGATCCACGGGTGCGAGTACTCGTCGATCTCGGGGGTGGTGGAGCTGATGCGCGGGCTCGACCCGGCCGGGCTGCGCGGGCGGGTGACCGCGGTGCCGATCGTGAACCTCGAGTCCTACCGGCAGCGGACGCCGTTCGTCTCGCCGGCCGACGGCAAGAACCTGAACCGGTGTTTCCCCGGCGACCTGCGCGGGACGTACTCGGACCAGCTCGCGTATCACGTCCACGACGGGGTGATCGCCCCGGCCGACTCCCTGGTCGACCTGCACGGCGGCGACATGGTCGAGGCGCTCGAGCCGTTCGCGCTCTACGACGGCTCGCCGGTCGAGGAGACGGCGCGGGCGATGGCGGTCGCCTTCGGCCTGCCCTACATCGTCCGCACCGAGCGGGAGGGTGCGCCGATCGGAGGCACGACGAGCGCGGCCGCGGCCGACGTCGGCGTGCCCGGCATCACCGCCGAGGTGGGCGGCTGCGGCCTGCTCGAGGCCGATGCGGTCGCCGCCCACGTGGCGGGCTGCCGCAACGTCATGCGCTCGCTGGGGATGCTCGAGGGCGCGGTCGAGCCCGCGCCGAAGCCGCAGCACACCGTCGACCGCTTCATCTGGCTGCGCTCCGAGAAGGCTGGCTGGTGGCAGCCGTCCGTGCGGGTCGGCGACCGGGTGCCGGCCGGCGGCCGGCTGGGCGCCGTGCTCGACCCCTACGGCGACGAGCTCGAGACCATCGAGGCGCCCGAGGCGGGCGTGCCGCTCTTCATCACCTCCAGCCCCGCAGTGACGGACGACGGCCTCCTGCTCGGCCTGGGCGCAGGCATCACGCCGCTGGCTGAATGAACGGGGTCGGACCCCTTGTATTCAACGCTGCACCAAGCGGGGTCAGACCCCTTTTGGTGCAGCGGGTTCCTGTCACGGCGCGGCTGGAGATGGAGCAGTGTGGGGGTCAGAGCGCCAGCCCGACGCGATCAGGTCGCGTACTTCCTCGACGCCCGCCTGCCACACGGCCCGCCAGTCGGCCTCGGGCCGGCCGTAGTCGCCGCCGTAGGAGCCGTCGCCGAGCAGCTCGCGCACGCCCGCCGGATCGGAGACGCGCAGCCGGCCTGCGTCGACCGGCGTCTTGTGCCCGCCCGGCACCTCGACCCCCTCGACCTCCGTCCACGGGAACCGCTCGAGCCAGGAGGCGTGCGACGCGTCGGGGTCGATCGA
>Ga0075435_100001125_pt1 | contig 17047 bp, 18 predicted proteins | sample RhiMethybrSRZTD4_FD_75302 | JGI IMG/M metagenome (GOLD analysis project Ga0075435, IMG submission 75302) | Populus rhizosphere microbial communities from Tennessee, USA - Rhizosphere MetaG P. TD hybrid SRZTD4 | ecosystem: Host-associated > Plants > Roots > Rhizosphere > Soil | place: USA...
AGTGGCCAGGGGCAGAATCGAACTGCCGACACGCGGATTTTCAGTCCGCTGCTCTACCAACTGAGCTACCTGGCCGGGCTATGCAGCAGAAGAACTTAGCGGGCTCTGGGGGGCCATGGCAGTGGGAATGTTTGCCATTGTTTGCCTTTTGTTTGCCGTTGGCTGCACCTCGAACCGCTTCGCCACCGCCTGGGCGAGATCCGCCTCGTCGATGATGTTGTAGCGATCGAACATCGCCCGGGTTTTCCAGCCGCAGAGCCTCATGATCTCACCCTCTGACACCCCGCGCCGGCGGAAGTCTCGTGCCGCGGTCCGCCGCAGGTCGTGCACCAGACGACCTTCGAGGCCTGCCTTCTTGCAAGCGCGAGTCCACACGCGGCGGAAGCTGTTGATCCGAGCACCGCGGCGCTGAAACACGAACAGCCCATCACGCTGCGCCCATCGCTCCTCGAGTAACTCCTTGAGCTCGGGTGCGTCGCCAAACGGGAATACTCGCGCGTCCCCGCCCTTGGTCTGCGCCGCATGTAGCCGCATGAGGTGCCCCTCCCAATCGACTTGGTCCCATGTCAGGCGAAGCGCTTCCGACTTTCGCCAGCCGGTCAGGCGCAGGAACCGCACGACCGGTCGGATGTACACCGGCAACTCAAGCACCAGCGCTGCGAAGTCACCGTCCTCAAAGAAGCCCGATCGTGCGTTGCGGAGGGCGGGAAGCTTGAAAACAGGCCTGACGGCGAGCAGCTCGTTGTCGACCGCCACGCCAAACGCGGCACCAAGGATGCGAATTTCGTAGCAGACTGTACCGCGAGCCGCGCCATCTAAACGCCTGTGTTCGAAGTATTCCGTAACAGAGAGCTTTGAGATCTTCATCGCTCGGGTCTTAGCTCCGAAGAAACACTCCAGGTGGTTGAACGCTTGTTGAGCACGGAGGAGTGAGCGGTTGTCCTCCCGTTGATAATGCCGCTCTAGACCACCGCGCAGATCGGCGAGTGTCACTCGATCTGGCCGGCCGATTACTTTGCCGGACTTTCGATCGCCAATTCTCTGCCGGAGGACTTCGAGCGCATCGCTCTTGACCTTCGTGTTCGCCGGCTCTCGATGGCGCTTTCCGCCGATCGAGTAGTCCAGCCACCACGTCGCGATCTCTCGACCGCGAACTCGTGGTCGGTATACCCTGCCCTGTCCACGCATACACCACACTCCAGAAGGTTGGCATTTCCAAGCTAGGGCATTATGCCCTATATCGCAATCTCCTTCATTCATACTTGCCTACTCGGTACGGAGCGCCCTACGTTCGAAAGGCAATGACGCCCTCAGAGCTCAAACGCAACCTTCAGCGCGCGGGCATCGGCCAGATGGAGGCGGCCCGCCGACTCAAGGTGAACCCACGCACCGTTCGCCGGTGGGTGGCTGGGGATAGCCCCATCCCCGAGGCCGTGGCGCAACTGGTGGCGCTGTGGTCAGCTCCCAGTCGACGCATAACTCGCACGCGGTAGCTGGGACAGACTGGGAGCCTTTCACGACCGCCTCGGCGCCGGCCGCGATGCGCCTGGTCGCCTCTTCCCCTCCAACCATCCGAACACGTCCTTCGCCAGATACCGCTTCGTCTTCCGTCCGAGATCCAAGCATGGCACACCAAGCCGCTCCACTTGACGCGCCTTGACCTTGAGCCAGGCCGCAACCTCGTCGCGAGTCAGGATGTCCGTCGGCTCAGGTGGCACGGTCACAGCTCGCCGTGCCCGATCTGCCGGAGCCGCAGCCCCTTTGCAAGGGATTCTGGCAGACGCGTCTTACATGTCATCCCAATCGCTACCGAGCGAGTACGGGCTCCGCTGTCCAGCCAGCGATCGAGATCACATGTCACACATGTGTGACGTGTCGCCCTCATGAAGCCTCTCAGCGTAGTTGCACACGCCAGGCGCCCCGTGGAACGCCGACCGCCTTGGGAGTCTTGACCAGCTTCCGTCCACGCACCCAGCGGTCACGCATGTCCCGGAACGCATTCCCAAGGCTGTTAGCGGTGACGCAGCCTTTCCGATCGGTGGCGGAACCCTGACAGGCGGCCCTTAGGGTTGGATCAGACTCCGCTTTCGCTAGCACATCCGGCACTTGGAACGCGGTTCGCCCGAACGCGGCGGTCAGCGCATCGAGTAGGGAATCGAGTTGATCGAGATCCTCGTCACCTTCAGCTCGGACGCGCCCCCGACCCTTCGTGGCATCTTTGACAGCTGCCGGGTCGGCCAGGTCGGCCCAGATCACGGCCCCCCTGATTAGGTCATCCCAGTGCTCGAAGCTGCCCATCTTCGATTCCTTATGCGGGGGCCTGCCAGCAATGACGTAGTTGTGGAGCAGCGCCAACGCCGCGATCACCAGGGCGGGCCGTTGGGCCTTCACGCGACCGACCACGTCAGGGTAACGAAATCCGGTGCGATCCTCGGGGTGCTCGTTCTCGGGGTCCAGAGTGATCGGGACCATGCGGCGGCCGAGCGTCCGGCCGAATCGGACGTTGTTCCCTGTCACAAACCAGATCGCCGTGAGGGGCGCGGTAACCAATCGAGACACGCCCAGTAATCGATCCGTGAACTCGGTCGCTGTGAGGGCGGCCGCCAACTGATCAGAGCCGATCGTGCCCGACACGTTGTCGAGGACCACGACCGACGTGCCGGCGATGGCGAGCACTAGCAATCGCTTCCGGAACTCGATGTCATCTCCTGGCACGGTCATCACGGCCGGCTCACGACCGGCACCAATTAGCGCCATGATCCGAGTGAGGAGGCCTTTTCCTGCCCCCGGAACGGGCGCAATGACCGGGAAGGCCGGCACCGGACCCGGGACCGCATGGCGGCCCACGATAGAAAGGATCGCTGCGACGTACGCGGCGCGGTCGGTGTCGTGAACAAACGGGAAGTCGCAGACCGGGTCGAGTAACGCTTGTATGAGCGTCGGGACCTCGGCCCTCGTCAACGCGGGAACTGAGCCGTAGTCGGCGTTCGGTTTGTAGAGGAGCCCGGTGTCGACATCATAGCCCGGCTTGTCCAACACGGTGCCATCGGGTCGCAGCGTAGGCGTCTCGATAACGCCCGCCAGCAACGGGAACGGCCAGGCAAGCCGAGCCATTACCTGTTTCGCCACCCACTCCGGCGGTCGCGCCGGCACCGCCTCGCCTCTCCTCGTCCGCACCCAAAGGGCGGCCCGGTCGAGCCGGTCTTGCATAGACGCAACCTCGAGTGGGACAATGACCCACCCGCCCATCGGCCGTCTCAGCCAAGGCAGCTTCTCAACCGCTTCGCTTCCTGAGACCTGAACCAGCAGACGTCCCCGGACGTAGAGCCCGCCGTCGGCGCCCCGCAGCGCGGCGAGCGCCTCGTCGGTGACTGCGACCAGCTCGTCACGCACGAAGATCTCGGGCCGCACGACGGGCAAGAGAGCGTCGTGGCTGCTGGCCGCGGTTCCGCGGTCGGTCACGCGACTCTCCCCCAGGCGGCGGCGCGGACGATCCGCTGCGCGTCGCGCCGGCGGGGACGCAGCCAGTCGGGGAGACCGGCCGCCTCGAACTTGAGCGACGCCAACTCGGCGCACGGCGCCCGCCACAGCGCATCGAACGTCGCGGGCGTGCGTTTTCGTGCGGCTAGTTTCCATCGCCAAGCGTGGAGCGCAGTATAAGGGGAGCGGGCTTTGCCCGACGTACCGCGCATGCCTACGACTCAGCCGTGGCTGCCCCGCCGCCGCTGGGCCCCGTACCCTCGTCCCTAGCGTGCCTGTACCGCTCCAGTGAGGGACGAAGCACCTCCCACCGGCCTGTGAGGTTCCGCCGACCCTCGATCACTCCCGCCTGCACGAGACGCAGCAGCCGCTCACGGTTAAGGCCACAACTCAGTGCGGCGTCCGACAAGGGAATCCACTCCGCGTGCATGGTCTCTCCTCAGCCTTGTGCACACGCGCAACGTGTGCAGATTGCTGTTGCATCACAATGGCCACAGAGGGAGTGTTTTGTGCAACACGCGCGCAGGGAGCCGTGGAATGGCCGTGTCCTTGTTGTCGATCCGGACGCGCTGGCCCACCTGGTTGCCCAGAGCGTTCAGGTGCGCGGGGGCCACCGGGCTGCCGCGCGACGCTGCGGCATCTCAGCCTCGCAGCTTTCGCGGCTCAGCCGAAACCCGGCCGGTCGGATTAACCGCACCACCCTTCAGAGGCTCCAGCGTCTCGCTCCCCAGGAGCTGCGGGCGGCGCTCGCTAACTGCCTCCTCCCGCCGCCCGCCCTGGAGCGCGTGAGGCGGCAGAGTGCCGCTTGGACGGCCGATCTGCGGCGCCGACTGCGGCGCCTCAGGGCCCACGTGACGGACGCGATGGCGCCGTTAGTTCGGATCGGGCCCCGGGCGCTCGCCTCCCTCGCGCCTTCGGTCTACCGGTGGAGTCAAGGAGACGAGGAGCGGGTAATGGCGCTCTTGTTGGCGAGCTGGTGGCGGATCGTGGAACCACTCCTGCAGGGTGGCCTCGCAGGCGACTGGCGAACCATGCCACAGCACGAACTGCGGGCCTTCGTGGACGCTGGCATCGCTCGCGAGCGAATTCTGCTCGGTCCGGTCAACCCAGTGGGCGCGCTGCCCTCCGGGAGTCGGGCCCTGCAATTGGCCATCGCTCGGCTGCCGAGCAAAGCACTCGACCCCAAGGCCAACATCCCCGCTGATCCACGGGAAGTGTATCGCCTGGAGCTGGAGAAAAAGCGGAGGCGACAAGGCGGCCGGTGAGCGAGGGAGTGCGCTCGCACAATTGCTACTAGATTTCGATAAAAGGCTCGCTGGATTCGATTTTCGCGACCAAGGGCTAGGAGACGACGCGGAATGGGTGGCTGGGGCTCGACGCGGTGGGGCGGGCATGGCCGTCGGCTGACGGTTGAAGAAACGCCACGCCTCTCGGTAGAAAAGCTCCTGGCTGCATTGCCCGAGTCAGGCTATGTCGGCCCGTTGCGTTTCGTAGTCGAGAGCGCCGACGGGCACCGTCAGGAGGTTGACGCCGCACGGATGGTGCAGCCATTCGGCGGATGGAGATGGTCGATCATGTGTCCTGCTTGTGGGAAGGAATGCAGAGCTCTATTTCGGCCTAGGTTGGGCACCTCGTGGGCGTGCCGTCGGTGTCACCGGCTGGCGTACTACTCGCAGCGCCTAAAGCGCTACTGGCGCCTAAACCAGCGCCTTGATAAATGCTGGGAGCAGATGGGTGGGACAGAGGATGACCTAGCGGTGAGACGCTGGCCTCGCAGGCCCAAGAGGATGCACCGGACCACGTACGAGCGCTTGCGAGCCGAGTGGAACGCGCTGAACAACGCGGTATGGGACGAAGGTGCCGGTAGCATCGCTCGGTTTTTAGCACGTCTTGGCGCTTGAGAGGGCGTTGGGCGTAACCAAACCATCCTGCCGAGTTTGCTGTAGGTTCGCATTGGCGCTTCAACGAGCGCGTTTTCCGTAGCGCGCGCCGCACTGCGGGCAGAGACAGCTACTGACCCAGAGCCCGCCCACATGCACGTTGCGCTGCAGCGGGTAGTCGTAGTTCGTCGCCCCTTGCACGGGGTGCCCCGGCCCCGTCCCCGGCGCGAAGCCCTCGGGGAAGTCGGACGCATACGTCTGCTCACCCTTCTCCACCAGCGCCTGAATCTGTTCCGGCGTCAGCGGCGGCACGCCCGGCCCGCTCACCGCCTGCGTAGCCCCTGCTCCAACTCCTTCAGGCCCACATAAAGCTCTCTGGGGCTGCGGACCTTCTCCAACGCTGCCCAGATTCCCCGCGCAATCCGGGCGGTAATCCGCGCTTCCCGGTCGCAGATGCACTGAGCAAGAGCACCACCAGCGCCGTCCGCACTACAGCCCGGTCCGTGCGGCTCAGTGGCTCTCACCTCGTCTAGTAGGGCCACAACGCTTTCAATCACCCTTCCTCCCCTGGCTCCCGCTCAATTGTCAGCCTTGTCCTTCTGTGTCGTGAGGGCTTTGTCCTGTTTTTTCTGTTCCGTCATACGCGATGGAAAATGTAACCACGAGGAGGACTTAAAAGTCCTGGACGCGGTCGTCAGGCCGCCGGACCATGGTCGTCAATGGACCGCGAGGTCTCACGCTTCTACCGCGCCGTTGGCGATCGTCTTCGCGAGTTGCGCACCACGAAGGCGGGGTTAACTCAGGAGCGCCTTGCGCTTGCGGCGGGATACGACCCGTCGTTCGTAAGTCGGGTGGAGCGGGGTAGAACAGCTGCTTCGCTGCACACGCTCGCCTCCCTTTGTGGCTCGCTAGGCGTTAGCCTCGCCGACTTTTTCCGGCCATTCCATGAGACGCCTCGCCTGCGTGGCCCACGAAAGCGTCGATAGCAACGGCAAACGGTAAGGCATAGTCGTCGCTAAGGTCCTTAGGAGACCGCGGTTAGCCGTGCGCCGCGGACTTGGAATCCGCATTCCGCGCGTACGCCAGAGCCATCAAATGGCGGTGTCACCCACCGGAATGAGATGCCACGCCGTTCGAATACTACCGGAAAGGGTGTTGTTGAGCACGCTCAGCTTTTCAGGTTGAGCATCCTCAGCTTTTCAGTCTGACTGTTCCCTCATCTTCCACTACGTTCAGCCTATTGAACTCCAGACACACCGACCTCTCCAAGGACGATGCCCAGAATCACCGAAGCGCAACAGGAGATTATCAGACTCTCCAGCCTATATAGGTCTGGATGCTTCTTTCGGTCAGGCACTAGGCCCGTACTACACAACAAAATTCCGACGACATACGCCACCACGAGGGTTCCCGCGAGACTGATCAATACCGCTGCCGCCAGGCGTGACAGAGACGGAAAATGAAATAGCACAACCATTCTCGTCACCAGAAACAGGGCAACGGGCAAGCCAAGTCGCATGACACTGAACTCGAATGCGCAGACGTTCATTTTGAATCCTCGAATGGCCTTACTAACATTCGCTTAGCTAGCGGCGCTGGCTGAGCACCTCACTTCTCTAATGCGCGGCAGCCGGACAACTACCGCCAACTGTACCGGACACGGTGCCACTGATAACTCCTCCTGCCCACCCGACGACCGCACCCCCTGCTGCCCCGAGCAGCGTTCCGCCGACCCGAATGACAACATAGAGTGATGCCGCGCCCGCCACTGCTAATGCGTCACCAACGATGTCCTCAGGTCCCCCGCCAAGAATGACTCCGCCCGCGAGTGCGTACTCAAACGCTTCTGCCGCGACGGGTCCAGTAGCGCTCCACATGAACTTAGCACCGGTGGCTGCTCCCAACATCGCTCCCTCCGAGGCCCCCGTGGCTTGAGCTTCCGCAACACACTGGTTACGGTCAGCTCGCTCTTGCTCCGACGGCTTCTGGTCTGTGGTTCCACCCCCTGGACCGCCAAAGAGCGCAGCTGTCCCGTCGGAGTAACCTCCACCCCCAATCATAGTGATGATAATAAACCGTCCACCTCCTCCGACCGCTTCAACCGTCGCGCCACCGATGTTGCATGGATCGCCGTAGTCGACCGATGTGCAATCATCTAGACCAGTTGGATCCCATCTATTAATTGGATCGCCTGACGCGTACGCGTACAAATTGAGGCCACCCCCCAGACTAATCGGATCTTGACTGATGAATCGACCGAGCTGAGGATCGTAGTAACGGGACCGATTGTAATAGAACCCCGTCTCGGTATCGTACTCCCGCGCGCCGTACTTCAACGGCTGCGACACGCCTTCGGTAGTGCTCAAGGGCTGACCCCAAGGGTCGTACTCATACCGGTTCACTACCTGGTCAGCGGTATTGATGACTCCCGCCACGTGACCGGGACGCTCCTGCGCGTAGTAGAACAGCGCGCCATCGCTCGAGCGGCGCATCGCAAACGGCTGGTCGATGCCGGGATAGTGGCTATATTCGCGCAGCGGATTCCCGGACCCGTCAAGCTCCATCACGAGATCGTCCCCGTCCCAGAGATACCGCGTTGTGGTGGCACCGACTGTCTTACGCACACGACGGCCGAAGCCATCGTATCCGAACGTAGTCGTCGTCCCGTTGGTGGTCACACTCGTGAGCTGTCCAGACGTGTTCCACGTGAGGGTCTGCGTAAAGCCAGCCTTGGTCTTGGAGATCAGATTACCGTCATCATCATAGCCGAGGGTGTACCCGTTGAATGTGGTCAGACGGTTGCCGGTCTGGATCACAGCACCCAGATCTCGCCGATTGCCGACGGAGTCATAGCTGAAGTCCTGCGAGCGCAGCATGTCCGAATGTGGGATGACGTCTTCATAGCAGGACGTGAGGTCGAAGGGGTCGGGACAAACGAGTCCCCCGTCCTGCTGCCAGTTGTTGACGTCGTCGTAATGGGCGAGCCGCCCGAGCTCGTCGTAACCAAGGGTGCGTTGGACTTCGTTTTGAAACTCACCCGCATTCGGGTTTCCAGGGGGGGTGCCACGGGTCACCGTTGCCATACGACCGAGAGCGTCGTACGTGTAGCGACGGCCGACGATGGCGTCTGGGCCGTTGTACCCCAGAGATTGAGGCAAGTGTGCCGGGCTGTAGGTGAACGTCTCCGTGAGTTTGGTGCTCCCGCTGACGGTGATGGGGAGCTTCACCGTATTTACAAGCTGTTCCGGCGTATAGGTGATGCTCGCGGCCTGCTGTCCTTGGTTCCTCAGGTAATTGAGCCGGAACAGCGCATCATAACCGTACCCGATCGAACGGCTCCATGTCGGGGCCACGACCTCGAGCAGATCGCGTTGGCCTTCAGCAGTATAGCTGGGCTGTAGGTCGTAACGCACATTGTTACGGGACGTGATGGCGTCGGTTAGGCGGAGCTCGGCATCGAACTTTAGCGTATCAGTGCTCTCGCCGTTCGCGACGCTGACCCAGTAGTTGTTCGGGTCGTGACCGAATGTCGTGGTTTGCCCATCCGCGGTGATAGTGAGGGGCCGGCTCATGGCGTCATAAGTGGTGGTCACCACTCCGCCGCGCCGATTCGTGTACGAGAGGACGTTCCCCGATATGTCGAACGCAAAGCGCTCGATACCACCCCGCGGATCCGTCCGAGTCTCGACCCAGCCGAGGGCATTGCGGGTGGCCTGATATACCTGGCCCTTCGCGTCTGTGACCGTGTACGTGCGCGTCGCATCGTTATAGCCGAAGGAGGTAGTCGTGCTCAGGGGACCTGTCGTGCTCGTGACCCGATCCAATACATCATATCCGGTTGTCAGTACGCGCCCGATTTGGTCCGTGACACTCTGCTTTCGTCCCGAGGCATCGTAAGCGAACGTTGCGGTCCTATTCACACCATTCGCGTCGGGCGCCGTCAGGGAGTGCGTATTTTGCATCCCGGTCGCGTCGTAGCTCGTGGTCCGTTGGTGTCCCAATGGATCGGTGATGGTGCGGATTCGGCCACGAGTGTCGAACGTGAAACTCGTTGTCGACGTCCCAACGGTTGTACTCTGGAGAACCGCATTCGTATAGGAGTTGTGCCGCACAAGCGTCCCGTCGACCGTGACATCCTGCAGCTGATGGAACGTTGGCTCGTACGACAAGCCTGTGATACTTCCAGTGTTGAGTGTCGTAATGGTGATCAGGTCTGGACCCGTCCAGTTGTATGTCGTCGTCCGATTCTCGGCCGTAGAGATTGACTTGAGCTGTCCCTGGTCGTTGTAGGTCGCGAGATTGATTCGCCACTGCCCCTCCGGGCTTTTAAACTCGACGCGCGTGGCCTGCCCGAAGCGATCGAATGCGAAAACCGTCGAGTCGCCGTTCGGTGCGGTAATCTTAGCCCGGAGGAGGTCGGCAATTCGTCGAGGCGCTGGACTCGTGCTGGTACCGGACCCGGAGCCGTCGAGCAGGACCTGATTTTCAATCGCGCGGAGGTTCACGGTAGGACGGACCTGAAGTCCGTTCGCCGTGACTGTCGGGAGCTGCACCTGCGCGAGCTTACCGGTGAAGTCGCGCGTGAAATCGCGACGCCCACCCAGGCGATCCACGGTGTAGAGCGGGAGATGGTTTGTGTCGTAGACCACTTGTAGCGCTGGTACGCCGTCGGGATCATCGATCTCGGTCAGGTCCCCTGCGGCATTCACGGTCACTTGAGTGGTTCGGCCCGAGGGATAACTGATGTAGTCGAGTTTGCCGTTACCATCGTACGCCAGGGTCGTCACCTGCCCGATCGCGTCCGTGATGGAGGCAAGTGCGCCGCCCCCGTTGTACCCGAACGTAGTCGTGTTGCCGAAGCGGTCCGCGGCAGAGGCGAGTTGCCCAACTGCGTTGAACGCAGCAGTGGAACCGTTAGGCCAGCGGCGATCCCAGCCCGTGCCGTCCGCTCGGCGAGTGAGCGTCGAAAAGTCCCCCGCCGGACTCGTGCACGGGTTCCCGGGGTTCGGGCAACCCGCGAAGAACGCAATCGCACCGCCACCGCTCGTCAACACCACCCCGTCGCTCTGGGTCGTGATCTTTTGGAGGCCGGCTATCGTCCAGCCGGCACCGTACGGACTTGTGGTCTCGCGCACGATCGGCACGCGTACAGGAATCGTCGCAGTGAGTGAGCTGCCGCTCCAGTAGCTCGTCACGACTGCCGTGTAGAGTGTATCACTCGTGGTTGCATTCCCGGTGTTGAACCGCGCGCCAAGCCGGCTGGTACCGTTCGCACCCTGCGCGAAGAACAACTCGGTGGGGTTGCCCGCAACACCCTCGAGCGCCACGAATGTCTGGTTGGGACGCTGCAGCCTGATAGACATCATCGTCGGGGGCGTGGTCGACGCATCGGTGGCGTCGAGCATCACGATGGCTTCGGGTAACACGGTCGCGGCCGAGTAAACGAGTGTCACTGAGCGTGCCGCGTCCAGACTGATGTAGGCTGGGGTTGAGTACGACAATACTTGCTCAAAACAGTTCGCGACGCACCGCGAAGGGTCGCGGTTATCTCCGCTGTACGGCTGAAGGCTCAACGTCGGCGCAGTGGTCGGCGGTGGAGGCGGAGGCGGGGGCGGCGGTGCGGTGTAAGTGTATTGCGCGCTAACAGCACCGGTGCAATTGTTGGCTCCGTCGCAGATCGACGCCGTAACGGTGATCGTTCCGCCCGACAATTGGACAGTCGCACTGTAGCTTCCCGAAAACGCAGTCCTCCCAGGGTCCGCCACGAACCCCGTCGGCGCGATCGATAGCCCGTTCCAGTTCAGCGCGTAGTTGTCGGAAAAGAAGATGGTCACTTTGACGGACGTGCTAGTGACGTTTCCGGGCGCCGGGTCGAACATGATGGCCGGACCATGGTCCTGCGGGCAGGGCGGGTCGATCGTTTGGCAGTCTTGTGCTGCCGCGCCACTTGGAACCACGAGAGAAACAACAGTGAGTGCGACGACGAAGGCGAAGCGCGAAGAGTACCGAGCAACCACGGGATGGCTCCGAGAAGGATAACCCACCCCTAGGCACGTGTCGTGCCGAAACCTGTTTAGCGCATGCTTTGATGGTTGAGTGAGTTAGGGAGCCGCACATCGGAATATAACTCGGAATTCCGAAGAATTCCGAAGAATTCCGAACTAGTTCTTCCTGTTGCGCACTGCGCGCACCGACACGCCGGCACGTTTGAGCCGTGCGTAAAAGGTCGACAACGAAATCTGGAGCTCGGCCGCCGCCCGACGAGCGTCCCGTCCGTGCGATTCAAACACGGAAAGCTGGTGCTGCAACTCTGGCGGCACGCACGCGTGATCACTCGCGCGCCGACCCTGCCTGGCCGCGCGCCGCCTCGCACGCCGATCCCTAGGGGTCCCCAGCGCGATTGCATCGCGCAGTGCCTCAGCGGGAAGCGTGCCATTCTCGACGAGGCATCCGGCACGCTCGATCGCGAGACGCAGCTCACGTACGTTCCCCGGCCACAAATGCCCGAGCAAAACCGTCTCGGATCCGGGCTCGAGACTCCGATGCTGCAACGTGGCGAAATGGCGGGCGAGCGGCATGATGTCGTCAGGACGATCCGCGAGCAACGGCAACTCGATCACCACGCCCGCGAGTCGCTGGAAGAGATCGCGCCGAAAAAGTCCATGCTCAAGCCGATTTGCGGCATCGTCCTGCGCCGCCGACACAAGCCGGAAGTCAACGCGGTGCTTCTGTCCGGATCCCAGCGGCTGCACCTCGCCTGTCTCGACAACACGCAACAATTTAACCTGCGCTTGTAACGTCAGGTGAAGCACCTCATCCAGAAAGAGTGTTCCGCGATCCGCACGCTCCACGTGCCCGATTACCGAGTCCACCGCGCCGGTAAACGCACCGCGTCGATGCCCGAACAACAGACTCTCCGCTATCTCCTGCGGCAACGCGCCGCAATTGACGTCTACGAGCGGCCCGCTCCTGCGGCTCGCGCGATGGAGGTGTTTGGCAAACAACTCTTTTCCAGTGCCCGTCGCTCCGACCAACATGATCGGCAAGGTCGTGGGGCCGAAACGCTCGACCAGCGCAATGGCGCGCTTCATCGCTGGCGATACGCCGATGATTGGCGGTTGCTCGTTCATTGGAGACCGCTACGCTGCAGCCGCGGTGCAGTCACACTATCCGCATCGGCATCGGTTTTGAGAATCCGAGGCGTCAGGAACAGATAGAGCTCCGTCTGATTGGTCTTGCGATCTGCGTGCCCGAATAGACCACCAAGTAACGGAATGCCCGAAAGAATCGGCACCCCACCCTGTGTGACGTCCTTCTCCTGATCGCGCAGACCTCCGATGACGATCGTCTGCCCGTTCTTCACCAATACCTGCGTCACAGCCTCTCGCGTCGAGATGACCGGCGCATCGAACTGCACCTCGCTCGTCGCCTGATTGATCTCTTGCTGGATGAGCAGAGACACGTAACCGTCCTGGTTGATCGTGGGACGCACGGTGAGCTTCGTGCCCACATCGCGATACTGGATCACCTGGTCGCGTTGTGGTGCATCCGTGGGCAGGCTACGACTGACTTGCACGAACGGCCGTTGCGAACCGACCAGGAACCGCGCTTCCTGGTTGTTCGACGCGAGCAGGACGGGCCGCGACACGATTTCGACCTCACCGCGGCTGGCCGCCGCGCGCAGCGTTGCATCGATGTTGGCGCGGCCGAGATTCATCAGGGTGATCACCAGATCGCCGAGTCCACCGCCGTTGACCTGGCCGCCGGCGGTTCCATCGCCCTTGTCCACCGATTGCGGCGGGACAAAGAGATCAGCGCCCAGCGAGAACGAGCGGTCGTGGCGCGCTTCGACGATCAGGACCTCGATGAGGACCTGCAACGGTCGAATATCGAGCTGGTCCACCGCTTCCTTGATCACGTCGAAGTCGCGCTCGGAGGCACGAACGAGCAGCGAATTCGTCAGCTCGTCTGGCACAATCGTGACCGACCCCGCAAGCGCCGATTGCCGCGCCGCCGCTTGCGCCTGCGGCGCCTGCGCGCCCGCGGGCGGGACAACGTTGCGACGCAGTTCGTCGGAGAGCGTACCCGCGGACAATCCTGTCTGACCGGAAAACGCTCCCGTACCCCCGAACAGCTGGTTCACCGTGGCGGCGACGTCGGATGCGCGAGCGTGCCGCAGCCGAATGACAAACAACTGCACAGGCCCGGAGTCGGTCCTGACAGCCGGCCCCTTGCTCGGCTGCTCCGCCGCTTTCGGCCCGATCCGGTAGTAGGACGAGTCCTCGACAAAATCGAGATTCTGCGATTCCACGAGGCCACGGAGCAGCGCGAGGAGTCGCTGGCGATCGACGGGGCCGGGCGTCTGCAGGGTTACGCGTACCGGCTGAATCGGCCCAACCAGGACCGGCTTGGCGAGATACTGGCCGAGCGCCTGGATCACGGCGCGAATGTCGGTCTCAATGAACCGTACCGAGATGCTGTCGTTGGCGAGCCGCACCGCGGAAGTGTCTTGAGCGGCGAGCGCCGGCGAGGAGAGAAGCGCGAAAATCAGCGTCGCCGCCCTTCGCCGCCGTCTAACCTCGCCGCAGCGGTACCTCACGGCCCTCAGTTCTTCCATGGCTGGCGCACCTCCAGCACCCAGGTGGTATCCATACCGACGATGACGACTCGGCCGCTGCTGATCTTTTTCACTTGAAGACCCGCTACCGCATCGCCTACGCGAACGACGCGAGAACCTTCAACGCCGGGAAACCCCTCCACGATCGCCGATGGCGACACACCATCGACTACTCCCACGAGACTGAGCGTCGGTCTCGGAGGCGGCGGCGCGAGCTGCTCGGCGAGTCGCAACGGATCGTAGGCGGGAAGCAGCGGCCGGCGTGCGATGCGGAACGGGTCTCGCGACACGATCGCAGCGACCGACTCGGCACCGATCCGCGTGCGCGGAGCAGTCGCCGCCGCGCTCGAGTCGTAGACCGGCGACGGCGGCAATCGGACGCTGGCGATCGGCCGTGCCACGATGCGAACCGACGCTGCGACGCCGAACAGACCCAGCACGAGCAGCGACAAGCGCAGATCGGCCGTCATGTCTCGCGCTTCTCCGTGGACCGCGGCCTGATGTACCAGCCGGTGACCGTGACTTCGACCTTCAAGATTTCCGGTCCCCGCTGCACCGTTCCCGGCTCCAGGGCCTCCACGCGCAGCTCGTCCAGCTTCAGCACGTCGTCACCGCCATCGATGGCGCGGATCAGCGCGACCAATCCCCGAACGTCGGTTTCGAGCGCCGCATGCACCCGCACTCGACCGAGGCGGCCATCGCCACTCGAGTCGGGTAGCGGATCCATGCGCTCGACTTTGGCCGGCGCTCTCGAGGCAGCAAGGTTCATCCGGCCCGAGAGATCCGCGCCGGCTTCGGCTGACGTCGAGCCGGAAAGGATATGAGGTGCCAGTGCGACCAGCGCTTGCGACAACACGGCGGCCGAATCACGCAGCTTGGGCACTGACGCCATCTCTTCGCGCGTACGCGCCAGCAAGGTGGCTCGCTCGCGCAGGATCGCGTGGGCCGCGGTCTCACGCCGCACCGCCCACGGCAGGATGCGCAATCCCAGCACTGCGCCGGCGACCGCGATTCCACCCACAAGCAAGGCGCGGCGATCCCGGGGTGTCATGGAGTTCTCGCGCCGAAACTGATCGTGAAGCGCTCCCACTCGCGGCCGCCGAGCGCTTCGCGCACGATCGCGCCCTCGAAGCGAGGATTGGGAAGCGCGTGTGCGCGCTCGACGGCGGCAAGGACGTCCGCGGCACGGCGGCCGGCGCCCGCGACCACGCCCGAGCCATCTGATCGCCAGGTGTAAGATGTGACCACGGCGGAATCCGGAATCGCCCCGTTCACGCGGGCGAGCGTCGCGAGCGCCTCGCCACGCGAACGCCGCGCCTCCGCGAGCCCGAGCACCATCGCTTCGGCCGTGCGCATCTCGCGGCGCACATCGCGCAACGCGGCGAGCGGCGCCTCCGCCGCCGCGAGCTGCCGCTCGACATCCCGCCGCTCGGACACCAGCCGAATCCCAAAGAGCACACCCGCACCAAGCCACGTCACGACTGCTGCGATCGCGAGCCGAACGACCGTGCGCCGCTGGGCACGCGCGCGCACCACGCGCTCCGCTGTCGGCAGGAGCTGCACGTCCGGCGACACCCCGGCCGCCGTGATGCGCTCGACCGTGAGACCCGCGGCGGCAGCGCCGCTGACGATCGCCAGGACGAGTGGTTCCTCCACCGCGGCGGCGTGCGTGAGCCGGCCATTGCCGTTCGTCACCCAGACGGCGTCAGTGACGAGCGCGGCCCCGTTGCGCCGGAAGAATCGCCCCGCCTGATTGCCAACCAGCGCCGCCAGCTCGCGGTCTCCCACCGGCGGCAGATCGGCAAGGGTGCGCGTTTGAGCCGGTGGGCGCTCGAGCGTGACACGCAGTCGCCGGCAGCGTTCGGCGGGCGCCGCCGCCAGCCGCGCCACGATCTCCGTGAGATCGGCCGCAGATTCATAGCTGGCCTCCCCCGCCCAGATCGCCACACCGGCTCGCACCGCTTCAGCGCGTACCACGGCTTCACCCACGTTGAGCTGTAGCACCGGTGCCCGCGCGATCCTGTATTTCATTCAGTCTCTCGGCGAATCACGGCGAGTCGTCCCGGCACCGGGACGACCGTCAGGGTGGCTCGGGCCACGAGTGGTGTTCCCCGCACACCGCCCTCGATTGTCGCGATCAACTGTGGTGCATCGAATACGGCCGCACGCGCGAACTCCGCATAGCTGCTGAGCAACACTGTGCGCGATGAGCGGGACAAGAGCCCTGCAAGCTCATCGGCGCTGTGCACCGATCGAAGGGAGCGACGGCTTACGAGCAGGAACACAGCTTCTTCGGTCAGACCGGGCAGCGTACGTAAGACTTCCCGCGGGGCGGCGTTGACGTCGATCACGCCAGTTCCCCGAACCATGACGTACGATCCCAGTCGCGCAGCTAGCGCGGAGTCGATGCCGGGCACCTGCCGCAGGTCGTAGATCGTTCCCTGACGCCGTCTGGCAATCACCGAGTCCGCGAGTTCCGGTTGAACACCGACGGAGCTGAAGAGCTGTCGCAACGCATCGCCATCGGCGGTATTGGCGTTCAGCTTGGCGGCGGCGTCCTCGAGCGAGGCCCGGCACCACGTCCCGCGTCCTAGATCGATAGGATCGACCGTCCGGACGGAGGAGTTGGCTGCGAATCGGGCGAGGAGGATCTCTCCGCACGCCTCGCGGGCCCACTCGGCTCGCGCCAGCAGGACGCGATTGCGCGTGGTCTCATAACCGAGACGGGCGACCAGCATTCCCGTCCCGGCGATGGCTGTCAGGGCGGTCAGGACCCACAGCACCGCGAGCAGGGCAAATCCCTGCCGGCTCATCCCCGCTCCTTGATGAGAAAGAGCAGCGTGTCGGCACATTCGGAATCCCGCTTCCCGCATCCCGCAATCCGTAGGCGGATAGCAAGTGGCGCACTCACGGGAGAGATCCACTCGCGCACCCACTTCGTATCCGCGCCAGGATCGAGCAGATAGTCGAACGAGATGCCGCTCACACCGTTCGTGAGTTGGAGAGCGGTGCCACCTGTTCGTCCAACCAGGTGAGCATCCTGCCGCTGTATTGCCGTGGGCATTTGCTC
>Ga0075435_100001128_pt1 | contig 17036 bp, 15 predicted proteins | sample RhiMethybrSRZTD4_FD_75302 | JGI IMG/M metagenome (GOLD analysis project Ga0075435, IMG submission 75302) | Populus rhizosphere microbial communities from Tennessee, USA - Rhizosphere MetaG P. TD hybrid SRZTD4 | ecosystem: Host-associated > Plants > Roots > Rhizosphere > Soil | place: USA...
GGTCGACCAGGCTCGGCAGGCGCTCGAGGACCGCAAGCTGGTCGAACGGGCCAAGGGACTGTTGATGTCCGCGCTCGATCTGTCCGAGCAGGACGCCTTTCGCCGGCTGCAGCTGACGGCGCGCGAGCGCAACCTTCGCCTCGCCGACGTAGCGAGCCGCATCGTCGAGCAGCAGAGCCTGCTCGAGCCGGCCCGCAAGCAGAACGCGGCCAGGTAGCCCGCGCAGACAACGAGCGCTCCATGATGCGCAGGCCTGTGCGGTCCTGCTAGGTTCGAAGTGCTGCGTTCGTGATGACGTAGCGCGAGGCCATGGCTTGCCTCTTCCGAGTTCCATCGACGGAAGGCAGGGGCAATGGCCTCGAATCGTTCCAGAGCAAGTGATCGCAGCGCGGCACTCGCCGCGACGGCTGAGACGCGGTCGCAGGCGCTGAAGGCGCTTGCCAGACGCGCTGCGCGCATCCAGAAGGCCGTCTGCAGTCCAGCGGCGATGACATTCACCGCCCCGGCCGCCGCCGGTTGGATCGCGCAGAAATTGGGCGAGCTGACTGCACTCCCGCGCGCAGCCGCAGACCACTTCGACATGCGTATCGCACGCGTATCGACCGACAACTAGGAGGTTGCAATGAAACGCTGGATCAAGCTGTTGACGTTCGTGGCCGCAGGTGCGGTCCTCGCCTCGATCGGCGCCGGGCTCTCCCTCGGCGGCGATGCGAAGGCGAACCGGACGGTCGTCAAGGTCGCGAGGTCGCCCTTCGGACGGATCCTCGTCGACAGCAAGGGCATCACGCTCTACGACTTCGTCGAGGACAAGGGCACGAAGAGCGTCTGCTACGGAGCGTGTGCAGCCCTGTGGCCGCCGCTGACCACCTCGGGCAAGCCCGTCGCCGGACCGGGCGTCCGCGCCTCGCTGCTCGGCACGACCAAGCGCAAGGACGGCAAGCTCGAGGTCACGTACGGCGGTCACCCGCTCTACTACTTCGTGACCGACCGCAAGCCCGGCCAGACCACCGGGCAGGGCGTGAACCAGTTCGGCGGCCCGTGGTGGGTCATCTCGCCGGCAGGCAAGGAGATTCACCATGGCTAGCGGACCGAGCCACGCAGCGGCAAGGCCTGGGCCCGCAGGCGACGGAGAAGCGATGCGGGGTCGCCCGCTGCGGCGTGACAAGCGCCGTGAGCTCACCGGCGAGATCGCCCGCTACCTCGGCGCGGTCTCGATCCTGCTCGTCGGCGCCGTCCACGCACAGCAGTACTACAGGGCGTACTTCTCCGTCGTGCCGACGATCGGCACGCTCTTCCTGCTCAGCTTCATCGGCGCCGGCATCGTCGGCGCCGTTCTCTTCTTACCGGTGCGACGACTCGGCCGGCGGGTCGGAGATCTCATCCTTGCGTTCGCAGCGTTCGGAGCAATCTCGATCGCGCTCGGAACGCTCGTCAGTCTGCTCATCAGCGAGTACACGCCCCTCTTTGGCTTCATGGAGTCCGGCTACAGACTCGCCATCGTCCTCACCCTGCTCTTCGACGTTCTTACGACGGCCTTTCTCGGCGCTTTCCTTCTGATCGTCGGGCCGGGGGTGATCCACACCATCACCGATGAATGGAGAACTCGATGAACTCAAGTCGCGCCCACCCAGACCGCGTCCGCCGAGCGCCGGTTCGCGTAACCGGGAGTCGCCATGAAAGGCCTGCAGAGTGGCGGGCGCGCGCCACCTGTGCGCCGGTGACCTTCTGGTGTGGACCAGGCGGCAAATGACCGATCTCCGGCAGCTTTGCTCGAGGTCTACCCATCGCGCTTGCGATGGGCGTCCAGAACGCGACCGCCCGCCGGCTTGCCGTTCCCGAGCTGACCACCACCGTCCTCACTCTGACGTTGACGGGCAACGACGGGAACTCCTTCTCGATCTGATCGATCCGAGGCGCCCGCAAGGCGGCGCTTTTGCAGAGCCCTCTTCCGGACTCGAACCGGAGACCCCCTCCTTACCATGCGCTCCGAAACGGTTGCCGTGGGTTGCCACCGGTTGCTGATCGGCCGGTTTGAGCCGTTTTCGAGACCCTCCGATTTGCGACCGGTTGCCACCGGTTGCGCCCGCTGGGCTCCAGCGATGCTCCATCGGTCGGCGGTTACGGCCTGTGATCAGCGGGGGATGCGCTCGGCCAGCTGTTCTGCGTTGTAGGTGGTCGCGATCGGTGAGCCGTCGGGCTCGAGGGCGACGCCGTTCTTGAGCGGGCCGGCGTCGACTGGGTCGAAGCCGAGATGCTCGAGAAGTCGCATGACTGTTCGGACGGCGAGTTGGTCGTCGCCGGCTGCGCCGATTGCGATCCGGTTGGGTGCGCCGTGGGGTAGTTGGTTCTCTTCGAGTTGGTGGTAGCCGAGTTGATTGAGGCTCTTGACGAGGCGAGCTGAGGGAAAGTGCTGCTGGACGATCGTGCTTGTGCCTTCGGGTGCGTCGGCGAGTTCGGGGTCGTCGCCGTCGACGGGCGGCCAGTAGTTCGTCGCATCGATGAGGACCTTGTCAGCGAAAAGGTCGGGCTGGAGTTCGCGGAACCGGTGGGTGGGGACAGCGAGGACTATGACGTCGGCGTGGCCTGCGACCTCGTTGGTCGTGGCCGCGTGTGCGCCGGGCGCGAGCACGTCGATCGTGAGCGCGATGTCGTCGGAGGGGCCTGATCCTGAGATGGCGACGTCGTAGCCGGCCGCGACGGCGGCGCGGGCGAGCGTGGTGCCCAGCTTGCCGGCGCCGACGATGCCGAGGCGCCGATCATCGATTTCCTGGGTGGTGGCCCGCGGTGCTTCGGCCGTGAGTTGGCCCGCAGCGACGGCCATCGTCAGCTCCTGCCGCCCGCGGCCAAGGTCGTGTCCGGTTCGGGCGTAGCCGCGAGCAGCTCGCGCGCGCGGGGAATCACTTCGCGGCCGAAGAGGTCGATCATGGCCATCCGCTGCTCGTGCGGGATTCGCCCGATCGCGTAGTGCAGGTGAAAGCGGCTCAGGTCGAGCGTGCGGACGACCTCGGCAATCCGGCGCGCGACGGTCTCGGGCGACCCGACGTACATCGAGCCGTGATCGACCTCGGCCAGGAACTGCTCGTAGGTCGGCGGTCGCCAGCCACGCTCCTCGGCCGCACGCTCGAACTGCTCCTTGTAATAGGGCCACTGGATCCTCACGGCCTCCTCGTCGGTGGCCGCGACGAACCCCAGCGTGTGCAATCCGACCGGCAGCTTCGGCTGTCCGTGCTCTTCAAGCGCGCGCTTGTAGAGCTCGACGTACGGCGCAAAGCGCTCGGGCCGCCCGCCGATGATCGCGAGCATCAGCGGGAGGCCGAAGCGTGCGGCGCGCACGACCGACTGCGGGCTGCCGCCGACGCCCACCCAGGTCGGGATGTGCCCGGTGGCGATGGGAGGGCTGACGACCTGGTTCGTGAGCGGCGGCCGGAACCTTCCCGACCAGGTCACCGGCTGCTCCCGAAGCAGGCGGACGAGCAGGTCGAGCTTCTCTTCATAGAGCTCTTCGTAGTCCGCGAGGTCAAAGCCGAAGAGCGGGAACGACTCGACTGCCGAGCCGCGGCCGACGATCAGTTGCGCGCGGCCCTTCGAGACCGCGTCGAGCGTGGCGAACTCGGTGTACAGCCGGACCGGATCTCGCGTGCTGAGCACGGTGACGGCCGTGCCAAGGCGGATTCGGTCTGTTCGGCCGGCGATCGCGGCCAGGATCACGTGGCCCGCCGAGTCCATGAACTCGGGGCGGTAGTGCTCGCCGATGTTGAACGAGTCGATCCCGACCGCTTCGGCGAGGACAGCCTCCTCGACCGTGTTCCGGATGACTTGGTCACCGTCGATCGGCAGCCCGGCGTCGTCGACCGTTAGCGGTACGAAGGTGTCGAGGCCGAATTCTAGTGTCGCGATCATTTCCGTCCCTCCGAGCCAATTACTTGACTGCTCAAACGTCTGGGTATCGGCGGATATTCCGCCGGCCGGCGCGTCGCCGGCCGGCCCTCGCTGCAGTGTCACCGGAGCCGACGTCGTACGAATGCCTGTCGGTAGGCTTGCGCCCCTCGAAGGAGGAAGATGGCGGAAACGCACGATGTCGACCGGGCAGCGCCGGTTTTGGCGCATCACGAAGTCGAGATCGACGCACCCTTGGAACGGGTCTGGGCATTGCACACCGACGTGGACAGGTGGCCCGAGTGGCAGACGGACATCACGGAGGCACGCATCGAAGGACTGTTTGAGCCCGGATCGTCGTTCGACTGGACGAGCTACGGGTTCAGCGTCAGGTCGACGATCTACGACATGGATGCGAGATCGCGGGTGCTGTGGGGCGGCACAGCGGAGGGCATAACGGGCATTCACGAGTGGCTGTTCACCGAGACTCCGGGCGGCGTTCACGTTGAGACGAACGAGTCGTTCGCGGGTGATCCTGTGGAAGCGGACGCGACCTCGATGCAGTCGATGCTCGACGGCTCGCTCGCGGCCTGGCTCGGTCACCTTAAGGCAGCAGCCGAATCTAAGACCTGAGGCTGTTGCCTCAGCCGAGCTGTAGCCGCGGCGGCGGCCGTCGCCCCTCAGCCCTTAGAGTCCCGGACGTTCTTCTTGGCGGTCGAGGAGCGCGAGGTAGGCGAATCCTTCTCGAGCGCGAACTTGTTCGCAGGCTCGACCTCGACGGAGGTGATCCCGTCGCCCGCGAAGGCGCCAAGACGCCGGCGACAACAAGCTGATCCAGACTGGAACCAGGGGAGCTGACACGAATGGAGCTTCCCCCGGGAGCTGCCGTCACCCGGTTATCGACGGGCCATAGGTTCTTCAGGCTCAGCGGAGTGCGGGTGCGATCTCGCGGGCGATCGTCTCTCCGGACGATTCCGGCCGACCGACGCTGTGGTCAAGGAGTGGTCACGTCCGGAGGTCGGGCTCGACTGCGCACGGGAACTCGGGCACTCGTTGTCGCTACGTCGAGGCGTGTCATGTGGGCGTATCGAGTGCGGCGAACGCGTCGGCGAGCGTCGCGTCAGGATCGGGCGGCGGAAGCCCTTGCGCGGCAGCGACGAGATCTGGCCTTCGGCTCCGATAGAAGCTCGCAACTCCTCCGTTTGGCGAACGCCGCAGGCAGTGCGCGAGGTGCAGAAGCTCCGGCAGCCGGCCGGCGGCATCAGTCAGCGGGCCTTCGACACTCAGCGGATGCGCTTCGTGATCGGCGCTTGGGAGGAGCTTGGCGACGGCGCCGGCATACGGCTCTCGTGCTGCGTACCACAGACGCCCGACACGTACCGCAATCGCCGCCGAAACGCAGAGATGGCACGGTTCGAGCGATGTGTAGAGGCTAAAGCCCTCGTAGGTCGAGTCTGAGCCCAGGGCAAGCAGAGCGTTCACCTCGGCGTGCGCCAGTCGGGAGCCGCTCAGCTGTTTGTCGCGGCCCTTGTCGAAGGTTCGGTTGCGCCCCCGGCCGACAACTTCCCCTGCCTCGTCCACGACCACAGCTCCGACAGGAATCGTCCCGGCCAGATACGCCTCCCACATCAAAGAGAACACCTCGGGCCACGGAGCACGAAGCCCATTCCGCTCGGCGACGATAGCCCGATCGTACAACCTGATCTTTGATCCGGCGCGGCTGGTGAGGTAGACGTTTTCCAGGCCGGACTCCGCCTCGCTAGCAAGGCGAGAAAACGCCGGCTGCGGAGAGCCTGCCCGGATCCGAAACGGGCACACAGGTCGCGCACACTCCGGCTAGTGGGACGGCGGAGACTCGAGCGATTCCGGCTGACAGGTACTCGACTTGGGCGCGAAGACGTAGCGGCACGCGTGAGCGATCTTGGGCCAGATAGTTGACCCCGGTCGGATTCAGCGAACTGTGAAGACGCCCTTCATACCGGCCGCGGCATGGCCGGGCACGGTCGCCTGATTCAGGCTTGAGGCGGCAGCGACGGCGAGCGAGCGGCAGCATCGCCGCAAGCCGGAAGTCGGGATCCCCGCTAGCCGCCATCTGCATTTCGGGCGCGCGCCGATGCCGAGTTGCGCGGCGGCGGTCATGGTGGTCCGGCAGGCAAAGACTGCAGATCGAGTCAACTCGAACGAAGAGGAGCGACCAGATGATCCACAACAGATCGAGAACCCTGTTCGCGAGCGTGGCAGCGCTACCGCTCGTCGCGCTGGCCCTGGCGGGGTGTGGAGGCGGTGGTAGCAGCTCGGCAGCCCCTCCGACGACGAAGGACGGACGCGCAGCCACGATTGGTGCCGCGAATGTAAGCCTCGGCAAGATCCTCGTGAACTCGCAGGGCCGCACGCTCTACCTGTTCCAGAAAGACTCCGGAACGACGAGTGAGTGCACGGGCGCGTGTGCGGCAAACTGGCCGCCCCTACGCGCGAAGGGCTCGCCGGCGATCGGGGGCGGAGCGCAAGCATCGCTGCTCGCAAGCACGAAGCGTCCAGACGGCAGCCGCCAGATCACGTACAACAACCATCCGCTGTACACATTCGTGAAAGACACCAAGGCCGGTGACACGAACGGCGAGGGTCTGAGCGCGTTCGGTGGCACGTGGTACGCGATCTCCCCGGCCGGGAACCAGGTCGTCGGCCAACCGGCGAACTCGGGCGGCTACGGCTACTAGAAGCGAGACATTCGCCGACCGACATTCCGGCGAACTGATGCGGGGCGGCGGCGCGAAGCATCGCCGCCCCGCACGGATGCGAGCAGCCGCCGACCCACACTGGAGCGCGCGGGCTCAGCCCGCGCGCGTTCAACGCGAAGCGCCGTACTACGCGAAGCGCCGTACACCCAACCCGAGCGAAAGCGAAGCGTTCGCTCGGACGGACCCCTAGCGGGAGTCCAGGAAGGTGATCACGGCGAGGACGCGACGCTGGTCGTCCTCCGTGGCAGGCAGGCGAAGCTTCATCAGCACGCTGCGGATGTGCTTCTCGACCGTTCCCTCCGTGATCCAGAGCTTGTGCGCGATACCAGCGTTCGAGCGGCCTTCTGCCATCAGCGCGAGCACCTCCCGCTCGCGCGGAGAGAGCACATCGAGCGGGTCTTCCCTGCGTCGAGCCGCTACGAGCTCGCTGACGAGTGCCGGATCGACGACGGACGCTCCTTTGACGATGCGCTCGAGGGTCTCGATGAACTCGTCCACGTCGGTGACCCTCGTCTTGAGGAGGTAACCGGACCGTTGGCCTCCCTCCAGCAACTCCGTCGCCCGCTCAACCTGGACGTGGGCCGTCAATACGACGATTGCCATCTCGGGAAACTCTTCGCGGATCGTCGATGCCGCCTCGAGTCCCTCGCTCGTGTGCGTCGGCGGCATCCGAATGTCCACGATCGCAAGCTCCGGTTCCTGCTCGCGAACGAGCTCGATCAGCTCGAACGCAGTCCCGCACTGACCAACGACATCGAAGCCGGAGCGCTCCAGCAGCCCGGCAAGTCCCTCTCGCAAGAGGACATCGTCGTCAGCCAGCACGACGCGGGCCGGGCTCGCGCTCACACCGAGGATTATGGGCCACTGCGATGCGCTCGGTACATCGGCTCTTCGCTGGTACGCGGCGCTCATTGGCAGATAGCAGGTACTGCGAGTTTCGGGGTCGTCGGGGTCGCGAACGGGCGCTGACTGCGAAGTCCCGTCTCGCGGTCATAGCGATCGTTGGCGGGCATCGAAACTCTCGAAAGGAGCCAAGCAATGGGGTCTTTCCCAAGCACGAAACAGATCAGCATTCGCACGGTGCTGATGCTCGCGGCGTTCGCGATCGGCGCACTCGCGGTAACTCCGTTCGCACCGGCACAGAGCGATCGACAGGCTGCCGCCGCCGCAGCGACGATTCAGGTCAAGGGCGGGGAGTTCTTCTTCAGGCTCTCGTCAAAGACCGCAAAACCCGGCAAGGCGACGTTCGTCTTCAAGAACATCGGCCACGTGTCGCACGATTTCAAGATCGCCGGCAAGAGGACGCCTCTGATCGATCCCGGGAAGACGGCGAAGCTCGTCGTCACGCTCAAAAAGGGCAAGTACCCCTACCTCTGCACCGTGCCCGGACATGCTGCTGCGGGCATGAAAGGAGTCTTCACAGTTCGCTGAGTAAGCGCCGACGCGCTGCTCCGAGAGCGAGAGGCGGGCGCACTTCATGCGGAGAAGTGCGCCACGCCGAACGCCAGCAGCATGAGCACCGTCGCGATGGGGACGACGAATGCAAGGACGACGCCCACGAGGAGTGCAGGCGTTGCGGGGCTCTCGCCTTCGTTGACGATCTCGCGCACGTGCGCAGCCTCCTGCTCTGTCGCCCGAACGGGATGGCGAGCGAAGCTCGGTTGCGGCACGTTCCTAGGCGGATCGTGTTGCACGTCCCCAACGATGTCGCCTGGCGTAGACCTCGTCTTCGCTGCCAGCACCCAACCCCACTACCCGTCAGCAGGGATTGCGCAACTGCCGTAGGCGGCACCGTCTGAAGGCCGCTACCGGCGATGCCCTGCCTACGTTGGTGCGGCAACGCTGTGCCGGTCACGTTCAGACGCGATCGAAAGGACGGCTCGACCGATGAAACGTCTCCCAACCAGCGTACTCACAGCTTTCCTCGTCATTGCAGGCGTCGTGTTCGCGGCCGGTTGCGGCGGCGGCGGGAAGAGCAATAGTTCCAGCACTGCTCCGGCCTTCTCTTCGAGCGAGCTCGCCAGCCTTCCGACGAAGAACTGGATCACGAACGGCGGCACGATCTCGAACCAGCGCTACTCCCCGCTGACGCAGCTCAATGCCGCGAACGTCGGCCGCCTCAAGGGGATCTGGCACATCCATCTGCGCTCCGGCGCCGCGGGCAAGTACTCGGGCGAGGCGCAGCCGATCGTCTTCGACAACGTGATGTACATCGTCACGGGCGCCGACGACGTCTTCGCGATCGACGCGAAGACCGGCGCGAGGAAGTGGGCCTACCGCGCACACCTGAATCAGCAGATCAAGACGGTCTGCTGCGGCTGGACGAACCGTGGCGTCGCCCTCGGCGACGGCAAGGTCTACCTCGGCCAGCTCAACGGGAAGCTTGTCGCGCTCGACCAGCAGACGGGCCGCATCGTGTGGTCGACGCAGGTCGCGCGCTATCAGCAGGGTTACACGATCACGAACGCTCCCCTCTACTACAACGGACGCGTGTACACCGGCCTCTCCGGCGGAGAGTTCGGGATCCGTGGGCGCCTGACAGCCTTCAGTGCCAAGACAGGCAAGGAGGTCTGGCGCTTCTACACGATTCCGGGCCCCGGCCAGGTCGGACACGACACGTGGCCGGCGAACAACAACTCCTGGATGCACGGCGGCGCACCCGTCTGGCAGACGCCGGCCGTCGACCCCAAGCTCGGCCTGCTCTACTTCTCCACCGGAAACGCTGCACCTGACCTCTTCGCCGCCCAGCGTGCGGGCGACAACCTCTTCTCGGCGTCGATCATCGCGATCGACGCGAAGACCGGCAAATACCGCTGGCACTTCCAGGAGGTCCACCATGACATCTGGGACTACGACTCCACCAGTCCTGTTGTGCTCTTCGACGTCTCCGTCGGTGGTCGCATGCGCGAGGCGATCGCAGAGGCCGGAAAGACAGGTTGGGTGTACATCCTCGACCGAAAGACGGGCAAGCCGCTGATCGGGATCGACGAGCGCCCCGTGCCGCAGGCGCCGGCCCAGAAGACTGCCGCGACACAGCCTCACCCCCGCGGCGATGCGACGGTGCCGCAATCGGTTCCGGCTGCGGCCTTCCGCCAGTTCGCGTCGCAGCTGCCGAAGGGCACGAAGCTGCTCAACGACGGGCGGATCTTCACACCGTTCAGCCCGGGCGGCAGCATCCTGGCGACCCCGAGCTCCCTCGGCGGTACCAACTGGTGGCCGATGAGCTTCAACCCCAAGACAGGCAACCTCTACGTGTGCGGGTTCAACCAGCCCCAGCTCTTCGCCGGCGGCAAGTCGGCCGCGTACGAGGCCGGCCAGAGCTACGAGGGCAGTACCTTCGCACCGCAGGGGGCGCCCACCGGGACCTTCACGGCAATCGACGGGGCGACCAACCGAATCGCGTGGCAGAAGCAGTTCTCCGACTCGTGCTACAGCGGCTCGACGACGACGGCGGGGAACATCGTCTTCGTCGGTCGGAACAAGGGACAGCTGCAGGCCTACGACGCGACGAACGGGAAGCTACTGTGGAGCTTCCAGACCGGGGCCGGCGCGAACAACACCGCGAGCGTCTTCTCGCTCGACGGCAAGGAGGTCGTCGCCTTCTACGCCGCAGGCAGCGCCCTCGGCGGTAGCCCGCACGGCGACGACGTCTGGCTGCTCGGTCTCGACGGCAAGCTGGGGCCGGCTCCAGCGCCCTCCTCGGGCAGCGCACAGTCGCATACGGGCGAGCAGAAGCCCGCGAAGAAGCCGGCGAAGGCCGCAAGCGCGTCGACGGTGACCGTCGGCGCGACCGAGTTCCGTTTCACGCTCTCGGCGACGAGCGTTCAACACGGCACCGTCACGTTCAAGGTCACGAACAACGGCGGCATCACCCACAACCTGCGCATCAACAACCAGCAGACTCCCAACATCGACCCTGGCTCCACCGCCACGCTGAAGGTCACGTTCGCCAAGCCCGGCAACTACCCGTACCTCTGCACGATCCCGGGACATGCCGAGGCTGGGATGAAAGGCGTGCTCAAGGTCACCTGAGCCCTGCGGGAAGGTCTGCACAAAGACGAGCGCGGCTACCCCTCACGGCCGCGCTCGTCATCGGTTGGCGGCGATGGACCTGGCTTACCGGCCAGCAGGTATTCGCCGATTCCCGTCCAGGCGACTGCCGGATAGCGGCTGGCGGTGCAGACGCCGACTCGACAAAGAGGAATCCTCAGCAGTTGTCAGAGACACCGGCCGAAAGGACCTCACCATGGAGATCGACCTTGTTCAGCACTTGTGGCCTCGGCGAATGGCGCGGGCGACGAACCGGCGAACCAACCTGACCACATGTTCACTGTGCCTACGGGTGCGCCGAAGCTCGGAGTGGTGCGAGGCGGAGCAGGTCATCCGGGAGCTTCGGTCTTACGAGCTCGAGGCGCCACCACGACTGCACTCCGCGGTATGCGAGGACTGCGCCGAGTCGATCTTCAGTCGACGCGGCGCAGAAGAGAGCCACGGGAAGGCGGCGTGACTGCCGGGCGCGTCGTTTTCGCGTGCCTGGCGCTCGGCGCCGCGCTCGTCGGCGACGGCGCCAGCGCGAAGACGTTGGCCTTCGCTCCGCGCCTTGCCGCTGACGCATCGCCGCAGGCGACGGTGAACTGGTCCGGCTATGCAGCAACTTCGCCTACAGCCGAGGCAACGCCGTCGTCCGGCTCACCGCTCTCCTTCAGCGACGTGACGGGAAGCTGGGTCCAGCCGAAGGCACGCTGCGTCAAGGGTCGTGCCGACGCCGCCGCCTTCTGGGTTGGGATCGGCGGCTTCAACGAAGACTCGTCCACGCTTCAGCAGGTCGGGACAACGGCGCAGTGCAGCAGCGGTGGTATCGCGACCTACTTCGTCTGGTGGGAGATCGTCCCGGCTGCAGAGGTACGGGTGCCGATGAAGGTTCGGCCTGGAGACCGAGTCACCGCCGCCGTGCTCATCAATGGAGCGAGGGTGACGATGAGCATCAAGAACGCGACCAGGAAGACCCGGTTCTCGACGACCGTGACGGTCGCACAGCCTCTCGACGTCTCGTCCGCCGAGTGGATCGCCGAGGCTCCGACGGCCTGCACGGCGAGTGGCGCGTGCGAGGTCGTCCCGTTGACCAACTTCGGCAGTGTCATGTTCGGCAAGGCCGCCGCAACCGCGAACCGCATGTCCGGCACGATCACCCACCGCGCCTGGCTTGCGACTCCGCTGCAGCTGATCCCGGATACAGCGACCGGCGGCTTGGGTGCCGCTCCAGGTGCGCTCTCTCCGGACGGCCGCTCGTTTCGAGTCACGTCGCAGCGCGCGGAGTCGATGCTGCGGCCGAGTCGGCCGGCGCCCTAGCTTCCAGGCAAGCTGCCGACGCGCGCAGCCGATGCCGGGGGCGCTACCTCCAAACTGGGCGCTCATCGTGCTCAGGCCCGGGGGAGGTCGAGGTCGAGGCGAGACCCGGGTCGCGCGTCGAGGACGCAGCCGATGAGCAGGTTGCCGCCTGATGTAGCGTCCGGCCGCGTGATGCGCGCGATGATCTTCAGCGGTCCCGCGAACCCTTTGGAGGCGACCGAGCTACCGGCGCCGGAGCCGAGACGAGGTGAGCTGCGCCTCGATGTCCGAGCATGTGCGGTCTGTCGAACCGATCTTCACATCGTCGACGGGGATCTGGGCGACCCCAAGCTCCCGCTTGTGCTCGGGCATCAGATCGTGGGCAGCGTGAACGCAGTCGGCGAGGGTGCGTCGCGATTCTCGGTTGGCGACCGCGTCGGGGTGCCGTGGCTCGGCTGGACGGACGGCACCTGTCGCTTCTGCCGCTCCGGACGAGAGAACCTTTGCGACCTGGCCCGCTTCACCGGGTACCAGATCGACGGCGGCTTCGCGGAGCAGACAGTGGCCGACGAGCGCTACTGCTTCAGCATCCCGGACTCCTACTCCGACGTGGAGGCTGCGCCGCTTCTCTGTGCGGGACTGATCGGCTATCGCTCGCTCGTGCTCGCCGGCGACGCCGAGCGTCTCGGTCTGTACGGGTTCGGCGCGTCCGCGCACATCGTCGTGCAGGTGGCGCGCTGGCAGGGACGTCGCGTCTTTGCCTTCACTCGCCCCGATGACGAGGACGGGCAGCGCTTCGCACTCTCGCTCGGGGCGGAGTGGGCGGGGAGCTCAACCGAGGCACCGCCGGAAGAGCTCGACGCAGCAATCATCTTTGCGGCCGTCGGGGAGCTCGTCCCTCTGTCGCTGGCGGCAGTCGCGAAGGGCGGAGTCGTCGTCTGCGCCGGGATCCACATGAGTGACATCCCGTCGTTCCCGTACGAGCTGCTCTGGGGCGAGCGGACACTCCGCTCGGTCACGAACCTCACTCGCCACGACGGCGTCGAGTTCATGCACCTCGTGCCACAGGTGCCGGTGCGCACCGTGAGCCGTGAGTTTCGCCTCGAAGAAGCGAACGAGGCGCTGCAGCACATGCGCGCCGGCGACCTACGCGGCGCAGCCGTCTTGAAGCTCGTCTGACCGGCTCGGCGTTCAGCCCCGGCCGGCAAAGCGTGCCGGCCGGGGCTCGTGAAACAGTCCTTCGTTGCGTGCTCAGCCGGCAGTGATGGAGCCGAAGAGCCCGTGCGTTTCCCCGCCTGGCCCTGCGAGGAAGTAGAGCGACGTCGTCGGACCGGCTGTGGATCCGTTTCCGAATGCGATCGCCCAGAGACCGTCGATCTCGATCGGCGTGCCGTCACTCCCTCGGAGCTGGCCTGCGTAGCCCCACTTGGCGTTGCCGCGGTCGTGGTACGCACTGATCCGGCCGTCTCCGAAGTTCCCGACCAGGAGGTCGCCGGAGAAGGCGCCGAAACTCGACGGAGCGAGCGCCAATCCCCACGGAGCATTCGGGGGTGCGTTCTTGCGCCCGCCGGAAGCCGCTCGCGCGACGAGCTTCCCGTCAGGGGTGTATTCGTCGACGTACCCACGTCCGCCGCCGGGGACGTCGACGCGTCTGGCGGCGTCCTGCTTCGCATAGGTGACGAAGATGCGGGAGCCCAACGCCTGGATGCCGAACGGCGCGTAGCCCTTCGGGAGCTTGGGATCCCGGAAGCCGCGGGCGAGCGAGACCGGCTTGAACGACGCGTCGAAGACATCGACGCGGTTGTTGTGGAAGTCGCTGGCGTACAGGCGGCCATTCAGGGTGGCGAGGCCTCTGTAGACGGCCTTCTGCGACGAGCGATCGACGCCCGGTATCGCCGTCGTCGCGTTGACGGTGGGCGACCAGCCGAGAATCGTGCCGGCTTGCGTCGAGAACAGGAAGCGGGCAGCGCCGCTGACTCCGTTCTGGCTCACGACGAAGGCGCTCGCGTTACCGTTGAAGACGGTACCTGTGGGCCCGCCCGCGACCTTTACGGTGAGCGCCTGCTTCGCACCCGTGCCGCTGTAGAGCGTCGACTCATTCGTGCCGTTGTCGGACGCCCACCAGGGTGTCGTCGGGCCGGCAGACAGCCCCCACCCGTTGATCAGGGCCGGGTCCGTGCTCGGTGCAGACGACCCGCTGTCCGCAACGAGATTCGTGACGGTGAATGAGTTGGCCGGCGACGCCGCTCCGGCAAGTGCGGCGATCGATGCCGCGATTGAGATCGCGCTGACCGCGCTTATCACTCTTACGCGAAACATGTTTCCTCCTAGTCGAAGTGCACAGCCAACACGATCGCCCCGGCCGCTCGGTCGGCGCATCCGTGCAAACGCGAAGGTCGACTGCCCGGCTAGCCGGTAGCGCGAAGCTGCCCACGAACGCGATCCGGGCGGTTTTCCAGGTAGCAGGTACTCACGTTGGTTGCTGACTGCGACGACGGCGGGCCGTCGAACAGCGATCGTCCGCTTCCATGGAACGAGACAGGATCGCCGTGCGCACGCGAACTCCTCTGCAGGAAATGGTCGACGCGGTGCACACCCTTTCCGACGATCCGAGCTTGGCGAATGTCGAGCGCTATCTGGCGTCGAGCTCGGCGCTCGAGAATTCGCGTCATCAATCCGCTAAGAGGAAGAGCCGAAATGCTCGAAAGACTCGGGATCCCGTACACAGCTGAGGCCACCGCCCGGGAGGCCGCGAAGGGCACTCGGCGACGAGCGACGGCCGTGTCGACGTCGACCTCGACGATCCGGATGAGATAGAGGCCCTCGAGCTCGACGCCCCTCGGCTCACCCGCGACGTGGCCGTCGACCTGATGAACCGTGCGCACGACCCAGGCCGCCTGATTAGCGCGTCTACCGTGTGCTGCTGTCGAGCGGTAGCTCGGCGATCAGGTTCGTCCCGCCGCCTTGGCGGCTCTCGAGGCTGATGGTCCCACCGATCGCGTCCGCCCTGTCCTTGAGGCCGAGTAGGCCGGAACCCCGGGTGGCATCTGCGCCGCCGACACCGTCGTCGCCGACGGCTATACAAAGGGCTCGGTTGCGGACCTCGACCTCGACCCGCACTCGCGACGCGCGAGAGTGCTTGGCCGCGTTCGTCAACGTCTCTGAGACGACGTAATAGGCCGCTACCTCGATGGATTCGGGCAGCCGCCCGGCCGTTCGCACTTCGAGCTCGACAGGAATCGGCGACCGATGCGCGAGGGTCTTCAGAGCGGGGCCGAGCCCACCCTCGGCGAGTATCGCCGGATGGAGCCCAAGTGCGATCTCCCGGAGCCCGTCGAGGGCGATCGTGAGCCCTTCGGCGATGTGGGACAGCTCATCTTGATGCTTGCTCATCTCCTTCGGCACGGATGCCTGGGCCGCACGCACCTCGAGCGCCAGCGAGACGAGCTGCTGCTGCGCGCCGTCGTGCAGGTCGCGCTCGATCCGGCGCCGGGTCGCGTCGGCGGTAGCGACGATTCGTGCGCGTGAGGCGTCGAGCTCCGCGCGACCCTCGGCGTTGGCGATTGCCATCGCGAGGAGCTCCGTGAACTTTGCCAGCCGGCCCTCGAAGTCAGCGGGCAGCGGCTCGGCTTCGCGCGAGCCGACGGCCATAACGCCCCAGAGAGTCCCGTCGACGACGACGGGCACGCCGACCGCGGAACGCGCGCCTTCGGCCCGTGCAGCGGCCGCGATCGGCCCGTGCGCGGGCCGGGTGTAGTCGGCGTGCGCCGGGAAGCCGGTTCGGCAGACACGCGCGATCGCGCTGCTGTCATCCTCGACCGACCAGCTTCTCCCGACTGGGCCGAGGTAGCCGTCGGAAGTTGCAAGCACGGTCGCGGTGCCTGCGTCGTAGCGGAGCAGCACGCTGAGGGGGGCCTTGAACATCCGTGCGACCTCGTGTCGGACGGCATCGAACACATGGTGCGGGGTCGCTCCCTCGGCGACGAGGGTGGCGACCCGCCGCAGCGCCGCCTGTTCGTCGGCGAGCTGCGCGAGCTGCTCATGCGCCTCGCTCTTTGCGATCGCCGTCGCCAGGAGCTCCGTGAATTTCGCCAGCCGGCCTTCGACGTCGGCCGGCAGGGGCTCGGTTCCGCGCGTGCCGACGGTGACGACGCCCCAGAGAGCTCCGTCGACGACGACGGGCACGCCAACCGCGGACCGCCCGCCTGCGGCCCGAGCAGCGGCCGCGATCGGCCCCTGCGTGGGCTGGGTGTAGTCGGCGCGCGCTGGGAGGCCGGTTCGGCAGACTTGCGCGGTGGCGCTGCTGTCGCCTTCGACGGGCCAGCTCCTCCCGGCGGGGCCAAGGAAGCCGTCGGCAGTTGTAACCAGGGTCACGGCGCCGTTGGCGTAGCGCATCAGCATGCTGACTGGGGTGTTGAGCATCCGTGCGACCTCGTGTCGGACGCCGTCGAACACACGGTGCGGAGTCGCTCCCTCGGCGACGAGGGTGGCGACCCGCCGCAGCGCCGCCTGCTCGTCGGCGAGCTGCGCGAGCTGCTCATGTGCCTCGCTGTTTGCGATCGCCGTCGCGACGAGCTCGGTGAACGCGGCCAGTCGGCGCTCGGTCTCGGGCGGCAGCTCCTGCTCACTCTTCGAGCTGACGGCCATCACTCCCCAGAGGCGGCCGTCGACTGTGATCGGAGCTCCCACCGACGACTGCCAGCCCATCTCCCGGGCGGCCTTGGGCGCTTCGCCGGGAGCTTCTGCGTAGTTCTCGACCCGACCGGGCCGGCCACTGTCGAAGATCAAGCCCGATACGGTCCCTTCGAGCGGGTAGCGCTTCCCGACGTAGTTGTAGCCGCCTTCGGTCGTCCAGCCGCTTAACGCCATCACGCTCCCGTCGTCCTCGTAACGCGTCAGAGCGGAACCGTCCGCGTCAATCAATGCGGCCACCTCCGCGCTCACGGCTTCGAACACCTCTGCCGGTTGCGCGCCCGCGGCAACCAGCGTCGCCACCCGACGCAGCGCTGCCTGCTCCTCTGCGAGCCGCGTGAGCTCCTCGTGGGCCTGGCTGTTGGCGATCGCGGTTGCCACGAGCTCGGTGAATTCCGCGAG
>Ga0075435_100001129_pt1 | contig 17008 bp, 17 predicted proteins | sample RhiMethybrSRZTD4_FD_75302 | JGI IMG/M metagenome (GOLD analysis project Ga0075435, IMG submission 75302) | Populus rhizosphere microbial communities from Tennessee, USA - Rhizosphere MetaG P. TD hybrid SRZTD4 | ecosystem: Host-associated > Plants > Roots > Rhizosphere > Soil | place: USA...
CACGCGCGCATCGGGATGGTCGATGACGTGCACGTAGACCGGCATCCGCTCGCCCTCGGCGAGCAGGTCGGCGACCCAGACTGGCGTGATGGTGATTGAGGCGGGGGGGTTCACGGTTTACCGACCGCCGCGGTGGTGGTTGGTATGTGAGACATGATGACCTCCTTTACCGGTACTGGCTGACGCGCGGCCGGCCGGACTGCCTCGCGCGCTGGCTGAGCCGCTCCTCAGTCCGTTGGCTGGTAGAGCAGTGAGCCCCGTCCTGCTTGTGGCAGGTCTCGAACACGTTATGCGGCAGCTACCGTACTCACGCAGCCTCCCGACGCGTGGTGGTGCGCCCAGTGACGCGCCCCGGTGCCCAGAATTTCCTCGACCTGGTCAGGAACACAAGCGAGCTGCGGCGGTCGTGTGCTTGGCGCGTTGGCGCGTTCACCCGCAGTGGGTGAGTCTGGCCGGCGCGAGCGCATCCACAATGTCTTGTGGACAGGCTCACACCGTGGGCCGGAGAGAAAGGTCGGCGGATGGGGTGTCTACTCGCACTGCTTGCCGGGGTCGCGCCAAGAGTCGCTCTCGCGCTGGTCTGGATTTTCACGAACTGGGTGGACCGTGCATTCCACGGCTTCCTCATCCCGCTCCTCGGGCTGATCGTCTTTCCCTATGCCACCCTGTTCTACGTCCTTGCCTACAACCCGGTGAGCGGCGGACTGGCCGGTTGGGGATGGATCTTTGTGGTCCTCGGCTTTGTCTTCGACATCGGGCACTGGGTCGGCGGAGGTGTGACTGGTCGGCAACGTTATGCGAGCGCATAGCGCCGTTTATCAGGTGACTCGGGGGCGTCACCTGATGAAGCCATGAGCACCGAAATAGCTGGTGCCCTGGTCCGCAGGGCTGGTCAGCAGTGTGGCCGGCCACCGGCGCAATGTCGCGCGTGTCGATGGCGCCGACCCTGGCCTCACCTGTCATGCCGCACAACCGACCCTGGTCGGCCACGAGCTGCGTCGTACGGGATTTCGCGGACATCGCCCAGCTCGCCCGAAGGCCGCCGCTGAAGCATCGGCATCGCAATAGCCCGAACTTGAACCAGGTCAAGGCGCGGATTCTCGACTGAACCGCCTTGTTCACCTCTCACTGCTCTTGTCGCTTCGCCAGGGGCCGGTCGTTGATCAACGGCTGGTGCAAACTGAGCGGATGCTGCACTTGAGGATCTGGTCGCCCACCGCTATGCGCGAGGCTGTGATCGGAGCGTTGTCGGATGACCCTGCTGTTAGCAGTCTCGCGGTGTTGCCCGGCGTCTCGCTGCGTCCCGCCGGTGATGTTGTTCTTGCTGATGTCGCCAGGGAAGCAGCGAATGACGTTGTCGACCGCCTGCGTGCATTGGAGCTTCATCACGAGGGAAGCCTGGACATCGATCAGGTACGGGCATGGCTGTCTCAGCGCGGCCTGGATGCGGAACGGGCGGCACCGGGAAGCAGCGCGGATTCGGTGGTGTGGGTTGACGTGACCCACCAGGCGTACGCGGACTCGGAGTTCAACTGGACCTACGTGAGCTTCATGACCATGGCCACGCTTATCGCCGGCATTGCGATCATCTTGGACTCGCAGGTACTTGTCATCGGAGCCATGGTGCTCGGCCCGGAGTTCGGGGCAGTCGCAGCGCTGGGAGTGGCGCTGGTCCGGCGTCGACCAACCCTCCTGGCACGCGCCGCACGAACCCTGGTGATGGGATTTGTGATCGCAATACTCGCAACGACGCTTGCTGCGCTGGTAGCGAGGGCGCTTGGTTGGGTGACGCTCGAGGATGTGGCCGGACCTCGACCGGACACGGCGTTCATCTACACACCAGACAAATGGTCGTTCATCGTTGCGGTCATTGCCGCGGCGGCCGGTGTTCTGTCGCTAACTTCAGCTCGCGTCGGAGGCCTCTCCGGGGTCTTCATCTCGGTTACCACCGTGCCGGCGGCCGGGAACGTTGCCCTGGGCCTCGCCTTTGGCGTAAGTGAAGAGATCGTCGGCAGCAGCCTGCAGTTGCTCATAAACCTCACTGGGATGGCACTAGCTGGTTGGGCGGCGCTGGCGGTTCAGCGGGCCATCTGGTCACGCGTGTCAACACAGCGCGCGCGACTGGCCGGCCGGCTACGCATGAAGCGGCCCTCGTCATGACAAATGATCACGGAACACCCTGTTGCTAGGGAGTCTCGCCGAAAGCCCCGGCTGTCAGCGGTCGGTCCTCCGATATCACGTAGTGATCGGCCGCTGCCGACCCGTCGACCACACTCGTAACGAGGCCTGCGACGGAATCGACGATCATCTCAGTCCTGGCTCCGGTGATCGGATTGGCTGTAAACGGCACCCCAGCGGCGGCCGGATCGAGCATCCTCTGGATCACGACAGCCATGGCCGTCGGCTGGCATGCACGCCGGCGTGATTCCCGATAGGCGACTGCCCGGGGTGTGTCCAGCGACCGCCAGCAGCTGCGGATCGCGGTGATCAACTCTGCCACGGCCGGCGGCAACACATGTCCTGGCCAGGCCACGTTGGCGGTCGCTAGGGTGGAACCATGATCACTGTGGGAAGCATCACAGACTGGGTAGGTCTGCCGGTCCTGGATCGAGACGGTTCGAAGATCGGTTCTATGGAGGCGGTCTACTTCGATACGTCGACTGACGAGCCTGTATTCATCACGGTGAAGGTGGGCTTGATCGGCTCGAGTCTCGTATTTGTCCCCCTTGCCGATGCCGTCGTATCGCCCAAGGATCTGCGCGTAGCCGTCGATAAGAAGTTGGCCAAGGACGCTCCATCGATCGAAACGGATGGGCAGCTCGAATCGGCCATGGAACCCGCTGTGTTCGAGCACTACGGACTTGTCTACTCGCAAGGCGCGTCGGGCGAGCGCCGGCTTGGGCGCCGCTAACAACTTGCCTGCCAGTCTCGGGCCATCGCGCTGCCGCCGCTAGCAGAGTGAAACCATGATCACCGCGTCGACAAGAAGTTTGCCAAGGACGCTCCATCGATCGAAACGGATGGGCAGCTCGAATCCGGCCATGAAATCCGCTGTGTTTGAGCACTACGAGCTTGTCTACTCAGTGTTACCAAGCGGTACTGACCATTGCTTGGCAGCAATTTGACGCAGACGCTGTGTCGCGACGCTGCATTCAAGGCGCATCTAAGGCTTTACCACTCAATCAGTCATCCTGCTCATGCCGGTCCGGCTCATCTTGGCGGATCCACTTGGGACGTCAGGGGTGCCGATCCGATCCCTGCTCGAGGGCTATATCGGTGATCGTGCGGCCCTCTGAGGACCGATACAAATCGATCGCCCGAGCCCTAGGGTCAAGTGCGAACCTGCTCGGTCTGCTCACAACAACTCCCCCAATTTGGCTCAGTCAGACCGAAATCGAGAGCCTCCAGGAAAGCGGCGGACCCTCACCGAAATCATTAACCTATGGAATCCGACGCGTCTTCCTTACAGCGCATGAAACTGCGGGCATTCGACCTGAGCGACCGAACAATTCGCCGGGGTCGAGCGTCCGCCGTACGCCGTGTCGACCGATTGCGGCAGCGAGCTTTCATGATCGCCCAATGCTCGATAACGGCAGGACTGGCATGGTTGCTGGCGCGCCAACTCCTCGGCCATCAGCTACCTTTCTTCGCCCCAATTGCCGCGATCATCACCCTCGGTCTGACGTACGGGCAGCGGCTCCGCCGAGGCGTGGAAGTGGCGATCGGCGTGGCGGTGGGCGTCGCAGTGGGTGATCTCTGGTTGGTGCTCTTTGGTACCGGCGTCTGGCAGATCATGGTGGTCTGCGCGATCGCGATGTCACTGGCGACACTGCTGGGAGCCGGTCAGCTGATGATGACTCAGGCAGGCGTCCAGTCAATTCTGGTGACAGTGCTGTCGCCCAATCCTGGCCAGGTAGTCAACCGCTGGCTTGACGCGGTGATCGGCTGCACCCTCGCGCTGGTGGTGGCCACGGTGGCACCAAGCGGTCCGCTACGCAAGCCTGGTGAGATGGCCTCCAAAGTGGTGGCTGAGATGGCCGCAACGCTCGATGCCGCGGCTGCGGCACTCGCGGCGAACGATGAGGATGCTGCTGACGCGGTGCTGGACCGAGCCCGTGCTGGAGAGATGGATTTGGCTGATTTCGACCAAGCTGCCGCCGAGGGACTTGCCGTTGTTCGTCACTCCCCGTTCCGACGCCGCCACATGCGCGTCGTAAGTGGGCTAGTCGATCTGTACGAGCCACTCGACCACGCCAGCCGCAACCTGCGGGTGCTGGCTCGGCGCTGTGTAGTCGCGGTATGGCGAGGTGAACGCGTGCCGACGGCCTATCAGGATCTGATGCGCCGGCTGGCAGAAGCATGTCGATTCATCGCTGCAGAGCTGGGAGCACGCCGTCTTCCGACAGCCGCTAGGGATCGGCTGCGACAGATTGGCGAGGCCAGTGCTCACCTCGAGCTCGCAGCTTCCATCTCGGCCGTGGTGATCTTGGCGCAGACACGCTCTTTGGTGGCCGACATGATGGAGTTGACCGGCATGGACTACCTGGAAGCGCGGGAACTCATTCCGGAGATGGACTGAGCGTTTCGGCAATTCGAGCCGCGGACGTAAGGAGTTCGTGCACAAACCTAAGGCGATCGCCCTCGCAATTGAGGAACTTCGCCATGTTAAACCTCGGGCACCGGCTGCTAAGCGTCGGCCGCAACGAGGAATCTCTCGAGCTATTCGAGAGGGCGATCGCCGAGAGCGAAGCCTCGGGACTCGACCTGCGGCGCGGTGCGATGAACCGGAACAACGCCTGCGAAGCCCTGTTTGCTCTTGGCCGGTGGGACGAGGCGATCGCCCAGGCGGATACCGTCCGCAGTCGCATCGAGTTCCGGTTCGCGAGCCGTATGGCCGGCATCATCCGGGCTCGAGTCGCCACGGCCCGTGGCGAGGACGATCTTGCCAGGTCGCTGCTGTCCTGGGTGGAAGCCGATGGCCAGGGCCTAGGCGAGCCGCACATGATCGCGCACCAGAGGATGGTTGTCGCGGAGGGCGCCGTATGGGACGGCCGTTACGACGGGCGTACGCGACCGCTGGCAGTCCCTTGGACAGCCCTATCCCGAGGGGTACGCGGGCCTGCGGCTCGCCGAAGCCGAGCTGGCCGCCGGCGACCGGCGAGCGGCGGCGCGCGAGCTCTCCGCCGCTGCAACGCTGGCCGAGCGGCTCGGCGCGGCTCCTCTTGGCAGTGCTGATCGCCGATGTCGCCGGCGCGGCGGAATTGGGGCGAGCCGTGCGCCAGCCCTCGACGGCTTGACGGCCCGCGAGCGCGAGATCTTGACCATGGTTGTGTCTGGCTCGTCGAATCGCGACATCGCGACGGCGCTGTTCATCAGCCCGAAGACGGTGTCGGTGCACGTATCCGCGCTGCTACGTCGGTTGGGCGTCAGCGGAAGCGCGGATCGGAGCGCGGCGATGCAGGCCGGCGAGCTTGGGGCGCCGCCGTACGGCTCGACCCGCTAAGCCACCAGCCCGCCATGGATGGCCGGGTGGCTCCGACGCGGCTGATGCTGCGTTTCGCGGCTGCGCGATCGGGTTCTGGCCGGTTGGTAGATGCAAGCGGAGTCGCGCCGGACTGCGCTGATCAACTCAGGGGGCCTCGTAGTGGATTACGAACTCGGGGTAGACATAGCGTCCGGGTCGCCGGCGATCTCGCCGATTGCGCGGCGGATCCTCCGGAGTTGGTCAACTGTCATCTCGAGCGGCGGCTCGTCGGGCTGGTAGATGGTCCGAATTGGGTAGTCCACGCCAGGAATGGTGCTCATCTCGATGTGGCAGCCCAGCACATGGCTCACCGGGTGATCTCGGCGAACGCGATCAACCGGTCAATGGTCGCACCGAACGCAGGCCAGTCCTCGACGTAAAGGCGGCCAGGGTAGACGGTGTCGCCCGTAAGCAGGAGTCCTGTGTACGCGTCGTAGAAAGTGACGGCCGCCGCATCGTGGCCGGGACTGGCAATGCAGTCCAGCGCCCGCCCGCCTAGGTCGAGGCGCGCCGGTCGGTCCAACTCGGCCGTGAGTCCCAGGTAATCCACGGCGGCACCGAGCCTCGCGTTCACGACCGTCGTTCCTGGGCGGTCGGCGAATTGTCCGTCGCCGGCGATGTGGTCGTGGTGCGAATGGCTGTGCAGAACGAGGAGTGGGTAGTCATCACGGGGATGTTGCGCCAGCCACTCCGCTACCAGCCCGTCGATCACCGTGCGCAGCGAAAAGAACTCGGGAGATGCTGTAGCACCGGTGTCGACCAGGACGGCGCGGGCGCCGCCAAACAGCAGGAACATGAACGGCGCCTCGTAGTTGATCGCCATGTTCTGCCGCAGGATCACGGTGTGCTCGTCGTACCAGTGGACTTGAACGTCGGGATCTGTGTTGTGCTTTGCCGACACGGAGCCGTGGATCCAGTCGACGCCCAGCGGGCGCACCTGATTCTCGGCCTCCAGGGGCCTGAAATGGATCGACTCGGCGTCGGGTGTCAAGCGGTCTCCCATGGGCGTCCACCTCCGCCGCAACGTACCAGCCAAGGACGCAGGGCGGCGGAGTCCGACCTCGCCTGGCGCTGACCGGTCACCGAGCCGGATCGCCGGCGAAGGCGAGCGCCAGTGGCGAGTTCACGGTGTGCTGGTGCCGCCAGGGCTGTCCTCCAGACGCTCGACGTCGGCGCGCCAGCCCTCGTAAGCGGTGGACACTTCGACGAACTGCAGCTCGCTCCGGGCGCTGACTCGGTGCAAGACGGACGCCGGAATGTGGACACAGCTGCCCGGCCGAAGTTCGAGAAGAGCCAAGCTGTCGGGTGAGGTACCGAGCCTGATATGACCGGTGCCGGTCAGGACCATGATCGTCTCGGTCTTGCGCCGATGGCGATGAAGACTCGCCGACCGACCGGCGTGGATCGTGATCAACTTGCCGGCGTAGCCGCCTTCTACGGCGGCGAACAGGAGCTCTTCGCCCCAGGGCTTGATCACGCGAACGGGGTCGAATTCACCTGCGGACTCAGTCACGGTCAGCGATCCCCATGGGTGGCAGTGAGAGCGCCGTCGAAGCTCGTGATCAGCGCGTCGGCTCGGAGAATTGGCGTCGGCATCGGGGTCCTTTCTGAGGAGTTGGCGCCTGCCAAGGCCCTGGGTTTGAGTCATGATTCCGCGTTCACCAGGCATACCCGAGGCAGCCCGGCCTAGTCGGGAACGAACGTGGACGTGCGGTTCACTCACGATGCACGCGTTGCAACGTGTGCATCGCATGAGGAACGAACGTGCACGTGCGGTTCAGCGCGTAATCAGAGGCGGGCTGAAAGGGCCGGAGACCGCGCCGATTACGCGGCGTCAGGCACGCGACGGCTACCGGCCGCGCAGGCCGATCGGGTTGCCGTCGGCGTCGGCGAGCACGCACACCCGCGCCTCGGGTGCGACTTTACGGGGAGCGCTGCGCTCGGTCGCACCAGCGGCGAGCAGGGTTGCGCGGGTCGCGTCGAGATCCTCGACGTCGGCGTAGGCCACCGGTCCGCCAGCCGCCTCGCCTGGAGCCAGGCTGACCTCGAAACCGTCGACGTTGTACCCGACGTAGTAGGGCTGGTCGGTGTGCGGCGAGCCGAGCAGCGCGGTGTAGACAGACTTGGCGGCGTCCAGGTCGGACACCGGGACCACCAGGCTGCGGATCGTGGGACTCATGTTCGTCTCCTCAGGGGTACCGCGGTCACCTCGGCGACCGCTTCGTTTGTCGATGGGATGACGGATCAACCAAGCTGAATGTGACTGCGATGGACGATCTGACCCTGATCTTCGAGGAGCAGCGTAATCCACCCGCAAGGCAGCCTCGCCGGCTGCTGGCGGTCGGTGCGCGAGTCCGACGACCTGTTGACCGACCCGGCCGGGCAAGCCAAACATGCCGACCGTCGGTGGGGCGCACGCTGGTCGGGCTCGCCGGTAGGGCTGATGTGAATCGGGATCCTAGATCGCCGCGACGGCCTCAGCGACAGGCGTATCGCCACCTATCAGGTCCACTGTCCGGCCGATCGTGTTGGGCGAGTCGAGCACGGCGACGAGGACTGCGGCGACATCGTCGCGTGAGACTTGCCCGCGTGGGACGCTCTCGCCAAGCCTCACGCGGCCCGTGCCCGCATTATTGGTGAGCCCACCGGGGCGGACCACCGTCGCGTCCAGCCCGCTCGCGCGCACCGCATCGTCAGCGCGACCCTTCGCGCGAAGGTACACGCTGAAGGTGTCCTCGCCGGACGCGTCGGGGTTTGCCCCCATGCTGCTGACAATCACGTAGCGACCCGCCTCGACCTGTTTCGCCGCCGTGATCAGCTTCACCGCGCCGCCGTAGTCCATGGTCTCCTTGCGCGCGGACCCGCTCCCAGCACCGGCGCCGGCGGCGAACACGACGGCGTCGGATCCGGCGATCGCCTGCGCAACCTCGTCGTCGCTCGCATGCTCCAGATCGACCACCGCGGGCTCGGCGCCAACTTGTCGTACATCGTCCGCGTGGTTGGGGTTGCGGATCAGGGCGACGACCTCGTCGCCGCGCCCTGACAAGATCTTGGCGAGGCGCAGGGCAATCTGGCCGTGGCCTCCGGCAATGGCTACTCGCACGGTTTCAAACCTAAGCCCCACGGGAGGCGCCCGCGCAACGGCCGGTACATCTGCCGACCGGTGCCGCTCGCTACAGTGGTCGCACCATCGCCAGACCGGTAGACATCCCGTGCCCGAACCTCCACAGCAAGCTCGCCTCGCCACCCTGGCTGGCCTCATCGCCGCACACGCGTTGTCGGCGGGTGGCACGAGCGGCCTGGTGCGCGGCGGCCGCACCTGGAGTTACGGCGATCTGGACGCCGCCCCCGTTGCGATGTCGGCCGTGGTCGGCGCAGCAGATCCCTACGAGGGTGAGGTTCCCATCATGTTTGTCGTTACCCGACCCGGGAAGATCGTTTCGGAAGCGGAGCTGATCAACCTCGTCGCAGAACGCATTACGGCGTACAACATCCCAGCGCGGATCCATTTCCAAGATCATCTGTCGCTCACTGCCAGCGGCAAGATCGCCCACCGAGACCTTAGGGCACCGGCATCCGCCGAACGGCCCGGAAGCGGAAGGACGACCGCTGGGGTGTGAGTGATCAGCTGTACATCAACGGCAAGATCTTTACGGGACGAGACGAGGATCAGTTTGCTTCGGCGTTCCGGATAACCGATGGGAGATTCTCCTGGGTCGGCGATTCACCGGACGATGTCGCTGGGAACGCGGTCGACCTAAGAGGCCGGACGGTACTTCCGGGATTCCTGGACGTCCATACTCACCCTGCGTTCATGTCAACTCTGGTGGGTTCGGTCGCCTGCCTGCCGCCAGTGGTCACCAGCATCGGTGAACTCATCGCCGTGCTCAAGACTCATACGAACTTCGATCGCGGCGACGACTTGTGGATCGAGGGTTGGGGCTACGACGACTCGAGACTGGCCGAGCGTCGCAAGCCGACGGCACAAGACCTCGATCAGGTGTCCACTACCCAGCCTGTGTTCGTGCGTCGCTCCGATGGGCATTCTGCAGTCTGCAACACTCGGGCGCTGCAGCTGGCGGGGATCGATCGCGAGACGCCCGATCCCGAAGGCGCCCGATTCGACCGTCATGCCAACGGTGAACCAACCGGAGTGCTGACCGAAATGGCAGCAACACAAGCGGTTTACGCAGCCAAACCGTCGCCGAGCCACGCCGAGCAGGTCGGTCGGCTGGCCGGACTCAACGCCCACTTCGCGGAGCGGGGGATCGTCGCGATCGCCGATCTGCTTGCCACCAGCGCGCCGTACCCGCCACTACGGGTGTTCCGGGACGCCACCGAGCAAGGTCTTAGGATCCAAGTCGCGCTCTACTACGGGTGGCCGGCCCAGCCATCGGATGGCCCGCTCCCCGAACTCACCGATTCCGACCGGACGGGCCGGATCAAGTTCGCGGGAGCCAAACTGTTTATGGATGGCGTGATATCGAATCGAACTGCCTGGGTCGAGGAGCCGTATCCGGGCTTCGGCGAACACGGCATGCGTATTGCCTCGGATGATCAATTGCGGTCGGCTGCAGCGTGGGCGCAACGCAATAAGGTGCAGCTGGCGATCCATGCCATGGGTGATCGGGCTCTGCAGCATGTCATCGACATGTTCGGCGAGGACGAGCCGTGGCTGGGAGCCCTGCCGTCGATCCGATTGGAGCATGCCACATTGCTGACACGAAGGCAGATCGACAAGATCAAAAAGGCACGGATGCGGTTCGGCGTTGTCAGCCAGACGATCTTCTTCTTTGCTGAGTACGACACCTATGCCGACAACCTCTCCCCTGCCCAGTTCCAGCGCGCCTACCCGATCCGTACCTTCTACGAGCAGCTGTCTCGTACCGCCCTCTCCTCAGACCAACCTGCGACGACCTGGGCGGACGCCGACAACGTCTTTACGTCCATCAAGGCGGCCGTGCTCCGCAACGCCTACAACGGTGCTGACATCGGTCAGGCGGAGTCGATCACCGTGCCGCAGGCGATCATGCTTTACACCGGACGCGCTCGGGCATTGGCGCCGTTCGATCGCGTGGGCCTGATTTCACCCGGATACGAGGGCAGCTTCATCGTGTTGGATCACGACATCTTCGAGATCCCCGCCGCTGACATCGACCAGGTTCAGGTACGCGAGACCTACATTGAGGGCGAGCAGGTGTTCAGCGTGGTTGACCTTTCAGCCCGCCTCTGATCACGCGCTGGACCGAACGTGCACGTTCGTTCCTCATGCGATGCACACGTTGCAACACGTGCATCGTGAGTGAACCGCACGTGCACGTTCGTTTCCGACTAGGCCGAGCTGAGGCAGGTGTGGCCGGCCCGACGTCAAGGCCGACTTGACAGAAGCAGGTTGTCAAGGAAACCTTGACCGACATGGAACCCCTAACTTTCTACGGCATTCGCGAACTGACTCCCGGTCATCGATGGCGGCAGCTCTTCGACGCCACGTGGGCCGGCTACCGAAGCTGGTATTTGAGTGAAGGCGAATCAACGCGGCCATCAATCGAGGTGGCGTCTCGCATGCTCAATCGCTACATGCCGGAGTTAACAGGCACCTGGGAGCGACTTGTCCAGCTCACCGGCGGCGACGAAACGGCCGCTCGCATGCTCACCTTGTACGACCCGCCGCGGTTTCTGCCGGGATGTTCACAATTGGCGCTCACCGGCGAGACGCCAATGCTGATTCGCAACTACGATTACCGGCCAGATCTCTGTGAGCGGGTCGTGTTTTCCAGCGCATTCACTGGACGCCGCGTGATCGGCTCAAGTGACTGCCTCTGGGGCCTACTCGACGGTATGAGTGAGGCGGGGCTTGCCATCTCCCTCGCCTTCGGCGGTCGCCGTGGCGTCGGTTCAGGATTCGGGATCCCGTTGATCATCCGCTATGTACTCGAGGTTGCTGACACCATCGCAGATGGAGTCGCCGTCCTGGCTCGGCTGCCGGTGAACATGGCGTACAACCTGACAATGCTCGACCGGAATGGCGACACCGCGAGCGTGTTTGTTGCGCCCGGAGTCAAGCCAGAAGTGTTTGCGCGTTGCCCTGCCACGAACCATCGGGGAACCGTCCCCGATGACCCGGAATACGCGCGGCGCTTCAGCAGCGTCGAGCGCCAGCGGGCGCTGTTCGCTCTTCTCGCACGCAACCCCGACCGAGACACCGCGATTTCGGCGTTCCTCCAGCCGCCGCTCTATAACCGCGCATACGCAGAGGGGTTTGGCACCATGTACACCGCTGCCTACCGCCCTCACGACGGCGTGGTCGACTACGTCTGGCCAGGCTCTACCTGGCGGAGAGGATTCGACTCCCCGAACGCGACCCACGCGGCAATCTATCGGCCTGACTCGGTGCCGGTACCGAGGTGAGAAGCAGTCTCCTGTGCGAGCGACTGACGCTCCGCCGAGCACAGCCGCAAGCCCACTTGACCGACTCGCAGCAGTCTCACACCCTTGCTCTATGTGGAATCGGGAAGATCTCGCTCGCGCGACGCCGAGTGAGTTGGCCGACCTCGCCGAGGTCAGTATGCGCTTGCTCGCGCAAAGTGAGGATCCGGCGGCGTTCGGGTATCTGCTCGAACTGACCCGTTTGGCGGGAGAGTCCGTTGGAATGGCCGCCCGCACCCTCGCCCATGAGAGCTCGTGGTCTCAAGTTGGCGATATCGCGGGAACGACCCGACAGGCCGCGTGGGAACGCTGGCGTAGCTCCTGAATGATCCAAGATCGTGATGTCGGAGAGCACCGGGACGTCCCCCATCGACAGGCTCAGCACGCAATTGCCCGTCAGCCGTCCAGACCCGACGGTGAGGGTTGTCGGCCGTCCGGTTCGCCCCCTCCCGTGCCGGCTCCTGAGGGCCGCAGGCGATAGAGCACCTCCCCGGCGTGGGGTTCGACGAAGGTAGCCGGGTCGGCCTCGTACGCTGCGATGTCGACGGTGGCCGGATCGAGATAGTTGAGGTTGACTGACCGGACGATCTCCTCAGGGATCCCAGTCGCGAGGGTGACCGTCACCCGATCACGTTCACCATGATCAGGATCCCAGGTCCCCTGCCCGCGGAGGTGGGTCGAGTGCGCCAGATCGCCCCACGGCCGGTCCTTGAAGCGGTCCCACTGGCCGAGGAAGTAGTCCCTGCAGTGGTAGCCGATCTCGGTGATCTGGGGATGCATCACCGACACCTGCGTGATGTGCGGAGCGTAAATGATCACTTCGCCGCCGTCGGCGACGATCGGCTCCAGCTTGTAGAAGCCTTTGGCCGCGGTCCAGATGTCCTCGTACTTGGTCGGCATGATCGACAGCACCCGTCGCACCGGAGCGTCGAGGTAGCTGACGTGGGTTTCGGCTGAAATCTCCGCACAGGCGGCCCACGCGTCCTCCGGTGAGCCAAAGGCCGCGGCATGCAAGGTGTCGGTTCCGGAGGCGACCACGAGACACAGTGCCAGCCGAGCTGCGGGAATGAGCGTGGCGGCCTCGTTGATCAGCGCGCGGACCGGGGTCACCCCAGGCGTCCCGATCATCGTGGCGCTGGTGATCAAGGCGCCCACCCAGTGGGACAGGTCGATCAGCTCCTGGCCGGACACACCAGGAAAGAAGTATTTGTTGCCGCCGGAGAACCCGACGACCTCGTGTGGGAACACCGGGCCCACCACGATCGCCACATCGGAGTCGGCGACATGCTTGTTGATCCGTACATCCACTGAGATGTCGCGCATCAGCCCACCGGTCAGCTCGGTGAGCCGTTCGGCTTCGATCCGCCCGAGCGTTGTGAACGTGTCGGGCAGCCAGGACTCGTGATTGACGATGGTCCAGCCGGGATAGGTGTCTGCCGCGGCACCGGCGGAGTAGCCCAGATGACGCGCCAGATGATCCTCGCTCATCTCTTGGTGGGTACCGAGGGCGATCACCACCGTGATCTCCTTAGCCCGGCCTTCAAGAGCGGAGTGCGCAGCCTGCATCAGCAGCGGCAGCGGGCAGGTCCGGGTGCCATCCGGCACCACCAGGCAAACCCGTTTGTCATCAAGATCAGCACGGGCGAGCGCTCGTGCTACGAAGGCACTCACCTCATCGCTGGAGAGCTGCTGGCCCACACCGCCTACGACGTACGCCCGCGATGGGTCGCCCGGATCCGTGCCATAGCTCGTCGACACTCTTGATGGTGCGTTGACCGCCATATCTGCTCCCGTCTAACCAAAACCCGGACCAACCTTGTTGCGGCGGGTCGTCGTACGCCCTGCGCTCACCATGCCACGGTCTTCTCCGGCCAGCCAGGCAGAAATCTCGTGGACCAGGGCCTCCACGTCTGGATGCTCGTGCGGTGCCCATCCCTCCAGGAACTCATTCAAGATCTCCTCCTGGGCAGCCACCAGTAACGCTGCTATTCGCCGTCCGGATTCTGTGACCGACACCGTCTCGCCGTCGATCGTGACACAGCCCTGTTGCGCCAGCGCCGCCGCGACCTCCCGTACGCGTCCTACCGGCGTCTTCGATGACTGGGCCATCACATCAACCTGGCGGAAGCCTTCTCGGGAGACGCGGTTGAGCATCCAAGCCTCGCCGGGCTCAAGATCGACATTTGCCCGTCGAGCAACCACCACGTAGCCGCGCAATCGGTTCTCTCGGCTTAGATGTCGGGACAGCGCGAGCTGCAGCTCCTCCAGAGAGGTACGCGCGGTCGGGATCCCGAACGCCTCGCCGGTGTCCGTGGTTCGGGTGGCGGTGCGGAGTCGCACCTCGGGCAGCAGGAACGCCAATCCGAAGGCGACGAGTCCGACCGGCACGGCTGAGAGGAACACCACATGGATCGCGGTCGCGTACGCGCCAATGAACCACGCCTGAACCTCGGCCGGACACTGCGTCAGGACGCCCGCCGGGCCGGTCAATGTCGCGGGCGAGCACTTCCCGGTGGCCGTAGCCGGTACCCCGACCGCAAGATGCTTGGTGAGCTCGGTCGTGAAGACGGTACCGAACGCTGCCACGCCAATGCAGCTACCGATGGTCCGGAAGAACGTCGCAGCACTCGTGGCCGTGCCCAGGTCCCGATACTCCACCGCATTCTGCACGGCAAGCACAAGTACCTGCATCACCATGCCGAGCCCGACACCGAGCACGAACATGTAGACGCTCGATACGGCCACGCTGGTGTGCTCGTCCAGCCGCGAGAGCAGAAATAGACCTACCGTCATGCAGCCGCAACCCAGGATCGGGAAGAGCTTGTACCGTCCGGTCCGGCTGATGATCTGGCCACTGGCGAGTGAGGTCAGGAGCAGTCCCGCCATCAGTGGAACGAGCCGCAGGCCGGACTCCGTGGCCGACACCCCTCGTACCTGTTGCATATAGACAGGCAGAAAGGTGATCGCTCCGAACATCGCGAAGCCAACAACGAATCCGATGCTCGAAGCGGTCAAGAACACCCTGTTGCGAAACAGCCGTGGCGGCATGACGGGCTCGCTCACTCGCTGCTCCACCACGACGAAACCTATGACGAGGATGACGAAGCCGCTGCTCAACGCCACGACCTGAGCGGAGTCCCACGCCCAGACCGACCCGCCCAAGCTGGTCACCAGCACGATGCATGTCGCGGCACCCGCCAGCAGCGCAATGCCGCCGTAATCGATGATCGGCCGGCCGGCTACCTGCGTCTTGGGCAGCACGATCGCAATCACGATCAGCGCCACGATGCCGATCGGTACGTTCACGTAGAAGACCCACCGCCAGGACAGGTTGTCGACGAAGAAACCACCAAGCAGTGGCCCGGCCACACTGCTGACGCCGAAGACGGCTCCGAAGGCACCCTGGTACTTGCCTCGCTCGCGAGGCGACACGACGTCGCCGATGATCGCTTGCGAGAGCACCATCAGGCCGCCACCGCCGAGACCCTGGACCGCGCGGTAGAGAACGAGCTGGACCATGTCCTGCGCGGTGCCGCACAGCACCGACCCGACCAGGAAGATCACAATGGCTAGCAGAAACAGAGTCTTGCGCCCGACCAGGTCGCCAAGCTTGCCCCACATTGGGGTAGTCACTGTCGAGGCCAACAGGTACGCCGTGACCACCCAGGAGATGTGCGCAGCGCCGCCGAGCTCGCGAACGATTGTCGGCAAGGCCGTTGACACGATCGTCTGGTCCAACGAGGCCAGCAAAAGCGCGAGCATCAAGCCGCTGAAGATGGCCCAAATGCGCCTTGTTGGCAGCTCAGCCGGCCCCGCCGACGCGGACCGGCCTTCGCTCATCACAGCATCGCGTTCGTCAACCATGACCTCGCATCATTCCCGGCGGCGAAAGACAGGCACAACGATGCCAGCGAGATCGTCATTACATGTGACCCATGTGCTGGCCCGCCATTTCGCGATGCATCTTGTCGAGGTTGTTGCGTCGCCTTGGATAGCCGACCGTCTTTGGTGATGTCAATGATGCCCATCATGCCGTTGTCCTCGTGGGGCCAGGATGTGGCAGTGGAAGACAGTCGCCCAGGCAGGGACCAGCGGACGTGTTCGCATGCAGGCTCCGAGCGGTTGGCCCCGAGCGGTTGCGCCCTCGACCGGAACTCGATCGAGGGCTAAGTAGGCAACAAGGTATCGCGGTCCGGCCTAGAGCCGTAAGGCCATTACGACTGGATGGCTTCGGCCTGCTCGAGAACGGCGTTGACTAGATCTTGATCATCTCCGAGGCCCGGGTCCAAGACATTGAGCACGGCGGGAACGGCGACGGCCAGATCGACGCCGTTGGCTACCGCCTGAACCTCGGGGGCCCGCGGGTCCCTGACGGGCGCACCCATGCCACGTAGATGCAGCACCCAAGCTGCGATCGTGGTGGCGCATCCAGTGGGGATGCGACCGGCTGCGCGCTCCGCGCGGATCGTGGGGATGGTGCGTACGACCAGTTTGGTGGAGCCGTCCGGCGCGATCTGAGCCAGCTGATGCCGCACTCGGGGATTGGAGAAGCGGGTCACCAAAGCCTGACGGTACGCCGTGATGTCTGGCGCTGGCAAAGTCAAGTGGCGGCTCGCCTCGTCCCAGAACGTCTCGACCCAGGATCTGCAGCGGGGATCGGCTATCGCTTCGTCGATTGTTTGATAGCCACGAGGTAACCGGCCTCGGTCACGGTGATGGTGAGGATGGCAACCTCGGGACGGCTCAGATAGTCCAGATAGGCGTCGTGCTCGGCCGCACCGTGGACAGCAGACACGGTACCTACCAGCTCGAAGGCGTCGCCGTCGATGCTGCGTGTGATCAGGGTGTAGAGCCCATTTTGGGGGGTGAGCGCTTCCGCCATGTCGGCTCGCCGACCTGTGAACCCGGCAATCCCCCACTGCTCTGCGTCGGGCGCGTGCGCGGTGTACCACGCCTGGTGCGCACGGTGAAAGTTGCCGATCCCCAGATGCACCATCCGTACCGGAGGCGCAGTGGGCGTGTTCGGCAACGACCGGGACAGCCGCGGGATATCGCTCA
>Ga0075435_100001132_pt1 | contig 16986 bp, 14 predicted proteins | sample RhiMethybrSRZTD4_FD_75302 | JGI IMG/M metagenome (GOLD analysis project Ga0075435, IMG submission 75302) | Populus rhizosphere microbial communities from Tennessee, USA - Rhizosphere MetaG P. TD hybrid SRZTD4 | ecosystem: Host-associated > Plants > Roots > Rhizosphere > Soil | place: USA...
GTCGTGATCGTGTTGGCGCCGGTCCAGAAGAACGTCGCGACAATCGCGTCACCGAGATGCGGATTGGCGTCGAAGCCCTTGCCGATGTGAGTGCCGCTCTCGGCGAGCGTCCCCGCCATCTGGTCCAGGATGATGCCCGTACCGGTGCCGCCCGTGGTCGCGAACCGAGGAACCTCGACCGTTCGCGGCGCTGCCGGGCCACTGCTCTCTCCGCATGCGGCCGCGAGCAGCGCGCCGGCGACCAAGATGACAAACGAACCGAGTGATCTATATCTGCTCATCGAGTCTCCAAGGTTGGTTACAACGCGCCGATGTTGAATGGCGCGCTTTCCGCCGTGAACATGTTCGGCACCGTCGCGAGCAACGTGTATCCGTTGCCCGGCTGATCGATGCTGAGGTCGGAGAACGTGGCGACGCCATTCACGGCGTTCACCGTCTTCGTGCCCGAGAGTGCGCCCGGCAGCACCGTGCCGCCGTTATGCCCGATCGTGACGGTCACGGGCCCGTTGTAGCTCGTGACGCGATTACCCAATGCATCGACGATCGCGACCTGCACCGATGGCTGAATCGCCATCATCGGCAGTGTGGTGCCCGGCTGGACGGCGTAGGACAGATGTGGTGGCGGATTGAACGTCAGCACGCTGGCGAGCCAGGTGCTCGGCTGATTGAAGCCCCACCCCCACTGCGGATGGACCGTCCCGAGACCCGGTGAGACCAGATAGTTCGATTCGTCGACCATGCTGAACGTGCCGTTCGACTGCACAGCCAACATCGTGAAGCCCGCGGGCGGATCCGCACCCACCAGCGCGTTGGACAGTGTGACGGCATACGCCAGCGCGCCCGTGCCGATTGGCACGGCCCCGGCATCGGCCATCGTGTAGGCCGACCCGGATCCGGACGCGGCGCTGTGCGAGCCGACCGGCTGCACCGTCACGGCATCGACGCCACTCCACGCCGAGATCAAGATCCCGCCGCTCACGACCTGCGAGAGATTGGCTTGGACTGCGAGGATACTGTCTTGCGCAGGGTTGTTGTATCCATCGGGAAAGCCCTGTGCGTTCGTCGCGACATACGTCGCCATCGAGATCCCGCCGGCACTGACGAAGTCCACGAGCCGGTATGTGTTGCCGACGCGCGGGAAGCCCGGCATGGTCATCACGTCCACCACCGAGTCGACAATGTTCGGACCGGTACCGAGCCAGAATACGGTCGCGACGATCGCGTCACCGTTGTGGGGATTGGTGCTGTTGAATCCCTTGCGGTAGAGGTTTCCGGTCTCGTTCAGCATGCCATTCTGCTGATCGAGGGTGATCGACGATGAGCCCGGTGCGAGCGGAGCCGCCGTCGCAAAAGAGGGGAGCAACGAGCTGGTGGGCGCGCGTCCCTCGGGACTGATCGGCTCGCGACATGCTGCCGCGGCCAAGATTCCAATGCATCCTGCGACTATCGCCCGTCTGGACATACGACTCTCCCTCGTTGCTGTCGACCCAAAGCCACACCAACCTGCTTGGGTTCGCGCTCAGAGGGGGGCAAGGTTTGGGCCAGCCTACGGCCTCGCAGTTCTGCCGCAAAGCGCGCGTGTCATGGCGCGCGCGCTACGGCTCCTCCGCAGACGTATGGCTTGGACGCAACAAACTCAGGAGGATGTAACTCCGGACGGAACAAGGATGTCGACGAGCTCGCGGACGCAGCGCGCGATCCGCTCGTACACCTGATCGAACATCGCACGGTCGTCATTCACGGGGTCGCGAATCGTGCGCGTCTCCACCGGCAGCGGATCGAGATCACCCAGGATGAGAATGTCGCTGGGTCGGCGACCAAAGCGCTCGCAGATCCGGCGTTGCTGGCTCATCTCCATGACAACGATGAGATCAGCGCTGCGCGCGCGTTCCGCGGTGACCAGGCTGGAGCGGTGGTCGGACAAGTCCAGCCCATGGGCTTCGGCAGCCGCGAGTGCTTCCGGCGGTGACGGCCGGTTGAAGCCGATGAGTCCCGCCGACTCGACGACAATGCCCTCCGGTTCGAGCGCGCGCCGCAGGAGACCCGCGGCCACGGGACTGCGGCAGATGTTGCCGTGACAGATGACGAGAAGCGACCGGGGACGCGGGCGCGCGCGCAGCGCGTCGAGCGCCTTGCGCCGTCGCAATGGATGGAGCAACCGCTCGGGGGTTCGGCGCACGTTCCGCAAAAGCTCACGCATTTTCACCACACGACAGATTGGGGTTCAGCCGATACACCTGTGGTCCTCGAGCGACAAGCGCACGCGACGGCAAGCGCGCGCGCCGGAATTCCTGCGGCAAGAAATACACCGAATGCCGTGGCCCCGTTCATGCCTTAGCGCACGGCATGCGATACCTTGTGACCGGCGGCGCCGGTTTCATTGGCTCACATCTCGTCGAGCGCCTCGTGCAGGAAGGTGCCGACGTCGTCGTCCTGGACGACCTGTCCACCGGCCGGCGCGAGAATCTGCGCCCGGTGCGCGACCGCATTCGATTCATCCGCGGCAGTGTGGCGCGGCTCGAGGTCTGCCGTCGCGCCGTCCAGGGCGTGGATTACGTCCTTCACCAGGCTGCGGTGACGTCGGTGCCGCAGTCGACGCGCAATCCGCTCGCGGCGCACCACACCAACATCACCGGCACGCTGAACCTGCTGATCGCCGCCCGTGAGGCGATGGTCCGGCGGATCGTGTACGCCGCGTCCACCGCCGCCTACGGCAACCCGCCGGAGCTGCCGCATCACGAAGGCCTGCTCGTGAGTCCCCGCTCCGAGTACGCCGCATCCAAGCTGGCGGGGGAAGCCTACTGCCAGGCATTCTGGCAGACCCACGGACTGGAGACCGTGGCGCTGCGCTACTTCAACGTCTTCGGACCGCGGCAAAATCTCGATTCGCAGTACGGAGCCGTCGTGCCATTGTTCATTGCCGCGGCGCTGCGACGCGAAGTGCCGGTGATCTTCGGAGATGGCACGCAGACACGCGATTTTACCTTCGTTGACAACGTGGTCGAAGCAAACCTGCTCGCCTGTCACGCGCCCGCCGAGCGCGTCGCCGGCGGCGTTTTCAACGTCGGCTGCGGCCGCGGAACGTCGATTCGCGAGTTGTGGCAGCACATCGCCGCGATTGCCGGCATCACGATCGAGCCGCGCTACGACCGCGCACGCGCCGGCGACGTGCGCCACTCGCTCGCGTGCATCGCGCGCGCCAAAGAGCAGCTCGGCTACACTCCCACCACTACGCTCGAGGAGGGGCTGCGACGCACCGTCGCGTACTATGGCGAGCGGTTGTATGCGCCACTGCGACTCGAGCGCCCCCCCCAACGCCGAACCGCTGTGGCACTTTCGCCACAGTTGAGGGTTTGATTAAGCCTCACTGTTTCGCGCACGCCACAGTGGCTCCGACGCGAAACCGTAAGTCGCTGTAAGAACTGACGTTACAATTCCACATTCCTGCGGGGTCGAAGGCCCAATCCGTGCCATCGGATGGGCGAACCCCCTGGAGATGACCATGGCTGGACTGCAACCGTCCGAACGCCCGCGCGCCACCCCGACCCGTTCGGGCGCCCGCAATTCCGACATCATCCCGATCTCACAGCTCACTGCCGACATCAAAGCGACCATTCGCATCCTGGTCGTCGATGACGAGAGAACGCTGCGTGAAAGCTGCGCCAGCGTCCTGCGGTACGAAGGCTACGAAGTGACGCTGTGTGGCCGCGGCGAGGACGCCAGAGAGTTGGTGCGACGCGGCACCTTCGACATCGTCATGCTCGATTTGTACATGAGCGACGTTCCGGGAATGGAGCTGCTCAAAGCGACGCTCGAGGCGCGTCCCGATACGCTCGCGATCATGATCACGGGGAATCCGAGCATCGAGACGAGCCTTCAGGCGTTGCGGACCGGCGCTTGGGATTACCTGCCCAAACCGTTTTCGGCTACACATCTGCAGATCCTCATGGGCCGCGCCGCGCATGCGATCATGGTGGCCCGGGAATCGTTGGCACAACAGGCCGCATTTGTCCGCGAGCACGGCAACAGCGACATGGTGCAAGTCCTCGGCAACGCCCCCGCATTCAAGCGCGCCCTGGACCTCGCCCGTCGCGTGGCTGCCACGGATGCGTCGGTCTTCATCACCGGCGAAAGCGGAAGTGGGAAGGAGCTCATCGCCCAGTTCATCCACCACCACAGCCGCCGCAGCAGCCGCCCGCTGGTCGCCGTCAACTGCGCCGCGCTACCGGAGATGCTGCTCGAATCGGAAATGTTCGGCCACGTGAAGGGCGCGTTCACCGGCGCGGTGCGCGACAAGGCCGGCCTGCTCGAGGCGGCCAATGGCGGGACGCTGCAGCTCGACGAGCTGGCCGATATGCCGAAACCGATCCAGGCAAAGCTGCTGCGGGTGATTCAGGACGGCGTGGTCCGGCGCGTGGGCAGCGAACACACCGATGCGGTGGTCAACGTGCGGTTCATCGCCTCGACCAATCGGAATCCGGAAGACGCCGTCGCCCAGGGAGCGCTGCGCGAGGACCTGTATTATCGCCTGCGCGTGGTCCCGATTCACGTACCGCCGTTACGGGAGCGGCCCTCCGACATTCCACTGCTCGCCGACTTCTTCCTCCAGCGGTATTGGACGCGTCACCGGGGCGCGAGCAGTGCGCTGCCCAAATACTCCGACGCTGCGAGCCGCGTTCTGCGCAGCCGGCAATGGAAGGGCAACGTGCGGGAGCTCCAGAATGTGATCGAGCACATGGTCGTCCTTCTCGATCCCGGAGCGGAGATTAGACCCGAAGACATCCCCTCGCTCGGCGATCGTCCCATCGAGGAAGTGCGTGCATGGACGCCGCCGGAGGTCACGACGGATGAGCCGTATCACGCTGCGCGCGATCGCTTGGTCGCGGAGTTCGAGCTGCACTACCTGACTCAGCTGCTCACACAGGCTGGCGGCAACATGTCGCGTGCGGCTCGAGTCGCAGGAATCGACCGCACGACGCTGTATCGGCTGCTCGAGCGTCACGGATTGGATCGCAAAGGCGACCGCGGCCTCGAGCCCTCGAACAGCCAGGAGAAGCCGCTCTTGTAGGGGATTCTCACCACACTCTGTCGTTCGCTCGCGACATAACAACCAGGCGGCCGTGCTTGATTCCAGTCCAACGGAATCGGGCACGGCCCCTGCGTTTACAGCCGGCATGACGATCATCCCGATTGTCCTGGAACAGCGCCGCAGGCGTCGCCTGGTCGTGCTGCCCGCCATAGAGGACGTGCTCCATCGCACATTCAACGTGGTCATCGCGCTCGTCGGACTACTGGTGGCCCTGCCGCTGATGGTCATCATCGCCGTGGCGATCAAGCTGACGTCGCCAGGTCCGGTCTTCTTCATCCAAACGCGCATCGGCATTAATCGCCGGCGCTCGCTGGCGCCCGGCGCGCGCTATCGTCCGGAAGATCGCGGGGGCAAGCCGTTCGTGATGTTCAAGTTTCGCACGATGGTCGCCGCGGGATCGCAGGCGAACGCCGCCGCGGAAGTCTGGGCCACCCCTGACGACCCGCGCGTGACGCGTCTGGGCCGGATTCTCCGGCTGTATCGCCTGGACGAGCTGCCACAACTCCTCAACGTCCTGCTCGGCGACATGAGCATCGTGGGGCCGCGCCCCGAGCAGCCCACGATCTTCACCCAGCTCCGAGCGCAAATCGACCGGTATCAGGCGCGTCAGTGCGTCCCGCCCGGAATCACCGGTTGGGCGCAGATCAACCAGCACTACGACAGCTCGATCGAGGATGTCAAGAAAAAGCTCGCGTTCGACCTCGAATACATCGGACGCCGCTCCCTGGTCGAGGATCTGCGCATCATGCTGCGCACGGTGCCGACGATGGTCGGAAAGATCGGCGGATGGTGACGTGATATCTTAGGGGCCATGCTCCTGGCATGCGCCCTTCTCTTCATTGCGTTGGCGACGTTGTGGCCCATGCCGGGCGAAACGCAGATCCAGGGCTTGTGTTTGATCTGCGGCAGTCGCGGTACCGCCGACCTCCTGCTGAACATCATGCTGTTCGTACCCCTGGGCGCCGCGCTGCTCTTGCGCGGCCAGTCGAGGCGTCGCGTTGCGCTCTGGGGACTGCTCCTCTCTACCGCCATCGAGCTGCTGCAGTTCTATATCCCCGGGCGCGATCCGAGCGTCAGCGACGTGCTCGCAAATACGTTCGGCACCGTCCTCGGCGCATTCATCGCCGGGAGTGCGGGCAGCTGGCTGAGTCCACGCCCTCTACCACCATTCGGATCGCATCTGAGCCGCTTGGCGAGCGCCGTGGCCGCGCTCACCTGTCTTGCGACCGCCCTGCTGCTCACGCCTGCGTATCCCGACTCGCCCTACTTCGGCCTCTGGACTCCGGACTTGAGCCATTTCGTTCCGTATCGCGGACGCGTGCTGAGTGCGACGCTCAATAGCGAGCCGATTGCTGATGGTCCCATTCACGCAACCGATAGCGTCCGTGCCGCGCTGCAGTCTCCTGGCGGTTTTGACCTCGAGATTCGCGCCATCGCCGGGCCCCGGCCGGATGGCCTCTCTCCCCTGTTCGCCGTCTTCGACGAGCAGCGACGGGAGATTCTGCTGCTCGCGCTGGACCGCGAGGACGTCGTGCTGCGTACCCGGATGCGGGCCAGTGATGCTCGTCTCGACCGGCCTGAGCTGCGCGTAGCCGAAGGACTCTGGCGGCAAAGGTCACCGCGGCCGGGCGATACGCTGAGCTTTTCTCTCGTTGCCCACGCCGGGCGCTACGAGATCAACGGAGTCAGGCGGGGATTCACGGTGGGCGACGGCTGGGGGTTGTTACTCTACCTGCAGCATCTGCCGTTCCAGAATGTGGTATCTGCAGCCTGGATCGCCGCGTTGTTCCTGCCAGCGGCCTTCTGGGCACGCACGCGGGCGGATGGGATCATGATCACGCTGGCGGTCCTGGCCGGTCTCGCGATCGTCCCTGCGCTGACCGCGGTGCAGCACACGCCACCGGTTCAGTGGCTTGCTGTCGCGCTTGGGATTGGTTCTGGGGTGGTCCTACAGCGCTTCCACCGCCTACGCGGCGGAAGTCGTTGGCTTGCGGTCGGGCCCTGAGTTGCGACGCGTCTGACAGACCGGCAACTCCAGCTCGAAGAAAAAGCGCGTGCCGCGGCCGAGCTCCGTCTCGACGCGAAGGACCGAACCCATCGCCTCGGCGAGCTTGCGACAGATCATCAGTCCGAGCCCGGTATTCGAAAAGAGTTTACGACCGCGCCCATCCCGATCGCCGGCCATTTCTTGGGGCGAAGGAGACGCGGGAGGCGCGTGGCGTACGGGGTCGAACAATGTCGGCATCACGGCCGGGTCGATGCCGCGGCCACTGTCGCGTACGGAAAACTCCACCCAGCCAGGTCGCTGTTCGTGCGCCGTGATCTCGACGAACCCGCGTTCGGTGAACTTCAACGCGTTCGTCGTCAAGTTCAGCAAGACGCGGCGCAATGCGACTGGATGCCCGAGCCGCTCGTCCACTTGCGGCGGCTCCACGCGAACGGTGAGCTGCTTCACTTCGGCGATGGGGCGGACGATATCCCGCACGCCCTCGAGCACCGACGTCACGGAGAACGCGACCGGCTTCTGCTCGAGCAACAGGTCGCTGCGCTCGAGATCGATGATATCTTTGCCAACCGAGCTGAGACCGAGCGCCGCGGTACAAATCAAGCCGAGTTGCCGGCGCTGCAGATCAGTGACAGGGCCACTCCCGCCGCGCTGCAGCGTCTCCGCAAGAAATAGAATCGAGGCAAGTGGCGAATGCATGTCATGCGCGACTTCGCCGAGCAGCTTGAGGCCGTCACCGCCCAGCTGAGTGCGGAGCGCGCGGGCGGGATCGAGCTCCACCGCGTCCCGCACCTGCTCCATCGCGAGCAGCAGCACCGGCAGTTGCGTTTCGGCGATGCCATGCGTCTGCCAGGCCCGGATGATTTCTTCCTTCATTATTAGTAACAGCCGCCGGCCGAGTGGGGACTGCGCGCGAACATCGATCACCAAGTCGCGGGTCATCTGCTTGTCGCGCACCGCGGCCGTCACGATGTCCACAACCGCTTTGATTTCGGCCGATGACGGATTGCCCAGACTGTTGGCCTGGAGAACTGCCTGACCGGCGGCGATTTCCTGAATTGCTGGCGGGATTCCCACGATGCCCCCGGGCATGATACGGTGCACGGAGGCAGTTGCCTTCCGAGTGATTTCCAGCGCTGGTTTTGGGGCCATCACACCACGGGTTGAAGGGCAGCGAGAAAGCTACACCTACCTAGGGAAGTTGCTAGTCTGGAGGATGGGTTCAAGACCTGGGAAATGTAACGAGGTGCAGTCCCTAGCCCTGTGACACGTGTTACGCTGCTGTGCCGATCCTGCCGCAACTTCCCCGGCGGCGCGCCACCGTCACCACCTAGTCTATTGGCATACTCGATGTTACGATTTGAGCGGGCGCGCACGCCTGTTGCGGTAGCGCACCCGCTCTAAGAGGCCTAATGCAGCTAAAGCCGCCGGTCGCCCGCCCCGTCGATCTTCTGATCGCGAGCCCAGACGAGTGGAGAAGTCGTTCCCTCGCCAGCATCCTCGCGCCGCACGGTTACGTCGTTCATCCGACCTACAATCGGATGCAGACGATCACCCATGTGCGCACCAAAGCACCTGATGCCGTAATTATCGACGAAACCCTGCCTGATGGCGACGGATACGCCCTCGTCCGCGAGCTTACCGAGGAGAGCCTGATCACTCCGAGCACTCCATTGTTCCTGGCGCTCACCCGGCCGCCTACCCGGCGGGACCGGATTGCCGCTTGGCGCGCGGGTGCGTGGGAATGCCTCGGCGAACCGTTGGACGCGGAAGAACTGACGGCGATGCTGGAGGTGTTCATCCCGGCCAAAATCGAAACCGACCGGGCTCTGTCTCGCGGGCTGATCGATGACGCCACAGGCGTTTACAACGCCCGGGGTCTGATGCGGAGAGCAGAGGAAGTCGCGGCCATGGCGGCGCGCCAGCATACCTCCATCGCCTGCGTGCACATCATTGTGGAGCCCGAGCCCACTGCCGGGGCCGAGCTCATGACGGGAGATCCCCCACTCTGGCTCGAGCGTCGTATCGCGGCGGTCCTGCGTGCCACGGCCCGGCACTCGGACGCGATCGGGCGGCTGGGTCCGAACTCCTTCGCGATTGTGGCGACTCACACTGACGCCGACCAGGCACGCCAACTCGCCGAGCGGCTCCGCAGTGCTATTCATGCGGCGGCCGCCGCGACCGGCAGCGTGCCCCGCATGCCACACTTGCGGGTGCGTGCGGGATATCATGGCCTGTCCGAAGTCGATCCTCCGCTCGACGTGAAATCGCTGCTGCTGCATGCGAGCGTCGCGCTCGAACGCGCCCGCGCTCAGTCCGAGCAATGGCTGCAGGGGTACGGCGCCTAGAATTCACAACTCGGTCGGTTTTGTTGATCAGGACGTACAGCGCGCCTGTGTCGGCGCGGTCTCGCAAAGTTCAACCTTACAAACCCCTATTTCACAATAATTTAAATGGTGTGACACAATGTCACACGCGGCATAGGCCTTGCGTTCCCGGGCGCACGTCCAATCGCCTGAGGAACCTGCTTTGTTGAAGCGCGATCAAGACTGTCACGTTGCGATAATCGGCGCTGGACCTTACGGGCTCAGCGCCGCCACGCATCTGCGGGCCCGAAAGGTCGAGACCCGAATTTTCGGCCAGCCGATGGAATTCTGGGAGCGCCACATGCCGCGTGGCATGTTCTTGCGCTCCGGCGCGCACGCGTCGAATCTCGGCGACCCGGAGAATCGACTCAATCTCGCACGCTACCGGGAAGGCCACGGCCTTCCCGCCGCCAAGCCGGTGCCGATCGAGCACTTTGTCGGATACGGCCACTGGTTCCAGCAGCAGGCCGTGCCCGACCTGGACCGGCGGACGGTGTCACATCTCGCCCCGAACGCTCGAGGCTTCCATGTGCGGACTGCTGACGGCGAAGAGTTTCACGCGCGACGCGTGGTGGTGGCAACCGGCATCAGCCTCTTTGCGCACCGGCCTCGGGAGTTCGACAACTTCCCGCGCGGACTCGTCTCGCATTCATTCGACCATGCAGACGTGAGGCCTCTGGCCGGCAAGCGCGTCGTGGTGGTTGGCGCAGGCCAGAGTGCGCTCGAATCCGCCGCGCTGCTGCACGAAGTCGGCGCCCAAGTGGAGATTATCGCCCGCGCCGCCGGCACGTACATGCTTCCGGATTTCTCCCCCGGCGCGCTGAGCAAGTCGCTCCGCCACTTCTTGAGCCCCATCGCCCGGCCGCCATTCGACATCATGGGACCGCGCTTCCTCAGCTGGTTGTTGGCCTGGCCGCGGATGTATCGCTACGCGCCGCGCGCCGTTCAGAATTTTCTCACCGCGCGTGCCGTGCGACCGGCGGGTGCGAGCTGGTTGACGGGCCGCCTGGCGCCGATTCGCATGACCACGGGCTGCAGGATCCTGGAGGCAAACGTCACGGGATCACAGCTCCGACTGCGGCTCAGCGACGGAACCGACCGGATGGTGGATCACATCCTGTTGGGTACCGGCTATCGCGTTGACGTCAAACGCTACGGCTTCCTGTCAGCAGAATTGCGGCAGGCGCTGCACACGCGGGACGGTTATCCCGTGCTCAAGGTCGGGTTCGAATCCTCTGTCCCCGGCTTGCATTTCATGGGGACCCCGTCTGCAGCCACATTCGGACCGCTCTATCGCTTTGTTGTCGGCAGCAAGTACGCAGCACGGGAATTGAGTGCGTCGCTCAGCGCGTAGCCTTCGCCCCCGTCCGAGAGCCGTCGTTCTCAGCTCGGACGCGGTCGGGTTGGGGGCCGTCCGAAGTCTCGCGCTGGGCGACGTTCCCACCACCGTGGTGATGATGGACTCGTGGGAGCCCGCGCGGGCATCCCGCTACGCCGACAAGATCCTCGTCCCGAAGACCCGAGATCCCGACGCGGCGATTCTCAGCGCGCTCGCCACGATCGAGGACGATGAGCCGCCGGTGCTGATTCCGACGTCGGATCACCTGACCTATTTCGTCTCGAAATACCGCGCGCAGCTGGAACAGCGCTTCCGGTGCTGCATTCCACCGGACTCCGCCATCAACACCGTCCTGGATAAGGCGCGGGATACGCAGCTGCTCGAGGGTACGGGAGTCCCGTTACCCGCCACCGTTCAGCATCTGCCGTCCTCTCCAGCCGACCTCATCGGCCTCCTGGGCGTGCCGCTCATCATCAAGCCGCGGACGTTTGTCGACAAGGAAAACCTCGGCTGGCGCAACGTCATCATTCAGAATCTTGCCGATGCCGAATCGTTCTATCGCGACAACAGCGCGAGATTCGACAACGTCATTGCGCAGGAGTTGATTCCCGGCCCGGACGAAGCGCTCTGGGAATGCATCTGCTTGTTCAACGGGGCAAGCGAGATCGTGCGTGCGTTCACGTTCCGCAAGCTGTCCACCATGCCCGCGCACTACGGAGCAACGGCGCGCGGACGCAGCGAGCGCAGCCAGGCGCTCATCGATCTGGCCGCCCAGGTCGGCAAACGGTTCAACTATTCCGGACCTGGCGATATCGACGTGAAATACGATGCGCGCGATGGCCAGTACAAGTATCTCGAACTCAATCCCCGCCTGGGACTCTGCCACTACTTCGGCACGCGGTGTGGAGTGAATCTCACGCTGGACGCGTACCGGCTGTGCACGGGAGAAGAGCTGCCGGAGAGCTACGAGCAAGTCGAGGGACGCACGTTTCTCGCTATCCTCGAGGAGACGGGCGCCCGGCTACAGAACGGCGACTCGCCGCTGGTGGTGGCGCGCGGCTTGATCGCAGCGCTCGCGCGGGGACCGGTCGGTCCTTATTTCGCGCCGGACGACGCCTTGCCGGGACCGTTTGCGCTCGCGCGCATCGGCTACCGGCTGGCGGCGAAGGTGTGGCGCGGCCAGCTCGGCACGGTCTTCACGAAGCAATACGGCCAAGGAGTGTAGCGCTGCGCCAGGACTCGAGCGCATCCATCTGACGACCGGTCGGCGCCACGCGCGGCCGTCGCTGACGCAACATCTCGAGCATTTCCCGCACCGTCCCCTCCCCGCGCGTCACCAGCCAGGCCAGGTAGAGAGTCGCAGAGCGTCCAACGCCGGAGCCGCAGTATACGAGCGCCGCGTGCTGGTTCGCGCGGGCAGCCTCGAGAAATTCGACGCCGGCCCGCAGTTGCGCTGCCGTGGGAGCGGCGCGATCCCGCACGGGCAACCACAACACCGTCGCCGCGGACGCGAGCCAGCTGGGCGGAGGCGTCTCGCCGACGAGCGACACAACGTGAGTGATCCCTGCGCCCGCAAGCTCACGCCACCGCCGCGGCGTTGGCTCGCCCCCGATCCAGCAACCGGGTTCCACTTCAGTCGGACGGTTGCCGCCGCGCTCGTTGCGGAACCGGAGCCACGCCATCCATGCCGTGCGTACCAACTGGCTCTCGCCGAGCCACCCATCGAGCAGTCGCTCGGACAGTCGGCGTCCCGCCGGCCCGGTCACTTACGCTCCGGAGGGCGCCGCTTGCTTCACAGCCGGCGGCGGTGCTGAGGGCTGACGCAGATGGGACCACCGGCGATACAGGAACGCGCGCACCAGGGGCAGCGGATCATCCCAGGCCACTGTGCGCTTGGCTTCACTGCTCAACATCCAGCTGAACCACGTGTGCAACGGGATCCTCTCGGCTCGCGCGGCCAGGATATCATGCCACGGATTGCACCAGCGCACGCCGATGCGTGCCGGGCCCATGGCATTCTTGGGTCGGGGCTCGCCGACCAGGTCCGCGTAGACCAGAGCGGGAAGATTCACACCGGCGCGCGCGCCCAGATGGTGCCAGAGATTGAAACGCGGATTGATTTCGAGCAGGTAGAGACGTCCGTCGGGCGCCGGCGCGCGCTTGAAATCGAGCTTGGCCACGCCACGGAAGTCGAGTCGCTCGATGATGTCACGTCCTATCGTAAGCACGTCGGCTGCATCGCTCGTGACCAACGCCGTGCTGAAGCCGTATTCCAGCGGCCAGGTCCGCAGTTTCCGCCCCGCAAACTCGGCAACCCTGTTGCCCCGCGCATCAACGTACACATGGTAGCTCTCGATCAGCGTCTCCGGACCCGGAATCAGCTGCTGCACCAGCACCGGCAACCCGGCGCGCGCCAAGCGCGGCCACAGTTCGCGGAGCGCATCGTACGAGTCGAATCGCAAAGCCTTCGCACCGCCACCGATACCGGACCACTGCGCGTCGCGGCTCCGCGGTTTGACCGCGACCGGCAACGGCAGATCGAGGGGTGGCGGATCGACGCGCGGGTCGACGAACCGGGCGGCAGGAACGGGCAGATTGAGGCGCTCGGCCAAGCGCTGGAAGCGCGACTTGTCGACGAGATCCTCGACCAACTCGCGGGAGGGAACGACGAATCGAAAATGTGACGCCAGCCGGTCACGCTCGCGCGAAATGAGGGTGACGTATCGGTCCTCATCGTAGAACAGGACCGGTTTCTCGGAAGTCCTCGCAGCAAACTGTTCGAGCGACCCGAGCAGGACGTCCGGTTGCTCCTGCGGGTCCGCCCAATCGAGTGAGAATCGCGCGAGACGGGAGTAGTGCGCGGGTTCATCCAGTGGCTCGGCGACGGCACACGGCACTCGCGCGAGCGAGAGCGCGCGCAGCAAGTCGGTGTCGCCGAGGACGCAGGCGAACGCGCGACTACGTGGCGGACTCGCCGTGCTCAATCGAACCGCGCTCCATCGCACAGCACTGCCGCAATGCGATCCCCCGTCCCGCCATCCCACCGCTCGAGCATCGGTGGGTTGGCTGGTCGTGCGATCCGCGCGTCGCGCGCGGCCAAGGTAATGGCGTCGCAACGCGGCGCCACCAACCGATTCGTGCCAGCCACGCAGGTGATCGGCCGCTCCGTCGTCGGGCGTACGGTCACGCACGGCACACCCAACCACGTGGTCTCTTCCTGTAAACCGCCCGAATCGGTGATGACGAGGTCGGCCTCCCAGACGAGACCGAGCATTTCCAGATACGGCAGCGGATCCAGCAGCCGCACACCGTCGACGGTCGCCTTGCCATTCAGCCGGGCGATTTGCGCCCGCGTCCGCGGGTGAACCGGGAAGAGGACGGGCCCATCCTTACTGAGGCGCGACAACGTCGTCAGGAGCTCGGCGAGCGTGTCCGGTTGATCGACATTCGCCGGCCGATGTAGCGTGACGACCGTATAGCCGCCCGTGCCGAGCCCCATACGCCGGGGCATGGCGAGCGCGCGCGCCGCAGGCAACGCGACTTTGAGCGAGTCGATCATGACGTTCCCGACGAAGTGCACGCGGTCGGCAGGGATCCCTTCTTGCGACAGGTTTTCCAGTGCGTCGCGCGATGGGGCGAGCAGCAGATCGGCGAGATGATCGGTCACGATGCGGTTGAGCTCCTCCGGCATCGTACGATCGCGGCTGCGCAGGCCCGCTTCGACGTGGGCCACCTTGATCTGCAGCTTCGCGGAGACGAGCGCGGCGGCAACCGTCGAGTTGACGTCGCCGTAGACGAGAACCACATCGGGCCGCTCGGCGAGCAACACGGGCTCGAGTCCCTGCATCACTGCCGCGGTTTGCTGCGCATGCGACCCGGAGCCGACGCCGAGCGCATGGTCGGGGCGCGGCAACTGCAGGTCCCGAAAGAACGCATCCGACATCTCGGGATCGTAGTGCTGGCCGGTGTGCACGATGACGTGGCGCGAGCCGCGCGTCGCGAGCGCGCGCGCCACGGGCGCGAGCTTCATGAAGTTCGGCCTGGCGCCGACGACGGACAGGACCGAGGGCAAGCCCGTCACTTCCAGATCTGTGTCAGCGAGTACACGGTGATGGGAATGGTCAACAGCAGAGCGACGAAACCGATTGTCTCCCGCGTGCTCGTCGTCCCGCTCCCGGGAACGGAATACTGATCGCCGGCGATGAGCCCCGCCTCATCAATGGTCGTGCCCGCCGCGATCGCGTGCTGTAACGCCTTCTTTTCCAGGATCGCATGACCGCCACGCTCGATTTTCATGTCCTGCAGTTTCGCCGTCGCGAGCGGTCCGCCGGCGGCCATCAGGGCGTCCGAGAGCAGGGCCTGCGCGGGAACATCGTAGTATCCCGGGCGAGCGACCCCACCGACGACCGAAAGCCGGATGTAGGCGGTCGCGTGCACCACGGGGTCGCGCAGGTTTTGTCCGATACGTCGGGTCAGATACTCTTGCAGCTCCGATCGCAGCACGCCCTGGAGTGACACGTCACCAACCGTCGGCAGCGTGAGGACGGACCCGAGGCCAACCGTGAAGGTGTCGGAGAGCGTGGGCTCACCTTCGACCAGCAGCACGAGGCGGTCGCCGACCTTGAAATCCCCCGTCGTCAGTCGTTGGCGAATGACTGCCGCCGCTCGCGCTGCCGAGTCTCGGGCGGCAGGCTTGGTGTTGCTCGCTTGAGCAGCCAGCTCCAATTCCTCCGCTCGCGCCTCCAGCCGCATGCGGCTCGCGCTGAGGACGGGAGCGGTCCCCGTGTCCCCGCCTTTCATCTGGGCCGCGAGGGACGCGAACGGGACGGAGAGCACGACAGCGATAGTGGCGATCTTCATGGTTTGTGGGCCTCGGATACTACGGGCGGTTCGGACATGAGCATCTTGCTGGCGACGCCGGTGGGATCTTCTTCCCAGATGTTGTAGCCGGGGAGTGAGTAGCCGTAGTAGTTGTACACCATCCCGGGACTGACATCGTTGAGCACCGCGCCGAGCACGCGTAGGGGCAGGCGATTCAACATCTCCACTTTTGCTGCTGCGAGTCCCCGATCGGTGATCCCGGTGCGCAATACCACGACGACATTTCCGGTCGCCGTCCCGATGGCGTACGGATCCACGCCCGCCGCGAGCGGCGCGCTGTCGACCAGGATCACGTCAAAGGACGGGCGAAAGGTGGACAACAGGCGGGGCAACGCCTCGGAGCACAGCAGCTCAGGACCCCGGTGCATCCGCGAACCCGCGGCGATGAACCACAGGTTCGAATACGGTGTGGTCTGAACAATGGAATCGGTAGCCACCAAACTGGCAAGCGCATCAGTCAACCCCGGACGCCGTACTCCTCGCAGTGGGCGATGGAGCGCCCCCAGACGCACGTCTCCATCGATCAAGAGTGTGCGATAGCCTACCGCGGAGAACGCCAGTGCCAGGTTCGCGCTGACAAATGACTTTCCTTCTCCTCGCCCCGGACTCGTGACGGTCAGCAGCAACGGACTGGCGGCACCGGCGGAGTAGTGGACGTTGAGACGGATGCCACGGAAGGCTTCGACCGCATGCAACCCGTTTTCGCCCTCAGCCTCCGCAGGCCGCGAACGCTTGAACGATCCGAACCAGCGGCGCTTTCCGTTCCGCTGGACGTGCGAGACCGCGCCGAGGATCGGCAGTCCCATCGCCTGACTGACCTGATCCGGGTACCGCACTCTGTGGTCGGTGCGCTCACGCGCGACGGCGCCGCCGACACCCAATCCGAAGCTGCTGAGGAACGCCGCGATGATGAGCAGCGGCGCGGTGTTGCTCGTTGGACGCGTGGGCGGAACGGCCTTCTCGAGAATGCGCACATCGGCCAGCGTGCTCACTTCGGCCAAGCGCGCATTTTCGTAGCGTTGCTGGAGATTCGAGAAGAGGAACTCGGCATTTGTCTGGTCGCGGGCGAGCCGGATTTCCGAAAGCGCAACGGGGGGCGCCGTGCGCAGGTCGCGCGCGATCGAATCGCGCTGCTGCGCGAGCTCGCGCTCGCGCGCCGTCATACCCGTCATGAGGGCGCGAGACAGTGTCGGGATGACCACTTTCGACAGCGTATCAACCTGAGTCGCGACGCGGCGGAGCGGGGCGTATCCGTCCACGTAGCGGAAACGCATCGCGCGCAACTCCGCCTGCCGGTCGGTCAACT
>Ga0075435_100001134_pt1 | contig 16971 bp, 13 predicted proteins | sample RhiMethybrSRZTD4_FD_75302 | JGI IMG/M metagenome (GOLD analysis project Ga0075435, IMG submission 75302) | Populus rhizosphere microbial communities from Tennessee, USA - Rhizosphere MetaG P. TD hybrid SRZTD4 | ecosystem: Host-associated > Plants > Roots > Rhizosphere > Soil | place: USA...
AGGTCCTGCCTTGGTGGCCGCGGTGCCCTCGGTGCTGTCGACGCCAGCCAGACCGCCTGGACGTCCGAGCTGTCCGGCAAGGCGTGCCGGCGTCGCCGCGAATATCATCAGCGACGTCGCCATCGACACCAGAAGACGCGCTCGCATCCTATTTCTCCTCGTCGAAGTCTCTCGGCCATGTGTGGTCGATGCCCAGATCGTCGAGCATCGCCGTGCACTCGTAGTCGAGCAGGCCGATGTCTTTCTGCCGCTGCAGCGTCATCCGAATCGTCCACGGGCGCGTGAATACCTTCGGATCCGTCATCGTCGCTTCGTACTGCAGCGTGTCAGCGTTCATCGGCGTGTAGCGTTCAACGACCTGCAGCGCGTCGCTATGGTAATTGCCGGCCATGTCGAACCACGTGTAGGGGTTGAAGTTCGTCACATTGATGACCAGCGAGTTACCGTCGTAGCGTGCGCGCGCGTTACCCATCCAGGCGCCGCCGTCGTCAGACGGCACGGGTATCTTGCTGTCGATCGGAACGACCCGCTTTTTGTGCGCCCACTCGTAAACGAACGTTGCGTACTCGGGTGTCTGAATAATCTGGAATGGCCATCCCAGGTAGGTCATACGCGGAATGCCGGGCAGGTAGCACTTTGCCAGCGGGTCTGAGTTCTTCACCGGATCGAGTGTTTTGGTGCCCTCATAGTTCTTTGCGCGTTTCGCGAGCGCTTCAGGCTTGTACGGAATCCTGCCGTCGGCCGGATCTACGACGAAGCCGCGTCCCGCCGGGACCCCGGGCTTGCTGCCGTGATCCTCGAGGTCGTACTTCGCCAAATTCCACGCGCGCCAGACGCCCTGAAGATCGGGCGGACGACGCGCCGGCCCCTGCGCCTGCGCTACCGTCGCAACGGCAGCGGCGGCGATCAACCACGTCAACACGCGACGACGCATGCCACCCCCTGAGGTCGGGCCGCCTGAAAGCGGCCTCTACATCTTGTCGTAGACGGCTTTCTGCGTGCTTGGTGTATCGCCGACCTGCGTGCGCGTCTTCTCGATCGTCAGCTCGGTGCCGTTGACGGTCCACACTTCCTTGAAGTCGACCACAACATCGCCGGCCGGCGAAGAGAACGAGCGCCGCGACGTGATGACGAGATTCGAGCCGTTCAGCATCGCCTGACCGGTTTCGGTGATTCCTTCCGGCGCCTGCACGTTTACTTTGGTGCCATCGAGCTTGTAGGTGGCCGACACGGGCCGCTGCCGCACGCTCGTGGCCGTCACGGCAATGTCGGTTGCGGTCTGCTTGACGTCAAGCTGACTGGGGAACTGGATGTCGGGCGTATTGCCGACGACATTCCGGCTGCTCTTCGCCTGGCTGATGCGCCAGGTCCCCGAGAAATCGGGACGCGCCTGCGCGAACGCCTGCATCGGCGCGCCCAGCATAAGCGCGACCAGCGTTACCTCGACCGCGGACGCGATCATCGACCTCGTCATGGCTCGGACTCCAGGACCTTATTGCGTCTTCTCGTCGCTGACGAATTCCTTCTTCGACTCCACCAGCGTGAAGCTGCTCGCGTTGACGGTCGGTGTGCCGTCCTTGGCGAGGAAGCCCTTGATGATCACTTCGGCACCGACGAAGTCCTCTTTGCGCAATCCCTGTTTCATCAGCGTCGTCGGTCCCGCGCTCTCGACTTCCCAGGTCACGACCTTGCCGTCGGCGTTCTTGACGTCGACGTAGAGGTGCGCGTGCGGGTTCTGCCATCCCATTTTGACGATGGTGCCGCGCAGCGTGATCGGCTTGTTGCCGTCGTAGGTGGCGGAAAAGGAGTGATGGGCCTGGATCGATGCAGTGGCAAGCAGGATTCCGAGGGAGATTACGAATGCCAGGATTACACGCATGTCGCCTCCTTGCGAGCGGATGCTACCATACGCCGCCATGAACAGGGCGCTGATGGCGGCGGTGGTGTTCCTTCTTGCCACGACATCGGTGCGCATCGCCGCTCAGCAGGCACCTCCGACGCAGCCGCTCCTAACCGACCAGGTGTTCCGCAACATTCAGGTGCTGAAAGGCATTCCGGTCGACACGTTTTTCGACGTGATGGGGATGTTCGCCTCGTCGATGGGTGAGGACTGCACGTTCTGCCATTCCAAGGACGCGGTCTTCAGGCACGAAGCATTTGGCGATGAAACGCCGCGCATCCGCCGCGCGCGTCAGATGATCGCGATGATGAATGGCATCAACCAGGCGAACTTCGGCGGGCGTCCGATGGTGACCTGCTTTACCTGCCATCGCGGCAGCAACAGCCCCGTCACGTCGCCGAAACTGGCGCTGCAATACGGCGAACCGGAAGACGACCCGAACGTGATCAACTTTCCGCCGGAGACGAAGCCGACCGCTGCCGAAATCCTCGATAGGTACCTGCAGGCGATTGGAGGCACCGCGCAGCTTGCGAAGCTGACCAGCTTCAGCGCGAAGGGCACGTATTCGGGATTCGACACCGACCACAAGGAGATTCCCGTCGACATCTACGCGAAGGCGCCGAATCAACGGACCTGGATCATCCACATGCCCGACGGCGACAGTCATCGTGTCTTCGACGGTAAGAACGGCTGGTGGGTCGGTCCCGATGCGCCCGCACCGGAGACGCTGACAAGCGGCAACCTCGATCGCTATCGTCTTGAAGCGCTGATCGCGTTCCCGGCCGGGATCAAGGACGCGTTCAAGGGATGGAAGGTGGGTCGCTCGGCGATCGACGGCAAGCCCGTTCAGATTGTGCAAGGCAGCAATCCGCCGCTGCTTCCGGTGAATCTGTACTTCGATCCGAAGACGGGCCTACTCGTCAGGCTGGTGCGATGGAACCTAACGCCTGTAGGTCCAGTGCCGACGGAAATCAACTACGACGATTACCGCGAAGTGGCTGGCGTGAGGATGCCGTTCGCCTGGACGGTGAGCCAGACCTACATGCAGATGACAATCAAATTGAGCAGCATCACGCCGAACGTCGCGGTTGATCAGAAGTTCTTTGCTAAACCCGCGGGCGCGAAGTAGCGCGCGCGGTCACGCTGGCGTGACTGCGTCGGGGTCCGTTGCGAGCAGGCGCCGGCGCGTCTCGTGGTACGCCTGTAGCTTGGCGTTGGCCGATCGCACGGTGGCGCCGGCAGCCGCCAGCTTCCCGAGATCCTTACCGGGCACGGCCGCATAAAGCTCGCCTTCGTCGATACCTGTATACACGCGGTTGCCGACACATCCTGTACTGATCGTCAACCCGTTGGCGAGCGCGGCAGGCAGCGCCATGCATGTTGGACGGCCGAACGTGTTCACGCTCGTGCTGATGCCTGCGGCAATGGCAGCTTCCTGCAGCAGCATGACGCGCGCGGCCGTGCCCCGGAAGAGCACCACATCAGGGTCGACGGGCGTGTCGCCGAGCGGCGCGTAGACGATCGCGCCCGGCGTCGCCGGCAGAACGGGAATCCCGGCCACCTCCTCCATCCGCACGTAGCCGATGCTCGCCATGAAGCCGAGCGTGTCGTTCAACTCGTTCGCGCGTGCGGCGGGCAACGGGATGTTGTGGGTGTACGAGCCGATGGCGCAGTTGTAGTGATCGGACGGCACTGTGAAGAACGTGCGCCCCTCCGATGCGAGGCGCCAGAAGCTGCATCCCGATGGCACGGAGCCGACGAATTGCTCCACGCCTGGCGGCGGCGCGTCGCGGAAGGCAATGGCGACCGGTCGGCGCGTGAGACCCAGGTCTGAGCAAAGCTGCTGTTCGAGCGAACGATGGTCGGCACTCATAGGCCACAGCTTACTGCACGCACGCTTGACACCGCCTCGGACGTCTCGTACTGTCTGCGCCACTTCACACATGGTTGCGTCCTGCAACCGACCCAAGGAGCCAACATGGGCAGATTCGTGACGATCGTGATGGTACTCGTATCGGCGGTCCTCATCCCCGCTCTCGCGTTCGCACAGGGAGCGATCACCGGGGTTGTGACGGATAGTTCAGGCGCCGTGCTTCCCGGCGTCACCGTCGAAGTGGCAAGCCCCGTACTCATCGAACGCGTTCGTTCCGCGGTCAGCGATGGAACGGGCCAGTACCAGATCGTCAATTTACCTCCGGGCGCCTACAGCGTGACGTTCATGCTCGCGGGCTTCAACACGCTGAAGCGTGAAGGCATCGAGCTGACCGGCAACTTCACGGCGACGGTGAACGCCAATCTTCGCGTCGGTGCACTCGAGGAGACGGTCACCGTCACCGGCGAAGCGCCTACTGTTGACGTACAGAACACCGCGCGCCAGCGCATCGTCGATCGCGACACCATCGAGAACATTCCGGCCGGCCGGAATATCTTCGCGCTCGGCGCGCTGAACCCCGGCATCAGCACGAATGTCGCGCAGGACGTGGGCGGCGCCGTGATCAACGCCACGACCGGCATGCTGGCGCACGGCGGGCGGAGCGGAGATGGCTGGACGTCGATGGACGGCATCACGATGAACGCGATGGCGTCGACGGGCTTCACGACGCGGCTGGTCTACAGCATGGCGAGCGTGCAGGAAGTCACGCTCGACTACTCGGCCAACACCGCCGACGTACCAACCGGCGGCGTCCGCATCAACATCGTCCCGCGCGAGGGGGGAAACACGTTCAACGGAACGATGTTCGCAAGCATCGCGACCCACGGCATGCAGGGCAGCAACTTTACCGATGATTTGCGGCGGCTCGGGCTGCGCACGCCGGACGCCGTGCGAAAGCTGTGGGACGTGAACCCGGGTTTCGGCGGCCCCATTCGACAGAACAAGCTGTGGTTCTACGTGTCGGCACTTTATTCGGGATCGCAGCTCGACGTCGCGGACATGTGGTTCAACAAGAACGCGAACAACCCGAACGCATGGACCTACGAGCCGGATCTGAGCCGGCCCGCGTTCAAGGATACGCATTACTACGGCGGCGACGCGCGCCTGACGTGGCAGGTGAGCCCGCGCAACAAAATCGGGATCCTGGACGCCGATCAGGCCGGCTGCACGTGCGTCGGCGTTGTCTCGGCGACCGTCGCGCCCGAGGCGGATATCCGCGAGCGGTATCCGATCCAGCGGCGGCAGGTGCTCGACTGGACCTCGCCGGTGACGAACCGCCTATTGCTCGAGGCGGGCATCGCGAATCATTTCGGCCGCAGCGTGCGGCTGCCGGCGCTCGATACGAGCCCGCAGATGATCACCGTCAACGAACAGTCGACGGGCCTGCGCTACCGGTCAGCCGACAACTTCCGCAACGGCCCGAACCATGCGATTCACCTCCGCTTTGGCGCGTCGTACATCACCGGCGCGCACGCCTTCAAGGCCGGCCTCACGCACAGCAGCGGCTTCGAGGGGCGCGTGACGAGCGACGGGGATCAGCCGCTGACGTACCGCTTCAATAACGGCATGCCCAACCTGATTACACAGCGCGCGCTGCCACTGACCGGGCAGGTGAACGTCGACCACAACCTGTCGATCTACGGGCAGGACAAGTGGAGCGTGCGGCATCTCACGGCGAGTTACGGGCTGCGCTACGACTATTTTGCGAGCAGCTTCCCTGAACAGCACGCAGGTCCCGTTGCGCTCGCGCCGACGCGCGACATCACGTTCCCCGCGCAGAGCAACACTGCGTGGCACGACCTCAGCCCGCGTCTGGGTCTCAGCTTCGATCCGAGAGGGAAGGGGAAGACGGCGCTGAAGGTGAGCTTGAACCGCTATCTGCAGAACGAAGCCGCGGGCTCGCCGCTCGCGGCCGAACCGAGCCCGCTCAACACACTGGTCACGAGCACGACACGTTCGTGGGGCGACGCCAACACGAACTTCATCCCCGATTGCAACCTGGTCAGCCCGCTCGCCAACGGCGAATGCGGCGCGATGGCGAACTCCGCATTCGGGAGCGCGCGACCCGGTGCCACCTACGATCCGGACTTGCTGCGCGGCTGGGACAAGCGCCTCGCGAATTGGGAGTTCTCGGCGGGCGTGCAGCGCGAGCTGTTCGCGCGTACGTCGATCGATGCCGCTTATTTCCGGCGCACCTACGAGAACTTCTCGATCACCGACAACCGCGCCGTCAGCGCGTCGGACTTCGATCGGTTCGGCATCACGGTGCCGGTCGATCCGCGGCTGCCCAACGGCGGCGGATACACGGTGTCGGGTCTCTACGATCTCAAGCCGTCAAGCTTCGGCCGTCCGGCCGACAACTTCGTGACGCGGGCGCGCAACTATGGCAAGCAGGTCGAGCGGTGGCAGGGCGTCGATGTGAACTTGAACATGCGCCCGCAGGCAGGCGTAATGCTGCAGGGTGGTCTGAGCACCGGCAGCACGCTCACCGACATCTGCGACGTGGCCGCGAAAGTGCCGGAGATGCTGCTCGGCACGTTGACGGCCGCCAGTAACGCGACGACGCCACAGGTGCTGGCGGTGTCGACGAACAACGCAGCGGCGATTCAGAACCAGTGGATCCCCGCGCAGTACTGCCGTCAGACGTCGCCGTTTCTGACCAATGTGAAGTTCGCAGGCAGCTACACAATTCCGCGCGCGGACGTACTGGTGAGCGGGACCTTCCGCAGCGTGCCGGGACCGGAGATCTATGCCAACTACACCGCCACCAATGCCGTCGTCCAGCCGGCACTTGGTCGGGTGCTGTCGGGTGGCGTGACGAACCTGCCAGTGACGATCGTCGAGCCGGGCACGATGTACGGCGATCGGCTGAATCAGGTGGACATGCGTTTCGGGAAGATCCTGCGTTTCGGCCGCACGAAGACGGTGGTTAATCTCGACGTCTACAACCTGTTCAATGTAAACACCGTGCTGACGGTGAACTACGCCTATGCGACGTGGCAGCGGCCGACGTCGATCGAGCTCGCGCGCTTCGCCAAGATCGGAGTCCAGTTCGACTTCTAGGTATTAGGTATCAGGTTTCGGGTTGTAGGTTTTAGGTTTCAGCTCTCGGGTTCAGTGCCAGGGAGGCATTCATGCGTCGACTGCGAGTCATCGTTGCGTCGCTGGTGGTGCTCCTCGTCACCCCGGCGATCGTCAGGGCACAGGCATCCATTGCGGGTCAGGTGAAGGACGCATCCGGCGCCGTGCTGCCGGGCGTCACGGTGGAAGCGTCCAGTCCGGCACTTATCGAACAGGTTCGCACCGTCGTCACTGGAAGCACCGGTCAGTACCGGATCGAGCTGCTGCCCCCGGGAACGTACACGGTCACGTTCGCGCTCGGCGGGTTCAGCACGGTGAAACGGGAAGGCGTTCAACTGACCGGAACGTTCACCGCGACGATCGACACGGAGCTTCGTGTTGGCGCGCTGCAGGAAACTATTACGGTCAGCGGCGAGTCGCCGATTGTCGATGTGCAAAGCGCCAACAAGCAGCGCGTCATCGACCGCGACCTGATCGACAAGCTGCCCGCCGGACGCTCGCCGTTCGCGCAGATGGCGCTGATACCGGGCGTGACGGTGAACGCCACCAATCAGGACGTCGGCGGCGCGACACAGCTCTCGGGCGCAATCACAATGCAGGTGCATGGGTCGACGGGCAACTCGCAGTCGCTGCTCGAGGACGGCCTGTCGACCGCCGCGCTCATCTCGCCGGCGAACTCGCAGATCACGTTCAACATGGCGGCCTCGCAGGAGATCGCCGTCGACTACGCGGGCGCCGGCGCCGACACCGCCGGCGGCGGCGTGCGTATGAACGTCATCCCGCGCGAGGGGGGCAACGCATACAACGGCGTGCTGTTCATGAATGGCACGATGGAGTCACTCGGCGCCAGCAACTTCACGGATCGATTGCGTGCAGCGGGCCTGCGCACGCCGAACCGGATCCACAACATGTTCGATTTCAATCCCGGCTTCGGCGGACCGCTGCGCCGCAACAAGGCATGGTTCTACCTGTCGGGCCGCCACGCCACCTCATCCAAGTGGATGGCCGACGAGTTCTACGACAAGAATGCGAACAACCCGACTGTCTGGACCTATCAGCCGGATTTCACCAAGCCGGTATCGAACGATTCGAACGTCAACGATGGCCGCCTGCGCGTGACGATGCAGGCGGCGCCGAAGGTGAAATTGGGCGTGCTCTACGTGCAGCAGACGGCGCGCAACTGGCCGTCGATTCTCGATGTGACCGGCGCCCCTGGCGGTACTCTGCTCGCCGCCGAGGCCGGTCCGTATCATTACTTTCCCGTCGAACGCCAGATCACCACGGACGTCACCATTCCGCTGACGAATCGGATGCTCATCGATGGCGCTGTGAAGCACAGCTTCGAGCGCGCGATTCGCGATCCGGATCGTACGGTAAGCCCTGCGATGATCAGCGTGCTGGAGCAGTCCACGGGGCGGCAGTACCGCGCGCGGCAGTTCTTCATCAACCGTGCGAGCAACGTCTTCTTCTACCGCGCCGCGGTGTCGTACATCACCGGCGCGCATTCCTTCAAATTCGGCCTCGGCGACATTTCAGGCAGCACCTCGGAGCGCGACTGGGATCTGAACCCGGTGAGCTACCGATTCAACAATGGCGGTCCAAACCAGATCACCATGCGTGCTTACCCGGTGCAGTTCGTGGTGGACGTCGATCACCAGTTCGGCGCCTATGCGCAGGATCGGTGGACGATCGATCGGCTGACGCTGAACGCCGGGTTGCGGCTCGACTGGTTCAAGAATAGTTTTCCCGCGCAATCCGTCGGTCCGGCGCCGCTTGCGCCAAATCGCAACTTCACGTTCCCGGATACGCAGGGGCTGAATCTCAAAGACCTGAGCCCGAAACTGAGCGCCGCCTACGACCTGCATGGCAACGGCAGAACCGCGCTGAAGGTCAGCCTCAATCGCAACGTCGAGCCCTACACCGTCGGCGGCATCGCGGGGGCGAATAATCCGATCGTCCGGCTGGCGACTTCAACCACACGGTCGTGGAGCGACGACAACACGAACTTCGTTCCCGATTGCAATCTGATCGTGCTGACGGCGAACGGTGAATGCGGAGCGGTCGCCAACACGCTCTTCGGCAGCGCCGGCGCGCAGGCGAACTTCGATCCGGACATTCTGCGTGGTTGGGGAAAACGCCTCTACAACTGGGAATTCTCGGCGGGTGTGCAGCGCCAGCTCATGACCGGCCTCTCTGTCGACGCCACGTACTTCCGACGTTGGTACGGCAACTTCACGATTATCGACAACCGCGCCGTGACCGCCGCGGATTTCACGCAGTTCAGCATCACCGCGCCGGTGGACGCGCGGCTGCCCGGTGGCGGCGGCAACGTGATTACCAGCCTCTACGACGTGAACCCGAACAAGTTCGGCCAGACCGACAACATCACGACCTTTGCGAAGAATTTCGGCAAAGAGGTGCAGATGTGGAACGGCGCCGCGTTCACCGTAAACGCGCGGCTTCCGCATGAAATCATTCTGCAGGGCGGCCTCGATACGGGCACGATCACTCAGGACGTTTGTGATATCCGCTTGAAGGTGCCGGAGTACACGGCCGCCGATCCGTATTCGGCGCCGGTCGTTGCCGCGGGCACGAGCACGTCGACGCTGAACCTCGCGAGTCCGCTTGCGTGGCATTGCCACACCGAACGCCCGCAGACGCAGGTGAAGCTGCTCGGCTCGTATACGATTCCGCGCGCGGAGGTGCAGGTCAGTTCGGCGCTTCAGAGCATTCCCGGCCCGGAGCTGAGCGCGTTCTACACCGCCACCAACTCGCAGATTCAGCCGACGCTGGGGCGGCCGTTGTCTGGTGGTGTACAGAACGTCTCGATCAATCTCGTGTCGCCCGGAACGCTCTACGGCGAGCGGCTGAATCAGCTTGACGTCCGCTTCGCGCGGCCGGTCCGTGTCGGCCGCACGAAGACGACGTTTCAGTTCGACCTGTACAACGCGCTGAACGTCGACGCGATAACGGGGGTCAACACGAACTATGCGTCGTGGCTGCGTCCGCAGGCAGTGATCCTGGGACGCTTCGCCAAGCTGGGCGTGCAATTGGACTTCTAAAGTACGACTAGAAATCGAACTGCAGGCTAACCTTCGCAAATCGCGCCGGCATGATCGTCGTCGGTTGCAGCCACGCGGGACCGAACGTGTTGTTCTGCGCCAGGATCGTGCTCACGTTGAGCGCGTTGTAGAGGTCGAGGCTCACCGTGCTGCGGATCTTCCCGTAGCGGAGGACCTTGCCGACGCGGAAGTCCACCTGGTTCAGGCGATCGCCGAACACCGTGTTTGGATTGATCAACCCGACCGACACGTTCGCAGCGCCGCCCGAGAGTGGACGCCCGAGGGTCTTCGCGGCGTCGGCCGTCGACAGGTTGTAATTCGCCAGGATCGGCGGGCCCGGCAGATTCTGCAGCGTGCCGCTGACGAGCACGTCGATGCGAGGGATCGTGTACGAGCCGAGGAACTTCACCTGCGTCAGCCAGTTCGTCGCGTTGTGACAGAACTGCAGCGGCCGTACCGCGGCCGTTGTGACGAGGCCGTTGTTGCCACGCGTTTCCGCGGGTTCGGGCACCTGCGCCAGCAGCGCGCAGTTGTCGGTCACGGTCCGGCCCGTGCTCGTGCCACCCTGCAGCAGCACGCCGCGGAAATACCGCGTCGCGAGGTTCACGTCGACGCCGTGCCAGTACTCAACCTGATCGCCGTAGTTCTTCGCCAGCGTGACGAAGTTGTCCGACGCGAGGCCGAACTTCGCGGGATTGAGGTTGTACATCCCCCGCACGACGTATCCGCCGCCGCCGGGCAGCGCGGGATTGATCGGCGCGGTCACGTCGAACTTGTCGAAGTCCGCCGGCGAGAGGATGCGGTTGTCCGTGACGCGCGAGTTGCCGAAGGTGCGCCGGTAGTAGCTGACATCGACTGAGGTTCGCGGCAGCACTTCGTGCTGCACGCCCGTCGAGAACTCCCAGTTGAAGCCGCGCTTGAACCAGCCGTGCGTCATGTTCGTGTCGTAGGTGGCGCCGGGCACGGGCAGGCCGAAGTTCGCATTGGCCATCGCGCCGCACTCACCGTTGGCGGCAGGATTCCGCAAGTCACAGTCGGGGACGTAATTGCGGGTCCGCGCATCGCCGACGCCGAACTGGCTGTCGTTCCACGAGCGCGTCGTCTGTGTGATCAGGCTGCTGAGTGGATTCGGATCCTGGGCAATCGGCGCGCCCGCGGAGAGGCTCTCGAGGTAGCGGTTCAGGCTCACTTTGACCGCCGTCTTCCCGTTGCCGAACACGTCATAGGCGGCGCCGAGATGCGGCGTGATGTCGTGCCACGAGATGAATCCATGCTGCGCCGGGAAGCTGAGATCGCGAGTCGGCGTGAGCGGAGATGGGCCTATGTGTTGTTCCGGCCAGCCGATCGACGCGAAGCTGTATCGCACGCCATAGGACGCCGTCAGCTGACGGATCGTCCACTTGTCCTGTGCGAACACGCCCATGTTGTGTTCCATGTTCGTGTCCGTGAAGATCGGAAACGCCCGCTCGCTCAACTGGTTGGGTACGCCGTTGCTCAGACGGTAGCTCAGGGAATTCAGATTCGCGTAGGTGAACCCGTTCCAGCCGCTCGTGTGGTTGAGGCCGACCTTCACGTTGTGCGCGCCCGTGATGTACGAAACGGCGAAGCGAAGATGCAGCGTCTTGGCGGGCTGCAGGCGATGCGTCTCCAGCGAGCGAAACTTCAATCCGGTTAACTGCTCCGTGGTCGGGATCATCGCGGGACTGAGACCGCTCATCGGCAGCAGATTGCTCGCCGCGCGATAGCGGTTGAAGCCGGCTTCGAGGAGGATGCGGTTGGTGAGCGGTGAGCTCCAGTCCACCTGCACCTGCCGCTGCAGCGGATAGATGCGGCGTTCCGCCGCTTCGGGCGCGGTCGTCAGGCTGACGGCCGAGGGCGAATAGTTGACGACGTCGTCGTTCCAGTTGACGCCGATCTTGTGCTTGGCGGCGACCTGCCACGTCAGGCGCAGCTGCGCGCCCTTCCAGACGGATGGATTCGCCGCCGGCTTGTTCAGGTCGGGCTCGAAGACCCAGACATTCGGGTTGTTGAAGTTCTTGTCGTAGTACATCCCGGTCGCATAGTTCCCGGACTTCTTGTAGCGCGCCGAGAGGAAGAACCAGATTTTGTCCTTCTTGATGGGGCCGCCGAAGCCCGGGTTGAAGTCGGAGTTGTCCTTGAGGCGGTCGCCGGAGCTGACGCCGCGCGCCTTCAGTGCCGGCGTGATGTTATCGGCCTGCCACGACGGGTTCGCATAGCTCACGAACAGCGCACCGCTGAACATGTTGCCGCCGTCGCGCGGGATGACGTTGATGCGCACGCCGCCCGTCGTGTACTCCGCGCCCGCCGACGCGGTGTCCACCGCGACTTCCTGCGTGCCGATGGGGTTGATGTTCACCGGAGTCGAGAAGCCGGTGCTCGATTGGCCGACCGTCTCGATGCCGTTGCGCAGCAGCACCTGATCGCCGGTGCGGCCGCCATGGATCGCGACGCTTCCGATCGGATTGCCTGACGAGGCGGTGCCGCCGACATCCTGATTGGTGAGGCCGCTGCGCGAAACGCCCGGAATGAGCGACGCCATGTCGTAGGCGGTGCGGCTGGTCGGGATGTTGTCGATGATTTCGCGATCGATGACGCGTTCGCGCTTGGTGTTCTGCACGTCGACGAGCGGCGTCTCGCCGGTGACCGTGATGGTTTCCTCGAGCGCCCCAACGCGCAGGTCCGCGTCGATCTTCGCGGTGAACGATCCGGACAGCACGATGCCGTCTCGCTTCACCGTGTTGAAGCCGGCCAGCGTGAACGTCACCGCGTAGGTGCCGGGAACGAGGTTCACAATCTGGAACTGGCCGGTGCCGTCGGTAATGACCGTGCGCACTTTCTCGATGAGCGCCGGGCTGCTCGCCTCGACGGTGACGCCGGGCAGGACGGCGCCCGACGTATCTTTCACGACACCGGCGATGGAGGCTTGCGCGTAGACGTGAGCGGGAATAACGGTGAGGAGGACGGACGAAACGGCCAGCCGGGTCAGCTTCGCGAGCACGCGCATGTGAGCCCCCTTGATGTGTGGACGTCAGTGGACCGGGAGTATAGTTCAAGCCACGATGCGTTCTCTTGCGCGCTGTGGATTCGTTCTCGCCTTCGCGCTGCTGCTGCAGCCGGTGATGGCAGGTCAACGGGCGCCGTTCGCCACGCCGCCGCCCGGATCGGGACCGACGCAGATGCAACCATACCGGCAGTACGGCGGCTGTCCGGAAGAGCCGGCCGCATTTCACAAGTGCGCGCTCGAGAAGATCAAGACTTTCCAGCCGCCGCGCACCGCGGACGGCAAACCGGACCTCACCGGCTTCTGGAATCGCATCGTCGTGCGCAACATGGAGAATATCGAAGAGCATCCCGAGACTATGGATACCTCCGGCGGCAAGAGCTCGATTATCGATCCCGCTGACGGGCGGATTCCGTATCAGCCGTGGGCTGCCGCTCGGCGCGACGAGATGTTCGCGGCATACGTGAATCCGATGGCGCTTTGCACGCCGCTCGTCTCGCCGAAGCAGGCGTACGGGCCGGGCACGTTCCGTGTCGTGCAGACACCCGGGAACGTGTTTATGATCAACGACTTTGCGCACACCTATCGCGTCATCCCGACCGACGGCCGCCCGCACGTTGGATCGAACATCCATCTGTACTCCGGAGACTCGCGCGGACGCTGGGAAGGCAACACGCTCGTCATCGACGTGGCGAATCAGCGGGATCGTCAGTGGCTCGACGCGGTGGGCAACTTCTTCAGCGAGAACGTCCACGTCGTCGAGCGCTTCACGATGATCGACAAGGACGTCATCCACTACGAGGCAACCGTCACGGACCCGTCGATCTACACGCGTCCGTGGACGATGGTGTCAGGGTGGAGACGCAACAACGACAAGCCGCTGGAGATCTGGGAGAACGCCTGCTGGGAAGGGATTCAGGAGAACCTGCAGGAGACGCTCTACGGTCACAAGCAGTATCAAGGCTCGGCGGCGCTACCCCGATAGCGCGTCGAGCACCGCCTTCGGATTGTCCGACGCGATCACCAGTCGATTGCCTGTGGCGAGATAGCTGTAACGCACGTTGATGTGTGCGTTCGCAATCGCCTGAAACACGCGCGCTGCGGCGCCCGGCTGGTCGGCGACCGGAATGATCGCAACCTGCTGTTGCTGGATGATACGAAAGCCCGCGTCGATCAAACAGCGGCGGGCGGCTTCCAGATCCGGCGCGAGGACGTGTACGACACCGTTCATTTCGGAGTAGCCGTCGATATTGATGCCGGCAGCGCTCACACAGGTGATGGCGCGCGCGAGGACTCCAGGACGATCCTCGTGCAGACTCACGGCGAGATCAGCGGCGAGGTGAGGTTCAGTTGGATTGCTCATGGCTGTGCCCCGTAGCGGGTGCACAGGCTAGCGCAAATCAGCGGTCAGGGGGAGGGGGTCAGGGATTCGTGAGCAGCAGCTGGATGACCGCGGTGGCCGCGTGGCTCTGCGCGATGGCGGGCGTGAGGTACCACAGCCAGAACAGGGCGGTCACGAAAGCGACGCGGCGCCAGTAGAAGACGAACGGCAGCGTGCGATGCGTCATCAGGTGGAAGACGCACCCGAGGAAAATCCGGGAAATCACAAGCGCAAGGCCGATGCTGAACGCCAGCGTCAGGAGGAGCAGCACGGGTTGCATGCCCTTTATATCGGCACCGCGTGCACGGCCAGCAGGGTGTTTGTGGTAGATTCGGCGCGCCGTGAAGGTGGTGGTGGCTTTCCTGGCGTGCTTCACGGGCGTGGTTCCCGTCTGCCTCGCGCAGCAGACGCCTGCCATCGAGATAGCCTTTCCAAATCAACTGGTTCGCGGCCAGAGCAGTACCATCCACATCGCCATTCCGAGTCGCGAAACGTTCACCGGCGCCGAGGTGACGCCCTCGGCTGGCGTCCGCGTGACGGGCGTGTCCAATTTCAAGAAGGCCGAACTGTCTCAAAACGTGGCATGGTGGGACGTCACGGTTGACGTTGCGGCCGATGCGGCGGCAGGTCCGCGGACCCTCGTCCTGCTGACGCCGACCGCTCGTTCGACAGCCGCGCCGCTCGTCATCCCCAACCACGTGCCGCGCATCTCGAACCTCGCTGTGGCTCAAGCGGCGGCACAGGCGATCGATGTGCAGTTCTCGGCAACTGACGACAGCAACGATCTCGGCGATGAGCCGTATGTCTGGTTTACGGTGGCGTGCGGCGGGGAGCCAACAGTCGGTGTGGTGAGAGGGAAGCGGATGGGCAACGCCGTGCGCGCATCGATTCCGCGTCCCGCTGCCGCCGCCTGCGACCTCGAGCTGCGCGCGAGCGACACGCAGAAGATCGACAGCAATACGTTGAAATTGAGGGTGCCATGATGCGGCTGACCACGATCTTTGTTCCGGCACTGATGCTGGCGCTGTCATCGAACGCGGTCGCGCAGGACTGGGACGAGTTTTTCAGCAAGGAAGAGCGGTTCAGCGTCAATTTCCCCGGCACGCCCAGCGTGACGGAGACGACGTGGACGTCGCAGTTCGGCGCGATTCTGCCGGCACGCGTCTACACCGGCGCGTCCGGTTCCGGAAAGTTCTCGATCACCGTCGTCGACTACAACCCGATTCAGCGGCTGCTGTCAGAGCGATCGATGTCGTGTGCGCCGGGAACGGAAACATGCCAGGGCATTCACGACTGGGGATTGGGTTACTGGAAGAATGACGTGCGCGGCGCCGTGCTCTATGCGTCGAACAAGTTTCTGCAGCGTGACGTGAAGGTCGTCAACGTGATGGCGAACTTCGCTGACCTCGTGGCGGGGCAGGAGCTGCAGCTGACGGATAACAAGGACCAGTCGCGCATCTTCGCGTCCATCTACATGCACGCCAACCGCCTGGTGATACTCGAGGCGCGCGTCCCGAAGAACTACCCGCCGCCGACGATCTTTCAGCAGTCACTCAGCTGGTTGGACGAGAACGGGACGCGGGTTCGCTACAACAACATCAACCATAACGAACCTGACGTCCCGCCTCCGGGTATTCGCGGTCGTTGATTACTTCGAGAGCGCGTCCGGCCTTACCTGGAACTTGATGATCTTCGCGACCTGACCCTTGCCGCCTTCCATGTGGAACGGCGCACGCGTCGCAAACGTGCTGTAGACCGCCTTTCCTTTCCAGCCCGCATTCGCATCGTCGATGCGGCCGTCGAAGCCCTTGCCGTAGTACCCCATCGGGTAGGGGATGCGGAACGTCAGGAACTTCCCGTCCACCAGCGCATTCAGCGCTTCAGACTCGTTGCCCGTCGCCAGCGGAATGTCCTTGCCGAGGCCGAGCATGTCGAAGCGGTCAACGAAGTTGTAGTACGCCGAGTCCGCGCTGGCGACGTCAACCGCGCCCTTGAAGTTTGGACCGGGGTAGGCGTAGAGCGTCCAACCTTCGGGGCAATGCTGACCCGTCGCGTTCGGCCCGTTGAGCGGCGCCGTGCACTTGCGGCGATCGAAGCTTGCCAGCTGTCCACTCGATAGCGTCGTCCAAACGACTCCCTTGGAATCGACGTCCATACCGCGGGGTGCGAAGCCCTGCGCCGTGGCCTTCGGGTTGTTCCACGGAATCTCGTAGATCTCCGAGAGCGCCGTGTTGGTCGGGTCTGGACCCGGGACGACACGAACCAGGGCGCCGGGCATACCGAGCACCGATCCCCACACCGAGCCGTCCGGCGCGGGCGCGACGCCGTAGAAGCCGCCCTGGATGCGCTTGTCCTTGGTCGGATCGATCGGATCGTTGATGCCGACATACGCGTCGCGCTTGCCGTTGCCGTTGGTGTCGAGCACGAACGGCGCCCAGCCCTGCGCCTTCGCCTCGTCGTGCGTCTGGTTGTAGATCTTCGTGTCGAACCAGGCGATCACCGGGCCGCTGCCCGTGAACCAGAGCACGTCTTTGTCGTCGAAGTTCAGATGATGCGTCCCGAAGCACGTGTCGATGGTCGTCATCTTCTTCG
>Ga0075435_100001138_pt1 | contig 16953 bp, 16 predicted proteins | sample RhiMethybrSRZTD4_FD_75302 | JGI IMG/M metagenome (GOLD analysis project Ga0075435, IMG submission 75302) | Populus rhizosphere microbial communities from Tennessee, USA - Rhizosphere MetaG P. TD hybrid SRZTD4 | ecosystem: Host-associated > Plants > Roots > Rhizosphere > Soil | place: USA...
CATCCCTTCGGGCGTGAGTACGATTGCGTTGTCGAGTGATCCACCGCGAATCAGATTGGCCCGTCGCAGCGCCTCGATCTCATTCGTAAAACCAAAGGTGCGCGCCGCCGCGATCTCACGGCTGAAAGCCCCGTTGTTCAGTTCCACAAACAAACTCTGCACTCCGATCATCGGATGCGCAAAGTCGATTAGACAATCGATCTGATAGGTGTCTGCCGGTTCGACACTGATGCGCCGATTGCCTTGTTCGAATGAGACTTTCTCTCTCACGAGCAATGCGCGCCGGGCGAGTGGCTGCTCGACAATACCGGCCCGCTCGATGATCTCGGCGAAACCTTCAGCAGAACCATCCATGATCGGGATCTCGAGGTTGTCGACTTCGATGAACACATTATCGACGCCAAGTCCGCGCAGCGCCGCGAGAAGATGTTCGACCGTCGAGAGCATCACGCCGGTGCGCATCAGTGTCGTGGCGTAGCCGCAGTGAGCGACAGACTCGACAGTTGCCGGAATTTCGAAGCCGCCGAGATCGGTGCGACGAAAGACGTATCCTGTGTCAGGTGGAGCGGGGACGAGACGAATATGAACCGGAACGGCGGTGTGCAGGCCTATTCCGTGGGTTTCGACGGCACTGCCGAGCGTGGTCTGTTTGATCAAATGCCGGGACCCTTGTTCTTGGAGTATTAACTCATCTAGCGACCAAATAGTTGAGCAATCAACATGCCGGGTAAAAATCAATGCTTTTCGCTCTGGCAGTGTGGCGTCTACGCAACAAAGCGAGGCGTTGTGAAGATCTTCCGCCACACTTTTTCGTGTCTAAGTTCAACAAAAAATTTGTATACGCCCAACTGCTGGAGTAAACTCAGGCCCAAGAAACCGTCGGGACGCCAGCTTTTCGGCGTGCGTTTGAGAAAACAGCGCTTTCGCGCCACGACTGTGGCTGAAAGAAACGCAACGCCAGCGCTCCGAAGAGCAAGAGAGTGAAGTTCCTCGATCACTCTCGTGGAGAAACCGCGATGCCAGACCTTGAAATCACGTGTTCGGAGTGCAGCACTCCGTTCGTGTTTACGGAGCGCGAACAGGAGTACTACCGGGAGCGTAACCTTACACATCCGAAGCGTTGTAAGCCTTGTCGCGATGCACGGCGCGCAAGCTTCGGTAGTGGTTCGAAAGTACAGGGAGGTGAGCGTCAGAGATTCGAGATTACCTGTGACCAGTGCGGCAAGAGCGATTCGGTACCTTTTAAACCGTCAACTGGCAGGCCGGTCTTGTGCAGCGATTGTTTTAGCGCGAGTCGAGCGCAACAGAGACACTGAGTTTGGCCCAGGCCTGAATTCTAACCAAACAGAGAACAATGACCCGGCGCGGTAAGTTTTTACGCGATTGATGGTGAGGAACGCTTTGAAAGCTTGATGAGGTACGAGACGATCCAACTCGAAATGCGAGGCGCGGTTTGTCTGTTGACTCTAAACAGACCGGACCGGCTCAACGCGCTGAACGTGCAAGTAGCTAACGACTTCAAGGGCGCAGTTAATGAAGCACTCGAGCACGGCGCACGCGCGATCGTTGTGACTGGCGCAGGCAGGGCTTTTTCCGCGGGTGGCGATTTGCGCGAGATGCAGGAGATCGCAAAGAAGGAAGGACGGGTCGAAGCTTTCTTCGACGAGCCACTGCGAGCGTTGAATGAAGCGATTCTCTTGATTCGCCAAACGCCGGTGCCGTTCATCGCCGCGGTAAATGGTGTTGCCTCGGGCGGAGGATGCAATCTTGCTTTGGCATGCGATCTCGTGATTGCGGGAGAGAGCGCGAGGTTCAATCAGGCTTTTATAAAAATTGGTCTAACGCCCGACTTAGGTGGAACTTTCATGCTGCCTCGACTCGTAGGTTGGAAACGAGCCACAGAATTGTTGTTTACCGGCGATTTGATTAGCGCGATGGCGGCGGCAAAGATGGGAATGATCAATTCAGTAACACCTGATGGAGAGTTGATGAGCACGGCGATGGCCATGGCCGAGAAATTAGCCCAGGCGCCGACTGCCGCGATAGCGCAGATCAAGATGTTGCTGGACGCGAGTGCGGCAAACGATCTTGGAAGTCAACTGGATCTTGAACGCGAGACGCAGATTGAATCAGGTAAAACGAAGGATTTTGTAGAAGGTGTCACAGCATTTCTAGAAAAAAGGCCGCCGCGATTTGTTGGAGGTTGACGTTCCGCAGAGAACGAAGCAGATCGCGAGCCGCCTGGTTGATTGGGCGGCTCTTTTCATTGCCGATTAAGCCACAAGAAGGCACAAAATTCGTTAACCGCTTTGTTGTGCTTGTTTGTGCCTCTTTGCTGCTAAAACACGACTTATGGACTCGCTCACTTACACACAGCTCCTGCGGCGCAATCGCTCTTTCAGACGATTGTGGTCCGGGCAGGTGATCTCAGAACTCGGCAATTGGTTCAACTTCATTGCCGGGCTGGGATTGGTCCGTGTCGTTTCCCATGCAGATCCCGAAGTCACGACGCTCATTCTGCTCTTCCGTCTCGTGCCGTTTACGCTTTTCAGTCCGCTCGCTGGTGCTTTCGTCGATCGCTGGTCGCGCCGCAGGGTGATGATCGCTACAGATCTGCTTCGCGTGGCTGCGGCACTAGGGTTTCTGCTTGTGCGTGGCCCGCAGGATCTCTGGATCGCATACGCTGCGACAGCATTGCTATCGCTTTTTGGCGCATTCTTCGAGGCAGCAAAGAACGCCGCAGTGCCAAACATCACCGGCGAGCAAGATCTGCTTGCCGGTAATGCACTGATGTTCTCGTCGCGATTCCTGTTTATGTCGCTGGGGGCGGCGCTCGGCGGTTGGACCGCGGCCCACGTCGGTTATAACGCTGCGTTCGTCATCAACTCCGCGTCGTTTCTGGCTTCGGCGTATTCGGTGTGGCTGGTTCCCGACAAGGAGATGCAACAACGGCCGGCATCGACGCCAGACGATAAACCGAAGAAAGTTTACAGCGGTTACTGGCGCGACATTCGTGAGGGCTGGGCTTACATCGTCACGCATGGAACAGTGGCAACGATACTGGCGACCAATATAATTTGGGCCACCGGCGGAGGCGCGATCAATTTGATCTCGGATCGCCTCGGCGCGCTGGTTTTTGCAGGTCAGAACGGCATCAGTCCTGATTCAGCGGTGGCAGCTCTCTACTTTGCGAGTGGCTTGGGACTGTTCTTCGGAATGATGGTCGCGCGACGCGTCGGCTCGTATTTCGAGATGAAAGGCCGCACTATCGGTTTCATTGGCTGGACGCTGATCATCCAGGGAATCATCTTCGCGTTAATGGGGGTAATGCCGACGCTGTGGCTGGCGTGTGTGATGTTGCTCCTGTCGCGAGTGATAATCGGCGCAGAGTTCGCGGTCCAGGAAACATTGTTGATGCGATTAGTTCCTGATCGTTTGCGAGGCAGAGTGTCGACGACTGATCGCGCGGCGGAGTTACTCATCTGGAGCTTTTCGACTGCGATTGCAGGCTGGTCGCTGCATTGGCTCACTTCGCGAACGCTGACCGTGCTCTCCGGATTGCTTTCCGGAATGGCAGGCGTGGTATGGTTGATTCTGTTTACAACGCGAACGGTCCAGTTAGCTAGCCATAGATTTCACGGACAAGCACAGATCGATGCGAGTCAAAGCTCGTCGCCGTAAATCAGTCGCATTCTTCATCACGCTGAGCGCGTGTCTCGTTGCTTTGGCAATCGCGCTGAACGTTGGTTGGATAATTCTCAACTTGCGTGAAGTCGTGCTGCTGGTTTTCGGGATCGCATTCTTTGTGGTCCTGATCTTTGGCGTGGTGCTCAATACGACATTCCTGATCCGCGAGATTCGGCGCAACGAACAGCACGATGCATTTATCAACGCTGTCACGCATGAACTGAAAACGCCGATCGCCTCGATTCGTCTCTATCTCGAGACTCTGAAGACGCGCGAAGTCGACGAGGAACAGCGCCATGAGTTCTACAACATCATGTTGGCCGACAGCGAGCGTCTGCTTGTGACGGTGGAACAAGTGCTCCGCGCGGGTCGCACCGGACACAAGCGTCGCCGCATCGTGAATTCAGTGATTAACGTCGGTGAGATCGTGCGTGAGTGTCTTGAGCTGACACGGGTTCGTTACGGACTTAACGACAGTCATTTGACCTATCACGAATCCGCGGAGGCGAGTACGGCGAAAGTGTCGGGCGACATGGATGAATTGCGCGCCGCCTTCTCGAATCTTCTCGACAATGCGGTGAAGTATTCCGACAAGGATGTGCGCGTGTCGGTGTCGGTCTCGACGCTGGATGACAAGCGAGTTGCAGTGCGCGTTGCTGATCAAGGCATTGGAATTCCGAGTGCGCAACTGAAGCGGATCTTCAAACGCTTTTACCGCGTGCCGGGTCGATTCATGAGGCGCGTCAAGGGAACCGGTTTGGGGTTGTTCATCGTTCACTCGGTCGTCACAAAGCACGGCGGTCGAGTCTTTGCCGAGAGCGCCGGTTTGGGACACGGAAGCACGTTCACGGTTCTTCTGCCGCGAGTCTAAAACATTATGAAGTCAGTTCTGATTGTGGAAGACGAAAAGCATTTAGCCGACGGGTTGCGCTACAACCTCAAAGCGGAAGGGTTCGAGGTTGAGGCTGTTGGCACTGCTGAAGAAGCTCTCAGTCTGCTGGTCGAGTCGCGGAACAGTTATGACGTGGTTGTCCTCGATGTGATGTTGCCGGGAATGGATGGATTCTCGTTGGCATCGAGTCTTCGCTCGCGAGGACATTTTGTTCCGATTCTGATGCTGACTGCGCGCGGACGCGCCGAAGACGTGTTGCGTGGATTTGAAGCAGGCGCGGACGATTATCTGCCGAAGCCGTTTGATCTGTCGGTTCTGCTGGCGCGGATTAACGCGTTGCTGCGCCGGCGTGAGTGGTTTCACAAAGATCGTGCACGGGCGGCGCAGGATGGGTCGAAGGTTTTCGAGTTTGACGGCAAAACGATAGATTTTGAGGCGCTGGAGCTCCGCTCAGGTTCACAGACGGTGAATTTAACGTTGATGGAAGCTGACCTGCTGCGTTACTTGATCGAGCACGAAGGAAGGATTGTGTCGCGCAGTGCGATCCTTGAAGACGTCTGGGGTTTGCGCGAAGACACCGACACGCGAGCTATCGACAACTTCGTCGTGCGCTTGCGCAAATACATCGAAGACGAACCCTCTCGCCCTCGTCACCTGCTGACCGTTAGAGGTGTGGGTTATAGGTTTGTATCACAAGCGTAATGTTTAGAGTTCAGCTACGTTCAGAGTTCAAGCTACGTTCAGAGTTCAGCCTTTAGGCTGCTCTTCGGAGCAAGCTAAAGCTTGAACTCTGAACGTAGCTGAACTCTGAACTAGCTTGAACTCTGAACTAGCTTGAACTCTGAACTGGTTTTCGCCATCAACTACTCGCCACCAGCAACGACGCCCGCACGCCAAGCATGTCCGAAAAATCTTTTGAATAGATCGAGCTGACTTTTCTCACGCGCCCAACTTTCTCCACCAGCTCTTCAGTGGAGATAAAACCATTCTCGGTGTGGGCGATGGCCCAGGTCGGAATGTGTAATGCCGTGCGCAGGAGATCCTCGACAAACCCCAGATACTGCTGTTTGCTTTGCACTCTCGAACCCAATCTGCCGTTGCGCGCGTGTTCCAGCTCTGCCCAGAAATCGTCGCCACCTCGCAACCATTCCTCGCGCCACGTGACAATCAGATCGCGCGCGGTCGTCGTTTGCGTCACCGGAAGCGGCAACCGCAGAAACAACAGGTCTGTGTGATGACGCTCGGCGACGAAGTTTCGCACGTCCTGATTCGTGCTTTTGTTGCGCATCGAATTGTCACGCGGCACCGACAGACAATCGAGCATGCGTCGAAAAACCTTCAGCAGTGAAAAAGGCTCGCGCAGGCTACGAGTTTGTTCGTTGAAAGAGAGCACGTAGTCGCCGGTCATCATGCCGGCAGTTAATGCGAGTGCGCGTTTATAAGGCTCGAGACGTTCGGCGTTGAAGCGCAGATTGTCAAACCACCAGGCGTCCGTCTCGTTGAACCACTTCAGTAATGCCTGATTGTCAAGCTTGTCGCGCGGAACATAAGCATCGTCGAGCAACGCGTCGAGATCGTTTTCATCGAGCTGCTCGGTATTGTTTTCAATTAGTGCGAAGGCTTTGGTGTAAGACCAGAGCATCTGATCGTTGGCAGCCACACGAACTTTCCAGTTCTTCAAGTGGATGCACATCTCCGGTTCTCCGGTGAAGGGCAAAGCCACTGAAGCGAACTTCAATCGCCGGAGCACGCCCAATTCAAAAGCCAGCCAACCGTTTGAGAACTGCATATTGGTGAAAACTATTTCCCGCAAAGGCGCAAAGGCGCAAAGAAAGATGTTTTAGGTTTTAGCTTTGCGCCTCTGCGCCTCTGCGGGAAACTCATTCAAAATTCTCACGACTTAGAGTGAAAGAAACACCTTCACCACAGCCGGATCGAATTCAATGCCGGCGCGATCGATTAACTCGCGTCGCGCTGCTTCGTCGCTCAACGCCGGGCGAAACGGTCTCACATCGGTGAGCGCCGCATAAGAATCCGCGACGCGCAGGATTCTTGCGGCCAACGGAATCTCCTCTCGCCTGAGAGTGTCAGGATAGCCCATGCCGTTCCACCATTCATGATGCCAACGGACCAGCAGTTGGGCCGCGCGATCTGCTCCCACTCTTGACGCCTCGCGTTCACCGATAACTGGATGACGTGCAAGATCGATTCGCTCGTCTTCGGAGAGGGCGTTTGTCGCTTGAATATAATCACGCTCCATCGCCACCTCGCCAAGGTCGTGCAACAAGGCAGCAGCGTACAACGATCCGCGATCGTGCCGCGCGAGGTGAAACGCACACGCGATCTCGTCAGCGATATCCGCGATACGTTGCGCATGTGCATTTTCGTATCGCTCAAATTTGTCCGTCGTCTTCGCGAACTGTGCGAATGCTTCGGCGGCGGCGCTGTCGATTAGTTCTGTTGTCGTAACGGCTACCATCTCTTATTTGTTACCAAAAAGGCACAGAGAGATTCTCAAACTATTTCAATGCTCGCAACAGCTCACGCGCCTTGCGGTTGTTGGGATCGGCCGCCACTGCGCGTTCAGCTTCGCCCCTCGCGCGCAATTTTAATCCAAGATCGCGATATAACTCCGCCAGCATCACTCGATATTCCGAGTTCCCGGGATCGAGCTTGATCGCTGCCAGTAATTCCGTTTCAGCCTTTCTGCGAGTGCTCTCGTCACCCGCCAGCACACGGCCGTAGAATGCGCGATAACGCGCCTCGTTGGGAACAGTACGGGCTGCGGAGGCAAAGAGTCCCATCGCAACTTTTCGCTGTCCCAATTCGAGTGCAGCGAAGCCTTCCTTGAACTGGGTCTCAGCACGTTCAACCTCGGAAACCACCGCATCACTGACCGGCGCGGCAGTTTGTTCGGACTGAGACGGCGACGGCGTTGCTTTCGGCGCCGAGTCAGACAACTGTTCGACTTTCCTGCGTGCGGCGAGCTTGGCGTTATAGTTCGCACGAAGACCTTCATCCCGCAACGTCTCGTAAGCCTGTGTGATTCGCGCAAAGGCTGACTCAATCTGCCTTATCACGTCCGGCTCGGCTTTACGAAATCGATCAGGATGATAGCGCCGGGCCAGTTGATAGTAGACGGTCTTCAGGTTCTCCTGAGGCGCGTCGAAATCTACTGCAAGCACGTCATAAAACGTTTGCGCGTGCTTCACTCTTTCAAGAAAGTTTTCGAGCTCACCGGCATCTTCTTCGGTTTGACGAGTCTGCTCGCGCTCAACTGCCGCAGCCTGCGGTGCTTTCTCCGGCGCGCGTGGAGCAACCGGCTGTGGCTCTCCTAAAACACTCTTCCAGTTTTCTCGTTTTACCAGGCCGGCCAATGCGAGTGAGTAAACGATCCCAAGCGTGTCTAACTCGTTCATTCCGCTAATCGCCAGGAGATCTTGCAGGGCCATTGGTCTATCCAGACGCGAAAGTAGGAAGACCTCTGCCGGTACTAAATTCTGCTGTGCTAATGAATACGGAACTGGAGTAATCAACTCACCCGGATCGCCAAAACGTGATGCGGCCAACTTCGCGGGCATCCGTCGACTCGCTTCCAGAAGTAGCGGCCCGACATCGACCTTGAGATCCAATGCCTCGTTGAGCCGAGACCTCGATTCGAATTCCCACACTCCCTCAGTCCACAAGAGCGCCAAGCGAAGAACATCGCCGATCTGTCTGGCCTGAAGTTGTTTTGCGTCAGCCGGCGACAACAGGTTCCGGGCGCATAAGAGTTTCAACAGGTCAATATCAGGAAGGCGTTCACCAAACCGTGCGAGATCCTGCTCCGAGACGAGTTTGTCTTTCCCGAGATACTCACGGAGACGCAACGTCCGCAAGTTGGAGGCCGCGTAAAGAAAGTTGCCGCTGGCGAAATAAGCTACGACCTGGACTCGCTCTTGCTCGAGGCGCAACCTGCCGCCCAGCGATTTCTCTGAGATTTCACGAATGAGTTCGGCAAGCGGCTGCTCGCTGAGTTGGCCGTTCATCTGGCGTCTATTTAGCAAATCTTTACCAAGCCCGCAAAGAGGCACAAGAAACACAAGAAAATAAAAGACTTTGACAGTCTTGAACGCGAATTCTATAGTGATGCCAATACCCCCAGTTGAACAAGTTTTCCGGCAGGTTGAGATCTATATGACCGAAAGAGCAAGCAATGGTGTCGACAGGGAAATGGCGAGCAGGTCGAATGGCGCGGCTGTCCGCAGCGCGCCGGAGGAAGAGTCGAAACAACGAGTCGAACTGCTGATCGACGAGCTGAAAAAGCGCACGGCGGAACTCGAAGAGGCCAATCGCGAGTTGCGACGTGTTTCCCATTATCGATCTCTGTTTCTGGCGCGGATGTCGCACGAGCTGCGCACCCCGTTGACCTCGATCCTCGGCTTCAGCGAGATCCTGCTCGACCAGGAAGAACTGACGGACACGCAGCGCCGGTTCTGCCAAAAAGTGCAGGACTCCGGCCTACAACTCCAGGCAAGTTTGAACCAGCTTGTCGATCTGTCGCGAATTGAAGCGGGCCAAACGGAGGTCTTCTTTCAGGAGTTTTCACTGCGCGAGACGTTGCGAGAGTCGTGCGCCGCCGCGGCGCGGATGGCCCAGAAGGCGCAGGTCAAGATTGAGTACGAACTTGCTCCGGATATCTCAACCCTCGTCACCGATCAAGGCAAGTTGCGTCAGACTCTTTTCAACTTTATTGCATGGGCTGTTAGTCGGAGTCCTGCCGGTGACTCGGTTAAGGTTTCCGTTGACGCCGATGCGCAAGGCTTGTTGTCGATCAAAGTGATAGACAACGGCGAGACTCATGACGATCCAGAGAACGTATTCGATCCCGAACACAGCGCGGCGGCCCACGAGCCAAACATCAACGAACTCGGGATTATCATCGGCCGGAAGCTGCTGGAGATTATCGGGGGCAGAGTAAGTTTACAGAATCGCGTGCCGCGTGGACTGATTTCCACGATTCACATACCGGCACGTCCAGCGAAGGGATAATGTTAACGAAATGGATGAGACGACAATTCGAGAGTGCACCACGATCGAAGAGTTTGATGCTTGTATTCACCTTCAACGCGAAGCATTCGGTCATCGTGATCTGGAACTCTCACCTCGTCGTCATTTGATCGTCTCACGACAGGCCGGTGGCTGGACTTTAGGCGCTTTTGTCGCCAATCGCATGGTGGGCTTTGTTCATCACCTTGCAGCGGTGCGGGGCGATGAGATTTTTGGTTATTCGCACATGTTGGCGGTGGCGAAAGACTATCAGAACAAGGGAATCGGCGCGCGTTTGAAATGGGCACAGCGCGAGCGCGCACTCGCCGAGGGCCGAAAGTTAATCAAGTGGACCTGGGATCCGATGCAGGCGCGCAACGCGCATTTCAATCTCAACCGGCTCGGCGCGATCGCGGAGACTTACGTTGAGAACTTTTATGGAACGGATGACAGCACCGGACTACAAAACGATCGATTGTTTGCGATGTGGCATTTGGATTCGCCGCGTGTTTCTGCGTTAGCTTCTGGTTCGGCCGCCTTGATCGGTGCCAGACCGGTCGCGACAGTCGCGATACCGACAGAGTGGAACGCGCTGGTAAAACAGGACGTCAGTCGTGCGCGAGATGAACAAGCACGTGTGAGAGCAGAGTTCAAACGCGCTTTTGAGCAGCAACTGATTTGCGCGGGACTTGAACGAGGCGAGGAACAGTCGCGGTATCTGTTATTCGAATCCCCAAAATAGGTTAAGCCACAAAGAAGCACAATGGCACAAATTGACTGCTTTTCTCGTGTTTTTTGTGCCTCTTTGCGGCAATACAAATGAGCTTTACCAAGTTTGATCGTTATGTAGATCGCCACGCGCGCAGTTTTACGGAGCGTTTGCAGAGCCTTTGCCGCATGCCGTCAGTAGCCGCGCGTGGAACGGGCATGCGCGCCATTGCCGAAACAGTCGAACAGTCGATGCAGCGCGTGGGCATCGGTACACGCTCGTTCCGCGTCGGCTCCGGCTATCCGATCATTTACGGCGAGTGTGGTGGTGGTCCCAAAACGTATGTCGTTTACGGTCACTACGACGTGCAGCCGGTGGGCCATCTCAGCGAATGGTCATCTGGTCCATTTGCAGCAACTATTCAGGACGGCAAGTTGTACGCGCGTGGCGCGGCCAACAGCAAAGGTGATCTGGTTGCGCGACTCGCCGCTGTCGAAGCCTACCAAAAGACATTTGGCAAGTTGCCCGTGACCTTGCGCTTCCTGGTCGAAGGCGAGGACGGTCTCGGCAGTCCCAGTCTTTATCGCTTCACGAAAGAAAACGAGGAGTTGTTGAAGGCCGATGGCTGTTTGTGGGACGAAGGTTCCAGCGACACGCGAGAGACCCCGATCATCAGCCTGGGATTCAAAGGCATTACTTTTCTGGAGCTGCGAGCTTTTGGTGCACACTCTGATCTTCACTCGAAGTGGGGCACGATCGTGCCAAACCCTGCCTGGCGATTGGTGCAGGCATTGGCGACGATCACGTCGCCGAAGGGCGTGATCACAATCGATGGCTTCTCGTCGTACATCGCGCCAATCAGCGAAGAGGATATGGAAGTCTTGAAAGCGATCGAGCTCGACGAAGTAGGACTGAAACGTGAGTTTCGCATCGCGGCCTGGGTACGCTCGATGAAAGGTCAGACGCTCGTCAAGGAACACATTTTTGGTCCAACGTGCACCATTTGTGGTATTCACACGGGCCACACCGAAGCCGGCGCGAAGACAGTGTTACCGAGCACAGCGATGGCCAGGCTCGACTTCCGGCTCGTGCCGGATCTGACTGCGCAAATCGTTGTTGGATTATTGCGCGAACATCTCGACGTTCGCGGTTTCAAAGATATTGAAATCATCGAGCTCGGAAGTGCACCGCTGGCGAAGTCGTCGGCGAAGTCCGGGGTGGCGCGTGCAGTGATCGAAGCGACTGCGGAAGTCCATGGCAAACCACCGCTGATCTTTCCGATGGATCCTTCGAGTGGACCGGTAGGTGCGGTATGCGGTGTCTCGGAACCGCCCACGCCAGTTGCATCGTTTGGAACGAGTTACGCTGGCTCCAATCCTCATGGTCCAAATGAGAACATTCGGGTTGAAGACTTTTTGAAGACCATTAAGCTCATCGGACGTGTGATTCACAAGTTGGCTGCCGCGAAGTCTAAACCAGCATCAGATGTACATGAAGACAGTAAACCAACAGCACCACTGCCGAAGCTGAAACACAGTTGAGAGTTCAAGCGTTCAGAGTTCAAGCTTTAGCTTGTCTTCGCAAAGAAGCACAGCCTAAAGGCTGAACTCTGAACTTTGGTTAAGTCGAAGGATAAATTATTGGCCGCGAGAACAGTCGCACGCGAAATCGAAAAACTCAGAGACAAGATTCGACGTCATGATGAGCTTTACTACGTCGAAAACGCCCCTGAGATCTCCGATCGTGAGTACGACGAGCTGCTCGAAAACCTACAGAAGCTCGAAGAAGCGCACCCGGAGTTAATCACGCCTGATAGCCCTACCCAGCGAGTTGGTGGAAGACCCGCGGAAGGATTTCCCGAAGTTGTTCATGCTCGCCCGATGCTGTCGCTCGACAACAGTTACAACATCGACGAGTTGCGTGCATTTGACGAGCGTTGCCGGCGGCTCGCTGATGGTCGACGGCTCGAGTACGTCGCCGAGCTAAAGATTGACGGGTTGTCGCTATCGCTGCAATACGAAAACGGTTTGTTAGTGCGTGGAGTAACACGTGGTGACGGTCGAATCGGCGAAGAGGTCACGCAAAACGCGCGGACAATTCGCAGCGTGCCTTTGCGTCTCAAAGACCGAGCGAAGCGAATTGATTCCGCAATTGAAGTACGTGGCGAAGTTTTTATTCCACGCGACGTTTTTGAAAGAACCAACGCGGAGCGGGAAGAGCAGGGCGAGCCGCGTTTTGCGAATCCGCGCAATGCGGCGGCAGGCGCGATCCGCCAGCTTGACTCCCGTCTGGTGGCGCGTCGCAGGCTCGACATGTTTGCCTACGATTTGCTTGCGAGTGGACGCAAGCCTTTTCCCACTCACTGGGAATCACTCGATTGGCTCGAGCAGGCAGGCTTTCGCGTCAATCCGCATCGCAAACTTTGCCAGACGATCGACGAAGTGATCGACTTTGCAAACGAGAAAGAAGCGTTGCGCGATGAACTCGGTTACGAGATCGACGGGCTCGTAGTTAAGGTCAACTCAACTTCGTTGCAAGACGAGTTTGGCGCAACGCAAAAAGCACCGCGCTGGGCAATCGCCTACAAGTATCCGGCGCGCCAGGCTTCGACCAAAGTATTGGATATATTTGTCTCGGTAGGACGCACTGGCGCACTTACTCCTGTAGCTTTCCTGGAGCCGGTATTTCTCGCGGGGACGACAGTCTCTCGGGCGACACTGCACAACGAAGACGAGATCAAACGACTTGGCGTCAAGATTGGCGACTGGGTGATGATCGAAAAGAGCGGCGAGATCATTCCGAAGGTGCTCAGCGTTGTCACTTCCAAACGCACGGGAAAGGAAAAGGAATTTGAACCGCCAACGAATTGTCCGGTGTGTGATGGATTGATATCGAGGCCCGAGGGCGAAGTCGTCGCGCGTTGCGTGGCAGCGGATTGCCCCGCGCAACTGGTCGGTAAGCTGCTGCACTTTGCCTCGCGCCGTGCAATGCGCATCGAAGGATTGGGCGACGTGCTGGCACAACAACTCGTTAGTGAGAATTACGTCAAAGACGTCGGAGATCTTTACTCGTTGACGCTGGAGCAGGTTGCCGGTTTGCCGCGAATGGCGAAGAAATCGGCGTCGAATCTGCTCGCGCAGATCGAAGCGAGCAAGTCGCGAGACCTGACGAATTTGATTTATGCGTTGGGGATTCGACACGTCGGCGAGAGAACGGCGGGAATTCTGGCGCACGAGCTCGGGTCGCTCGAACGTCTGGCGAGCGCTTCGGTTGAAGAGCTTGATGCGATTCCGGAGATTGGCTTGACAGTGGCTGAGAGCGTTCGCGACTGGTTTGATGACGAGGGAAACCGCGCTCTCTGTGATAGGTTAGGTGCTGCTGGAGTGAAAACCGAAACCGAGCGACGCACGGCCGGGAAAGTTGATGAACGTTTCGCTGGGAAGCAATTTGTTTTGACGGGCACGTTGGAGAGTTTTACACGTGATGAGGCGCGGGCGCTTATTGAAGAGAAAGGCGGACGCGTTAATTCATCCGTGAGCAAGAAGACGGATTACGTGGTTGCCGGCGAAGCAGCGGGATCAAAACTCGACAAGGCACAGTCGCTTGGCGTCGCGGTGCTCGATGAAGCGGCGTTTAGACAAATGTTAAACGGAGGATAGACAGGACTGACAGGATTAATATGAGTAGCACAGAACCAACCACTAAAAAGCTGCAACTGCTTTACACACTCTTTTGCGATGACGTGAGGCTCGAGGCCGGTAACAAGTTGTCGTTCATGGGTGTTTTCCAAAACATCATGGTGCAACAGTTGCCAGTGTCGTTGATCAAGTTTGCCGTCGTAAACCACTGGCAGGGGCAAGGCAGTTATCTTTCTGAAGTTCGCATCCTCACTCCCGATCGACAGCACCCGATCGTCGTCTCGCAGCCAACGAGATTCGAGATAGCCTCGGGCGGTTTCGCAGACAACATCAGTTTCTTTGTGAATGTGTCCTTTCCAACCGCGGGCCGTTACGTTGTCCAAACGCTGATCGATTCAAACTTATTTCAGGAGCAGTTATTAACAGTTTCCGACGTCACCGAAGCTGAACTGCTCGGGACGTCGGAGGCTGTTAATTAAAGCGCGGCTGGGGAGCCTAGCCTATTTCAATTTGGAAGAGTTTGATTTTGGAATTCAGAGTAGTTGCTTTGATTCCAAGAAGCCTTGCTGCCTTCGCCTGGTTGCCACCAGTCTCTGCCAGCGCCATCTTGATCAGGTGGGTTTCGAACCGTTGAACTTCATCATAGAAGTTGATCCCGGCGAGAATATCCAACGGTTTGAGCCGGGTTGCCTCCTCAGTGAAAGCCTTATCACGAGCCAGCGTTTCTGCTTCAGACAGCAGTGCGTCGGCCAGATCGACAACGCGTTGAATGCGATCTCGATCGGGTCGTTCGGCGAGTTTTAACCGCAGATGTCTTTCAGGCAGTGGGCTAACGCTGGAGTGTCTCAGGTTGTCAGTTTCCATCAAAGCTGCTTGATCGACGTTCATTAATACTCCCCTTTCAGAATTGAACCTCTGACAGGAGAACACCGGGCTCCGAAAATCCGTGACAAATATTTTCATTTAAAAACCATCCACAGATTACGCAGATTCTATGAACGATTGAATCTGCCTAATCTGTGGATGGTTTTCGTTCTACTTATGGTGCGGATGAGAGGACTTGAACCTCCACGATGTCACCATCACAGGCTTCTGAGACCTGCGCGTCTGCCAGTTCCGCCACATCCGCAAGCGACCGGAAGGGTCATTATGCGAATGCATCTGTGGAGTGTCAAGAATGCTTACCGGCGACTTGGGTCGGGTCAGTACCGTAACGCGGTAGCGTCGGGTCTACGTGCACCAACTCGCTGCTTATAGATGCAACGTTCACCCGACGCTACCGCGTTACGGTACTGACCCGACCCAAGCTCCGATTACTGGTGCTAACTATCCAACACCTACCTGTTGCGACGCCGCCAGAAGCGATCACGGTCGAAATCGCGGTCGCGGCCGCGGCCGCGACGGCTGATAACGTCGATATCTCTGTTCCTACGATGACGTCTGAAAATACGACTCGTTAAGTCTCGGTCACGATTCGGTCCGCGGCCATCCCAGCGACCATCACGTGCGTCATGACAGTTAACAAACTTGGCGCACTTCTTATCGAATTGCGATACTCTGCGACCGCGCCCCTGGCCCATAGCTGCCGACGAGACACTCAGAATTACCAAAAAACTCAGTACCAGAATTCCAAACAAGCTTCTTGAAGTTGAGAGTTTCATCAAATTCCTCCTTGAAATGACACCGGCCAATGAGGTCCTCGGGGCCGCAATTATTCACGTGACCAGCTAGTTCCGCCGGTTTCTCGTGGGCTACCATACCAACAAACCTCATGCCGCTTCCACGACCTTTTGCCGATTAGGTTATTATGTTTCTGTATCAAACCCTCTGTTATGGCTAATGTCGACCCGGCTCAAGAACTTCTGGCAGTACGACTTGCAGGCATCCGCGGCCAGATCGAAGCGGCGGCCCAAAAGGCCGGACGTGCAGCCGGCGAAGTCACATTGGTGGCCATCAGCAAGACCCATCCGGCGTCCGCTGTCCGAACACTGATCGAGCTCGGAGCTACAGATATCGGGGAAAATCGGGTCCAGGAAGCCGAACAAAAGATTCCTGAAATAGGCCGCGACCGGGCGCGCTGGCACCTTGTGGGCCACCTTCAGGCAAACAAGGCCCGGCGGGCTGTTGATCTATTCGACGTCATCCATTCTCTCGATTCAGTGACTCTGGCACGCCGCCTCGATCGAATCTGCATCGAAAAGCAAAAGGACAGCCTGCCGGTACTGATTCAGGTAGATTTGGGTCACGAAGAGACGAAATCGGGCATCGATGAGTTAGAGTTAAACCATTTGGTCGCTAGTCTTGAACCACTGACGCGACTGAAGTTGATAGGTTTAATGACGTTGCCGCCGTTTTTCGACAACCCGGAACAAAGCCGTCCTTTCTTTCGTCGTTTACGTGAGCTGAGAGACGAGCTCGCCACGCGAGCAGCTTTCGGAGATCGAAAGGGCGAACTGTCGATGGGCATGACTCACGACTTTGCAGTGGCAATCGAAGAGGGCGCTACGATGGTCCGCATCGGCACGGCCATATTTGGTGAACGCGAAACCCGACATTGAAAAGTATGCTCATCATTGACCGCATTTTCTGGTTTTTGCAATCGGCAATCTCAATAGCGATCATTGCGGTAATAGTGCTGATGATCGTCCGGCTGATCGCCGATGGGATGGATTTAAATCCATTTGGCTGGACATCACGAACGGTGCGACGGCTCAGTGATTTATTTGTCATTCCGGTGCGTGGTGGCTTGCGCGACTTCGGCGGAATGAATCCGAAGTTCGCTCCATTGGTCGTAATTCTGATCACGATCCTGGTGGGCTATTTCATTCTGGCGTTGGTGGGAACTGTCGCCGGCACGCTCAAAGGCATCTGGCAAGGAATTCAGCGTGGTGCGCTCATCCTGGTGGTGGGTCATATAATTCTTGGCTTGCTTTCGCTCTACAGTCTGCTGATCATCATCCGAATTATTTTTTCGTGGGGACGACTCAGCTATACAAACC
>Ga0075435_100001142_pt1 | contig 16942 bp, 5 predicted proteins | sample RhiMethybrSRZTD4_FD_75302 | JGI IMG/M metagenome (GOLD analysis project Ga0075435, IMG submission 75302) | Populus rhizosphere microbial communities from Tennessee, USA - Rhizosphere MetaG P. TD hybrid SRZTD4 | ecosystem: Host-associated > Plants > Roots > Rhizosphere > Soil | place: USA...
CAGCGAGCAGGAGTATCTCGAGATGGCCGACCGCATCAACGGCCGTGCGGCGAAGGCGTCCCGGGGCTCGATGTCCGGCGGCGACGCGCTGACGCTCGTCCTCGCTGACGGCAGCATCTACCCGCGCACCGGGACGTTCCTCGCGGCCGATCGCGAGATCGACGTGAAGACCGGTACGATCCGCATCAGCGCGACATTCCCGAACCCCGATCGCGTGTTACGGCCCGGGCAGTACGGCCGCGTCCGCGCCGAGACTCGTGTGCGCCGCGGCGCGCTCCTGGTGCCGCAGCGGGCGGTCAGCGAGCTCCAGGGATCGTTTCAGGTGCGCGTCGTCGGCGGAGACAACCGGGTCGCGACCAAAACGGTGAAGGTCGGCGAGCGCGTCGGCAGCCGCTGGATCATCGAAGACGGGCTGGAGCCGGGCGCGCACGTCGTCGTCGAAGGCGCGCCGACACGCGACGGCACCATCGTGCAGGCCACGCCGTTCACGCCGCCTTCGAACCCGGCCGAGGATCGCTGAGCCGTGTCGCGCTTCTTCATCGGCCGTCCGATCGTCGCCATCGTCATCGCGATCGTCACCGTGCTTGCCGGCCTCGTGTCGATGCAGGCGCTGCCGATCGCGCAGTTTCCGGAGATCATTCCGCCGCAGATCACCGTGTCGGCCAACTATACCGGCGCCGACGCGCTGACCATCGAGTCGTCGGTCGCCACGCCGCTCGAGCAGCAGATGAACGGCGTCGACAACATGCTCTACATGCAGTCGACGAACTCGAACGACGGCACCATGCAGCTGGTCGTCACCTTCGACGTCGCGACCGATCCGAACATCGATCAGGTGAACGTCCAGAACCGCACGGCGCAGGCGCAGCCCAACCTGCCGCCCGACGTGAACACATTCGGCCTGTCGATGCGCAAGGCGACCGGCTTCCCGATGTTGATCATGTCGCTGATGTCGCCCAACGACACCTACGACGCGCTGTTCCTCGCCAACTACGCGAACATCAACATCATCGACGCGCTCTACCGCGTGCCCGGCGTCGGCGACGTCCGCATCTTCGGCGCCGGCGACTACGCGATGCGAATCTGGGTGAAGCCGGATCGGCTGGCCAAGCTCGGCCTGACGGTGCCGGATCTCGTGCGCGCCGTGCAGCAGCAGAGCACCGTCAACCCGTCCGGCCAGATTGGCGCGCAGCCGGCGCCGCGCGGACAGGAGATGACCTACACCGTGCGCGCGCAAGGCCGCCTGCAGACGGCGGAGGAGTTCGGTGCGGTTGCGGTGCGATCGGATCCGAGCGGGTCGGTCGTCCGCCTCCGCGACGTCGCGCGCATCGAGCTCGGCGCCCTCAACTACCAGCAGATCGGCCGCGTCAACGGCCGTCCCGGCTGCGCGGTGGCGATCTTCCAGACGCCCGGGTCGAACGCGTTGGCCGTGGCCGACGGCGTGAAGCGCGTGATGGCCGATCTGAAGACGAGATTCCCGCCCGATCTCGACTACCGGTATTCGATCGACACGACGCTGCCGGTGTCCGAGGGCATGAAGGAAATCCTGATTACGCTCGCCATCGCCGTCGTGCTCGTCATCTTCGTCGTCTACGTCTTCCTGCAGAACTGGCGCGCGACGCTGATTCCGATGGTCGCCGTTCCGGTGTCCCTCATCGGCACCTTCGCGGTGTTTCCACTCCTCGGCTTCTCGATCAACACGCTGTCGCTCTTCGGCCTCGTGCTCGCGATCGGTCTCGTCGTCGACGACGCGATTGTCGTCGTCGAGGCGGTCGAGCATCACATCGAAGAGGGCATGGCGCCGAAGGACGCGACGCTGAAGGCGATGGAAGAAGTGTCGGGTCCGGTGGTCAGCATCGCGCTGATTCTGTCGTCGGTGTTCATTCCCGTCGGCTTTCTCAGCGGCATTCAGGGACGGCTCAACAAGCAGTTCGCGATCACGATCGCGATCTCGGTGATGATCTCGGCCTTCAACGCGCTCACCCTGTCGCCCGCGCTGTCGGCGATGCTGCTCAGGCCGCGCGAGCAGGCGCGCGGATGGCTCAGCCGCGCCTTCGCGATCTTCAATCGCGGCTTCGCCAGGGCGACTCGCGGCTACGTCCGGGTGAGCCACGGCCTCGTGCGCAAGGCGTTGGTCGGCGTCGCGCTGCTCGTCGCGGTGACCGCCGCGGCCGCGATGATCGGCCGCCGGCTGCCGACCGGCTTCGTGCCGGAGGAGGATTACGGGTACTTCCTGCTGAACGTGCAGCTGCCCGCCGCCGCGTCGCTCGAGCGAACCGACGCCTCCTGCCGCAAGATCGACGAGCTCCTCGCGCGGACCGAGGGCATCGCCAACTACAACACGATTGCCGGCTTCAGTCTGGTGTCGCGCGTGACCGCCAGCAACTACGGCTTCTACTTCGTCGGGTTGAAGCCGTGGCGCGATCGGCCGGGCCTCGACGCTCGCACGATCGTCAATCGCGTCAACAGTCAGCTGCGCCAGGTCGCTCCTGAAGCGACCGCGTTCGCGCTGATGCCGCCGTCGATCCCCGGCCTCGGCACGCAGGGCGGATTCTCGTTCTGGCTCCAGGATCGCAGCGGCGGCACCCTCGACGTCCTCAATCAGAACGTCGAGAAGTTTCTCGACGCGGCGAGGAAGCGGCCGGAGCTCGTCGGCGTGACGACGCAGTTCACGGCGGCGGTGCCGCAGCTCTTCGCCGACGTCGATCGCGACAAGGTTCTCAAGCAGGGCGTCGCGCTCGGCGACGTCTACCAGACGATGCAGGCCTTCCTCGGCGGCGTGTTCGTCAACCAGTTCAACCGCTTCGGCCGTCAGTGGCGCGTCTTCCTGCAGGCCGAGGGTGCGGACCGCACCGATCCGTCGGCGATCGGCCAGTTCTACGTGCGGAACAACGACGGCGCGATGGTGCCGCTCTCGACGCTGGAGATCACCAGGCCGGTGTTCGGACCGCAGTACACCAACCGCTTCAACGTCTATCGCGGGGCGCTCGTCACCGGCGCCGCCGCGCCCGGCTACAGCTCGGGACAGGCGCTCGACACGCTCGAGCAGGTCGCGCGCGAGACGCTGCCGCGCGAGATCAGCTACGACTGGTCGGAGCTCTCCTATCAGGAGAAGAAGGCGGGCGGATCCGGTCCGCTGTTCGCGCTCTCGATTGCGTTCGTCTTTCTGATTCTTGCGGCACTCTACGAGAGCTGGTCGCTGCCGTTTTCCGTGCTGCTGTCGGTCCCGGTGGCGGTGTTCGGCGCGGTGCTCGGGCTGTGGCTCCGCCGCTACGACTTCAACGTCTACGCGCAGATCGGCGTGATCATGCTCATCGGCCTGGCGGCGAAGAACGCGATTCTGATCGTCGAGTTCGCGAAGGCGAGGCTCGAAGAGGGGATGAGCCTCGTCGACGCGGCGCTCGAAGGCGCGAAGCTGCGCCTCCGTCCGATCCTGATGACGTCGTTCGCCTTCATCCTCGGCTGCGTGCCGCTCTGGTTCGCCAGCGGCTCGGGCGGCGCCTCGCGCCGGATTCTCGGGACCGTCGTCGTCACCGGCATGCTGGCCGCGACGCTGATCGCCATCTTCATCATTCCGCTGCTCTTCGTCCTGGTCGAGCGGTTATCCACGCGCCGGGCGCCGGCGCACGGCCGCGCGCCCGATCTCGTGCCGGGTGAGGGCCACTGAGATGTTCCGCGTATGTTGTCGCAGCTGTCTTCTCTCGATGGCGATCGTCACGTCCGGTTGCCTCGTTGGTCCGAACTACAAACGGCCGCCCGTCAATCAGCCCGACACGTTTCGCGGCGTTGATGACACCGCGGCCGCATCGACCGCGTCGATTGCCGACGAAAAGTGGTGGCAACTCTTCGACGACGAGACGCTGCAGACGCTGATTCGCACCGCTCTGGAGCACAACGACGACGTGCGGCTGGCGGCCGCGCGCATTCTCGAAGCGCAGGCACAGCTGGGGATCGCGCGCGCCGATCAATTTCCGAATGTCAGCGCCGGCGTCGACGTACTCGGTCAGCGGCCGTCCGCCGCGCTGGGATTCCCGTCGCGGAACATCGGTGCGGTGCAGATCGAGGCGTCGGCGGCGTGGGAGCTGGATTTCTGGGGCAAGTTCCGCCGCGCCACCGAGAGCGCGCGCGCGCAACTCATCGCGACCGAGTGGGGCCGGCGCGCCGTGCTGGCCACGCTCGTCAGCCAGGTGTCGAGCGCATACTTCGGGCTGCGCGCGCTCGATCTGGAGCTCGACATCTCGCGCAGGACGCTCGAGTCTCGGCGGCAGTCACTCCAGCTGGCGCAAGTGCGAGAGCAAGGCGGCGTGACGTCGCTCCTCGACGTGCGGCAGGCCGAACAACTCGTTTTCAGCGCGACCGGCGAGATCGCGACACTCGAGCGCGAGATTGCGCAGCAGGAGAATTTCCTCAGCTTCCTCCTCGGTGGCAATCCCGGATCGATCGCGCGCGGCAAGCCGTTGAGCGATCAGCCGCATCGCCCCGACGTGCCGGCGGGTTTACCGTCGGCCTTGATCGAACGGCGTCCCGACATCCAGCGCGCCGAGCAGGAGATTGTCGCGGCCAACGCGCAGATCGGCGTCGCGCGCGCGGCGTACTTCCCGCAGATCGCCCTCACCGGATCGGGTGGATTCGAGAGCACGGCACTGGCCTCGCTGCTCACTCCGACCAATGCGATCTGGGCGGCGGCGGCTTCGGCGACGGCGCCGATCTTCACGGCCGGCCGCACGCGGTCGCAGGTCGCCCTCGCCCAGGCTCGCCGGGAAGAGGCGGCGATCGCGTATCAACAAACCGTCCGTCAGGCGTTTCGCGAGGTATCGGACGCGCTCATCGGCTACCGCAAGCTCCGCGAGTTCCGGGAGCAGCAGGCGCTGCTCTTCGGCGCGGCGCAGGATGCGCGCCGGCTCGCCCAGGTGCGATACGAGGGTGGCGTCACGAGCTACCTCGAAGTGCTCGACGCCGATACACGCCTGTTCGACGCGGAACTCGGGCTGGCACAGGCCGAGCTCGCCGAGCGTTCGGGGTTCGTCGAGATCTACCGCGCGCTTGGCGGCGGGTGGAACTAAAGCGTTAACGAGCCGTCCGGGCGACTCATCCGTAACGCGATCCCGACGGCAAGTCTGTTGCTTCCTTGTTCCGAACGGCGATGCGACGGCGGCAGCCTTGACACCAGCGATTGCACTTGACGCGCCCGAAACGGCGCAAGAGCACGCACCCCCAGCGTCCGCGGAGCTATTCAGCCAGGAGCGGCTCGAGGCGCACGCGGAGCACCTCGCGGCCGCGCACACGCTCTCGACCGACCCGCGGCGATCTCAGCCGATCATCGTCCACATCGACGAGAGCGGCCGCCGGCTCGACGAGGCGTACCGATTCCTCACCAGCGCGACGCGGACCGCGCAGGCCGTGCCCTCGGAAGACTGGCTGCGCGACAACCATTACATCGTTCAGGACCAGGTTCGCGCCATCCGCCAGGATCTTCCGCGCCAGTACTACCTCGAGCTGCCCAAGCTCGCTGGCGGTCCGCTTGCGGGCTGTCCGCGCGTCCTGGCGCTCGCGCGCGACTTGGTGATCCACACCGCGGGACGGCTCGATCTGCAAATGCTGATCGCGTACGTCGGCGCCTACCAGCGCGTCTCGCCGTTGTCGATCGGCGAGATCTGGGCGGTCCCGATCATGCTGCGCATCGCCCTCATCGACGAGCTGCGGCGGCTCGCCGACAACGTCGTCGCAGCGAGCCGCGATCGCGAGCAGGCGCGGCGCTGGGGACTTCGCTTCAGCCAATCGACCGACAATGCCGCGACAATCATCGATGCGTCGCTGCGCGCCGCCGAGCGCGAGGGCGGGCGGCTGTCGGACGCGTTCGTCGTCGAGCTCCTGCAGTGGCTGCGCGATCAACCGGCGTCGGCGGTGCCGGCGTGGGAGGCGCTGCAGCGTGCGCTCCAGAACCAGGATGATTCGGCCGAAGCGATGCTCCGGCGCGAGCATACGCGCGAAGCCACCAATCAGCTGGCGATCGGCAACATCATCACCAGCATGCGGCTGCTGTCGTCGATCGACTGGCCGTTCTTCTTCGAACGGGTCAGCATCGTCGAACAGATCCTGCGCGACGATCCTGCGCGCGCGTACGCGGCGATGGATTTTCCGACGCGCGACCGCTACCGCCATTCGGTCGAAGAGCTCGCGAAGGGTTGTGGCAAACCCGAACCGGAGATCGCGCGGCTCGCCGTCACGATGGCTCGGGAGGCGCAGCGCGCGGCGCCCGACCACGACCGGCAGCATCACGTCGGCTATTTCCTGATCTCGCGCGGGCGGTTTCTGCTCGAAACGGCGGCAGGCTATCCGCCGACACTGCGTGACCGCATCGCGCGGTTCGTCTTCCGGCATCCCGCGCTCGGGTATCTCGGCACCATCGCGGTTGCGACGGCGGTGTCGATCGCCAGCCTGCTGTCGTATGCGGCGCGGCACGGCGCCGCCGGATGGGAGCTGTGGATCGTCGCCCTGATCACGCTGCTGCCGGTGAGCGAGCTGACGATCGGGCTGCTGAACCTGCTGCTGACCAACGAGGTGCCGCCGCGGCCGCTGCCGAAGCTCGATCTGCGCAGCGGCATTCCCGAGCGCGACCGGACGTTCGTCGTCATCCCCGTGATCGTCGATCGAGAGGCGCAGCTTGCGTCGCTCCTCGAAGACCTCGAGGTGCGGTTCTTCGCGAACCGCGATCCGCATCTGCACTTCGCGCTGCTGACCGACGTTCGCGACGCCGATGCGGCGGTCGAACCCGATGATGCGGCGCTCGTCGAGGCGGCGAAGCGCGGCATCGAGACCCTCAACGCCCGCCACGGCGACGATCGGTTCTTCCTGTTTCATCGCGAGCGGCGCTGGAACCCGGCGGAGCAGCGATGGATGGGGTGGGAGCGGAAACGCGGAAAGCTTCACGAGTTCAACCGGCTCCTCCGCGGCGCGGCCGACACCAGCTTCGTCGTGCAGCTGGGGCGCATCGAGATTCTGCCGTCGATCAAGTACGTGATCACGCTCGACTCGGACACGCAGCTGCCGATCGATGCGGGACGCGCCCTGGTCGGCACGCTGTCGCATCCGCTGAACAAGCCGCGGTTCGATCCCCACGTCCGCCGCGTCACGGAAGGCTACGGCGTCGTGCAGCCGCGCGTCGACGTCAGCATCGTGAGCGGCAGCCGGACCGTGTTCGCGCGCGTGTTCTCGGGACACGTCGGCATCGATCCGTACACGACCGCCGTGTCCGACGTGTATCAGGATCTCTTTCACGAAGGCAGCTACGTCGGCAAAGGCATCTACGACGTGGACGCGTTCGAAGCGGCACTCGCCGACCGCGTGCCCGAGAACACGCTGCTCAGCCACGACCTGTTCGAAGGATCGTTCGCGCGCGCGGCGCTCTGCACCGACATCCACGTCGTCGACGACTATCCGTCGCACTACCTCGCGTTCGCGGCGCGGCAGCACCGGTGGGTGCGCGGCGACTGGCAGATCGCGCGCTGGCTCCTGCCGTCGGTGCCGACGGCGGATGGCCGCACCGAGCCGAACGACCTGACCGTCATCTCACGGTGGAAGATCCTCGACAACCTCCGGCGCAGCCTGATGCCGTCCGCGCTCGTGCTGTTGCTCGCCTGCGGCTGGACGTTTCTGCCGGGCACACCGTGGATCTGGACGCTGCTGGCGTTCCTCGTCCTCGCGTTCCCGGCGTACACGCAGCTCGTGCGATCGGTCACCAGCCGCTTCGCCGGCGTCGAGTTCCGCGAGCACCTCCGCGCGGAAGGCGACAACATCCTGACGGCGCTGAAGCAGGCGGCATTTTCGATCCTGCTGCTCGCGCATCAGGCCGTGGTGACGATCGACGCGATCGTTCGTGCCGTCGTGCGGCTCCTCGTCACCCGGCGCCATCTGCTGCAATGGGTGACCGCGGATCGGGCGGTCGTCCCGCGCTCCCTCGCCGGTTCGTGGAGGCGCATGTGGCAGGCCCCGGTCGTGGCGGCGGCCATTGCGGCGGTCGTCGTGTGGACTCGATCCGAACATGTGTTGTTCGCGACGCCGTTCCTTCTCCTCTGGGCGCTGTCGCCGATTGCCGCCCACACCTCCGGTCTGCCGCTCGCGCATCGGCAGGCGGCGCTCACGCGCAATCAGCGCGCCGTGCTGCGCCGCGCCGCGCGCAAGACGTGGCGGTTCTTCGAAGAGATGCTCGGGCCGGCGGACCATTGGCTGATTCCCGACAACTACCAGGAGAACCGCGCCGATGTCATCGCGCACCGCACGTCGCCGACCAACATCGGACTGCAGTTGCTGGCGACGCTCTCGGCCTTCGACTTCGGCTACCTCAGCCCGGTCGGTGTCGTCGATCGCCTCGAACCGACGTTCGACACGCTGTTGCGAATGCCGCGCTATCGCGGTCATTTCTATAACTGGTACGACACACGGACCCTCGCGCTGCTGCCGCCGGCGTACATCTCCACGGTCGACAGCGGAAATCTCGCCGGCCATCTCCTCACGCTGCGAGCGGGCTTGATCGAGCTCGCCGAGACGCGCCCGATCATCGAATCGTCCGCGTTGGAGGGACTCGAGGATGCGATCGATCTCCTGGAAGAGGAGTTGGGGGACGCGGCTCGCGGTCCGGTGGCGAGCCGATGGAGTCAGCAGCTTCAGGAAGTCCGATCGGCTCTCACCGGGCGCCCCTCGACAATTGCCGAATGGCGAACGCTGCTCGGCAAACTGCGCGAGCGGCTGGCATCGCTCGGCGTCCTGCTCCACGAACTCGAAGAGTCCACGGTGGCAACCGACAAGGACGCGCCACGCCGGACGGCTGCGATCGAGGCTGCCGGCTACTGGCTCGAGCGCGCCGCCGGTGTCGTGGCCGGCCGTTCAACGGAGCTCGATCGGTTGACCGCGTGGACCGCGCTCGACCTCGACTCTGACCGTGAGTCTGACCGCGGGATGCCGACGCTGCCGCAGGTCATCGCCTCGTGCACCGCCGCGCTCGAAAGGCTTGCCGATCGGCGCGACGCCGGTAGTCTTCGCGGCGCCATCGAGCGCGCGCGGCGATACGCCGAAGACATCGTCGATCGCGCGGACCGACTGGCGGATCTGTCGGACGATCTGTTGGAGGAGATCGAGTTCAACTTCCTGGTCGGCCAGGACCGCCAGCTGTTCTCGATTGGCTTCAGCGTCAGCGACGGACGCCTCGACAACTCGCACTACGATCTGCTCGCGTCGGAGGCGCGCCTCGCCAGCTTCATGGCGGTGGCGACTGGCAAGATCCCGCAGGAACACTGGTTCAAGCTCGGGCGTCCGCTCACGCCCGCGGGCGGCGCCCGCGCCCTGCTGTCGTGGAGCGCGTCGATGTTCGAGTACTTGATGCCGCTCCTGATCATGCGCACGCATCCGGGCACGCTGCTCGACGAGACCTACTACGCGGTCTTGCGGCGACAGATCGAGTACGCCGGTCAGCGCGGCGTGCCATGGGGCATTTCAGAGTCCGCGTACAACGTCACCGACCTGGATGGCAACTACCAATATCGCGCGTTCGGTGTGCCGGGGCTCGGGTTGAAACGCGGGCTCGCCGAGGATCTCGTCGTGGCGCCGTACGCGACGGTCCTCGCAGCGCCGATCGAGCCGAAAGAAGTGACTCGCAATCTCGAACGCCTGCGCGCCGGCGGATTGGCGGGACGATTCGGATTCTACGAGGCGATCGACTACACGCCCGAGCGGCAGCCGGAAGGATCGAAAGGCGGCGTCGTCCTCCTGACCTACATGGCGCATCACCAGGGCATGAGTCTGATCGCGCTCGACAACGCGGTGAACGGCTCGCCGATGCAGAACCGCTTCCACGCCGACCCGCGCGTTCAAGCGGCGGAACTGCTGCTCGACGAGCGCATCCCGCAGATCGTCCCGCTCAAGAATCCACCCGCGGAGACCGTGGAGCACGTTCCCACCCTGCGCGGCGTGGTGGCGCCGCCGGTCCGCCGCTACGTGACGCCGCACACGCTGAGCCCGCGTGCGCACCTGCTCTCGAATGGCTCGTACACCGTCATGGTGACCAACGCCGGCGGCGGCTTCAGTCAGCGCCGCGATCTGGCGATGACCCGCTGGCGCGAGGACATCACCACCGACGAGTGGGGCAACTTCTGCTACGTCCGCGATCTCGACGGTGGACGGGTCTGGTCGACCACGCACCAGCCGTCGGGCCGGGAGGCCGACGAGTACGAGGTGACGTTCTCGCAGGATCGCGCCGTCTTCCGCCGGCTCGACGACGGGATCGAGACGCGCACGGAAATCGTCGTCTCGCCGGAAGACGACGTCGAGATCCGGCGCGTCTCGTTCACCAATCACAGCGAGCGCCCGCGCAGCCTGGACGTGACGAGCTATGCCGAGGTCGTCCTCGCTCCGCCCGACGCGGATCTCGCGCACCCGGTGTTCTCGAACCTGTTCGTCGAGACGAAAGCCGTGGTCGAGCGCGACGCGCTCATCTGCGATCGCCGGCCGCGCGCGGGCGGCACGCGTCCGTACCTCGTGCACGTGCTCAGCGGACGCGGACGCGCCGGCCCGGCGACGCAGTACGAAACCGACCGCGCGCGCTTCATCGGCCGCGGCCGCACGCTCGCGCGGCCGCTCGCGCTCTTCAGCGCCGACCCGTTGTCGGGTACGACCGGACCCGTTCTCGATCCGATCGTCTCGCTGCGTCAGTCGATTCGTCTGCCGCCAGGCGGCACGGCGCGGCTCGCCTTCACGACCGGATTCGCCGAATCCGAACGCGACGCTCTGCGTTTGATCGACAAGTACCACGACCGGCGGGCCGTGGCTCGCGCCCTGGCGCTCGCCGGCACGCACAGTCAGATCGAGCTGCGCCACTTCGGCCTGACCGCTGACGATGTGATGCGTTTTCAGCGGCTCGGCGGACGCCTGCTCTATGGCGACCCGCGACTGCGATCGGTCGACGCCGTCCTCGCCAACCGTCTCGGTCAACCCGAGCTGTGGAAGTACGGCATCTCCGGCGATCGTCCGATCCTGCTCGCCCGGGTTGCCGACGTCGCGGAACTGCCGCTCGTCCGCGATCTGCTGAAGGCGCACGAGTATCTGCGCGTGAAAGGTCTGATGTTCGATCTCGTCGTGCTGAACGAGCGCGTAACCGGCTATCGACAAGACCTGCAGGACGCGATTCAGCAGATGGTCGAGAGCGGCCCCGAGCACGGATGGCTGGATCAACCGGGCGGCGTCTTCCTGCGGCGTGCCGATCTGATGCCGCCCGACGATCAAACGCTCGTTCGCGCGGCGGCGCGGGTGGTGATGGACGGCGCCACCGGCGGACTCCATCAGCAGTTGTCGAGGCCGCAATTCCCGTACGAGCCGCCGCCGGCCGTCTCGCGATCGACGCGCGACGTTCACCGCGCAGACGCGACGATCGACGCGTCACCGGCCCGGGAGCTTCAGCTCTCCAACGGCCTCGGCGGCTTCGCGGATGGCGGACGCGAGTATGTCATCACCGTGAATCCGGCTGCCGGCGTCATCACGCCGGCGCCCTGGTCCAACGTTGTCGCGCACGAGACGTTCGGGTTCGTGGCAACGGATCTTGGGCCCGGATGTACGTGGTCGGAGAACAGCCACGACAACCGGCTGTCGCCGTGGCGCAACGATCCAGTGCGCGACGAGCCCGGCGAAGCCGTGTTCCTTCGCGACGACGACACCGGACGCGCGTGGTCGGCGACGCCGCTGCCGATGGGCGGCGGACGGCCGTATACCGTCAGACACGGACAAGGCTACAGTGTCTTCGAGCACGCGCACGAGGGCATTGCCTCGAGGCTTCGTCTGTCAATTCCACCCGACGAGGCCGTGAAGCTCTTTCACCTCTCGGTCCGTAACACATCGACGCGTCGCCGTCATCTCTCCGTGACGCTGTACGTCGAATGGACGCTCGGCGAGCAGCGCAGCCGTACGCGCCTGCACGTCGTGACCAGCCGCGACCCGGCCACCGGCGCGGTGATGGCGCGCAACGGGTTTCGGCAAGGATTCCGCGATCGCGTCGCGTTCGTGGATCTCGCCAGCTCCGCCGATCGCGGCGTGCGATCGCGAACCGTCACCGCCGATCGCACCGAGTTCATCGGCCGGAACGAATCGCTCGAATGTCCGGCGGCGATGAGCCGCGACGTGCTCTCCGGACGCGTCGGCGCGGCGCTCGATCCGTGCGGCGCCGTCCAGGTGCAGATCACGCTCGAACCGGGCGAGGAAACCCTCCTGATCGGACAGCTCGGGGAAGCGGGCGATGCGGCCGCCGTGCGAGCCATCGTCCAGCGATATCGCGACGCGCGCGCGGCCGACGCGGCGTCCGAGAAGACGCGGCGGTTCTGGGACGATCTGCTCGGTTCGATCCAGGTGAAGACGCCCGAGCCGTCGATGGATCTGATGCTGAACCGATGGCTCCTCTATCAGGCGCTCGCGTGCCGCGTATGGGGACGGACGGCGTTCTATCAGTCGAGCGGCGCGTTCGGCTTCAGAGATCAGCTGCAGGACGTCCTCGCGCTCGTCTTCACCAGACCGGAGATGCTGCGTGCGCAGCTGCTGCGCGCCGCGTCGCGTCAATTCGTCGAGGGCGACGTGCAGCACTGGTGGCACGAGCCCGGCGGACAAGGCGTCCGCACGCGGTTCTCGGACGACCGGCTCTGGCTCGTCTTCGCCGCGCTGCACTACGCTGCGGCGATCGGGGACGCGGCGGTGTGGAACGAGGAGATTCCATTTCTCGAAGGGCGCATCCTCAATCCGGACGAACACGAAGCGTACGAGCAGCCCGAGGTGTCGCGGCAGGCCGGCTCGCTGTACGAGCATTGCGTCCGCGCGATTTCGCTCAGCATGCCGACCGGCGCGCACGGCCTCCCACTCATGGGGACCGGAGACTGGAACGATGGCATGAGCCTCGTCGGCGCCGGAGGACGAGGCGAGAGCGTGTGGGTGGCCTGGTTCCTCGCGTCCCTCCTCGAGCCGTTCGCGCGGATTGCCGACAGCCGGGGCGAGTCCGATCGTGCGCAGATCTATCGCAACCACGCGACGGCGCTCGTGAAGGCGATCGAAGAGGCGTGGGACGGCGAGTGGTATCGCCGCGCGTACTTCGACGATGGCACGCCGCTGGGATCGGCGCAGAACCAGGAATGCAGAATCGACTCGATTGCGCAGTCGTGGGCGACGATCTGCGGCTGTGGCGATCCCGAACGCGCGCGTCAGGCGCTCGACTCCGCCATCCGTCACCTGGTACGCCGCGATGATGGTCTGGTGCTGCTCTTGACGCCGCCGTTCGACACGATGACGCCGAGCCCGGGGTACATTCAGGGCTACGTGCCCGGTGTGCGTGAGAACGGCGGCCAGTACACGCATGCGGCGCTCTGGACGGTTCTCGCGCTCGCGTTGCGCGGCGACGGCGATGGCGCGGAAGAGCTCTTCCGGTTGATCAATCCAATCAACCACACATCGTCTCTCGACGCGCTTCAACGCTACCGCGTCGAACCGTATGTCGTCGCGGCCGACGTCTATTCGCAGCCGATGTATCCGGGCCGCGGCGGCTGGACCTGGTACACGGGGTCGGCGGGCTGGATGTATCGCGTCGGCATCGAAGCGATCCTGGGCCTGACGCTCGACCGCGGCGAACTCCGCATCGATCCGTGCATCCCTCGCTCGTGGCCGAAGTACGAAGCGACGCTGAAGCGCGCCGGATCGGAGTATCAGATCGTCGTCGAGAACCCCGATGGCGTGAACCGCGGCGTCCGGCGAATTGACGTCAACGGGGTCGAGCGGCCGAAGCCCACGATTCCTCTGATTGCCGACGCTGGCGTCGTTCGCGTGCGAGTCGTGATGGGAGCTGTGAGCCGTAGTTCGTAGAGCGCCGCGCCACGAGTGATATTCGGGTCTCTCCATATGTGACAATTCCCAACGACTTGTCAGACGATAGTCAGCCGGCAAGGGTGACTGACGTCGACGTCGCTGTCATCGGCGGAGGTCCGGCGGGTGCAGCCGCGGCCCGCCTGCTCGCGCTGTGGGGCCACTCGGTCCGCGTGTTGACCAGGCCCGCCGATGCCGCTCGTGGCGCCGCGGAGTCGCTCCCGCCGAGCACGCGCAAGCTGCTCTCGACGATCGGCGTTCTCGACCGCGTTGAGCACGCCGATTTTTTCCGCACCACCGGGAACACGGTGTGGTGGGGCGAGCGTCTCGGGGACGTGGAGACGTTCGACGCGCCGCCCGGAGAGGATGTCGACGCCGCATCGCGCGGGTACCAGGTTTTTCGACCCGCCTTCGATCGTCTCCTTTTGACCGCCGCCGCCGATGCCGGCGCGGAAATCGTCGAGCACGCGTACGCGCAGCGCGTTCATCTGCCTGCGGCCGATTCGGCCGCCGGGAACGCGGCAGCTTCGATCGATTACCAGGTTGAGCAGCAGCCGCCGGCGACTCTGCGATGCCGTTTCGTACTCGATGCCTCGGGACGCGCCGGCGTCATCGCGCGACACGGCTATCGTGTCCATCAATCCGGGTTCCGGACGCAGGCATTCATCGGCGTCTGGCACTCGGAATCGGGATGGGATGTTCCCGATGGCACCCATACGCTCGTCGAGACCTACGGGGACGGATGGGCGTGGTCGGTGCCGCTGTCGGCGACGCTGCGACAGGTTGGCGTCGCCGTCGACGGCGCGACGACGAGGATCGCGCGCGGTCCGACATTGCACGAGACCTATCGCGCGGAGCTCGGAAAGGCGCGGCACCTCGGCGCGCTGATGTCGGGTGCGACCCTCGATCGCGTGTGGGCGTGCGACGCGTCGTTGTTTCGGGCACGCGAGTACGGCGGTTCGCGCTTCCTGCTGGTCGGCGATGCCGGTTCCTGCATCGATCCGCTCTCGTCATTCGGGATCAAGAAGGCGCTGGCGTCGGCGTGGGTCGGCGCCATCGCCGCGCAGACCTGCCTGAAGCATCCGGATCGGCAGCCATTCGCGCTCGAGTTCTTCTCGAACTGGGAGCGTGACGTCTACAACTCCAACCTTCGTCGATCGGTCGGATTCGCGCGCGAAGCGTATGACCGCCATCCTCATCCGTTCTGGGCCGAGCGCGCGGCCGTCGATGTCGACGCGGCGAGCGCGACGGTTGACGAGGAAGATTGGTTCCGGGCTGCCGACGTCCGGGCGGCGCTGGAGAATCTGAAAAGAAACGTGACCGTCGCCTTCACGCGCTCCGAACGGATCGGCCTCGTCCCACGACCGGTCATTCGAGACAACGAGATCCTTATCGAAGACGCGTTCGCTCTACAGGGCGCGTCGAGAGGGATTCGGTTTCTCGCCGGCGTCGATCTTCTGAGGTTGAGCGAAGTCGCTTGCCTTTACGATCAAGTGCCCGATATTTTCGACGCGTACTGCCGCACGCACGGCGATGTTCCGCTGCCGAACTTTTTGGGCACGTTGTCGCTCCTCGTCGCCAAAGGCATCCTGCAAAGACACTGAAGAGAAAAAAACCGACAACTTTGTGCACGGACAACGTTGCATGCAACGTTTTTGTCCGTATGCAAGGTCGTGCGGCCGTGTTAGAGTGCCGCCACTCATCCCGGAAATCATTGGTCGGCGCGTCGAACCCCTGGCGGCGGATCGCAATCATCGTTAGCGCGAAGGCTTCAGTCGCTCAAACGTAGCTAGTGTCCTGACCGCGTGGTTCGCACAATAACTGGCGCGGCCTGAAAGTCGAGCGTGCGTTGGGCGAACCGCGCGATGTTCTCAAGAATCTGGTCAGCGGTTTTGGTCCACACGAACGGCTTGGGATTCGCATGGTGCGCGTCGATGAACTCGCGGATGGCGGCCTCCAATTGGGCAACGCTTCGGTGTGCGCCCCGCCGCAACTGTTTGTTCGTCAGCTCGGCGAACCAGCGCTCGACCAGGTTCAGCCACGAGCCGTAGGTCGGGGTGAAATGCACGTGGAAGCGCGGTCGTTTCGCGAGCCAGTTTCGGATCAGCGCCGTTTTATGCGTCCCGTAGTTGTCCATGATCAAGTGGACGTCCAACTTCGGTGGCACCGCGGCGTCGACCGCGTCCAAGAAGTGCCGAAATTCGATGGAACGATGGCGGCGATGAAATTCGGTCACCAGCTTCGCCGTCTTGACGTTCAGCGCGGCGAAGAGCGTCGTCGTGCCATGCCGTGTGTAATCATGCGTGCGCCGCTCGACTTGGCCCGGTCGCATCGGCAACAACGGTTGCGTGCGGTCGAGGGCTTGAATCTGGGATTTCTCGTCAACACAGAACACGACCGCGTGCTCGGGCGGATTCATGTACAACCCGACGATGTCGCGCACCTTTTCGATCAGGAGCGGATCGTTCGACAACTTGAATGTCTCGCTGCGATGCGGCTGGAGGCCAAACGCGCGCCAGATCTGCTGAACGGCCGTCCGGCCAAGTCCGCTCGCCTTCGCCATGCCGCGGCTGCTCCAGTGCGTTGCGCCGCGCGGGGTTTCTTCCAGGGTGCGAACGATCACTTGTTCAATCTGCTCGTCACTGATCCGCCGTGGGGCGCCCGGACGCGGCTCGTCGTACAAACCATCCAAACGATCGCGGACAAACCGCCCGCGCCATTTACACACCGTGGTCTGCGACATCCGCAAGCGCTTCGCCACCACCGTGTTGTCGTGCCCCTCGGCACATGCGAGGACAATTCGCGCGCGACGCGCGAGATGCGGTGCCGTCCGAGAACGATGGGCCAACGAGTCGAGTCGCACGCGTTCGTCGTCCGTCAAAATCAGCGCAACCTTGGGCCGTCCCAGTCGCATACTCGCCTCCTTGTAGACGAGTACGACGGGGCCGCGCCACTTATTTCATATTCTTCGCGGTCAGCAGACTAGATGCCCGGCGCTTCCATCGCGACGTCGACTCGCGCCATCGTGCGAAGTTCAGTCGCGGTCGCTCGTGGGGCGGCC
>Ga0075435_100001143_pt1 | contig 16939 bp, 18 predicted proteins | sample RhiMethybrSRZTD4_FD_75302 | JGI IMG/M metagenome (GOLD analysis project Ga0075435, IMG submission 75302) | Populus rhizosphere microbial communities from Tennessee, USA - Rhizosphere MetaG P. TD hybrid SRZTD4 | ecosystem: Host-associated > Plants > Roots > Rhizosphere > Soil | place: USA...
TGCTTCGTGCGCAGCCGCTCGGGCAGCTCGTGCTCGGCCCAGCTGAGCTCCGGATCGAAGCTGCGCTCGGCCAGGTCGGCGTACAGCGCCTGCTGGGTCGGCATGTCCGCGAGAATATCGGCCGGTCAGGACGCCGCCCGCGGCGGCGCGGACGCGGGATCCGTGCTGATCAGCGTGCGCCTCCCGACCCGCTTGCGCACCGCTACGAGGCCGCTCCGGCGCAGGGCGCCACGGGCCCGCGTCGCGGCGATCTGGGCCAGCTCGGCCGGGCCGACCTGGGCCTCGGCGGCGGTGTCGACCGGCAGTCCTCGCAGGCGGGCGCGGCGCAGCTCCGCCTTCAGCTGCGGCCCGCGCACGCTGCCCGGCTCGACCCACACGCCGACAGTGGCGCCCGCGGCCGTGGCGGCGCGGGCCACGGCGGGCGCGAGCGTCATGCCGACCGCGCCGACCGCTCCGGCCGAATCGAGCGTCGCCTGCAGGGAGGCGAGCACGACCAGCTTGCAGCGGTACTCGCGCCGCAGCGCCTCGACCAGGTGCGTGACGCGGTCGCAGACGACCGCGCCGGGCCGCCGGGCGTACGGCGCATAGGCGTGGTCGGCGAGCAGCACGATGTCCTCGCGCGGCATCAGCCGCTGCAGCTCGTCCGCCACGCGCAGCCCCTCCCAGCCCTCGGCCAGGATCCCCACCGGGGCCGAGGCTACGCTCTCGGCCGCGTCTTCTCCGGGTCGTAGATCGGGTAGTCCGCGACGATCGCCGGCACCGCGCGGCCGTCGCCGAGCGTCACCTCGACCTGGGTCTGCGGCACCGCCAGGTCGGTCTCGATGCACGCCATGGCGATCAGCCGCTCGACGGTCGGCGAGCGCCCGGCCGACGGCGATGTGAGCTTGCCGACGTGGCGGCCGTTCCGGGTGACGGGGGTGTTGTACTCGGGCGCCTCCTCGCCGGCGATCAGCAGCGTCACCATCCGGTGGGTGATGCCGGCCTCGTGCTCGCGGACGAGCGCGTCGCGGCCCACGAACTCGGGCTTGTCGAGCTTGATCATCCGGTCGAGGTTCATGTGGAACGGGCTCGTCACGCCCTGGAAGTAGTCGTAGCCGAGGAAGATCAGGCCGGCCTCGATGCGCAGCGACTCCACGGCGGCGAGGCCGTACGGGCGGATGCCCACGGGGGCGCCGGCGTCGAGCAGGCCCTGCCACAGCCGCTCCGCGCCGGCGGCCGGGCAGAACACCTCGTAGCCGAGCTCGCCGGAGTAGCCGGTGCGCGACACCCAGCAGCCCTCGACGCCGGCCACGGTCACCGGCTCGGGGAAGAAGCGGAAGTAGCGCAGCGACTCGATGTCGGCGTCGGTCAGGCCGGCGAGCAGCTCGCGCGACTTCGGCCCCTGCACCTGCAGGTGGGGGATCTCGAAGGTGTGCTCCTCGATCTCGAGGTCGAGGTCGCGGGTGACGCGGCGGAAGTGGTCGACGTCGGTGTCGAGCGCCGTCACCACCATGACGTCGTCGTCGGTCTTGCCGCGATAGACGACGCCGTCGCCGAGCATCCGACCCTGCTCGTCGCAGAACGGGCCGTAGCGGCACTGGCCGACCTCGAGCCCGGCCATGTTGGCCGTGAAGATGCGGTCGGCGGCGCGGAGCGAGTCGGCGCCCTTGAAGAACCACTTGCGCAACGGGCTCTCGTCCCAGATCCCGACCGACTCGCGCACCGCGTGGTGCTCGGCGATCGGGTCGCCGAAGTCCGAGATCCAGTCCCAGCCCTCCCACTCGACGAAGTTGCCCCTGAGCCGCCGCTGCACCCGGTCGAACGCGGTCTTCAGGAGGCCCTCGGAGGACGGCTCGGGCGGCGGCGGCTCGGAGATCTCGAGCGTCGCGCCGGGGCCGAGGTCGAGCGGCGCCGCCATCGCCTCGATCGGCGGCATCGGCACCTCGACGGGCATGATCACCGTCGGGGCGGCGCGCCGGGTCAGCTCCTGGTGGCCCGGCGGGAGCACCTGCGTCACGCCGACCAGGCCGCGCACCTGGGCGGGGCCGGCGATGGTGCGGTAGGTCTCGACGGACTGCTTCTCGTCGCGGTCGATGTTGCGGCGCAGGCGGCGCAGGCGGGCCTGGTAGCCGGCGTCGAGCCCGGGCGTCGAGAAGATCGCCTGCTCGACGTAGCTCTCGACGACCTTGTTGCCGACGAGCGTCACGTCGGCGTCGCGGGCGCGGCCGGTGCGCGAGGAGTAGAGCATGACGGCGCGCACCTGGTCGAGGAACGTGTTCCAGGTCGAGAGGACGACCTCGCCGCTGCAGCGCGCGCCGGTCTCCGGCAGCGCGAGCAGGGTGATGCGGCGGTCGTTCACGGCCTCGATGACGGCCTCCGCGGTGGGCTGCAGGATCGAGACGAACTTGTGCAGCGGCCACACGTCGAGCTGGTTGAAGTCCCCCGGCTCGCAGCCGACGCCGAACAGGTACACGTCGGAGTAGCGGAAGAAGTTGCCCGTGCCGCGGGTCGCGCGGAGGTGGTCGTAGAAGAGCGTGATCGTGCCGCAGATCAGGTTCGTGCAGCCGACCGCGTCCATCGGGTTCGCGAGCAGGACGCCCAAACGGTCGTCGGGCTGCCAGCCGTTCGGCCACAGCGCGGAGAGCGGCTCCGAGACGCCGTTCCGCTCGACGGAGAAGTCTTCGGATGCGAGGGCGTAGGAGGAATGCATGGCCCGATCTTACCGCCCTGAATATCCGGTGCCTGGCACCGGCTATGCACGTGCCGCCCGACTGGAGAGGCGGCGGGTATGTATTCCCCATGGCCGCCAGCCCCTCTGCGACGGGCGCCGAATACCCGCCGCCGCCGCCGCTCGTCACGCTGCTCGCGCTGACCATGGGCGTCTTCCTGGTGACTCTCAACGTCACCGTCGTGACGGTCGCGCTGCCCGACATCCAGCGCTCCCTGAACGCCCGGCCGGACGAGCTCGAGTGGGTCATCGACGCATACAACCTGGTGGGCGCGAGCCTGCTCCTCTCCGCCGGCTTCTTCGCCGACCGGTTCGGCCGCAAGCGGGCGCTCCTGACCGGCTACACGATCTTCTCCGGCGGCGCGTTGCTGTGCGCAGCGGCCCCGAGCGCCGGCTGGCTGATCCTGTTCCGCGTCGTCCAGGCGGTAGGCGGGACGGCGCTCACGCCGACCAGCCTCTCGATCGTCGCGAACCTCTACCAGGACCCGCGCGAGCGGGCCCGGGCGATCGGGATCTGGGGCGTCTCGTCGGGCCTCGGCCTCGGCGCCGGGCCGATCGTCGGCGGGGCCGTCTCGGACTGGTGGGGATGGCGGGCCGTGTTCGTCGTGAACGCCGTGGCCGGCCTGGTCGCGCTCGCGATCGCCTACCGGGTCGTGCCGAGGTCGCGCAGCGACGTGCGGCGCGGCCTCGACATCCGCGGCCAGCTGCTCGCGATCGTCCTGCTCGCGAGCCTCACCTACGCCCTGATCGAGGCGCCGCGCTACGGCTGGACGTCGCCCCGGATCGTGCTCGTCCTGGTCGCCGACGTCGTCGTCGCCGCCGCCTTCGCGGCCGTCGAGCTGCGCGTGCACGAGCCGCTCGTCGACCTGCGCGTGTTCCGCGACCGCCAGTTCTCCGGGGCGATCTTCATCACCGTGGCGGCGTTCTTCGCCTACTCCGGCTTCGTCTACTTCACGGCCCTCTACCTCCAGCAGGTGCGCGGCCTGAGCCCGCTCGAGGCGGGCGTCGTCATGCTCCCGGGGGCGCTTCCCGTGCTCGCGGGCGGGCCGATCTCGGGCCGGCTCGTCGCCACCCGCGGCGCCCGCGGCGTACTGTTCACGGGCACGCTCGTCCTCGCCGTCGGCACCCTGCTGCTGGCGCTGCCCCAGTCCGACGCGCCGCTGTGGCAGATCCTCGTCCCGGCGCTGCTGGTCGGCATCGGCTACGGCTTCATCAATGCGCCGGTCAGCACGGTCGCGGTCTCCACCCTCCCGCGCCAGCAGGCCGGCGTCGCAGCCGCGATGGCGAGCTCGGCCCGGAACGTCGGCCTCGTCATGGGCATCGCGGTGCTCGGCTCGGTCGTGAACGGCCGCATGCCCGGCCTGCAGGCGCACGAGTCCTACGGGCTCGCCTACACGGACGCGATCCACCCGGCCTACATCGTGGCCGCCGGCGTCGCGCTCGCGGCGTCCGCCGTGGCGCTCTCGACGCTTCGGGCGGAGCCGCCGGGGAGCCCACGAGCGGTCCCCGCGACGGGCCGCTAGATGATCGGGGGTCGGCGGCCCGGGATGGGCGCGCCGTTCACGATCGACGTCGTCGTCGAGCCGTACCGCAGGAAGCGGTCGAGCAGCGGGCTCAGCTCGTCGATCGAGCGCAGGTGCACCTTGAGGAAGAAGCAGTCCTCGCCGGTGATGCGCAGGCACTCGCTGATCTCGGGGATGCCCTCGGCCAGCTCGGGGATGCGGGGCAGCTGGCGGGCCGCCGGCTTCACGCGCACGATGGCCGTCAGCTGGTAGCCGAGGGCGCGCGGATCGATCGCGGCGTGGTAGCCGGTGATCACGCCGGAGCGCTCGAGCCGGCCGACGCGCTCGGCCACGGCAGGAGGCGAGAGGCTCACCCGCCGTCCGAGCTCGGCCAGCGACATCCGCCCGTCGGCTGAGAGCTCCGAAAGGATCCGACGGTCGATCCGGTCGAGTACTTGCGGATCCGTCGGCTGAATCGGTGATACAGCGTCCTTCATGTCGGATACGGTAGCGAAATCCCGTCGATCGTGTATGTCGCGATCGCCGCCCCCGACCTAGGCTGGACCGATGCTCGCCACCATGCCCAGCCGCCTCGCGGCCCGCTCCGTGCCGCCGCAGGCCTACTTCGCCGGGAGCGCCGTCTTCCACTACCTGGGCCCGTCGTTCGCGGTGCTCCTCTTCGCCCGCGTCGACGTGCTCGGCGTCGCCTGGATGCGCATCGCCTCGGCCGCCCTCGTGTTCGCGGTGTGGCGGCGGCCCTGGCGGCGCCTGCGCGAACTCGACGCGAGCACCCGCCTGCTGGTCGCGTGCCTGGGCGCCGTCTTCGCCTGCATGAACGCCTGCTTCTACCTGGCCATCGACCGCCTGCCGCTGGCGACGGTCGCGGCCGTCGAGTTCCTCGGGCCGATCGCCCTCGGCCTGGCGGGCGCGCGCAGCGGCCGCAACTGGCTCGCCGTCGCGGCGGCGACGGCCGGCGTGTACCTGCTGACCCACGTCCAGATCGCCGGCGGCGCGGCCGGGGTCGGCTTCGCGCTCGCGAACGCCGCGCTCTTCACGCTCTACATCGTCCTCGCGCACCGGGTCGCGCGGGCGCCCGCGCTCGGCGGCATCGACGGGCTGGCCGCCGCCATGCTGTGCGCGCTCGTCATCGTGTTCCCGATCGGCTTCGCCGACGCCGCGCACGCGCTCACCGACCCGGTCGCGGTGCTGGCCGGGATCGGCGTCGGCGTGTCGTCGTCGGTCATCCCGTACGTGTGCGACCAGCTGGCGATGGCGCGGCTGGCCCGGGCCACCTATGCCCTCTTCGTCTCGCTGCTGCCCGCGTGCGCCGTCGTCGTCGGCGTCGTCGTGCTCCGGCAGATCCCGACGGCGCTCGACCTGGCCGGCATCGGCCTCGTCATGCTCGGGGTGTCGATCCACCGCGAGCCGGCGGACACTGCGGGCTAGACGCGCTCTGCGACCGGCGGAGCCGGCTCGGGCGCCGCGGCGACGCCGACCCGCTGGTGGGTGCTCGGGACGAACAGCGCCGCGACTGCCGCGGCGATCATCCCGGCAGCGAGCACCAGGAAGCTGATGACGTAGCCGCGCTCGTGCGGAAGGGTGCCCGCGGCCACCCCGGCGACGATCACGCTGGTCACCACCTGGCTGCCGATCGCCCCGCCGACGGTGCGGATGTTCGCGTTCATGCCGGTCGCGACGCCGGTGTGCGTGCTGGGCACGGCGTCGACGATCAGGTTCGTCATGGCCGAGAACGCGAGCCCCATGCCCGCGCCGGCGAACGCCATGCACACGTACACCTGCCACTCCTGGTCGTGCGCGATGGCGAGGAACACGAACGCGCCGCCGCCGATCAGGCCGCCCGCGATCAGCGGCAGCTTCGAGCCGACCGCCGCGGTGATCTTCCCGATCGACATCCCGACGACGATCATCGCCGCCGTCGCCGGCAGCAGCGCCAGGCCGGCCCCGGTGACCGAGGCCGCGAAGCCGTAGCCGGCGGCCTTCGGCGCCTCCATGAACTCGGGCAGCACGACCATCATCGAGTACATCCCGAAGCCGAACAGGAATGCCGAGATGTTCGTCCACCAGACGACCGGCGTGCGCATCAGGCGCACGTCGACGAGCGGCACCCGCGCCCGCAGCTCGACGGCGACCCACGCGGCGAACAGGATGACGGCCGCGACGAAGAGCCCGACGACCCGCGCCGACGTCCAGCCCCAGTCCGCCCCCTCGCTGACGCCGAGCAGGAGGGCGATCAGCCAGCCGGAGAGGAGCCCCGCGGCGAGGAAATTCACCGTCCCCGGCGTCTTCACGGGCGACTCGGGCACGAACAGGAATGTCGCCACGGTCGCGATCGCGGTCATGACGAGCGGGATCCAGAAGAGCCAGTGGTAGCTCAGGTGGTCGACGATCGGGCCGGCCAGCACGATGCCGAGGCCGGAGCCGACCCCGAGCAGGGTTGAGATGCCGCCGATCGCGCCGGGCACCCGCTCGCGCGGGAACTCGTCGCGGATGATCCCGAACGCGAGCGGGAAGACGGCGCCGCCGAGCCCCTGGAGCACGCGGGCGGCGATCATCACGCCGATCGAGCTCGTGAGCGCGGCGATCAGCGACCCGGCCGAGAGCGCGGCGAGCACGACGACCAGCATCCGCTCCTTCCCGAACATGTCGCCGAGCCGCCCTAGCACCGGCGTCGCCACCGACGCGCTCAGGAGGTACGCGGTGAAGATCCACGAGACCGTGCTCTGCGACGTGTGCAGGGCCGCCTGCAGGTCGGGGAGCGCCGGAACGACGAGCGACTGGAGCAGCACGTAGGCCATTGCGCCCGTGCCGAGCACGGCGAACGTCCGGTTCGGGCTCTGGCGGGTATGCGGTTCGGCCAGGCTCACGGGGAGTCAGGGTAGTCGAGACGAGCACGTCTCGCCGTGGCACTCGCCCGGTCACGTCAGGAGTTGATGATCGGGTCGAAGTTCCCGTTCCAGGCGTCGAAGCGCGCCTTCGTCGAGAACGTCGGGTAGTTGCGCGCGCGGGCCGACATCGCCGGCGTGGGGAAGACGAGCGGGCTGCGGCCGACGGCGGGGTCGGACTTCTCGAGGATCGCCTGGGCGTCCGGCACCGGGGTGATGTACTCGACCCAGTCGGCCACCATCGCCGCCACGCGCGGCTGGTAGTAGTAGTTCATCCACGCCATCGCGCTGAGCGGGTTGCGGGCGTTCATGGGGATCATCAAGTTGTCCGTCCAGTGCATGACGCCCTCCTCGGGCACCACGAACTTGAGATGGGGGTAGCCGGACGCGTTGGCCTGGAAGATGTCGCCCGACCAGGCCTGGCTGATCCAGGTGTCCCCGCGCTCGAGCACGTTGATGTAGCCCTGGTCGTAGTAGCCGCGGACGAGCCCGCGCTGCTTGCGCAGGGCCCCGGCCGCCCGCTCCCAGTCGGCGGCGGTCGAGGTGGCGGGGTCGATGCCCAGGTAGAGCAGGCCGGCGGAGCCGAGGTCGGTGTTGTCGTTCATCATCCCGATCCGGCCCCGGTACTTCGGGTTCCACAGGTCCTTGATGCTCGTGATCTCCCCGTCGATCCGGTTCGCGTTGTAGGCGATGCCGGTGAAGCCCGACTGCCACGGGATCGTGTATCGGTTGCCCGGGTCGTAGTTCGGGTTCTTCGCGATCGAGGCCGCGTACGTGGCGAAGTTCGGCAGCATCGAGTGGTCGAGCGGCGTGAGCCAGCCGTTGCCGATCAGCTGGCTCGTCTGCCAGCCGTTCGTGAGCACGATCAGGTCGTAGCCGAGCGGCTGCCCGGCCTGCAGGCGCGGCGCGATCTTCTGGAAGAACGGCTCGTTGCCCTCGATCACCTCGGCGTAGGTCACCTCGATGCCGGTGTGCCGCGAGAACCCGTTCAGGCTCGGACGGTCCTTCAGCCAGTTCGTGTAGTCGATGTAGAGCGGCCAGTTCGCGAACACCAGCCGGCCGGTGTCGTGCTGCCCACGCCACCACTCGGTGGTGCCGACCGCCGCGGCGGAGCGCGTGGTCACCTCACCGCACGCCGCCAGGAGCGGCGCAGCGGCGAAGGCGCCGGCGGCGAGGCCGGCGCGGCGCAGGAGCCGCCCGCGGGAGATGCGCCCGTCGTTCATCGCAGCACCACGAATCCGATGACGACGCCGATCCAGCCGAGCAGGATCATGGCCGGGACGACGAGGGCGCCCGAGTTGCGGCCGACGATCGACTCGCGAGCGGTCGGACGGAGCACCATCCGGCCGTGCGCGACGCGGCGGCCGGCGACCAGGAGGACGAGCGCGAGGAGCGCCATGGTGACCGCCGCGATCCCGCCGATCTCGGCGCGGCGGACGAGGACGGGGTCGAGCTTCGTGTGCGTGATCGTGGGCGCGGCCAGCGGCGGCGGCGCCTGGGCCGGGGGCACGTTGCCCGCGTCGGGCACGTTCACGGTCCCGGTCACGGCCTCACGGGTGGCGACGCCGGATGGGTCGCGCAGGAAGACGCTGTAGCAGTAGGCGGCGCCGGGCTTCACCGAGAGGTCGATCACGTGCAGGCGCGAGACCTCGCCGGCGGCGACGCCGTCGGCGGTCGTCTCCGGGCAGTCGGGCCGGCCGCGGCGGACGACGACCTTGCCGGGCCCCGCGAGCCGGTGCCAACTGACGAAGATCTCGTCCTTCGTCACCACCACGCCGACGTGGGCGGCCCGCGGCGTCAGGCGGGCCTGGGGGCTCTGGGCCGCGGCGACGCCCCCCATGGCGAGCCACAGGAGTGCCGAACCGACCATGACCGAAACCCGGCGGCGCCGAGGCATCCCAGCCAAAACCTCCACCCTCCAGACATTTCCAAGCTACAGCCGCCGCGAGGGTTGTCAACGGGGCGGCCGCGGGGCCGGCCTGCGGCCACGCGACTCGTGCTCGCCGAGCACGTTCAGGACGGCGGTCGTGACGGCGGCCGCGTCCACGCTCAGCTTCGGCGCCACCTCGCGCTCGAAGGCGCGGGCGAGCATGTACCACGTGATCGTCCACTGGAGGCCGCAGCGGCTGCACTGGAGCGTCACCGACCGCAGCGACGAGCGGTAGATGCGCGGCTCGGGGCGCGTGCAGACCGGGCAGACGCACAGGCGGCGGGCGAAGCGGGCGGCGTTGTGCGCGTTGAACCGGCCCGCGTCATCGACCTCGAGTCGCTGGAGGACGCCGCGCCTTGCATGAACGTTCATGCAGAGAGACTACCGGTTCCGACCGCTTTCGGACGGATGTTTGTGCGCTCGCGCGCGCGGGTATGCGACGGGCGCGGCGGTCGGGGCACTCACGCGAGCCCACTGCGTTTCACCCACTGCACCCGGCCGCCGCTTGACCGTGCCGCCGAAATGCCGAGGTTTCAGGCGACACCGAGGCGGGCACCACGCCGGTTCTGCCTCCAGGGAGGTGAACCACGTGACCATCACTCGAACCACCATCGCGGGCGCTCTGGCGATCAACGTCCCCAGCATCTACTGGGCGACGGTGCTCCCCACGGCAGCCCTCGTCGTCAGCATCGTCACCCTCGCCGGCATCGGCACGCTGCTCGGCGCCTTCACCGGATACGCCGTGATCACCGGCGACGAGCCCGAGGCGCGCGTCCGGCCCGACATCGAGCGGCTGGCAGCCTGAGAATCGGGGTCTGACCCCGAACGGTCGGCGTGACGCTCACCCGGCGCTTCCGTTGCGCTTCCGTTCGGGGTCTTACCCCCACCCGTATCACCCACCCGTATGGGTGGTCCTGCATCCCCGGACGCAGGGAATCGGACCGTCGCGTGCTCATAACATAGAGCACAATCGACAAGAGCACGCGATTGGCGCCTGCGTTGGATGTCAATTGCGTGGTCTCCGCCCCCCATCGCGAGGCCCCATTTGCCCGACCCCTGCGCTGCTGCCTGCCCGATCGAGGTCGCCGTCTTCGACACCGGCGAGATCTCGCGCATGGGCGCCCGCCTCGCGCTCGAGTCGCACGGCATCGTCGTCACGGGCGAAGCGCATGACGAGGCAACCGCTCTCGCCGCCCTCGACGCACGCCGCTACGACGTCGTCCTCGTCGACGTCGGCCTCCCGCCGGGGCCCGAGACCGCACTGGCGATCATCGCCGCGGTGCGGGCGGCGGGCGGGCATCCGGTGGCGATGGGCACGCAGGCCGACCCCGACACCGTGTTCGCCGCCCTCCGCAGCGGCGCCGCCGGCTACCTGACGAAGGAGATGCCCGCCGCGGCCTGGAGCCGCGCCGTGGCGGCCGCGGCGCGCGGCGAGACGTCGGTGCCGCGGTCGATCACCGCCCTGCTCGTCGACTACGTCCGCGCCCACTCCGCGGCCGCGCCGCTGGCGGCGCTCATGCCGTCGGAGCAGCGGCTGACGAAGCGGGAGCTGGCCGTGCTCGAGTCGGTCGCCCGGGGGAACACGAACCGGGCGGTCGCGGCGGAGCTCTCGATCTCGGTCGAGACCGTGAGGAGCCACGTCTCCCACATCCTGGCGAAGCTCGGCACGCCCACACGCGGCGGCGCGGTCGCGCGCTACCACGAGCTGCTGGCCGCCCGGGCCGTCTAGCTCCGCTCGCGCGCCGGGGTGGGTGAGAGTTCCTCACCCCCAAAGATCGTCCATCTGCCCGATTCGCCGGCAGCGGGGAGGACGGACGCTCGGTACATGCCGTTCCGACCGCCGCCGACCGCGTCCGTGCACCGCCGCGTGCTGCTCGTCGGGCTCGCGCCGCTCGCACGCGCGGCGATCGTCCCCGAGCTCACGGACATCGCCGAGGTGCAGTCGGTCGCGTTCCCGGGCGAGGAGTTCGACCTCGCCTGCGACTCGTTCTACCCCGACGTGGTCGTCGTCGACGTCACGTACCTGGCGGTGAGCGTCGTGCGGCCGCTGATCCTGACCCGGTTCAGCGGCAGCGAGGCGACGATCGTGTTCTTCTCGGACGCCGGCTCGGGCTGGCTGGACGAGATGCGCACGCTGTCGTCGCGCCCGCTCGCGACCGTCGGCATCGGCACCCTCATCGAAGTTGTCCGCGGTACGCCCGAGGCGGTGCCCTCGTGACCCGGACCCATGCTGTCGCCGGCAGCTCGTCGGCTGACGTCACCGAACAGATGAAAGGAGGGGAGCTACATGCTGGAGCGCATGCGCGACGAGTCCGGCCAGACGATGGCCGAGTACGCAGTCGTCCTGGGAGTGATCACGATCGGCGTCGTTCTGGTGCTGACCGCCCTCAGCACGGCCATTCAGAACACCCTGCTGAACGTCATCGCGTCGATGTAGCCCGAGCGGGGGCAACCGCCCGCTCGACCAGGCGCCGGGGAGGCGAGCACGGGCAGAGCATCGTGGAGTTCGTGCTCGTCCTCACCCCGCTCCTGATCGTCCTGTTCGGGATCGTCGAGTTCGGGATGATCATGTACCAGAAGACCACGGTCATCCACGACGCGCGCGAGGCCGTCCGCCTCGCCGCCGTCGACGACCTGGGCGGCAAGACGCTCCCGAGCGACGCGCCCGCCGGGGCCGTGCTCACGTTCAAGTGCACCACGAACCCGAGCAGCGGCAACCCGGCCGGGCAATACAACGTGGGCGACACCATCACCGCCACGATCACCTACCGGCACCAGGTGACCATCCCGATCGTCTCGAGCATCATCGGGACGACGGTGAACCTCTCGTCGAACGCGTCCATGAGCCTGGACGCACAGCCCGTCGGGTACTGCTGATGCGCCGGGCCGGAGAAGACGCGGGCGCGGTGCTCGTGATGGTCGCCGTCTTCATGCTCGTGCTCCTCGCCATCGCGGCGCTCGCGATCGACCTGGGCGACTTCCGCGCCCACCGCCGCCAGCTGCAGACGGCCGCCGACGCCGCCGCGCTCGCCGGCGCGATGCAGCTTCCGCCGTTCTCGAGCGGCGCCAACACCTGCTCGCAGGCCGACTACTACGCCCGCCAGAACACGACCCTCACGGCCCCCCAGAACCTGGTTGTGAACGGCAACCTCGACACCAGCTACTGCCAGATCCTCGGCAGCTCCGTGCGCGTCCAGCCGGTCGAGTCGAACGTGCCGTACGCCTTCGGCAAGGTGCTCGGGTTCATCAACACGAACCTCTCCGCCCAGGCCCGCGCCCGCGTCGTCTACCTGAAGCGCTCGAACGGCTTGTTGCCGTTCGGCGTCGAGGACCTGCGGCCGCAGTCGGTCACCTTCACGATCGACGCGACCGGGCAGCAGATCTCGGCCGGCTCGAGCGGCTGCCTGCCCAACACGGCAGAGGGCTACCCGTACTGGTGCGGCGCCGGGTATCTGAACAGCCTCCCCGCCGGCGGCTCGAGCGTCTCGGTGACGGTCGTCGACACGAGCGGCACCACGACCACCTGGAACCACATCGGCTACGTCGGCTCCGACCAGCCGCTGGACACGAGCGGGATCAAGGTCAAGGACGTCACCCTCTCGCCGCAGAACGACCCGTACCTCTATTACACGTCGACCGCGTCGCCGAAGACCTTCAACGTGCTGGCGCACCTGACCGGCGTCCAGAACGGCGACAAGGTCACGCTCCTCTACGACGGGTCGTCCAAGAACGCGACCCTCCTGTCGGGCACGAACGCCGACGGCATCTGGACGGCGCAGTCGAGCTGGACGTCGGACAGCACCGAGTCGAGCGCCGGCCAGGCGATCCAGGTGAAGGTCAAGCGCGCCAACAAGACCTACGGCCCGGTCACCGCGCAGGCCGCCTACGCCCGCGACGACGGCGACATCCTCCAGCAGTGGACCGAGAGCAGCCACTACATCGACCCGTCACTGGCGGCCAATAGCTCGGGCCGGCTGGTCACGTTCAACGTCGCGTTCCAGGTGCTCGTCAAGGGCCAGCTCGTGACGCTCAAGCTCGGCGGCGGCGGCGCCCAGGGCAACTCGGGCAACTTCCAGGGCCTCGACCTGGACACGACCGCCGGCTCCGGCGCCTGCCACGGCGACACGAGCGGCACCCCGAACACCGCCGAGGAGGTGCAGTACGGCGCCTGCACGCCGTACTCGATCGGCGACACCGTGCAGACCCAGACCGGCAACTTCGCCGGCCAGGTCGCGAACGGGCTCGACGCCCGCATCGGCTCCTCGCCGAACGCGTGGACGTCGGTCTCCAACCCGCCGCCTCCGGGCGACCCGCGCTGGATGAGCCTGATCCTCGTCCCGCCGCTGACCTTCTCGAACTGCAACGGCACCTGCACGACGAAGGTGATCGGCTTCGGGAGCTTCTACGTCACCGACTACGGCGGATCCAAGAACTTCTCGAGCTCCCTCAAGGCGGGCGAGGTGCGCGGCATCTTCTCCGACCGGCCCGTCTCCATCAACCAGTACACGACCAACTGCCAGGACCCCCAGGGCATCTGTCTCGCGAGCGTCGCGCTCATGCCCTGGAACGGCTGACCACCACACAGGAGGACTTCCAGTGCTATCCCGTGTTTTCTCCACCCGCGCCGGCGCGATCGTCGTCGCCCTTCTGCTCGCCGCTGTGGCGGTGGCGGTGGTCGTGATCTATGCCGGCAACTACCGAAGCTCCGTCAAGGACTCCGGCAACCAGGTGCCCGTGCTCGTCGCGACGCGCCAGATCGACCAGTTCACGCCCGGCAACCAGGTCGTCGACGGCTCGATGTTCCGCACCCAGACCGTGCCGGCCGACTCCCGCGTCGACGGCGCGGTGACGAGCCCGAGCCAGCTGAAGGGGCTCGTCGCAAGGTCCGACATCTACCCGGGCGAGCAGCTCACGACGAACCAGTTCGAGAAGTCCAGCACCACCAACGTGGCGGTGAAGCTCAAGCCGAACCAGCGCGCGATCTCGTTCCCGGTCGAGCCGGCCAGCGGCCTGATCGGCCAGGTGCAGGCGGGTGACCACGTCGACGTCGTCGCCTCGTTCAACGTCGTGCCGCTCGGCCCGAACGGCCTCCCGCTGACCGGCGGCCAGCCGATCGCGCTCACCCGCACGATCGTTTCCAACGCCCTCGTCCTGGCCGCCCCCGCAGTCAGCTCGAGCACGGGCGTGAGCGCATCGAGCTCGTCCTCGAGCGAGGTGCTGACGCTCGCGATCGACACGACCGACGTGAACCATGTCCTCTTCGCCCAGGACAAGGGCGACATCTGGTTCGCCCTGCGCCCGCCGGGCTCCGCCGCCAACGTCGGCAAGAACGTCGTCGACGTCGACTCGGTGCTCCGCGGCGTCCCCTCGGCCCGCCAGAACGTGCTGCGCCTGACGGGAGCCAACCGATGAACCACGCCCGCCTGAGCATCGCCGCGCACGGGAGCTTCCCCGGCTCCATGCTCGACGGCGCCATGCCCAACGGCGACGACGGCCTGCTGATCGCCTCGGGCATGACCGACTTCGACCGGGCGCTCATGACCGCCGAGCGCGACAACAGCGAGGCGCTCCTGCTCTTCACGCCCCGCCTCGAGGACACCTACGACCTGCTGCGCACGAGCCGCTCGTCGCGCCCGGCGATGGCCCTGATCGTCGCCGTGCCCGGCCCCCAGAACGGCCAGCTGGCCGAGGCGCTGAAGGCCGGCGCGGACGAGATCGTGATCCTGCCCGCCGAGGCGGCCGCGGTCGCGACCGCCATCCACAAGGCCATGGCCCGGGTGTCGGCCGCGGCGGCAATCCGCCCCAGCGACGCCGCCCGCTCGCCGCTCGTGGCGGTGCTCGGGCCGAAGGGCGGCACCGGCAAGACGACGATCGCGACCAACCTCGCGGCCGACCTCGCGATCCGCGGCCGCGAGACGCTGCTGGTCGACCTCGACCTCCAGTTCGGCGACGTCGGCGTCGTCCTCGGCGTCGAGCCGGAGCACACGATCTACGACCTGGCCACCGCCGGGGGCACGATGGACGCCGAGCGCCTGCGCGGCTTCACCGGCCGCTCGCGGGACGGGGTGAACGTCCTGCTCGCGCCGGTGCGGCCCGACCAGGCCGACGCGGTCACGGCGGAGCACATCACCGCCATCCTCGACCTGGCCCGCACGACCTACGACGTCGTCGTCGTCGACACGCCGCCGGCGTTCACGTCGGGCGTGATCGCGGCGGTCGACCAGGCCGACCTGATCGTCATGCTCGGCTCGTTCGATCTGCCCGGGCTGAAGAACATGAAGGTCGGGCTGGAGACGCTCCAGATGATGGACGTGCCGTCCTCCCGAATCCTGCCGGTGCTGAACCGGGCGAACACCAAGGTCGGCCTGCTGGTCGCCGACGTCACCAAGGTGCTCGGGCGCGCGCCCGAGGTGGCGGTGCCCTCCGACCGGGGCGTGCCGCAGAGCGTGAACGCCTCCCGCCCGATCATCTGCATGCAGCCCAAGTCGGGCCCGGCCCGCTCGTTCCGCACCATCGGCGACCGCGTCGCCGCCCGCATCCTGACCCCGAAGGAGGCCTGACGTGTCCTCGCTCACCGACCGCCTCCAGAACGGCGGCGCCGACCCGAACGCCGAAGACCAGTTCGCCGACGTGCGCAACCGCGTCCACCAGGTCGTCATCGAGAGCCTGGGCGCCGCGATGCTCTCGGGCGACATCGACGAGGCGGCCCTCAACCGCCGCCTCCGCGGCATCGTCGAGGCGGCGCTGGCCGCCGAGGAGGCGCCGCTCTCCCGTGCCGACCGCGAGCTGCTCGCCCGCCAGATCTCCGACGAGGTCACGGGCTACGGCCCGCTCGAGCGGTTCCTGAAGGACGAGACCGTCACCGAGATCATGGTGAACAACCACCGTGAGATCTTCATCGAGCGCGGCGGCCGGATCTTCCCGACCGACGCCCGCTTCGCCGACGACGCGCACCTGCGCCGGATCCTCGACAAGATCGTGGCCCAGGTCGGGCGCCGCATCGACGAGTCCTCGGCGATGGTCGACGCCCGCCTGCCCGACGGCTCGCGCGTGAACGCGATCATCCCGCCGCTCAGCCTGAACGGCCCGGCGATGACGATCCGCAAGTTCGCCCAGCGGCGGCTGTCGATGACCGACATGACCGGCCTCGGCACGCTCACCGACGAGATGGGCGCCTTTCTCGGCCTGTGCGTCGCCGCCCGGCTCAACATCCTCGTCACCGGCGGCACCGGGTCGGGCAAGACCACCCTGCTGAACGTCCTCTCTGCGTTCATCCCCGAGGAGGAGCGCATCGTCACGATCGAGGACGCGGCCGAGCTCAAGCTCGACCAGCGCCACTGGCTGCGGCTCGAGTCGAAGCCCGCGAACATCGAGGGCCAGGGCCAGGTCACGATCCGCGACCTGCTCAGAAATGCCCTGCGCATGCGCCCCGATCGCATCGTGATCGGCGAGGTGCGCGGCGCCGAGGCGCTCGACATGCTCCAGGCGATGAACACGGGCCACGACGGCTCGCTCTCGACGGTGCACTGCAACTCGCCGCGCGACGCCGTGTCCCGCATGGAGACGATGGTGCTGATGGCCGGCTTCGACCTTCCCGTCCGCGCCATCCGCGAGCAGGTGGCCTCGGCGCTGCACCTGATCGTGCACGTCGAGCGGCTCCACGACGGCTCCCGCAAGGTCGTCCGCATCACCGAGGTGCAGCGGATGGAGGGCGAGCAGGTCACCCTGCAGGATCTGTTCGCCTTCAAGGTGCACGGCACGAGCTCGAACGGGTCGCTCGTCGGCGCGCTCGAGCCGACCGGGCTGCACCCGACGTTCCGCGAGGAGTTCCACCGCCGCGGGCTCGACCTTCCCTCCGACCTCTTCGCGCCGTGAGACGCCGGCTGCTCCTCGCACT
>Ga0075435_100001145_pt1 | contig 16933 bp, 18 predicted proteins | sample RhiMethybrSRZTD4_FD_75302 | JGI IMG/M metagenome (GOLD analysis project Ga0075435, IMG submission 75302) | Populus rhizosphere microbial communities from Tennessee, USA - Rhizosphere MetaG P. TD hybrid SRZTD4 | ecosystem: Host-associated > Plants > Roots > Rhizosphere > Soil | place: USA...
ACAACAAGTACATGCACACGCCGCAGGGCGTGTTCGAGCTCAAGTACTTCTTCCACAGCGGCATCAGCAGCTCGTACGGCGACAGCGTGTCGTCGGTCACGATCAAGCAGCGCATTCGCAAGATCATCGAGAACGAGGACCCGCGGAAACCGCTGAGCGACTCCAAGATCGTCAGCATCCTGCAGAAGGAAGGGCTGATGCTCGCGCGGCGCACCATCGCCAAATACCGCGAGGAGCTGAAGATCCCGACCTCGAACCAGAGAAAAGTTCTCTACTAGCCACGATGTCCATGCGCCTAGCCATCACCGGCCGCCAGGTCGAGATCACGCCCGGGCTCCGGCAACTGATAACCACGCGCCTCGCCAAGCTCGAACGCATCCTCAACGACCGCGCCCTCTCCGCCGTCGTGACGCTGACGAAGGAGAAGTACCGGCACGTCGCCGAGCTCGTGGTCCACGCCAAAGGGGACCACATGCTGGCGGGAGTCGGCCACGGCACCACCTGGCCGCTGTCGATGCGGCAGGCGGTGGACAAGGTCGAGCGGCAGGCGACCACGCTCAAATCGCGGTGGACGGAAGGGAAGCGGCAGCGCCGCGCGACGAGCGCCGCGGGGGAGGCCGCGCCGGCGCGCGCCACGGCCGCCGCGACGCCGCGCGTCGTCCGCGCCAGGAGCTACCCGGTCAAGCCGATGTCGATCGAGGACGCGGCGATGCGGGTCGAGGCCGGCCCCGACACCTTCCTGGTGTTCCGCAACATGGACACCGAAGCCGTCAGCATCCTGTACCGGCGTAAGGACGGCAGCCTGGGGCTCATCGAGCCCGACTAGAATCGGCTTAGCTTGGCGACAGCACCTGCCGGCGTTCCGGTCGCGACGGTCCTCCGCGATCTGGCCGAATCCCGGGCCATCGATCTCGAGCTCGTGGCCGGCGGCGGCGGCGTAGACCGGCGCATCACCAATCCTCATCCACAGAAAACCGGCCTGGCGCTCTCGGGGTTCGATCAGTACCTCCGCGAGGGGCGCATCCTCGTGCTCGGCGAAAGCGAGGTCCGCTTCCTCGAGTCGCTGCCGGGCGACGAGCGGATCGCCGTCGTCCGCCGCGTCTTCGCGCACGCGCTGCCGGGGCTGGTGATCACCGCGGGCTTCCGGCCGCCGCCCGACGTCGCCGTGGAGGCGGACCGCGCCAACCTGCCGCTGATGACGACGAGGGCGGCCACGCCGGTGGTGATGGCGCGCCTCTCGGCGGCGCTCGAGACCTACCTGGCGCCGCGCACCGTCGTCCACGGCGTGTTGATGGACATCCTCGGCCTCGGCGTGATGATCGTCGGTGAGAGCGGGATCGGCAAGAGCGAATGCGCGCTCGATCTCGTCGTCCGCGGCCACCGCCTCGTGGCCGACGACGCGGTCGATCTGCGCGTGCGGGCTGAGTCGTACCTGATTGGCACGTGCCCCGAGCTGACGCGGCACCACATGGAGATCCGCGGCCTCGGGCTGATCAACGTGCAGGATCTGTTCGGCGTGGCGTCGACCCGGCGATCGAAGCGCGTGGAACTGGTGGTGCAGCTCGAGCGGTGGGATCCGGCGCGCGAGTACGACCGGCTCGGCATCGACGTCGCGCACTACGAGTCGCTGGGCGTGCGCGTGCCGATGATCCGGATGCCGGTGGCGCCCGGGCGCAACCTGGCGATCCTGGTCGAAGTGGCGGCGCGCAACCAGCTGCTGCGCAGCGGCGGGCACAACTCGGCGCGGCGGCTGGCGGAGCGGCTCGACGCGCAGCTGGCGCAGGCGCGCGAGACCGCGGACCTGGAGTTCGGAGAAGACCTGTAGTGGCGAGAACGGCGCGCAACCGGGGGGAGCGGCGGCATGCGGCACGGCGGGCGGCGCGAACGGCGGTGGCCTCGCGGTTCGTCGTCCTCACCGGGCTGTCGGGCAGCGGCAAGTCGCAGGCGATCCGTGCGCTCGAGGATCTCGGCTACTTCTGCGTGGACAACCTGCCGGTGGCGCTGCTGCCGATGCTGGCGGAGCTGACGCTGCGGGCCGGGACCGAGATCGCGCGGGCCGCGGTGGTGGTCGACGTGCGCGAAGGCAAGATGCTCGACGAGCTGCCGACGGTGCTGAAGCGGCTGCGCTCGATGCGCCACCTGCACCCGGTGCTGATCTTCCTCGACGCGGCCGACCAGGTGCTGGTGCGCCGCTTCAGCGAGACGCGCCGCCCGCACCCGCTGGCGCCGGACCGCTCGGCGGTCGAGGGGATCCGCGAGGAGCGGGAGCTGATGCGCCCGCTCAGGCGCCTCGCCGATCACGTCGTCGACACGTCGGCGATGACCGTCCACGATCTGCGCCACGCGTTCCGCAACGTCGAAGCGGGGCGCTCGCCGGGATCGCAGCTGGTGGTCACCGTCCTCAGCTTCGGCTTCAAGCACGGCATCCCGGTGGACTCGGACCTGCTGTTCGACGTGCGCTTCCTGCCCAATCCGCACTTCGTGCCGAAGCTGCGCCCGCACACCGGCCGCGATCGCGAGGTGCGCGCGTTCCTCGACAAGTCGGACGCGACGCACGAGTTCCTGGAGCACACGCTGAACCTGCTGCGATTCCTCATCCCGCAGTACGTGGCCGAGGGAAAATCGTACCTGACGATCGGGATCGGCTGCACCGGCGGCCGCCACCGATCGGTGATGATCGCCGAAGCGATCAAGAAGGGACTGGTCGGGTTGAAAGGCGTCCAGGCGCGGGTCAGGCATCGCGACATTGCGGTCGACTGACGTCGACCGCAATGATCGCGGTGCTAGGGTGCTAAAGGTGCAGGAGGGTGCTAAGGGTGCTGGTGCCGGGGTGAATTGTGTCGGTGCTAACGGTGCTAAGGGTGCCAGGGTGCTACGGGTGCTGGTGCTAGGGTGAATTGCGTCGGTGCTAAAGGTGCTAAAGGTGCATAGGTGCTAAGCGTGCTGGAGCGGACCGCGTCGGTGGTAAAGGTGCATGAAGTGCTGCGCGTGCTAGCACCCTCAGCACCGGCACCCGTAGCACCCGGCGCACCTGTAGCACCCGGCGCACCTGTAGCACCCGTAGCACCGACAGCGTCAGCCCCCTATGCACCGGCACCCTTAGCACCCACCCGCACCCCTAGCACCCTTAGCACCGACGTCGACGACGCCCCCGACGGCACGCGCCGGGCGATGGAGGGCGCATGAAAGTCGGAGTCGTCGTCGTCACCCACGGCCAACTCGCGACCGAGCTGCTGAACGCGGCCGAGATGATCGTCGGCGACCTGCCGCACTTCACCGCGGTGACGATCGGCTGGCACGAGGACGTGGACCAGGCGCGCGAGGCGATCGGGCGCGCCATCGAAAAGGTGCGCGACAAGGCGGGGGCGCCCGACAAGCCGGCCGGGGTGCTGGTGCTGGCCGACATGTTCGGCGGCACGCCGGCGAACCTCGGCGTGACCTTCGTCGAGACCGACAAGGTCGAGGTGATCACCGGCCTCAACCTGGCGATGCTGATGAAGCTGGCGCGGCCGCTGAAGGAGACCGACCTGCTGACGCTGGCGCGCGACATCCGCGAGCAGGGGCGCAACGCCATCTGGGTCGCGTCGGATCTCATCCGCGGGGAGAAGAGCTGATGCAGCAGTGCCGCATCTCGATCCTCAACGCGTTGGGGATGCACGCGCGCGCCGCGGCCAAGTTCGTCCACACCGCCGGCCGCTTCAGCGCGCACATCACGGTGGCGCGCGGCGAGCGGGAGGTGGACGGCAAGAGCATCATGGGGCTGCTGCTCCTCGCCGCGGCGCAGGGCAGCTCGATCCGCATCACCGCCGACGGGCCCGACGAAGCCGACGCGATTGCGGCGCTGTGCGCGCTGGTCGAGCGCGGCTTCGACGAAGCCGCCACCGATTCGACACGGGGGGGATCGTGCGCCTGACCGGCCTCGGCGTCTCCGCCGGCATCGGCATCGGCCGCGCCCTGGTGGTCACGCGCGGCACGCGGCGCCTGCGCTTCCGCATCCCCGAGCGCCGCGTCGACGACGAGCTGGCGCGGCTCGACGCGGCGCGGGCGCACTCGCGCGTGCAGCTCGAGCACATCAAGCAGCGCATCACCGCCGCCGCCGGCACCGAGCACGCGTATCTCTTCGACGCGCAGCTGCTGATGCTCGACGACCCGATGCTGGTCGACCGCGCCGGCACGATCATCCGCGACGAACGGCTGAACGCCGAGTCGGCGCTCTACCGCGCCCTCGACGAGGTGTCGGCGCTCTTCGATCAGGTCGACGATCCCTACCTGCGCGAGCGCAAGGGGGACGTCGAGGACGTCGTCAATCGCCTGTGCGGCAACCTGCGCACCGACGGCGATCCGCTCGACCTGTTCCGCGACCTCGAAGGGCCGCTGGTGCTCGTCGCGGAGGAGCTGAGCCCGTCGCTCATCGCGCAGCTCGATTTCCAGCGGCTCGCCGCCTTCGTCACCGACGCCGGGAGCTGGACGTATCACACCGCGATCCTGGCGCGGTCGATTCACGTGCCCGCCGTCGCCGGCCTGCGCCACGCCAGCGGCATCATCCCGCCGGGCGCGCTCGTCGCCGTGGACGGCGCGACGGGAGACGTGCTGGTCGATCCCGAGCCGGAGGTGCTCGCCGATCTCGAGGCGCGCTCGCGCAAGCGGCGCGCCTACGAGCAGTCGCTGAGCGAGTACAACACGCTGCCCGCCGTCACCCTCGACGGCACGCCGATCCGCATCGACGCCAACGTCGAGCTGCCGGAGGAAGCGGCACGCGCCCGCCATCGCGGCGCCGAGGGGATCGGGCTGTACCGCTCCGAGTTCCTGCTCGCCGGAACGTCGGCGGCGGGGCTCGACGAGGAGGCGCAGTACACCGTCTATCGCCGCCTGATCGAGGTGATGGCCGGCGGCCGCGTCACGGTGCGGACCTTCGACGTGACCGAGGCCCAGATGGGGCTGGTCCCGGCCGATCATTCACGGTCGCCGCTCGGGCTCCGAGGCCTGCGGCTCAGCCTGTCGTTCGAGGAAGTGTTTCACGCGCAGTTGCGCGCGCTGCTGCGCGCCGCGCTGCACGGGCCGCTGCGGATCATGTTCCCGTTCGTCACCGGCGTGGAGGAAGTACGGCTGGCGCGCGCCGCCGTCACGCGCGCCGCCGACAGCCTGCGCGCCGAGGGCGTGCCGGTGCCAGACGTCCCGATCGGCATCATGATCGAGGTGCCGTCCGCGGCGCTGACGATCGATCTGCTGGCCGCCGAGGCGGACTTCGTCAGCATCGGCACCAACGATCTGATCCAGTACACGCTGGCGGTGGATCGCACCGACGACCGCGTGTCGGGGATGTACGCGCCGCTGCACCCGGCGATCCTGCGCGTGCTGCGCCAGGTCGCGCGCGGCGCGCGCCGCGCCGGCGTGCCGATGTCGGTCTGCGGAGAGATGGCCGCGGATCCGGCGATCCTGCCGCTGCTGGTCGGCCTGGGCCTGCGCGAGTTCAGCATGACGCCCGCCGCGATCCCGGCCGGCAAGCAGGTCGTCCGCGGCCTGCGCCTCGCCGACACCGTCCGCCTCGCCAGCCGCGCGCTGAAGGCGGCGACGCCGGCGGAAGTGGAGCGCGTCCTCGCGGAATCGTTTTCCGCTGTAAAGTCGCGGTAAGAAGAAAAGGATACGAAGGATGACGAAGGATACGAAGGAGCTTTTGACCTGGTCTGTCACGTGAAGGAGTGATAGTGAAGGAACTGACGAGGGTGGAGAAGCCCTGGGGCTACGAGCTGCACTGGGCGAAGACGGATCGTTACGTCGGCAAGCTGATTCACGTGAACGCCGGCCATGCGCTCAGCCTCCAGTACCACAACCAGAAGGACGAAACGATCTTTCTGTGGTCGGGGAAGATGCTGTTCGAGATCGCCGATGGGCATGAGGGCACCGGCGGCGGGCCGCTCACGAAACGCGAGATGCAGCCGGGGGAGGCCGTGCACGTGACGCCGAAGACGGTGCACCGCATGACCGCCATCACCGACTGCGACATTTTCGAAGTCTCGACCCCCGAGCTGCACGACGTCGTCCGCCTCGAGGATCGGTACGGCCGGCAGACCTAGCGTGCCGCGCCGCGGGCTTGGCAAAGGCGGGATAACCAGCGGCCTGACTGCGGGCCGCTACCTTGGAACGGAGAAAAACGTATGGGCAGCGTGAACAAAGTGATCCTCGTGGGCAACCTCGGCCGTGACGCGGAGCTCCGCTACACGCCGGGCGGCGCCTCGGTGGCGAAGTTCAGCATCGCGACCACCGAAATCTGGAACGACAAGGGAGGCCAGCGCCAGGAACGCACCGAGTGGCACAACATCGACCTGTGGGGCAAGCAGGCCGAGACGTTGGCCGAGTACCTGGTGAAGGGCAAGCAGGTCTACATCGAAGGCCGGCTGCAGACCGACGAGTACACCGACAAGGAAGGGATCAAGCGGAAGAGCACCAAGGTCCGCTGCGATCGCGTGGTGCTGCTCGGCGGCGGAGGCGGCGGCGCCGGTGTCAGCCGCTCGCAGCCGCGTGCCGCGGCGGTCGGCGCGGGCGGCGGTGGCGGCGGCGGCGGCGATCACGAGCCGATGGGGGAGCCCATCAGCGAGCTGAGCGACGACGATATCCCGTTCTGAGAACCGTTAACGGTTCACGGTTCGCGGTTCTTTACGGTTTACAGGTTTACGGTTCGCGGACGGTTGGCGATTCCGTCGATCACCGGAGCCGTGAACCGTCAACCGTGAACCGCCAACCGTGAACCGTCAACCGTCAACTGTCAACCGCTCACGCCGAACGGCCAGTGCCTTCTTGTTGAGCCGATCGAGCGCCTGGCGGGCCTGGCTGGCCGGGAACCCTCCCGACGCGCTCGGATACTTCTGCACGAGCGTCTCGTAGGCGCGCTTCGCGTTGTCCACCTGCTTCAGTTGCTCGAAGGTCGACCCGAGCTTGTAGTAGGCGTCGGCGACGCGGTCATCCGCCTGCGGATACTCGCTGATCACGCGCTGGAACGCATCGCGCGCCTCGGCCCACTTGCCCTGGTTGAAGTACGACATGCCGATGTTGAACTGGGCGTTGGCGGCGTTGGGCGTGCGCGGGAAGGCCTGGATGAAGGCCTGGAAGCCCTGGATCGCCAGATCGTAGCGGCCGGCGCTGTAGTCGTCGAAGCTGGTCTCGTACATGCGCTGCGGCGAGATCGTCCCGGCGCCCCCTGCCGTGGGCGTCGCCTGCGGCGGCGGCGCGGCGGCCCCCGGCTCGCCACCCGGAACCGTTCCCGCTGGCGCGGCGGCCTGCGGCGGCGGCTGCGAGGCGATGGCCTGGCGCAGCGCGTCGATCTCCTGCGACACGGTCGAGATGCGCACGTTGGTCTCGTCCGCCTTCTCGCGCAGCACGCGCACGTTGTCTCCCATGTTGGTGATCGCGAGCGTCTGATCCGCGATCGCCTTGCGCGAGCCGGTGGCCTGCTCGTCGAGCCTGGTGATGACCGTCTTCTGGGCGTCGGTCAGCGTGCCCATCATCGCCTGCAGCTGCTGGATCTGCTCCTGCAGCATGCGGATCTCGGCCAGCAGCTGCAGGTGCTCCTTGTTCGCCGCGGCGGCTGCCGGTGATGCGGTCAGGGTGAGAACGGCGAAAACGACAGCGGCGTATCTCATGGCAATCACCTACTTGCTCGTGACGACGAAGTGGGCCCGGCGGTTCTTCGACCACGCGCCCTCGTCGTGCCCCGGATCGAATGGAAACTCCTTGCCGTAGCTGACGGTGCGGACGCGGTCGGCGGGCACGCCGAGCGAGACCAGGTAGGTCTTGGCCGCGAGCGCCCGCTTCTCGCCGAGCGCCAGGTTGTACTCAGCCGTGCCGCGCTCGTCGCAGTGCCCCTCGATGGTGATGATCCACGTCGGATACTTCTTCAGGATCCCGGCGTTGGTGGTCAACGCCTGCTGGCCGCCGCCGTCCACTTCATAGCTGTCGAGCGCGAAGAACACCGGCTGGAACGGCGAGTTCTTGTTGATCGTGTCGAGATCGCCGGCCATCGGATCGTCCTTGATGGTCGGCTCGGGCGGGATCGCGGAGGTCTCGGGCACCGGCTCTGGCGGCGCGGGCGGCCGCGTGGCGGTGGTGGACGGCGTCGTCGGCGCGGGCGGCGGCGGCAGCGGCCGCGCCACCGGCGGCTTCTTCTTGCCGCAGGCGCCGACGCTGACGGCAGCGATCAGGATCGCGATCACAGCGAAGCGTGTGTGTCTCATCTCTCTCCGTATCAGTGGCCTGTTGCCAGTTTCCAGTAGCCAGTAGCCGGTTTCCAGTCGCCAGGTGCCCGTAGCCTATTGCGACCAATTCGGATAACCGTTGTTGCCTTCTCTCGTGATCTGCCGCAGGTTCTTGCCGTCGCGGTCGATCGTGAAGATCTGCGCCTTGCCGTTGCGCGTCGAGACGAACGCGAGGTGCCGGCCGTTGGGCGAGAACGCCGGGCTCTCGTTGCTGCCGATGCCGTCGGTGACGTTCATCGTCTGTCCGGTGGAAAAGCTGTAGATCTTGATGTCGAAGCCGGCGCCGGTGCGCGCGGCGTAGGCGATCTCGTTGAACACCCCGCGCGACCAGGTCGGGCGATCCGCCCAGCTCTCGTTGGTCAGCTTGCGCTGGCCGGTGCCGTCGGCGTTCATGATGTAGACCTGCGGGTTGCCGCTGCGGCCCGACACCCAGGCGATCTGCGTGCCCGTCGGCGACCACGTCGGGGACGTGTCGATGTCGGGGTTGTTGGTCAGGCGGCGCAGCCCGCTGCCGTCCTTGTTCATCACGTAGATTTCCTGGTTGCCCCCCTGGCTCAGGGTGAAGGCGACCTTGGTCCCGTCGGGCGACCACGCCGGCAGGTAGTTCTGCTTGTCGGGGCTGCCGTTGGCCGGCGTCTGGCGGACGCCCTTGTAGATGTAGGAAATGATCACGTCCTGGAACGTGCCGAACTGCCCGGCCGGCCGCCACGAGGAATAGGCGAGCGCCTGCCCGTCGGGGGACCACGCCGGCGCCACGTTGAGCGTCTTGCTCACCGTCACGCGCCGCGCGTTGGCGCCGTCGTAGTCGGCGAAGTAAATCTCCTTGATGTCGCGATTCTCCGGCGACAACATCCGCTCGGCATCACGATCGGAGGTGAAGGCCAGCTTGGTCCGCGCCACGCCGCGCAGGGTGAGCTGCTGCATGAATATCTCGTCCGAGATCGTATGCGCGTACTGGCGCGGATTGGCGATCGATCCGCTGTATTCCTTGCCCAGCACGGTCTGACCGTTGCTGACGCGGATCATCCGCATCCGCACCAGGATGCCGCTGCCGGTCTTCTGCACCGACCCTACGATCAACCCGTCGGCATTCAGCTCCTTCCACCGATCCAGCGGCACCTCGTCGATCGACGACGAGCGCGGGATCGTGGCGATCGCGTCCTTGCCGATCATGTAGTACTCGCGCTCGTAGTTGATGTCGTCGTAGAGCACGTCGCCGATGGTCTTCGCCGCGGCAACGGTCTCCGCATCGTTCGACACGGCGACGAACGGCGTGATCGCGAGCTTCGGCGGACCGCCCGGCCCGGTAATCACCAGATTGATGTCGGGATTCTGGGGAGGCTGCGCCGGCTGACCCGCTGGAGGCTGCTGGCCGAGGAGCGACAGGGAGGACAATGCCGCAATCGCGGCCAGGGAAAAGACTGTTCTGGTCATCGTCGGTATTGAAAAGCCAGGTGAACCGTCAAGTGATCGCCGTTGAATGCCGCCGGCAGCGGCGGCAGCTGTTTCGTGATCGCCAGGGCGCGCTGCGAGGCCATGTTGAGGAACTGGTTCGCGCCCTGCTCGATGGTGACGTCGGTGATGCTGCCGTCGCGCCTGACGACGAACCGCACCACATTCGAGCCCTCGACCCCCTGCTGGGCCCGCCAGTTTCCGTAGATCAAGCGCGTCATGGTCGTCAGGTACTCAGGACAGCAGAAATCTGCGTAGTCCGTATAGGCGCTGTTCATGCCGCCGCCGCCCGTCGCGAGTCCGCCGAACTTGATCGGCGCGCCCTGGGTGTCGGCGCGCGCGTCGCCCGGCTTCACTTCCGCTCCCTGCGAGGGCGTTCGCCCCCGCAGCGGCTCTTCCTTCTTCGGTTCCGGCTTGCTGACGGCCTTCGGTACCGGCTTCGCCGCCTTGATCGGTTCCACCATCTCGGGCTTCGGCGGCGCCGGCGGCGTGACGGTGCGGGGCTTCGCGGTCTCGGGGACCGCCTGCTGCACCTCGCGGCCGGCCATCGGGTTGCGCCCCTGGATCGGGCCCTCGGGTCCGGCAATCGAGATCGTCATCACGTGGGCGTTGTCGGGCGCCGCGCTGCGCAGCGCCGGCGCCACGGCGAGCGCGGCGAGGATCGCGGCGTGCGCCGCCAGCGACACGATCACCAGGCGCGTCAGCTTGTCGGCCTCGCCGGTGCGATCGAGCAGGACCTCGGTGACGGCGTCCACGGATCAGCGCCCTCCCGCCGGCCGCGTGACGAGGCCGACCTTCTCGATGCCGGCCTCCTTCAGCTTGTCGATCACCGACATCAGGTCCTGGTAGGTGACGCTGCCGTCGCCGCGCACGAAGAGCGACTTGTCCTCGCGGTTGATCATCATCTGCCGGACGCGCTCGGTGAGGGCTTCCACGCGCACTTCCTCGTTGTCGATCTGGACGATCTTGTCGCGCGCGTAGCTCGCCGGCACCGTGATGTAGACCGCCTGCGCCGCGATCGGCGGCGACTTCTTCGCCTGCGGCAGGTTCACCGGCATCCCCTGCGTCATCATCGGCGCCGCCACCATGAAGATGATCAGCAGCACCAGCATCACGTCGACGAGCGGGACGACGTTGATCTCGGCGAGCGAGGTGGAGACGCGCGACGTCCGCGAGCGCTTGCGGCCGCTATTGCCCGTCGGGATCGGCTGGACCTTCGGCACCTAGGTAAAGTTCCTCTCCGAGATATTCAGAAACTCCAGCGAGAAATCATCCATCTGCGCCGCGAAATCTTTTACGCGGCCGGTGTAGTCGTTGTAGAAGTACAGCGCCGGCACCGCCGCGAAGAGGCCGGCCGCGGTGGCGATGAGCGCCTCGGCGATGCCGGGGGCCACCACGCTGAGACTGGTCGAGCCCTGCGAGCCGATGTTCTGAAACGCGTTGATGATCCCCCACACCGTGCCGAAGAGCCCGATGAACGGGGTGATGCTCGCGGTCGTCGCGAGAAACGGCACGCGCTTCTCGAGTTTGCCGACCTCGACCGTGGTCGCGCGCAGCAATGACCGATCGACGGCGTCGAGGCTCCTCAAAGTTGGACGCGCGGCGGCCGCCGCTGGCTTGGGCTCGCCGTCGGGCTGACGGTTCGGCCCGGGCCCCAGCTCGCGTCCGTGGGACGACGGCGTCCGCAGCTGCGTGTTCAGCTCGGCGTAGCCGGCCTGGAAGATCCCGACCAGCGGGCTGGCCGGCACGCTCGCACAGATCGTCTGCACTTCGGAAAACTTGGTGCTCTTGCGGAACACCTGCAGGAACGTGTGCGTGTCGCGGTCGGCGCGGCGGTACTGCCACAGCTTGCCGAGAATGATGGCCCAGGAAACGGCGGAGAAGAGGAGCAGGATCAGCAGGACGCTCTTCGAGAGCCAGGTGGCATCCGCGATGAGCTTGACGAAATCCACTCCGCCGGTCCCAGACTCCGGCGTGCCCTGCGCCAGCGCGAGGGCCACGTAGCCAAACGTGCGCAAAAAGAGACCTCCGATCGCCGTTCATTGCAAACGGTGACCCTAGTTGCGCCGCTGGGACAGCGCAGTGGCTGAAGCGTAACACGCGCCGAAAGACACTGTCAAAGGTCTGATAACATTGATCTTCTGTCCGCCTTCGCGCTGCGCGCCCCGGCGGGGCAAGCCTTCTCATGATCCGTTTTCTCAGCGTCACCAACCTGGCGGTGATCGACCGTCTCGAGCTGGAATTCGCGCCGGGGCTCAACGTCCTCACCGGCGAGACCGGCGCCGGCAAGTCGATTCTGGTCGGCGCCGTCGGCCTCCTCGTCGGCGGCCGCGCCAGCTCCGAGCTCGTGCGGACGGGCGCCGATGCCGCGACGGTGCAGGCGGTGTTCGAGAAGCCGGACGGCGGAGAGCTGATCGTCCGCCGCGAGATCACGGCGCAGGGGCGCAGCCGCGCGTTCGCCGACGGCGCGCTCATCACCAGCGGCGCGCTGCGCGACGCCGCGGGAGCGCTGGTCGATCTGCACGGGCAGCACGAGCACCAGGTCCTCCTCGATCCGGCGACGCATCTCGATCTGCTCGACGAGTTCTCGGGGCTGATGCCGGAGCGCGACGGCGTGGCGACGGCGTTTCGCGACTGGCAGCGCATCCGCGACGAGCGCGCGCGCCTCGCCGCCAGCGAACAGCAGAAGGCCTCGCGCGCCGAGTTCCTCGCGTTCCAGCTCGCGGAGATCGACAAGGTCGCCCCGAAGCCGGGCGAGGACGAGGAGCTCGCCTCGACGCGCCAGGTGCTGGCCAACGCCGATCGCCTGCAGCGGCTCTGCGCGGAGGCGTATACCGCGCTCTATGAAGGGGACGAGGCGGCGCTGCCGGCGCTCGCCATCGTGTGGAAGAAGGTCGGCGAGCTCGCCGCCCTCGATCCGAAGTTCACCGCCTACGTCGAGGCGCGGCAGCAGGTGAAGTCGCAGCTCGAGGACCTGGCGTTCTTCCTGCGCTCGTACGCGCAGGACATCGACGCCTCGCCGGCGCGCCTGCAGGAGATCGAGGATCGCCTCGCCTCCCTCGAGCGTCTGAAGAAGAAGCACGGCGAGTCGCTCGCCGACGTCATCGCCAGATCGGAGGCGCTGCGCGGGGAGCTGCACGACCTCGAGCACGCGACCGAGCGCGCCGCGGTGCTCGACGCCGCGCTGGATGCGGCGCACGCCGCCTACCGCACCGTCGCCGGCGAGCTGTCGGCGCGGCGGAAGGCCGCCGCGAAGGAGTTCGCGCGCGCGCTCGAAAAGGCGCTCGCCGATCTCGCCATGGCGAAGACGCGCTGCGAGGTCCGCTTCCAGGAGGGCGGCGGGGAAGAGCGCTGGAGCGAGCGCGGGCTGGACGAAGCCGAGTTCTACATCTCGCCGAACCCCGGCGAGGACGTGAAGCCGCTCGCCCGGATCGCCTCCGGCGGCGAGCTGTCGCGCATCATGCTCGCGCTCAAGACGCTCGCCACCACCGATGCGCCCGGCAAGACGCTGATCTTCGACGAAGTGGACGCCGGCATCGGCGGCGCCGTCGCCGACGTCGTCGGCGCCCGGCTGCGGCTGCTCGGCGAGCGCTTCCAGGTGCTGTGCATCACGCACCTGCCGCAGATCGCCGCCTACGGCTCGACCCATTACCGGATCGAGAAGAGCATCAGGGGCGGGCGGACGTCGACCACGGTGGCGCGCATCGACGGGCCCGAGCGGGAAACCGAGATCGCGCGCATGATGGGAGGCGCCGCCGTGACCGCGTCGGTGCTGGCCGGCGCACGGGAAATGATTCAGGCGAAAGCGAAAGCGAACGAAAGGCGAAAGCGAAACTAGCCTTGGCGAAGTACCTAGTCGAAACCTACGGCTGCCAGATGAACCAGCACGACTCCGAGCGGATGGCGGGGCTGCTGGAGCAGGCGGGATACGAGCGTACGGACGACGATCGCGACGCCGATGTCATCGTGATCAACACGTGCAGCGTGCGCGAGAAGGCTGAAGAGAAGCTCTACACGCGGCTCGGCGAGATCCGGATGATGGGCGAGGAAAGCGGTGCGCACCCGGTGGTCGCGGTGGCGGGATGCGTCGCGCAGCAGGAAGGCGAGAAGCTCCTCACGAAGTCCAACGGCCACGTCATCGACGTCCTGATCGGCACGCAGAGCCTCAAGATGCTCCCGCTGCTCGTCGCCGACGTCCGACGGCCGACGCCCGACGGCCGCTCGGATTTCGGCGGATCTCGGTCGTCGGACCTCGGACCTCGAGTCGATCTGAACCCGTATGACGACGTCAGCTTCCCGCTCGGCGTCGCGAAGCGCCAGGATCCCCACCGCGCCTACGTCACCATCATCGAAGGCTGCAACGAGTTCTGCGCCTTCTGCGTCGTGCCGTACACGCGCGGCACCGAGCGCATGCGCCCCTGGCGCGACATCGTCGCCGACGTGCGCTTCGCCGCCGACACGGGCGCGAAGGAAGTGCAGCTCCTCGGGCAGATCGTCAACCACTACCAGGCCCCCGACGATGCGCAGTGCGACTTCGCGGAGCTGCTGGCGCGGGTCAGCGACGTCGCCGGCATCGAGCGGATCCGCTTCGCGAGCCCGCATCCGCGCCACGTCACGCCGCGGATGATCGAGGCGATGCGCGCCCTCCCGAAGGTCTGCCGGCACCTCCATCTGCCGGTGCAGAGCGGGTCGTCGCGCGTGCTGCAGTTGATGCGGCGGCGCCACACCCGCGAGCACTATCTCGAGCTGATCGTCCGGCTCCGCGAGGCCATGCCGGACATCGCGCTATCGACCGATATGATCGTCGGCTTCCCTGGTGAGACCGATGCGGACTTCGAGGAGACGCTGTCGCTGACGGCCGCCGCGCGCTACCACAGCATGTTCTCGTTCAAGTACTCGCCGCGGCCGAACACCCTGGCGCTGAAGCGGATGCCGGACGACGTCAGCGAAGAGGAGAAGACGCGGCGGATCGTGGCGCTGCAGGCGCTCCAGAGGACGATCCAGGGGGAGCTGTTCGAGGCAACGGTCGGCCGGGTCGAGCCGGTCCTGGTGGACGCGAAGAGCCGCCGTCGCGCCTGGGAGCTCTCGGGCCGGACCCCCGGCAACACGGTCGTGAATTTTCCCGGCGAACCGGCGTGGGTCGGGCGTATCGTACCGGTGACGATCACCGGAGCGAATCCGAACAGTCTGCGCGGCGAACCGGCCGCCGCGGGCACCGGCGGGGGCACAGGGCAATGACCATGCAAATCGAAATGACGATCAAGGGGTTGATGGTCGATCCGATCACCAACATGCCCATCATCATCCTCCGCGACAAGGACGGCCAGCGCGTCCTGCCCATCTGGGTTGGCGTGTTCGAGGCCAACGCCATCGCGCTCCAGATCGAGAACGTCACCACGCCGCGCCCGATGACGCACGACCTGTTGAAGAACGTCATCGCCGATCTGCGCGGCAGCATCGAGAAGATCGTGGTGTCGGACCTGAAGGACAACACGTTCTTCGCGCTCATCTACCTGAGCGTCGGCGGGGAAGTCATGGCCATCGACGCGCGGCCGAGCGATGCGATCGCGCTCGCGCTGCGCGCCCGCGCGCCGATCTTCGTCGAGGAGAAGGTGATCGATCACGCCAAGACGGTGGACCTGACGCCGGAGAAGGGGGACGCGGAGCGCGTCCATCTCGAGAAGTGGCTCGAGTCGCTCGACCCCGACGACATGGGCAAGTACAAGATGTAAACGGGCTTGGGCCTTGGCCCTATTTCAAGGCCCGCGTTCCACACCCCTTGGGACACTCCGATCCGGATGTTAAGATGCGGCGACTGCGCATCTTGACACCGGAATGATCGTCGCCATCGCCAATCAGAAAGGCGGAGTCGGAAAGACGACGACCGCCATCAACCTCGCGGCGGCCCTTTCCCTTCGCGGCAAGCCAACCCTTCTCGTCGATCTCGATCCCCAGGCCAACAGCACGATGTCGTACCTGGACGTGACGCAGGTCACGCGCAGCGTCTACGACGCCATCGCCGAGAAGGACGTCACCTTCGAGGACGTCATCCTGCCGTCGACGACGCAGGCGAACCTGTGGGTGGCGCCGTCGCGCATTGCGCTGGCCAAGCTCGAGTCGAAGCTGGTGGGGGAGATCGACGCGCACTTCCGCCTGAAGGATCGCCTCGCGCCGCTCGGCGAGCGCTACCCGAACATCGTCATCGACTGCCCGCCGACGCTGGGCCTGCTGACGGTCAACGCGCTGGTCGCGGCGACGCACCTGCTCATCCCGATCCAGTCGTCCTACTTCGCGCTCGAGGGCACCGACGACCTGCTCGAGACGATCGAGAAGGTGCGCGCGCGGGCCAACCCGACGCTGCAGATCCTGGGCGTGGTGATCACGATGCACGACAAGCGGACCGCGCTGGCGCGCGACATCCGGCAGCAGATCGACAAGGTGTTCGGCAGCAAGGTGTTCAAGACGGTCATCACCAAGAGCGTCCGGCTCGAGGAGAGCCCGGCCTACAAGGAATCGATCTTCACGTTCGCGCCGGACTCGACGGGCGCGGCGGAGTACTACCGGCTGTGCGAAGAGATGATTGACCGTGCCTGAGACGTGGGGGAGAACGCGTGGCTAAACGGGGATTGCCGTCCACGGTGAGGATGCGTCACGACGAGCACTACGTCGAGGCGCTGGCGAACTCGGCGGGCTCGCCGATCGGCCGACTCGTGAAAATCGAGGACCTCGATCCGAACCCGAACCAGCCGCGGCAGGTCATGGGCGACCTGTCGGAGCTGATGGCGTCGATCGCCGAGAAAGGGATCATCGAGCCGATCATCGTCCGGCAGCGCGGCAGCCGCTACCAGATCGTGGCCGGCGAGCGGCGCTACCAGGCGGCCGTGCAGGTCGGGCTGCGCGACGTGCCGATCGTCATCCGCGAGGTGGACGACGACGAGATCATCGAGATCGCGCTGGTCGAGAACCTGCAGCGGAAGGACCTGACGGCGTTCGAGGAATCCGAGGCGCTGCACTCGCTGGCGACGCGGTGCGGCTACACGCACGAGGACATGGCGAGGCGCCTGGGGAAGTCGCGGACGTCGATCACCGAGTCGCTCTCCCTCAACAACATCCCCGACGAGGTCAAAAACCTGTGTCGGCTGGCCGACATTTCCTCCAAGTCGCTGCTTCTAGAGATAGTTAGGCAGGGAGACCCGCAGAAAATGGTCGCCCTGGTCGAGCGCATCGCCCGG
>Ga0075435_100001151_pt1 | contig 16886 bp, 17 predicted proteins | sample RhiMethybrSRZTD4_FD_75302 | JGI IMG/M metagenome (GOLD analysis project Ga0075435, IMG submission 75302) | Populus rhizosphere microbial communities from Tennessee, USA - Rhizosphere MetaG P. TD hybrid SRZTD4 | ecosystem: Host-associated > Plants > Roots > Rhizosphere > Soil | place: USA...
CTCGAAGAAGCCCGTCGCCGGAAGGACGTGCAAGCGTGACCGCCGTCCGGTTCTTCGGCGATCCGCCGCCGACCATCGCGGGCGACACGCTGCCCGGCCGCTTGATCGTGGTCGAAGGGACCGACGGCGTCGGGCGATCGACGCACATCGCTCTGATCAAGGAGTGGCTCGAGGATCGCGGCGTCGCCGTTCTGGACACCGGGCTCACCCGTTCGGAACTCGCCGGGCCCGGCATCAAGCGCGCGAAGCAGGGCCACACGCTCGACCCGTTCACGCTGAACCTGTTCTACGCGACCGATTTCTGGGACCGGCTCGAGCGGACGATCCTCCCCGCCCTCCGCGCAGGGATGGTCGCACTCGCCGACCGCTACGTCTTCTCGCTCATCGCGCGCGCGGCGGTCCGCGGCGTGCCGCTCGAGTGGATGGAGAATCTGTACGGCTTCGCGCTCGTCCCAGACAAGGTCATCTACATCGACGTCGATGTCGAGCAGCTGTTACCGCGTGTCATCGGCAGTACCGGCTTCGACTACTGGGAATCGGGCCAGGACTTCCTGCGCGGACCCGACGTGTACCACACCTTCGTCGAGTACCAAACGCGCCTGCTGTTCGAGTTTCGTTACCTCGCGTCGCGCCACAAGTTCAGCGTGATCGACGGGCGCGCCGACATCGCGGAGGTCTTCCGCTCCATCCGCTTCGAGATCGAGCCGCTGATCACGTCGATGGGAGCAGAAGTGAAACCCGCTCGCACCCGGCGCCCCCGGTCCCGCCCCGCGGCACCGACCGAGAACTAGCGCGCGAGCTTCCGCTCGACCTTGGGGGTAAGCAGCCAGCGCAGCTCCGCGCCGTCCGGCGGTTGCGCGTCGAGATCGACGCACGCGGCGCCACCCTTCTTGAGCGGCACGGCGTTCTCCTCCGAGCCGGTCAGCAGGTATGCGATCGTTTCCCCGAGCATGGGCTCGTGGCCGACGATCGCGACCGACTCACGGTGACGATGCGGCTTCACCGCGGCGACGACCTCTTCGGGATCGCGGTCGGGTTCCAGCTCGGGACATGCTTCCGGAGCCGGCCAGCCCGCCTCGTCGGCGAGGATCTCGGCGGTGCGCCACGCGCGGGCGAGTGGCGACGCGAGAACGATGTCTACCGAGGGCACGATCGTGGCGAGTCCGCGCGCCGCGCGGCGGAACTTGTCCTCGCCGATCGGTGTGAGCGGACGATCGCGGTCTCCCGGCCATCGCTCTTCGTCGCGGTCGTACGCGATCGCGTGCCGAACGATGTACAGGTTCATGGTTGCTCGACGAGGAGCATCGCGCGCTTGAGGTCTTTCCATCGAGCGCCGCGGACCTGCTCGAACGTCTTGGGGTACCGGCGGCGGAGCTTACGCGCGCGCCGCACCGATCGTTCGGCCAGGCTTCCGAGAACGAAGCCGGCGTTGGGCGGCAACTCGTCGTCGTGCTCGGCCATTGTGCGCATCCGCTGCGCCGCGAGCTCCGCGTCGTGGATGTCGCCGAGGAGGTCTTGCAGGCGACGCAAGCGCTTGGCGAGCGACGACGCCGGCTTGCCGTACAGCGGAGCAACGAACTCGACGGCGTAGCGTGCGCGCTTCGCGCGGATCCGCAGCGCGTGTAACTGGGCCCCCGACGCGTCGGGCCCTGCTTTCTTGCCCGCGTTCTGCATCGCGCGGTACCGGCGCACGACGAGCGGCGGAGCGACAACGGCGATCGGCCGCGTGGCCTCAACGGTAACGACCCCGGGCCCGCGCGCGAGTGCGGTGAGGTCCGTGCGCAGCCGATCGTTGCGTTCGGAATCCAGCGCCGCGATCAACGCTTCTTGCGCTGCCGCGCGGCGCGTGAGGAAACCGTCGTCGATCGCATGCAACACCGCGCGATCCTCACCCTGGATGTCCTCACTCGCCCAGTGGAGCCATCGCCGTTGCACGTCGAGGTCCCGGACGGCGCCCATCGTTTTGGCCAGCCATTTGAGCTCGGTGCGAACACCATCAGCCCAGCCGGGCACGACATCGGAGAACAGCCGAAGGGCGGTGCGCACCCGCCGCGCCGCCACGCGGCCGTCGTGAACGGCTTCAGGGTCTTCGCCGCGGCGCAACGCCGGCTCGAGCACGAGCAGCCTCGCGACGGCCGGCCGTATGACCATCAGTGCCGCCTCGCCGCCGGGCGTTGCAGCAACCGGCTCGGTCGGCCCGAGGTCCAGCAGGGCGACAACGTTGGAGCGGGTGCCCGCTCCGGGAGCGATGGATGCCATGGGAGGTTCGCAAGCATATTCCTGCGGCAAATCGCGACGCGAACCGACCCAGAAGTACTCAAAAAGCGAGCCCGACCTGCGAACTTGCTTTAGGACCTAGGTCCTGTATCTTTGCGCCCCGGTGAGGGGGGGCAGAGCCCGCCTGGGGCTCCTCGCGGCCGCTCTCGTCGGGATCTGCTTCGTCGCTTTTCTTCCCCCCTTCCCCCTCGCGGCGGCGTCGTCATCCGACGAGAGCCAACTCGTGTCTCTCACGAATCAAGCTCGCTCGAGCCGCGGCCTTAGCCATCTGTCTGCCGCGTCCGACCTGATGGCGATCGCACATCGGCAATCGGCCCGCATGGCCGCACAACACCGCGTCTACCACGATCCCAACCTGTCGAGCGAGGTCAGCGGCTGGACCTATCTAGGGGACAACGTCGGGCGCGGCTCGTCGGCCAGCCAGGTGCATCACGCCTTCATGAATTCGTCGATGCATCGCGCCAACATCCTCAATTACCACTACAACCAGATCGGGACGGGCGCGGTCCGCGGGAGCGACGGGTACCTGTACGTCACGGAGGTCTTCGCCCGGCGCGGCTCGGTCCACCGAACGACGCGGGTGGTTCATCGATCCGTCGCTCGACGCGCGGTCGTCCACCACCACTACCGCCGCGTCCGCCGCGTGCACATCGCGGCCGCATCGCCCAAGCCGGTGTCGCTGCCCGAGCCCGAGCGCTCGGTCGGCATGCTCCTCGCTTTGCTGAACCTCGACTAGGACACTGTCCGGAAGTACATCCCCGGTTTGAGCGCAGGCCGATAGCGTCGCAGCGATGTCCGACCGGATCCCGCCTCCGCCGCTCCCAGGCGAGACGTCGATCCTCGATCGCACGGACGTTCCGTCCGCGAGCCACGCGGCCCTCGGCGGCATCGCCGCCCTCGGGTTCGCGTTCGATCTGACCTTCAACGGGCAGCGTCCGGGCATCGCAGTCCCGCTGCTGGCTCTCGGCGTCGCGCTCGCGCTTCGCCGGATCGCGCACCGCACCCCCGCCACCGACATACTGCTCGCGTCCGCCGTCGCGTTGTCGATCTTCCCTTCGCTGCGCGCCAGCGTGCCGCTGGCAGCGTTCGATGTGCTCGCCGCCTCGGCGTTATTCGCGTTCGCCGCGACGCAGAACGAAGGATCGGTCGTTGTGATCACGGTACCCGGCGTGTTCCGCCGCGGTCTCGCCGTAATCACCGGCGCGCTCGAAACGCCACGCTTCCTCGCGCGGCCGCTTTCGGAGACCGCCGGGCGGCGACGGCTGCGCGTGACGCTCCGGTTCCTTGCGATCACGATCCCGGTGCTCGCGATCTTCGGCGGCCTGCTCGCCTCAGGCGATCACGTCTTCGGCAATGTGCTTTCGTCGATCCTGCCGTCGTGGAACGTCGGAAACATCGTCGTCCACTGCATCATCACGATCGTCGGCGCGCTCCTGGTCGCCGTGCTATGGCGCTGCGCGCTGCGCCGCGAACCGAGCACACCGGCTCTCGACTCCGAAACCCCGGCGCGGACGCCGCGCCTCAGCTTCTCCGAATGGTTCACCGTACTCGCCGGTATCGACCTCATGTTCGCGACGTTCGTGGTCATCCAGCTCGAGTATCTGTTCGGCGGGTCGCATCGCGTCCAGGTCACGCCGGGGCTCACCTACGCGGACTACGCGCGCAGCGGGTTCGCGCAACTCGCCGTCGCGGCAGGATTGACCGTCGTCGTGATCATCGCCGCGTGGGACGCCGGCCGTCGGGATCACCGCGGTCACGAACGGATCTTCCGCACGCTCGTGACCGCCTTGGTTGCGCTCACCGCGATCGTGCTTGCCTCCGCGGTCGCGCGGCTGGCGCTCTACGAAGGAACGTTCGGGTTCACGATCCGCCGCTTCTTCGGCTACGTCGCCATCATCTCGATCGGCGGCGTGCTCCTCGTCGTGTTGGCGGCGATCTGGACTCGCCACCGCGAGCGTCTCATCGCCGGGCTCATACTCGTCGGCATCGTCGCCGTGTTCGCGATCAACGTTCTCAACCCCGAGCGGTTCGTCGCCGCTCGCAACGTGGCTCGCTTCCACGCAACCGGCAAGATCGACCCCTACTACCTCGGCTACGAACTCGGCTCCGACGCGACGCCGGTTGTGGTGGCGGTCCTTCCTCTTCTATCCGGGGCCGACGCTGCGATCGTCCGCAAGAGCCTCTGCCACGTTGCCGAGGATCTCGGCTCCGAGCCGTCCTGGCGCTCCGCCAACGCCGGCCGATCCGACGCCCGCCGGGCCCTGGGACGGGCAGGGATCACGGCCGCCACCTGCGCTTCCGTCCGCTGATCCCTCGCGGCCGTTTTGCGATAAAGGGAACCGCCCGCGTGGGAAGGAACAGCGAGCCGGCGCGTTCGTCGCTGCTACACGGAGGATTCGAGCCGGGACTTGATCCGTTCGAGGTCTTTCGCGAGCATCCGCGGCACGTTAAGCCGGATGCCCGGCGACGCGAGCCGTGAGGCGAACGACGGTTTCACCAGCTCCATGCCCTTGGTGATCGTCGTTCCCGCCGAGCTCGGGGTCACCTCGAACCAGTGACGGACGGCACCGGCCTTGCCCTTGGTCTCGAAAACGATCCGCCGGCCGGGAACCAGCTCGGTGATGGTGACCGTGTCGCTCTGTTTCCCGAATTGATGGGCCTCCGTGGTGAACGTGGTGCCGACACCTATGGCGCCCGGCGACGATTGCGAGATCTTCAGTCCATGACTCGACCAATCGGGATGCTTCGTGAGGTCGGCGAGGTATTCGAACGTTCGCTCTGCCGACGCCGATGTCGTGGCCTGCTTCTCGACACGCATCCCGCCTCCCATCCCGAAGTCCGGCGCTAGTGGACCCGAACCGCGCGCCGTGCGTCAAGAAGACGAACGGCGCGCCGGGGAGGCGCGCCGTTCTTTGCTTGCCGGGGCTTACGCGATCTCGAACCGAACGTCGAGCGTCACCAGCTCTTCGGATGAGGTCACCGGCCGTTGATGCAGCGCCTGAAGGAACGACGCGATGCCCGCCTCACTGAGCGGGCGAGAACCGATCGGCCGGTACGTGGGCTGATGCGAAGCGATCTCGCGGATCGCGACGGGCTTGCCAACCCCAACGTTGGCGGCCCGCGCGATCTCGAGCGCTTTCATTCGAGCCGCCGCGAGCGCATCCTTGCGGGCCGCCGCGAGATACGCGCTCTTCGGCGCGGCCTCGACCTTCAAGGTCCAGCCGCAGCAGCCCGTTGTCGGAGATAGTTCGAGGACCTTCCGCAGGACGGCTTCCAGGTCATCGGTGTTGGTCACCCGCACGGTAGCCGTCACCGTGACATGCACCTGGTCGCTCGCGGGCGTGTAGCGGAGGAACGACTTGCCGATCGAGATCTTCGCCGCCGGCACCGACGTGCGGAGCGCAGCCGAAATGGTCGAGAGTTGTTGCGAAGCGGAAGCGTCGGCCGCGGCCCGGTCCTTCCCCGACCCGATCGCGTTCAGCGAGAGCGCGTCGGTATCCCACTTCACCATCGCGTGTCCGGCAGCGGTCACGTCGATGCCTCGTTCGAACCCTGCCGGCACGTCCTTGCTGCACGCGGCTGCGCCCAGCGCCGCGACGAGCGCCAGCGGGATCAGCAACTTGCGGATCATCCCTCTCCCCTCCTCGGTTGGTGACCGCACTGTGGGGCCCGGTGCCCGCTCGCACCATGGCCGTTCGGGCAGGCGGGGAAAATCGCTCGCAGGAACGTTCGACCCGCCGTACCGTGGAAGCGAGGAACGTGAACGCTTTCGGACTTCGACAACAGGGCATCCCGCACCCCGTGGTGACCACCACGCCCCGTTCCCCCATCGCCTCCGCCGATCTCATCGACCGTTGGGCGGAAGAGCGCGCACGGTACCGGCGCTAGACCGAGGCCGTAATTTACTTTAGCGTCGCCCTCAGAGGGTGACCTGACTCCTAGGGGGAGCCATGAGCGATCAAGCCTGGATCTGGATCACCATCGGCGCAGCCGCGTTCGTCGCGCTCGTCGTCTTCTTGGCGTCGTTGCACAAGATCGGCGCGAACGAAGTGGGCCTCGTCACCAAGCGCCTTTCCTTCCGCAAGCTGAGCGCCGACAACCTGATCGCGTTCGAAAAGGAACCGGGGTATCAGGCCGATCTGTTGATGCCCGGACTGCGCTTCAAGTTCTGGCCCCTGTTCGGCGTGCAGAAGCATCCGTGGGTGCAAGTTCCGGCCGGTGAGATCGGCGTCGTCATCGCGCAGGTCGGCCGGCCGCTCCCGATCGGCGCGAAGAGCGCCGAGTTCCGTCCCGAATACGGTAACTTCGCGAACCTCCGGGGCTTCATCGACGCCGGCGGTCAGAAAGGTGTGCAGCGTCCGGTGCTGCCGCCGGGCTCGTTGGTCCCGATCCACCCGGTTGGTTTCATCGTGCTGACGAAGAGCGCCGTGTACGGGCTCCCGATCTCACCGGAGCTGCTCGGGCGCGTCTCGCCCGAAGGGAACTTGGTTCCGGCGTCGTTCGGGTTGCAGCCGGCGCAGCTGTCGGTGACGGTCATCGCGCCGCGCGGCGAGATCGACCAGGTCGGAATCGTCACGGTGCTCGAGGGCGATCCGCTGCCGTCCGGCGACATCGCGAGCCGGCTCGGCGGGTTCACCGACGTCGCCTCGATGGAGCAAGCGGGCGCGACCGACTCCGAGATCATCGACGTGCTTCTCGGATCCAAGAACTCGCTCCACAACAACTACCAAGACTTCCAGGCGTTCCTCGACAATGGCGGGCGCATCGGCTTGCAGCACGACCCGTTGCTGTACGGCGCCTATCTGCTCAACCCGTTCCTGGTGCAGGTCGAGATGGCTCCGATGCTCGTCGTGAACCAAGGTCAGGTCGCGGTGATCAAGGCATACGTTGGGCTGTCGACGCGTGACACCTCCGGTGAGGAGTTCAAGTTCGGGTCGATCGTTCGCGCGGGGCACCGCGGCATCTGGGCGGATCCGCTGCGCACCGGCAAGTATCCGATCAACCCGCGCGTCTACGCGGCCGAGATCGTGCCGACGGCGATCCTAACCCTGAACTGGGCCGAGGCGTCGTCGCTCGCGCACAACCTCGACGCGAACCTCAAACCGATCGAAGCCAAGAGCCGCGAGGGCTTCGTGTTCACGATCGACCTGCAGGTGCAGATCCACGTCCCGGACACGCGCGCACCGAAGGTCATCTCGATGGTGGGCACGATGCTGAATCTCGTCAATGAGGTGCTGCAGTCCGCGGTCGGCAATCACTTCCGCGACAACCTGCAAGGGCTGCCCGCCGTGACGTTCATCGAGACCCGTCACGCCGTGCAGCAACAGGCGTACACGGCGATCCGCGAGTATCTCTCGTTGTACGAGGTCGAGACGAAGGGCGTCTACATCCAAGACGTCGCGTTCCCCGACGAGCTGGTCGACGTGCTGACGCGGCGTGAGATCGCGAACCAAGAGAAAGCGACCTTCTCGGAGCAGCAACGCGCGCAGACGGTTCGCATCGAGATGGAGAAGGCAAAGGGCACCGCCGACATGCAGGCACAGCTCGCGCAGTCCGCGGTCGGTGTCGACATCAAGCGCAACCAAGCGCAGGCGCGGGAGGCGGAAGCCACCGGACAGGCCGCGTACACGCGGCTCACCGGTCAGGCGGAAGCAGCGAAGGTCCAAGCGATCGGTTTGGCGCAAGCGAAAGCCACCGAAGCGCTCGGGCTTGCGCGCGCCCGGGGTTTCGAGGAGCAGAAGAAGGCGCTGGGCTCGACCGCGACCGCGCTGGTGAACTCGATCAACGCCGTCGCAGAGGGACACGTGACCGTCGTGCCGGAGGTGCTGGTCGCGGGCGGGGGCGGAAGCTTCGAAGGACTCGCCGCGACGCTGATGCGCTCGATCACCAACGGCGGCGGTTCGAACGGCGGGAACGGCGGTAGCCGCGACGAGACGCCGAAAGACGTCAAGGAGCCGGCGGCAGCGCCGGCTCCCCCGGATGCTGAGAGGCCTCCGGTGGAGCGCTAAGAAACGCAGTTTCCGATCGAGTCAAGACGAGCCTTGACATACCCTCCTGTTTGAGCATACGATTTGAGCACATGCTCAAAGCAACCGAATAGGTCCTCTTAGCAGGACCGGAAGGAGGAGGGGAGTCGGATGGAGGGCACCAACCAGTACCTCATCACGGTGTACGGCGTGTACGCGGTCGTGGCGATCGGGCTGACCGCGTGGCTGGCCCGGACCCTGTTCCGCAATGGGACCGTCTTCCTCGAAGACGTGTTCAAAGACCGGCCAGGGTTGGCGGGGTCGGTGAACCATCTGCTCGTGGTCGGCTTCTACATGCTCAACCTCGGATACGCCTTCTTCATCCTCCACACGGCCAACGAGGGACTGAGCGCGTTCGATTCCGTTCAGTTCCTTGTGAACCGGTTGTCGATGCTGTTGGTCACGCTCGCCATCATCCACTTCACGAATGTCATCGTGTTCTGGAAGATCAGGGGACGACGCGAGGAACGGCACCTTCCGATGCCCGTCGCCGTGCAGGCGCACGTTGCCGCCGCACCGATGACGGGGCCTCCTCCCCCGCCGCCGACGCGCAGGTGAAAGGATGAGCGGTGATGGACGAGCGGATGGGCACCTCGAAACTGACGATCCTTTACGACGAGCGGTGCGCCGTCTGCCGCAGGTGCCGCGACTGGCTCGTCACGCAGCCGTGCCTCGTCGAGGTGGAGCTCCTTCCCGCGGGTTCGCAGGAGGCCCAGGAAAAGTACGGGTCGCTTCCGTGGCTCGGCGCCGAGTTGATCGCAGTGAACGACAACGGCGACGCCTGGATAGGGCCGGCGGGCTTCCTTGCGGCCTTGTGGGCAACGAAGCGATACCGCTCGTGGTCGTATCGGCTCTCTGGACCCACCTTGGCCCCGTTGGCGGAACGCTTCTTCTGGTGGGTTTCGAAGAAGCGCGACCGGTGGAGCAGCTGGATGTCGGCGGACGATCCCGAGTGCAGCTGGTGCGACGGCGCTCGCCTTTCCGGAGGAACGTGGTAGACGGATGAGGCGTCCGAAGGAAGCGCAGGAATCGGCGACGCGCGAGCGGATCGTGCAGGCGGCCCTGACCACGTTGGGCGAAGAAGGGTTCGCCGGCACGACCGCTCGCTCGATCGCCAAGCATGGCGGGTTCAACCAGGCGTTGATCTTCTATCACTTCGGTTCTGTGAACGGGTTGCTGCTCGAGGCGTACCGACAGATGTCCGAGGAGCAGATCGCCAAGTACCGCGCTGCGGCGGCCGAAGTGAGCTCGCTCGGCGACCTTGTCGAGATCGCGCGGCGCTTGCACGCCGAAGATCTGGCATCTGGAGCGATCACCGCTGTGACACAACTCATGGCGGCATCCGCCGCCGACCCGGAGATCGCAGGGATCGTCCTCGATCGGTTCGAGGCGTGGATCGCCGTCGTCGAGGACGCGGTGCGGCGAGGGATCGAACTTCATCCTCTCAAGGATGTGATCCCTGTTCGGGAGTCCGCCTACGCGATCTCCGCGCTGTTCCTAGGCATCGAGCTGATGAGTCGACTCGACCCTGCTCGCTCCGAAGCGGAACGCGTCTTCGACATGCTGGGCGGCATCGCACTACTGATCGAACAGGTCACTCCGATGCTCGGCGGTTCCCCGTCGCAACCGTGAGCCGCGCTCAGGCTAGGCGAACTTGGCGACCATCGCGGCGCCGAACAGCAGGCAGTAGATCGCGAACGGCGTGAGCGTCCGCGTCTCGAAATAGCGCATCAAGAAGCGCACGGTGAGGTAGGCCATGACGCCGGCCGCGATGCTTCCGACGAGCACCTGTCCGCGGATCCCGTCGCCGAGCGGCCCGAACAGATCGGGGATCTTGTAGAGGCCGGCGGCCAGGATGATCGGCGTCGCCAGCAAGAACGAGAAACGCGCCGCGTCTTCGTGGTCGAGCCCTCGAGCGAGGCCGACGACCATCGTGATGCCGGAGCGGCTGATCCCGGCGAACAGCGCGAGCACCTGTGCGACACCGATGAAGCCGGCCTCCTTGAACTCGAGCGTGTCGAGCCGGCGCACGGGCCGCTCGGGATCGGCGCCGTGCGCAACCGCGACGGCGCGGACCTGAGCGCGACGGCGATAGCGCTCGCCGACGTAGAGGATCACCCCGTTGACCATCAGGAACGCACCGGCCGCGAGCGGCTTCGCAAACACGACCCGGAGCTCGTGCTCGAGCGCGACACCCATGATGCCGGCGGGGATCGTGGCGACGACGAGGAGCCACGCGAGGCGTTCGTCGGGCGTCTCTATCGAGCGGCGGCCGAGCGAGCGGAAGAAGCCGCGGATGATCTTCGACCAGTCCTCGCGGAAATAGATGAGCAACGCGATCGCGGTCGCGACGTGCAAACCGACGAGGAACGCCAGGAAGAACGACTCCGGCCTCGCTTGCGCGGCGGCGAGGCGGTCCCAGCCGACGATCGCGGGAAACAGCACCGCGTGCCCGAGGCTGGAGATCGGGAACAGCTCGGACGCGCCTTGCAACAGGCCCATGAGCGTGGCTTGGAGGAAGGTCACGGCGGGCTACGCTACCAAAGCGCGACGCCGGTGCGGCCGCGGTTCGGACGGGTCGGGGTGTAGCTCGTGGCGAACGGGCGGCTCAGTGGTGGCGCGCCCACGCGCTCAGGAACGCGAGGGCGGTGGCCGCGGCGTTGTCGGCCGCGATCTGGCGGTAGATGAAGAACTGGAACGGGAACCCCGGCAACATCAGCGGATCGCCGAGCCCATCGGAGAGCGCGCGGAACGCGAGGAACGGGATGGCATTCGCGTTCGCCAGTCGTGCGACGGCGGCGGTCTCCATGTCGTCGGCGGCGTGCGAGCCGGTCGAGGGCGTCGGATTCTGGAAGTAGCCGAGGAAGAAGTTCGGGTCGAGGAACGGCACCGCGCCCGTGACGAAGCGCGCCACGTCCGGCGGCGCGAACCCCGGCGCCCGGCACGGCCGGCACCCGAACACGTCGCCCCCGCCGGGGATGCATGGGAAAGCCCGTCCCCCGAACGGATCGGAACTCATGCCGTCGCCGCCGGGAAGGATCTCCGGCTGATGGGGAAGCGTGATCGCTTGGATGAGGTCGGGATCGAGCCCGATACACGCAACATCGCCGAGCGGCACGGAGTTCATCAGCTTCACCGAGGCGCTCGCCGCCTTCGCGGTGGCGAACATGGTCGGGTCCGTCGCGAACCAGGTCTTCTCGTCGAGCGTCCATCGCTGCGGGATCGTCACGTCGCCGATGTACGTCTTCCCGCCCGACACGCCGGAGAAGACGATGGCGGAGATCCCGAGCCGCCGGCCGCATCGGAAATGCTCGAGCGCGAGGCGCGTCGTGTGGTCGGCGTTCACGAGCCCGATGCCGGTCAGCGCCATCACGACGTCGTTGCCTCGCAGGCGCCCGACGTAGAAGGTGCGGCCGTCGACGACCACGTTGTGGTCGATCCGTGCTTGCGTGATCAGGTGGTCGATCTCGCCGGGGAATGCTGACAGGACCAGCATCCGCGAGGTGCAACGACCACCCGACGCCGCCTCAGAGGGCGCGGATGGAACCACGGCAGCCAGGACCAAAAACCAAGGCAACAGCCTTCGAGCGATCGTCACGCGGAGGGGGTTCGCCTCGGCCGGGCCCGGCTCCTGCCACGCGAGGCGGACGAAACCGTCGAACGGGCCCCGGCGGCTACGATGCGGCCACGCTGCCGCCTGGGAGGGCGCGATGGGGACGCCGGCGCCGACGATCGAGTGGTTCGGCTGTGCCACCTTCCGTGTGAAGGTGCGTGGTTTGACGCTGTGGTTCGACACGTTCGTCGAACGCGTTCCTGCCGCCGAGCCGGTCGGCATTACCGCCGATGAAGTGGATCGTGCGGACATGGTCTTCGTGAGCCACGCCCACTTCGATCACGTGCTCGGCGCGGACACGATCGCGGCAAACACCGGCGCCACGGTGGTGGGCAACTTCGAAACCGCGCGGGTCCTGCGCGACAACGGCGTCGCCGCTTCGCAGCTGCTGCCCGTCGCCGGCGGCGAGACGATCGACTGCGGCAACGACGTCCGCGTGCACGTCTTCCCCTCGGTGCACACGCACCTGTGGGCGACGGCGAGCTTCGACTCGGGCGCGCCGTGCGTCGGCGACCTCGGCGTCTTCTACCAAGAACGCCGGGAGAAGGCGAGCGCGTTGTTCGACATGTTCCTCGGAGCGACGCCCGAGATGGCGACGTACGCGAAGAACGTCGACCCCCGCGCGTCACGCGACGATGGCGGCCAGCTCGTCTACCTCTTGTCGACACCCGACGGCACGATCCTGTTCTCGCAGAGCACCGGCTGCTGGAGCGGAATCATGCGGACCCTCGATCCCGATGTGGCGGTGCTGGCGGTCACCGGCCGGCCCAACCTCGACGGCGAAACCTTCCAGGGCTCGCTTGCGGAGTTCGTGGTCTCCGAGGTCGAGATGCTCAAGCCCGAACGTGTGATCTTCTGCCACCACGACGCGTGGATGCCGCCGTTGCCGCCGGTGGACGTCGGGCCCGCCGCGAAGCTCATCGGCGAGCGCGCGAGCAACGCCGGCGTCGTCACGCTGGATTACGCCGACGCGGTGCCGGTCCTCGGCTGATCGCGTCGGCGAGGGCGCTTTCCGCACGCTACCCTTTGCGCGTCCATGCCCACTCCTCCCGACAAGATCCGTAACGTCGCCCTGGTCGCGCACGTCGACCATGGGAAGACGACGCTGGTCGACGCGATGCTGCGCGCGTCCGGTGTGATCCGGGCCGGCGCCCCGACCGTCGATCGTGTGATGGACTCCGACGCGCTCGAGCGCGAGAAGGGCATCACCATCTTCGCCAAAGCGGCGCAGATCCCGTGGAAGGGCTACACGATCAACCTCGTCGACACGCCGGGCCACGCGGACTTCGGCGGCGAGGTCGAGCGCGCGCTCGCCATGGTCGACGGGATCTTGCTTATCGTCGACGCGTCCGAGGGACCGTTGCCGCAGACGCGATACGTACTCGGCAAGGCGTTGCACCGCGGGTTGCCGTCGATCGTCGTTCTGAACAAGGTGGACCGCAAGGACGCGCGCACCGCCGAGGTGCTGGACGAGGTGTACCAGCTCTACTTCGACCTCGAAGCGCACGACCATCACATCGACTTCCCGGTCCTGTCTGCGATCGCGCGCGAAGGCAGGGCGATGCGCGACGTTGGGATGCCCTCCGACGACGAGACGCTCGAGCCGCTGCTCGACGTGATCATCGCGTCGATACCCGCTCCCGGCGGGGATCCGGAGGCGCCGCTGCAAGCATTGGTGACGAACCTCGACGCGTCGGACTACCTCGGGCGGCTGGCGATCGGACGGGTCGTCGAGGGAACGCTGCGGGCGGACGGATTGGTCGCGTTGTGCCGCGACGACGGCTCGAGCGAGCGCCGCAAGCTCACGGCGCTGGAGGCCTTCCGCGGGCTCGATCGCGACCGCGTCGACGAGATCGGCGCCGGCGACCTCTTCGTCGCGGCCGGCATCGCGGACGTCGAGATCGGCGACACGCTCGCCGATCCCGATGCACCGGTCGCGCTCGCGCGGCTCATCGTCGACGAGCCGGTGCTGCGCATGACCTTCGGCGTGTCGACCTCGCCGCTGTCCGGCCAGGAAGGGAGCTTCCTCACCAGCCGCCATCTGCGCGAGCGGCTCGCACGCGAGGTGCTCGGCAATGTTTCGATCCGCGTGCGCGACACCGATTCGCCGGAGGTTCAAGAAGTTGCCGGGAGGGGCGAGCTGCAGCTGGCCGTTCTGATCGAGACGATGCGTCGAGAGGGCTACGAGTTCCAGGTGTCGCGTCCGGAGGTGATCACGCGCACGATCGACGACGTGCTGCACGAGCCGGTCGAACGCGGGATCGTCGACGTTCCGTCGGAGCACGTCGGCACGGTGTCGCAGGCGCTGGCGCCGCGGAAGGGCCGCGTCGTCGACATCCGGCCCGGCGATCAAGGACGCTCGATCGTGACGTTCGAGGCGCCGGCGCGCGGGCTGCTCGGGTTCCGCACACTGTTGCTGCAGGCGACCCGGGGAACCGCGCTGCTGCACCTGCACGCCGCCGGCTGGATGCCGTGGTCGGGCGACCTGCCGCATCGTGCCGGCGGCGCGATGGTTGCAGACCGGACGGGGAAGGCGACGAGCTATGCGCTCGACGGATTGCAGCCGCGCGGCGAATTGCTGATCGGGCCCGGTACCGAAGTGTACGAGGGCATGGTCGTCGGTGAACACGCGCGACCGGACGAGCTCGTCGTCAACGTCACGCGAGAGAAGCAGAAGACGAACATCCGTACGCACGCCGCCGACGAAGCGATCAAGCTCGAGCCGCACCGGCAGCTCACCGTCGAGACGGCGATCGAGTTCATCGCCGGCGACGAGCTGGTCGAGGTCACGCCCGCGTCGCTGCGCGTGCGTAAGCGTTTGCTCGACCGGCGGGTCCGGGAACGCGCGGCGAAGGCATCGCCCTAGGACGGCGGGCGGACGTTCTACGCGGGCGACAGGATAACGACCGGGATGTCGCGGTCGGTCCGCCGCTGATAGGCGGCGTAGCCCTTGTACTTCCCGGTAACGCGCGGCCAGAGCGCGTCCTTCTCGTCCGGCGACGCGATGCGCGCTTTCATCTTGCGCGTGCGGCCTTGCATGGTGACCTCGACCTCCGGGTTGTCGCGGAGGTTGAGGAACCAGGTCGGGTGGCGGTCGTCCCCGCCGTAGGAGGCGATGATGATCACGTCGTCGCCTTCCTGAACGGGCGACGTCAGCATCGTCGTTCGCGGCTGTCCGCTCTTTCGCCCGATCGTCGTCAGCTTGAGCACCGGCATCCCGAACGCCTTGCCGCCGACACGGCCTTTGGTCGTGGTGAAGATCTGCCGGTGCAGACCGAAGACGACCTTCGCGAAGGTGTCCTTGAGATCGTTGAACCCGGGCACGATGCGGCGATGCTAACCGTCGCAGCCCGGCCCGACGAATCTGATGGTTTGTAGAATCTGGACCGCCCGAGGAGGACCTGATGCTCAAGATGGCGGTTGGCCACAGCGACGACGTCGAACCGAAGGACGCGATCGCCGAGGCGATCGAGCAGTGTCGCGCGTCGCTCGGCGAAGCGATCCCGCAAGCCGCGATCCTGTTCTCCACCTTCGACGCGTTCGACACCTGGGTCCCAGCCGCCATCCGCGAGGCCTTCCCCGGCATCGCCGTGATGGGCACGACCTCGGGGGCAGAGATGTCCTCGGTCGGTGGGTATCGCGAGGATTCCGTGACGCTCGCCACGTTCGCGTCCGATGAGGTGGACATCACCGTCGGTCTGGGAAGCGGCTTGACCGACGACCTCGACGCTGCGTGCCGGGCGGCGGTCGAGCAGGCGATGGCCGGCACTTCGAAGGAGCCGAAGGTGTGCGTGATGGTCACCGAGCCGTACATCGTCGAGCCGCAGCACACACTCCAGGCGATGCGCCGCGCCCTCCCGGAGGGTGTCGTGCTGGTGGGCGGCGCGTCGGGGCGGAGCGACTTCAGCGCGGTGACGCCCACGTACCAGTTCGTCAACGAGACCGTCGTCGACAATGGTTTCGCGATCATGCTCTTCTCAGGCCCGGTCGTGTTCTCGACCTCGGTCGGGACGGGCTGGAAGACGATCGGACCGCGCGGGACGGTGACGCGTTCGGAGAATGGATCCCTGAACGAAGTGGACGGCAAGCCCGCGGTCGAGTTCGTGAAGCGCTACCTCGACGAGATCGGACCGGCGACGTACGGGAATCCACTCGCTGTTTTCGAGCAAGGCACGGACGACTTCTACCTGCGAGCGATCCCGACGGTCACCGAGGACGGTTCACTCCCCGTCGGCACCATCCCGATCGGCGCGGAGGTACAGCTCACGACGGCGGACACCGACGCGATCTTGAGCGGCACGCGCGACGCGCTCCGCGAGGCGCGAGAACGGTTCCCGGCCGGCGCCAAACCCGAGGCAGCGCTGCTCTTCTCGTGCGCGATCCGAAAGTTCCTCCTCGGGACGCAGACGAAGGTCGAAGCCGAGCTGGCGCAGTCGGCGTTCGGTACCGCGGTTCCACTCGTGGGCCTTTACTGCTTCGGCGAGGTCGGCCCGATCGAAGGCGCCGACGCGAGCCGCTTCCTCAACGAGACTTTCGTGACGCTTCTGCTCGGGACGTGAGCGAAGACCCCGGCCTCGCTCCAGAGGAGCTGCGCAAGGACCACGTGCGCTTGACGCGCAAGCTCGGCCGGATCGAAGGACAGATGCGGCACCTCGAACAGCTCCGAGACACGAACGCGCGGGTGCTCGAGCGCTTGATGGTGGAGCTCGAGGAGGAGCGGGCACGGTCGCACGGGTTGCTGCTCAACGTCCTACCCCAGACGGTCATCGATCGCCTGAACGCCGGCGAGCAGCTCATCGCCGATCGGTATGACGACGTCGCGGTGGTGTTCAGCGATTTCGTCGGTTCCACGAAGATCACGGCGGAGATGCCCGTAACGACGCTCGTCTCGAATCTGAACGCGATGTTTTCGGCGTTCGACGACCGGTGTCGCGAGCTCGGCGTCGAGAAGATCAAGACGATCGGCGACG